>Ga0214472_10009288_pt1 | contig 10259 bp, 7 predicted proteins | sample RVTome_6_FD_207662 | JGI IMG/M metagenome (GOLD analysis project Ga0214472, IMG submission 207662) | Soil microbial communities from uranium-contaminated site in the Upper Colorado River Basin, Wyoming, United States - RVT140D175 | ecosystem: Environmental > Terrestrial > Soil > Contaminated >...
GGCGTAGGGGTTCGACTCCCCTCCTCGGCACCAACACTGTCAACGGCTTTTCTCGATGGCCTCGGCGACGAACTGGTTGAGGCTTTCGCCTCGTGCCATGGCTTGCAGGGCGGCCTTTTTGTGGAGTGCAGGGGCGAGCCGCACGAGAAATTTGCCGCTGTATTCCTTATTGGCCGTCGCCTCTGGAAGCGGCTTGCCGTCGGTGAGCAGGATTTCGACCCATTCCTCGACGATGCGCTGAAGTTGGGTGAGCACCTCGACCTCCGTTTTCCCGTGACAGGACTGGCCGATGAGCGGTGGCGCGCTGCCGATGTAGACGCCATCCTCGGCACTCCATTCGACGACTTTGACGTAACGCTTGGCGGCTTCTGTGATTTGTGCGGCGGTGGGTTTCATTTTTTCGAATCTTCGATGGCTCGGCGAACCTGCTTTTCCTGATAGTGGTGTGCATCGTCTCCCAACTTGCCTGAGATCGTGACGCGCCGGCCCTTGGGATGTTCGTAATTGCGGTGGCTGCCTTTTCCCCCGCAGTTCGTAAACCCGGCGCGCTCGAGATCGTCAACCAGTTGACGGACTTTGCGAGGCATGGACTACATAGTATCTCAATGATACTAAAAAGCCAGAAGGAAACCGTCAGTCAGCAGAGAATTTTCCCGCAACAGGACTATTCTGGCAGCGCCGGAAGGTGACGTTTTCCCGTGGCGTGCCGCAGTCACACCTGGTTTTGTTGACGCGATACGCAAGCAGGTCCGGACAAATCACGTCATTCTCCGATGGACCCCACCCGCAGAATTTTCCTCAAGACCGCCGCGGCCGCCTCGCTCGCAACTGCCGCTGGCCATCGCCTTTCCGCCCAATCCCCGGTGCCGGGCAGGGGCCCCGCGATGGCTGAGCTCGACAAGATACTCGACGCTCCGGCGCTCGAGCTCGATTTCGTCAAATCGCCGGTGATCGTCGAATCGCTGGAGCTTCTCCGCAACGGGAACGTATACCTTTTGCGGACTCGCTCGCGCGACGGGCTCGAGGTCGTCATAATGCCGAATCCCACCCGGATGTCGGAGAGCTATCCGGTCGTGCTGAAGAACATCATGCCCGTTTTCCTCGGGAAGGACGCGCGCGACCTCGAGTCGCTCCTCTGGGCCGTCTACCGCCATGGCAGCAACTACAAGTTGCAGGGGCTGGCGCTCTGGCCCGGTGTCGCCGCAGTCGAGATGGCGCTCCTCGAACTCATGGGTCATGCCGCCGGCCGGCGGCTGGCGGATTTTTTTGGTGGCGCGGTCCGGCGCGACATTCCCGTGTATTACGCGAGCGGCAACCGCGGGAACCTTCCCGAGGAGGAGATTGAACACCTCCAGAAGCTCGTCGCCGGTTCGGGAGTGAAGGCGATCAAGTTCCGCCTCGGCGGCCGCATGAGCCGCAACGAGGATTTGCCGCCCGGTCGCACCGAGGCCCTCGTTCCGCTCGTGCGCAAGACGTTCGGCGCCGGGATGACGCTTTACGGAGACGCCAACAGCTCCTATGACGTGCCCAACGCGATCCGGATCGGCCGGCTCCTGGAGGAGAATGACTTCGGCTTCTACGAGGAACCCTGTCCCTTCGATTACGTCTGGGAAACGAAGGAGGTGGCAGACGCGCTTGCCATCCCGGTGGCGGGCGGCGAACAGGAATACAGCTTGCGGCGCTTTCAATGGGCGATCGAGAACCGCGGCGTGGACATCGTCCAGCCGGACCTGCACTACGGCGGGGGTCTGATTCGGGCCACGAAAGTCGCCCGCATGGCGGCTGCCGCCGGCATGACCACCGTCCCGCACATGTCCGGTGGCGGACTCGGGTACCTCGACGTGGTGCACTTCGCGTCGTTCACGCCCAACATCGGCCCCTACATGGAATTCAAGGGCAACGCGAACTTCCCGGTCTCGTGTGACACGTCGTCCTTGAAATGCGAGAATGGCGTCGTGCGCTGCCCGACCGGATTCGGCTGGGGCGTCAAGGTGGACCCGGCGTTCGTGAAGGCCGCCGTGCCCGTCACGACCTGAACAGGTCTCCGGTGGCCGGCGGAAGCAGACCCGATTTCCGGGCATGTGCGTCCTCCGGATTGACCAGGTCCGCGTTGACGTAGTATTTCGAAAGGATGCCGGCATGTTACCGTCGGGAAAGAGCGCCTTCGGGAAACGTTGAAGGAGGCGCACATGAAATACCCTGAGATGTGTGGACGCTTCGCTGGCGGCGCGACACCTCCGATGCCCTTGCCGCGCGTGCTTCCGAGCTTCGGCGGGCGCGTTCGGGCGAGTCCGATCGTGATGCTGATTCGAGGGGATTGCTGGCCGAGATCGAGCAGCACCTCACCGCCGGTCACGAGGCCTGTCATCGAGGGCGATACTCCCTTGCCATCGATGAATACCGGCAGGCACAGGCGATTATCTATCAGCTGGTCGATGCGCGCGTTTCCCGCCGCGTCGCGAACCGGCGCGGCGTCGACTACCCGAGGGAACGCGGCCTCTTCAAGCCTCTCCTGCGAGCCGGTCTCGAACTGGTCGAAGTGCTCGCGACGCGGACAAGTCAGTCTTCATTTGGCGGAGTTCTCACGCAGGCCGATGAATCGCTTCTGGCGAAGCTCTCGCGATTTCGGGAGCAGGGCGTGCAGATTGCCAATCCCGCGGTGCGTGCCGCAAACTTCGACACTCAGCGCGCGGCCGGCTATATCGAAGGTGGTCAGTGGCGGAAGGCGGAGCAGGCCGTCGAGCGGGCCCGACGTCGGCTTTCGGAAGGGGCGGCAACCCAGTCGAGGGAAGCGTTCAGCGCCCTCGAGCTTACGTCCGCTGCGTTGATGATTCAGATGCAGCGACCGGACGAGGCGAGAACCCACCTCCGGAACGCAGAAGCGGCCTTTCGCACCGTAGGCGACATGGCTGGCCTCGCACAGGTTCAGCTCAACACTGCTGCGCTTTTTCGGCGAACCGGAAACCAGGCGGCGGCGGATGCTTCGCTTCAGCGTGCCCAGGAGTTTCTCGAACGGGCCGGTAGCATCGCTACGGTGGTCGGTGGATCTCCCCTCGCCGGACCGCTCGGAGCCTCGGGCCTGGGCGGCAGGGAGACCGCGTCTGCCGGCGTTGTCCTTCGCCGTCAGAGGGGTTCGACTGCGCTCGAAGACTTGGGCAGCGCCGTGGCAGCCAGGGGTGCGGCGGTGACGTACCGGCTGCCCGGCCGCGGCGCCGGCTGGATGGTCCAGCCAGTCGAGAGCCACACCCGGGCCAGGGAAAGGGCCGTCGAGAAAACACTGACCCTTCTTCTCGGGGACAGGACGATCTCGGTCAGTTGGACGGTGGGCGGTGAACTTCCCGTCGACGAGTTGATCGCCCTCTACTATCGGGAGCACGCGGCGGCAGGGACGCTCGAAGGCCTCATGGGCCTACCCGACTCGGACAGCGAGCTGGCGGTACAACTCCCGCGGTTTTACCTTTTCGTGATCCCCCTGGCCATCGGCGACTGCCTTCACGAGATCGGCGACCACGCATCCGCGGAGCGTCATTACCTGCAGGCGGCCGACTACGAGTTTCTCAACAGGCAAATCGAGGCGCCGGCGGTTTGGGAGAAGATCGCGCGCAATGTCCTCGACTGGGGTGATGGTCACTACCGGCGGGAGGATTTCGGCGAGGCCCTGGGGGTTTATCGGAAGGTCGTCGAGCCACCCGAGGCAGTGACGACGGTGCCCGAGAATGCACCGCTCTACCGCCACCCGAATCTCGAGCAGGTCGGCCGGTTGATCAAGGGCGTCTTCGAAGGCCCCGTCGATGCCGTCAGCGACGCTGTCAATCCCCGGCTGGCGGCGGCCGCCCTCGAGGGTGCGGGCACGGGTCATGCAGCTTCACGCAGGCCTCGATTTCCTCGGGATGCCGGCAACCTTTGTTCCCATCTGGAGTTTCGACTACCTTCAAGGGGTGGCGAGATACCTGGCTCAGCAGGCCGTCCAGACCGAGCGCGATTTCGTTCGCTTCCTCGATCGCGCAGAGAAGGAGAGCCTGACACTCCTCCAATTGCAACAAGGCAAGGAGATCGCCTCTGCAGAGCGAATGCTGGCCGTCGAGCAGCGGGAGGCCGCCGAAGCGGAGGTTGCCGTCTACAACCGCGGGGCCGAGCTCGCGAGCTTGCGGCAATCGAACGCCAGGGACGATCGCGATGACTTCGAGGAGATGACTCACGATCGCATCGAGTACGACATCAAGGTCAATGCGGCCATTTATGGCGACGACAGCAGCGTCACCTATCTCACGCAATGGCGCGATCTGCGCGTCCTCGAATACGAACTCGCTTCCCGGAACCGGCAGATCGAGCAGCTGGGGAAGGCCAGGGAAGTGGCCCAGGCCCAGGCGAAGTCGGCCGCGGCCCAGTTGGACGTGGCCGAGCAGATGGAAGTCGTCGCCGGGCTCAATTACAAGGCGTCCAGCGAGCAGCTCGCGGCCTTCAGCCACCAGTTTTTCACCCCGGATGTGTGGCGCGAAATGGCGGCCTTCATGCGCTCGATCACGCGGAGCTACCTGCGGATGGCCACGCGAGCGGCGCGCATGATGCAGCAAGCCTACAACTTCGAGTTCGATCAGAACCGGCGCGTCATACGCAGCGATTACGTGGCACTCGGCGTCAAGGGCTTGCTCGGCGCCGGCCAACTGCTGCTCGACGTCGACTCTTTCACCGTCAATCTCCTCAATGTCGTGCGCCGCAAGGAGATTCCCGTCAAGCAGTCGATCTCCCTCGCGGCCAGTTATCCCTTTCACTTCGAGTCGCAGTTCAGGCAGACCGGGAGAATGGAATTCGAGACGAGGCTGTCGGACTTCGATGTCGACTACCCGGGCACATACTCGCGCCGCCTGAACCGCGTGGAGGTGGAGATCGACGGCATCGTTCCCGAAGGTGGTATCCACGGCACGCTTACGAACAGCGGCATCAGCATCTACCGCACGGCCGGCAACCAGCTCAAGTTTCGCATCCAGTCCCGGGAAACACTCCTGCTCTCGGAATACCGGATTCGCCACGACAGCCTGGTTTTCCCCAGCGACGGCAAGACGCTCGCGCTCTTTGAAGGCGCGGGTGTGGCCAGCACCTGGGCGCTGGAGATTCCCATGTCCTCGAACGACCTGGACTACGAGGCCATCACCGACCTGCGTCTGGTGTTTTACTATACGGCCTTCTTCGACCCGATACTGGAGGAACAGGTGAAGGCGGAGCTCGCGGCCACCCCCGGCGCCTTCGCGCGCGCCCGCGAGTTCCCGTTGCGTTTCACCTATCCCGACTCGTTCTACCATTTCCTCGACACCGGGGTGCTCGCTTTCGATCTCGAGGCGAAGGACTTTCCAGCGCATCAGACCCAGCCGACGATTCGACACCTCGCAGTGAAGGTGGCGACGACCGGGCAGGCGGATCCTTCGGGCTGGACCGTTCATCTGGCGGTGCCGGGACATCCGGACCCGGTCCCTGCCGTCCTGGATCAACACGGTCTCGCCTCTGCCGGTCCGCAGCACCCCTGGGGAGCGCTCGCGCAGGGCGGGGCCACTGGCGAGTATCGCATCGAACTGCGTCTCGCGGGCAATCCCGGTCCGGGCGGAAATGGCGGGCTGCGCCTGGCGGAGGTCGATGACGTGCTCCTGCTCCTGGAGTACGATTACGTGCCGCAGGGCAGCTAGGGAGACCCGGGGCAATGGCCGCCACCACAGGCGTTTCTCCCGAGGCCATATCGCTGCCGAAAGGCGGTGGCGCCGTCCGCAGCCTTGGCGCCACCTTCGACACGGATCTCAACACAGGCTCGGGCAGCTATACCGTCCCCATCGATCTCCCTGCCGGGCCCAACGCGATCAAGCCCCAGGTCGACCTGCGCTACCAGACGAGCTCGGCAAACGGCCCGTTCGGATTCGGTTGGGCGCTCAGCCAGCTCGCGATCGCCCGCGAGAGCGATGGCCGTATTCCGGCCTACGACGACACCGACGAGTTCCTCCTTCCAGGCAGTGAGACCCTGGTCGAAATCGAGCCGAATCGCTACCGGCCGAAGGTCGACACCATGCATTGGCGGATCGAGCGTAGCGACAACTCGTGGATCCTGATCAGCACGTGGGGCGCAAGGCACCGATTGGGAATCTCTGCTCAATCTCGGATTGGCCGTCCGGGGTCGACCGGTGCGACGGCGATCTGGCTGCTCGAGGAAATGGAGGATACCAACGGCAACAAGGTCGTCTACCGTTATCGGGCGGAAGGTGCACAGCGCTACCTCGCGTCGATCGAATGGGGTACCTACGAGTTGAGATTCGTCTACGAGCAGCGGCCGGACCCGGTGCGAAGCGGACGGCTCGGTTTCCTGCTGACCACCGGGCTGCGCTGCGCCTCGCTCGAGCTGCACATCACGACTCTGGAACCGTCCCTCGCGCGAAGCTGGACGTTCGACTACGAACAGGCGGAAGGGGCCGGATGGTCCCTCCTGTCCAAAGTCACGCACCGGGGGCACCCGGAAGTGGGCGATCCGCTTGCCGGACCTCCGCTGACTTTTGGCTACAGCCCACTGCTGAAGCCCACCCTGCAACGACGAACGGCCGCGCGGCACAGCGGGTTGCCGCCGCTTCGCTCCGGGCGATTTGAAATGGTCGACTGGAATGGCGACGGGCTTCCGGACCTCCTCGGGCTCCATCGCGGAAGGGCCCGGGTGTGGCCCAATCTGGGTCGGGGGAGATGGGGGCGTCCGCGAACGGTCGGGCATTTGCCGGTGGCAGTTGCGCTCGACGACCCCGGGGTCGCCTTTGCCGACTTTGCCGGCAATGGAACGGCGGATCTCATCTGGCTCGACCGCCCCCTCACGGGACACTATCCGCTCAAACCGGCCGGTGGATTCGATGCGCCACGATTCGAGCGTTGGAGCCCATCGCCCGCCCTGAGCGACCGAGATTCGCGCCTGGTGGACCTCGACGGGGATGGAGTCGTCGATCTTCTCTCGACGCGGGGACGATTCTGGGAGCTTTACTTCCGCACAGCTCACGGCGGCTGGCGGCGAAAAGCGCACCTGGTGGCCTCAGCCAGCGCACCTCCCGTGCGCCTCTCCGACCCAAGGGTCCATCTTGCTGACATGAACGGTGATGGCCTCGTGGACCTCGTTCGGGTCACCGGTGCCGGAGTGGCTTACTGGCCCTACGTCGATATCGGTGTCTGGGGCGGGGAGATTCGCCTGGAAAATCCGCCTGATCTTCCGCGCAACTTTGATCCCCAACGCCTCCAGCTCACCGACATCACCGGGGACGGTTGTGCAGACCTCGTGTACGTCGCATTCGATCGCGTCTTTTACTGGTTGAATGCCGGCGGTTTCAAACTTGGCGAGCGACGCGAGGTACGGCACACGCCGCCGTCGACGCTCGAGGATCTGCGGTGGGGCGACATGGAAGGCACCGGCACCACTGGAATCCTCTGGTCGCTGGGCACAGGCGCCCGGCGGGGCGAGCAATTCTACCTCGACCTCGCCGGAGGATCCTAACCCTACCTGCTCTCGTCCGTCGACAACGGCGTTGGCCTCGAGACGGTCATCGAGTACGTGACGTCGACATCTCTGTCGATCGACGCAGACGAGAATCGAACCCCGTGGGAAACCTTCCACCCCTTTCCGGTCCATTGCGTGCGCAGGGTCGTGCAGAGGGACGCCGCATCGGGTCTCGAGAGCGCCACACTATACACGTATCACCGGGGCAGGTACAACGGAAACACTCGCGAGTTTCTTGGCTTTGGGCAGGTCGACGTGGAGCAGGTCGGCGACGACTCGATTCCGTCGCTGCTCGTGAAGAATTATTTCCACCTGGGGCTGGATCCGGGGAACCTGGAACGCGAACTCGGAAGGGATGAGACCGAACAGTATCCGAAGCGTCTGACCGATCCGCTCGGAAATACCGTCGAGGCTCGTGTCGATGAACGGACGCTGCAGCTCGATGCCACCACCGACGCCAACGGCCATCAGTCGATCGACCGCTTCGACGCGCTTGGTCGCGTGATCGAGACGATCCGCTCCGGAGATTCAGAGGAACGTCCCACGACGGAGTACGTGTATGCGATCGATGAACAGGGGCATCGCGTCTTGATCCGCCAGAAACGGGGCGGGAACGAGCCGACGCTTGATCGGACGGAATTCTACAGCGCTCGCGGCGACCTCCTGCTCAAGGTCGAGCCCGGCGAGGGTGACGAAGGGCGTCGTTTCATCGCCAGCGAACGACTCGGCTACACCAGCAGAGGGCAGGTGCGGAAGCGATATCTGCCGCAGTATCTCGACACAGTGACAGTTTCGGAGCCCGGTCCCGAAGCTCCTGGCGTGATCATGAGATTCGACGCCCTTGGGCGAATCGTGGAACAAATCAAGCCCGGAGGAGCGCGGATTGTGCAGCGATTCGAACCCGGCAGAATCTTGCACTTCGACGAAATGCAATCGTCGCTCCCGGAAACCCAGCGCCGGTCCGAGGTGCATTCCGTCGACGCGCTTGGCAGGGTCGTCGCCGTCGAGCGGCGGCACGAAAACCGATCGGTCATCACCCGGGTCGATTACGACCACGGCGGCCGCATCGCTGCCGGCCACCCTCCCGGAGGTGGCGTCACGCGTTTCACCTACGACCTGCTCGGTCGGCTCCTGCGCGAGGAGGCGCCGGCCAGCGGAAAGACCGTCTTCGTTTCGGATGCGGCCGGAAACATCGTGAAACGAACCACGGCGAGCGGGCGCACCGTGGTCAATGTTTTCGACGAACTCAATCGACTGGTCGAAAGCAGGGAGGAAGGCGCCCAGGAGCCGCAAGTTGTGCATGAATACTTTGATGCCGGTGACTCCGAGCCTGCTGACGGCCTGCGGAATCGGCGCACCCGGCTGTGGCGCACCACCGATCGACTGGGCACCCTGATCCATGCCTACGACGAGTATGGGCAGGTCGTGCAGACCCGGCGGAGGGTCCAGCAGATGGGCGACCATGAACTGGTCAACGATTTCGAGTTCGACCCGCTCGGCCGGGTCACTCGCCACACGCTTCCCGCACTCGCCCCGGGAAGTCCGCGCCGGGTCGTGGAAACCCGTTACAACGCCCGTGGGCTTGCCGCCTCTTCACCCGGATTTGTGCGCCATGCCTCTTACGATGCGGCCGGTCGCCTCCAGAGTCTGGGCTATCAGAACGGGACCGAGAACCAGGTGGACTTCGACCAGGCGACCGGTCGTCCGCAGCGCCATCGGGTTCTGGACGCCAATCAGGCGCCCCTGCGCGATCATGCCTTGCTCTTCAATGCGCTTGGACTGCTCAGGCGCATCGACTCACCCTTGCCGTCGGAGTCCGTCGAGATCGAGTATGACGAACTTTCTCGACTGACGCGGGCCAGCTACGGCAGCGGTGAGCGTTTCGAGTATGCCTACGACGATGCGGGCAATCTCGTCGAGTCGGCCGGTCTTCCAGAGATCCGCTACGAAGGACCGGCAGGCAGCGGGCACCTTACCTCGGTCGGCGAGGAGACATACACGTATGACGCCGATGGCCACCTGAGCACGGCTCCCTATGGAAACCTGACCTTCGACGCCTTCGATAGCTTGATCGCACTCAACCTCGCGGACGGACGCCACATGGACTTCACCTACGATCACCGAGGAGTGCGCGTCTATCGATCGGTGGGCGGTCAGGACACCGTCCTGTATCCCGATCCGTATGTGGAAGTCCATGACGGCCAGGTTTTCCTGCGGATCGTGTTTGCGGGCCGCACTGTGAGTCTGCTGACGGGCGACGGCCAGGCCGCGTTTGTGCATGGCGACTTTTGGGAGTCCTCGACGTTGTTCACGGACCTGCAGGGAGCCGAGTTGGCCCGCTTCGGATTCGGTCCCTATGGCACACCTAGATTTGCCTCTGGTGCTTCCGCCGTGCCCCGCGGCGCGCGGTTTACGGGGGAGCCGATCGATGTGGAAACAGGGTTGATCTGCCTCGGACGGCGCTGCTACGACCCGCGCCTCGGCCGGTTCATCTCTCCGGACCGCGTCGTGGGAGGGGCGATGCGCGCCGATTCGTGGAATCGCTACGTCTACGCCCACGACAACCCTTTCCGGTATGTCGACCCCACCGGCCGTGACGCGGCCGGAGACGTCTTGAAGGTCTTTGGGATCGGGCTTCTGGCCGCTGCCGCGGGGCTCATGCTGGGGGCCGGCTTCGTGACAATGGGCGCGACCTGGCCGGGAGCGGCCGTGCTGGCGGGGGCACTTATCGGCGGAGGCGCAGGTATCCTCG
>Ga0214472_10009291_pt1 | contig 10256 bp, 7 predicted proteins | sample RVTome_6_FD_207662 | JGI IMG/M metagenome (GOLD analysis project Ga0214472, IMG submission 207662) | Soil microbial communities from uranium-contaminated site in the Upper Colorado River Basin, Wyoming, United States - RVT140D175 | ecosystem: Environmental > Terrestrial > Soil > Contaminated >...
ACGATTCCGGGGTAGTCGTCGCCCCAGGCGTAGCGCGAGAGCCAGCCGCGCTCGGGGTCGCGCGGGACTTCGGTGGAGCGGGGGTGCGGGGTGTCGTAGGTGAGCGCGCAACAGATGACCGAGCGAGCGGCGGGCAGCACCGCTCGGATGTCGCGGCGGCGGGGGTCGGAGAGATAGTCCATCTCGCCGGCATGGCCGCGCTCAAGCCACCGGGGCAGCAGGGCCAACTCCGGCAACTCGGCGGCAGGCGCAATTCCGACGCGGGCGAACCCCAGCTCCCGGCCCTGCGATTTGATCCATTCAGTGAGGGACACCGGCGACATTCTACTCTCCCATGGGCGAGAAGTCCTAATCTGACAAGAACTTAGCTCCCACTCAACCCCTCGAATCCTCCATCCGACCCCTATTTTCGGCTGTTGAAGGCAAACTGCTTCGCCCAAAACCCCTCTTATCGAGTAAAATGTGCGCGTTGTTTGATTTAGCAGGGGAGTCTAATCTGGGGCCAGCCGAGCCGGAGAGCGCAGAATATTTCATTGCAGTGAGTATTCTATTTTTCCATATCGTGAAATTCGGCCCCGCTCCTGACTCTCCCACCAACTAACGGAGTGTGAACATGCCAGGTCTGGGCACCAAAGCAATGAAGTGCATTGACGCCGCCGTGTGCTGGTCGGCGGGAGTGGCCTTCGACACCATCCACTATTTCAACCGCTACCGGCCCGGGGCGACCTTCACGCCCAAATGGTCGGAGAAGCCGCTGCTGAAATCCTACCAGAAGACCAAGCCCTTGCTGGGCTGGCCGCGGCAGACCGATTCGCTCTGCCCCGACTGCGTGAAGGAAGCGCGCGAGCGCATCCTGAGCGGCGAGGACGACTGGCGCAAGCTGCTCAACGAGAAGGTGGGCGAAATCAAAGCCGAGATCGTCGAGCGCGACGGCCAGGTGTGGATGGTGAAGGACTGCCCCGTTCACGGCCGCTATGAAGACATGATGGCCGTGGACTCCAGGTTCCTCAACTGGATCGAGCAGAACTTCCCCGGGCGCGACATCCCGGCGCACAACGACAAGGACCTGCACAACCACGGTTCTTCGACCATCAAGCACGGGCGCGGGTCGGTGCTCACCGTTGACCTCACCAACCGCTGCAACATGATGTGCGACCCCTGCTTTATGGACGCCAACCAAGTGGGCTTCGTGCACGAGCTGAGCTGGGAAGACATCACCGAAGTGCTCGACAACGCCATCAAGATCAAGCCGCGCCGGCAGATGTCGGTGCAGTTCTCGGGCGGCGAGCCCACGATGTCGCCCTACTTCCTCGACGCCGTGCGCTACGCCCGCAAGATCGGCTACAACTCCGTGCAGGCGGCCACCAACGGCATCGAGTTCGCCAAGTCGAAGGAATTCAGCCGCAAGGCCTTCGAGGCGGGGCTGCGCTACGCCTACCTGCAATTCGACGGCATCGGCAACGACGCCAACGCCCACCGCCAGGTGGGGAACCTGTTCGACGTCAAGCTGAAGGCCATCGAGAACATGCACGGGGCCGGGATTGAAATCATCCTGGTTATCACCATCGTCAACAACCTGAACAACGACCAGGTGGGGCCCATCATCCGCTTCGCCCGCGACAACCCCAAGAAGATCGCCTTCATCGCCTTCCAGCCGGTGAGCTTTACCGGCCGCGACGAAGACATCACCCCGGAGCGCCGCCTGAAACAGCGCTACACCCTCTCGCACCTGGCCCGCGACGTCAAAGACCAGGTCGGCATCACCGAGCCCACCCGCGACTGGTTCCCCATTTCGCTGATGGGCGCTTTCACCGACCTCGCCGACGTGGTGCACGGGCCCGGCGCCGACTGGGGCCAGGTGGGCTGCGGCTGCCACCCCAACTGCGGCGTGGGCACGGCCCTCATGATCAACAAGAACAGCGGCGAGTGGGGCGCGGTGCCGGAGTTCCTGAACATCCCCGAGCTCGTCCGCGACGTGCACAAGATCACCGACGCCGCCCGCGGCCGCTACTTTTCCGCCGCCCTCATCGGCCTGGCGCTGCTCAAGAACTACCGGCCGTTCAAGGCCCCCAAGAGCCTCACGCTGCTCGACCTGTTGAAGAAGTTCGACAAGTCCTTCGGCGTGCGCCAGAAGGCTGAGAAGGGCGCTTACGGCGCCGTCGGCCCCGACCGCACGCTCGACGACATCCAGAAGCGGCGGCAGGACCCCTGGAACTTCCTCTTCATTGCCGGGATGTGGTTCCAGGACCTGTTCAACTACGACTTCCGGCGCACGGAGATGTGCATCATCCCCTACGCCACGCAGCAGGGGGAGATTTCCTTCTGCGCCTACAACACCGGGATCGGCTGGCGGAAGATCATCGAGAACATGTACAAGAACGCCACCGTAGCCGAGTGGTACAAGACCCACGGCAAGCATGAGATCTACGCCAAGGGCAAGGCGGTGCAGAACATCACCGCGGCCGCGGAGAACGGATATCTTGCGCTCGACGCCGAGGACGTCAACCGCGTGCGCGAGCGCCACGACGACACGCCCATCACCGCCGCCGAAGAGGAGCGCCTGCGCCGCAAGGCCGCCTATGAAGCCTCGGAGGCCCGCGCGCTCTACGAGGAGATGGTGCTGAAGAAGCCCAAGCCCAGTCTGGTGCAGCTCGGCGCCCCGGCAAACGGAAACGGCAACGGCAAGCCCGTCACCATCCAGCCGGCTCCGGCGCCGGTTGAACCCGTCGGCGCTCACGGCGACGACTAAGCGACAGGTTTTTCCAAGCCCCGCCCACCGGGCGGGGCTTTTCTTTTGAACAATGGCCAAGAAGAACGCCCGGCCCCGAGCAGCGGTAGGGTTTCGCGCCCATTCCGGCTGGGCGGCAGTGGTAGTTGTTGGTGGAAAGTTTGCCTCCCCGCTGGTGATTGATCGCCGCCGGGTTGAGATCGCGGATGCGCAAATCCCCGGCTCCAAGCAGCCCTTCCACGCGGCCGAAGGACTGCCTTTCAAAGAAGCTCAACGACTCATCCAGCGCTGCACGGACTCGACCGATTCGCTCGCCGAGCGGGCGCTGCGGGCGCTGGTGGGCGCGGTAGAAGAAAAGGGCTACCGCGTCGTGGGTTGCGGGCTTCTCCTGGCCTCCGGGCGGGCACTGCCCGATCTCGCCGCTATCCTGGCGTCGCATGCGCTCATTCACACCGCGGAAGGCGAGATGTTTCGCGAGGCGCTGGTCAAGGCAAGCGAGCGGTGCGGCCTGGCGGTGACGAAGGTGCGGGCGCGCGAACTTTTCGAGACGGCCGCGGCTGTCTCTGGAACGGCGGCCGATACGATCCAACGCCGCCTCGCCGAGCTAGGGCGGCCGCTCGGCCCACCCTGGACCCAGGACCAGAAGCTCGCCACCCTCGCCGGACTGCTAGCCCTAACCTCTTCTCCAGGACAATAGCCATTCTGTACTTTCATTGCCGTCTGTCTTCCTGCCGCGGGTCCATTCTTTTCACTGGCCACCAGTGAAGGGCTGCGAGCCATGCCAACTTGCCGTTTACACCAACGCGGGGGATTGTCTATAATCCGCTCCTTCCAAGGGCTTGGCGTTGCCGTCGCCGGATTGCGCTGACAGGTTTTCCAGCGCATGAATCCCGGCGGCGGTTTTCTGCGTATCAAATAATGGCAGTCGGTCCCGCGCCCCCGAAGCCTCGGGGCGGCGGGAATGGAGCGGACGAAGCGATGAGCGAGCAGGCCCTGGCCACGAAAAGCAGCCCTGAAGCTTCGGGGGCGGCGACCAACGGCTTCCGGCTTCTGACCCGCACGCTGACAGTGCCGACGGGCGGGCGGGTCGAGCTGGTGAACCTGACCGAGCGGCTGGCGGCCGAAGTGCGCTCGAGCGGCATCCACGACGGCCTGGCGCTGGTGTCCTCGCTCCACACCACGCTGGCGCTCTTCATCAATGAGTGGCAGCAGGCGCTGCTGGACGACATCCGCGGCTTCATCGAGCAGGCGGTGCTGCGCGAGGCCTACTACAAGCACAACGACCCGGAGTTTTCCGACTGCGACCGCTCCAACGCCGACGCCCACCTACGGGCGCTGCTGCTGGGCCACCACCTGGTGCTGCCGGTGCAGAACGGCGAGCTGATGCTGGGGACTTTCCAGTCGGTCATCCTGGCCGAGCTGGATGGGCCGCGGGAGCGGAGCCTGCAGGTGCAGATCCTGGGCAGCACCTAAGAAACGAAAATCGAAAATTGAAAACCGAAAAACGGGCTGAAAGGCCACGAGCTTCGAGCTACGAGCATCGTGCTTCGGGCATCGATTTTCGTTTTTCGCTCTTCGGTTTTCGCCTCACCCTACCCGACTGCTAGGCTAACTCCTCCGTGTTGCATGTCACTCCCGATGGCGCTATCATGAAGGAGTTCTCCGACCCCGGACCGCCTACGGGAGAGAAAACCTAAGGCGCCGGGGCGATACCGTGTCGCCCGAAAGGGCGGTGCGACCCCGCACTGAGCGACTGGAAGGGTTGCCCTTCCGCAGGCTCAGGGCATCCCGGCCCGAGCCGGGGTGGAAAGGAGAACCGCGCAGCCTCTACCCGGATGCGTAACGCGAGCGGGTATAGGCTGACAGTTTTTTTAGGACGACGATATGCTGAAAGACAGCCAGGGCCGTACCATCACCGACCTGCGCGCGTCGGTAACCGACCGCTGCAACTTCCGCTGCATTTATTGCCGCTCGGCTGAACCGGAGAACTACAAGCCGGCGGAGCACCTCTTGAGCTGGCCGGAGCTGCTGCGGCTGTGCGGGATCCTGGGCCGGCTCGGCCTGCGCAAAATCCGCGTCACCGGGGGCGAGCCGTTGGTGCGCCCCGGGGTGGAAGAATTCATCAACCGCTTGAGCGCCTTCAGCCTCTTCGAAGACATCGCCCTCACCACCAACGGCTTCACGCTGGCCGAGCGGGCCGCCACGCTGCGGGCGGCCGGGGTGAACCGGGTGAACATCAGCCTGGACTCCCTGCGCGAGGAGCGCTTCGACCGCATCACGCGCACGCGGGGGGCGCTGCGGCGCGTGCTGGCCGGGATTGACGCGGCGGCGTCGGCGGGGTTGGCGCCGGTGAAGGTGAACGCCGTCATCGTGCGCGGATTCAACGACGACGAGATTGGCGACTTCGCCCGGTTCGCGCGCGAGCGCGGCCTCATCATGCGCTTTATCGAATTTATGCCGCTCGACGCCGACCACATCTGGGACCGCAGCCGCGTGGTGCCCGCCGCCGAGATCCGCCGCGCGCTGCTGGAGGCCGGGCTGGCGCTGGAAGAGCTCCCGCGCAACTACGCCAGCGAGACGGCGCAGCGCTACCGTTTCGCCGACGGCGGCCCGGGCGAAATCGGACTGGTGGCGCCGGTCTCGGAGCCCTTCTGCGGCAAGTGCAGCCGCATCCGGCTGACCGCCGATGGTAAAATCCGCACGTGCCTGTTTTCGCGGGTGGACCACGACGTGCGCGGGCTGCTGCGCGCGGGCGCGCCCGACGCCGACATCGCCGCCGAGGTTGAGCGCATCTTATGGATGAAGGAGGACGGGCACCACATCAACGATCCGGACTTTGTGCCCGCCAACCGCACCATGGTCTTTATCGGGGGCTGAAGAGATGACTCCGCTGACAGTTCTGGAGCCGCTGCCGCAGCCGGAGACGATCCGCGCCCCGGAAATCGAGAAGGGCGTGGGGTGCAATTTTTCCGACTACCTGCTGATGCCGGACACTACGCTCGACGCTCGCAACGCCGCCGCCAAGGTGGCGCTGGGCGAGCGCGTGGTGGTGCTGGGCCACCACTACCAGCGCGACGAGGTGGTCAAGTTCGCCGACTTCCGCGGCGACTCCTTGAAGCTCTCCCAGCAGGCGGCCGCGCAAACGCGCGCCGAGTTCATTGTGTTCTGCGGCGTGCACTTCATGGCCGAGAGCGCCGACGTCCTCCGCCAGCCCCACCAGCAGGTGATTCTCCCCGACCTCAACGCCGGCTGCTCCATGTCCGACATGGCCGACATCGGCCAGGTGGAGGACTGCGCCGAGCAGCTCGACTCGCTCGGCTTCAATTTCCTGCCCGTCACCTATATGAATTCCACCGCCGCCATCAAGGCTTTCACCGGCCGCCGCGGCGGCTCAGTCTGCACCAGTTCCAACGCCGGCCGCGTGATCGGCTGGGCCTTCGAGCAGCAGCAGGGCGAGCGCGTCCTCTTTCTGCCCGACGAGCACCTGGGCCGCAACACCGGCTACCGGCTCGGCATTCCACTCGAGCAGATGGCGGTGTGGGATCCGGCCAAGCCCCTGGGCGGCCAGACCGAGGAGGCGCTGCGCCGCGCGCGCATGATTCTCTGGAAGGGCTACTGCTCGGTCCACCAGCGGTTTCTGCCCGAGCACGTCGAGCGCGTCCGCCGCGAGCACCCGGACATCCGCGTAATCGCCCACCCGGAGTGCCGCTTCGAGGTCTGCCAGTTGGCCGACGACATCGGCTCGACCGAAGGCATCATCAAGAAAGTGGCGGCCTCGCCCACGGGCGCGAAGTGGGCCGTGGGGACCGAGATTCATCTCATCAACCGGCTGGCCAAGGAGCATCCCGACAAGCTGGTGGTTTCGCTCGACCCCAACGTCTGTGTCTGCACCACGATGTTCCGCATCGCGCCCCAGCACCTATGCTGGGTCCTGGAGAGTCTGGTGGCGGGGCAGGTGGTGAACCGCATCCAGGTTCCTGAAGAGGAGCGCCGCTGGGCGCGCGCGGCCCTCGAACGTATGCTTAGCCTGGTTTAAGGACAGCGATGGGCGACGAAGAACGCGAAGAGCGATTGTTCAAGCGCGAAGAGGCGGAGGCCCTGCTGCCGGCCATCGCCCAGCGCCTCACCGGCGCCATCGAGAGCAAGAAGCGCGTGGACGAGCTCGACGCCGAGTTTACCCAGGTGCAGAACCGCATCCTGCTCCAGGGCGGCCTGCTGCCCACCTACGGCCCGCTGGCCCGCAAGCGCGTGGAGCGGGAAACACTGGCGGGCGCGCTGCGCGACGCCGTCTCGGAAATCGAAAGCAACGGCTGCGTGGTGAAGGACCTCGACCTGGGCCTGGTGGACTTCCCCAGCATCGTCAACGACGAGCAGGTCTTCCTCTGCTGGAAACTGGGCGAGCCCGGCATCCGCTTCTGGCACCGCATGGACGAAGGCTTCACCGGCCGCAAGCCCCTGGGCTCATCGGACGCGGGCGACCCCGAAGACAAGAAACCCAACTGAATTCAGCGCGCGCCGTCCGCCGCCCTCGGCGCCTCCGTGGAGCTGCAGTGTGAGCGAAACCGCAACCAACAGACTCGAGCGCGCCGCCAGTCCCTACCTGCGCAGCGCCGCCCACCAGCCCGTGGACTGGCACGAGTGGGGCCCGGAAGCTTTTGCGCGCGCCCGCGAGCTGAACCGGCCCGTCCTGCTCGACATCGGCGCCGTCTGGTGCCACTGGTGCCACGTGATGGACCGCGAGAGCTACGAGAACCCGGAGATTGCGCGGCTCATCAACGAGCACTTCGTCCCCATCAAGGTGGACCGCGACGAGCGCCCCGACATTGACGCCCGCTACCAGGCCGCCGTCAGCGCCATCAGCGGGCAGGGCGGCTGGCCGCTCACCGCTTTCCTCACCGCCGACGGCCGACCCTTCTTCGGCGGGACGTACTTTCCGCCCGAAGACCTCTATGGCCGCGTGGGCTTCAAGCGCGTGCTGAGCAGCATCGCTTCCAGTTACCTGAGCCGCCAGCCGGAAATCCGCGAGAGCGCCGACAAGCTGGTGGCGGCGCTGCGCCAGGCGGAGATGTTCGCCGGCGCCCGCCGCGCCTTCTCGCCGGAGATCGTGGACCTGCTGCTGCACGCCTGCGTGCGCCAATTCGACGTCCGCTTCGGCGGCTTCGGCAACGCGCCAAAATTTCCACATCCGACGGCGGTCGAGCTGCTGCTGGAAGCCTACCAGTCCAGTCGCGAGCGCTTTCTGGAGACGGTGCTCATCACCACGCTCACCGGTATGGCCCGCGGCGGCGTGTACGACCACCTCGCCGGCGGCTTCCACCGCTACTCGGTGGACGACCGCTGGCATGTACCGCACTTCGAAAAAATGTCCTATGACAATTCCGAGCTGCTGAAGAACTACCTGCACGGCTACCAGGTTTTCGGCGACCGCTTCTACCGGCAGGCGGCCGAGAGCATCATTGGCTGGGTCTTCTCCACTCTCTCCGACACGGAGCGCGGCGGCTTCTTCGCCAGTCAGGACGCCGACTACTCGCTCGAAGACGACGGCGACTATTTCACCTGGACGCTGGCGGAGGCGCGCGAGGCGCTCACGGAGGAAGAGGTTGAGCTGGTCACCGCGCACTTCGACCTGCGCGAGCAGGGGCCGATGCACCACAACCCGGCCAAGAACGTACTGCAACTGGCAAGCCCGGCCGAAGAGCTGGCCCGCCAGCGCAACCTGCCGGTGGAGGAAATCGAGCGGCGCCTGGCCGCCGCCAAAGAAAAAATGCTGGCAGCGCGATTGCGGCGCCCGACACCTTACGTGGACAAAACTCTCTACGTTGCCTGGAACGGGATGTTCATCTCATCGTTCCTTGAAGCCGCGCGCGTGCTGGGCCGGGCGGATTGCCGCGAGCTCGCGCTGCGCACGCTCGACCGCATGCTCGATTCCGCCTGGAGCGACGCCTGGGGCTTCGCCCACGGCTGCCCGGAGGAGGGGAGAGTCGCGGCCGACGAATGGACCGGCGGCGTGCTCGACGACCAGGTCTTTATGGCGGCGGCGCTGCTCGACGCCTTCGAGCTGACCGGCGAGATGCGCTACTTCGAGCGCGCCGAGCAGACCATCCAGCTTTGCCTGAAAAACTTCTGGGATGAAACCGACGGCGGCTTCTTCGACCGCCCCCGGGACGCGCCCGCCATCGCCGAGGGTGTGGACGTCCCGCGCAAGCCGTTCCAGGATTCGCCGACGCCGGCGGGCAACCCGGTCGCTGCCATGGTGCTCGACCGCCTGGCGAGCTACACCCACAACTCCGACTACCGCGACCGCGCTATGAAGACGCTCGAAGCTTTTGCCGGGGCCGCCGAGCAGTACGGCCTCTTCGCCGCCACTTACGCGCTGGCGGCGATGCTGCACATCCGCCAGCCGCTGGAGGTGGTCGTGATCGGCCCGCGCGCGGACCCCCGCACCCAGGCGCTGGCGCGCGCGGGGCAAGGGACGTACCGCTTCGGCAAAGCAGTTCTGCAATATGAGCCGGCTGATATCTCGCCGGGACGGCTCCCGGCGGGCCTGGCGGCGACGCTGCCGGCGCTGGCCGGCCCGGAGCGGCCCCCGCTGGCGCTGTTGTGCGTCAACCAGACCTGCCAGCCGCCGCTGACCAGCCCGGAAGAGTTAACCGCGGCGCTGGCTGGAGCGTCTAAATAACTGATGATGACTCCCTGGCTGGCCAGCCTGATTTTCTTCGGCGTACTGGCGCTGCTTTTCTGCTCGCAGATCTTCTGGTTCTGGCGCGCGCGGCGCTTCCTGCTCGCCCGGCCGCGGCGCTGGCAGCGGTGGCTGCTGGGCGCGCCGCTCTACGCCTGGTTCATCGGACTGCTGGCGATGTTCCTGCTGCTGCCGCTGCGGTGGTGGCTGGCGGGCGACGCTCCGGTCCTGGTCTCTCTTTTCGCCTACTTCCGCCGTCCGGTGGTGATGGTGCCGGTGGGGCTGTGGATGACAGCCTCGATGTTTTCCTTCGTGCTCATCGCCCTGGTGCAGGGGATTGGGTGGCTCGCCCGGATTCCAAGAAACTTCCGGCGCAGGCCGATTGCCGACACGCCGGCGCTGCCCGAGCGGCGCTACTTCCTGCAAACCGCCACCTACGCTGCGGGCGCGCTGCCGTTCGTAATGGCCGGCTATGGGTTTTTCCTCGGTCGGCAGCGCTACACCGTGGAAGAGGTCGAAGTGCCCATTGCGAATCTGCCCGGCGAGCTTGACGGTCTGCGTCTGTTGCAGCTCACCGACGTCCACGCCAGCGCTTACATGCCGCCGCGGGAAATCACTCGCGTGGTGGGGCTGGCGCGCGAGCTCGCGCCCGACCTGGTCTTCCACACCGGCGACTTTGTCACCGCAGCCAGCGACCCCCTGGAACTAGCCATCGCTGAGCTGGCGCGCGTCGAGGGCCGCTACGGCGGGTTCGGCTGCCTGGGGAACCACGAGATTTACGCCGGAGCCACCGAGGCCGCCACCGAGTTGTTCGCCCGCCGCGGGGTGCGCATCCTGCGCGGAGAGAGT
>Ga0214472_10009292_pt1 | contig 10256 bp, 13 predicted proteins | sample RVTome_6_FD_207662 | JGI IMG/M metagenome (GOLD analysis project Ga0214472, IMG submission 207662) | Soil microbial communities from uranium-contaminated site in the Upper Colorado River Basin, Wyoming, United States - RVT140D175 | ecosystem: Environmental > Terrestrial > Soil > Contaminated >...
GCTCTTCCGATCTAACTGGTATTCATCTTGTAGGGCGGCTCCAGCTCATTGTCAGTGACATAGGCGCAGCTGACCCCGTCTTCCGTAATTTTGTAGGCACTGCCGCCGCCGGGGTGGTTCAGTGGTTTTTTTACCACATAGATCTGTTTTTCATAGAGTTCACTTTCTGTTCCCTTGTAGGTGCAGTTGTTGTTCGAAGGCAGGTCCTCGACTTTCACCGGGAAATTATTGCCATCCATCTGGTCGAACAGCGAACATAACAGGCGATCACCGGCTTCCACACTGGTATAAACATTGATCTGGCGGTCGGGCTGATAGATCGGTGCGAAAAATGGGTAACCCTGAATATGGTCCCAGTGGCCGTGTGAGAGCAATATATTGATCGGATCCGGTATGGCGAGCAACTCCTTGCCCAGCTGACGCATGCCGGTACCTGCGTCGAGTATCAGATGGCGACCGTTTTTGAGTTTGACATGCACACAGGAGGTGTTGCCACCGTATTTAACCGTGGTCGGGCCAGGCGCGGGAGTTGATCCGCGTACACCATAGAATGTGATGATCATTGTCTCTCCTGTTGCCCGGCGCAGTAGCTCAGCCTCAAGTCCGACAGGCTCCGAGGATATTTAACAGGATATGGCTGCAGTGTAAACCCCGGCTGTGTTGCTTATGCAGGCGGCACAGCACAGCCCTGGCAGCTAGTTCAGATGGCTGGACCAGTCGGTGCTGTTATCGCCGAAGACAAAAAAGAAAGGGTTGAGCAGGCTGTCCTTGGTGTTGTATTGCAGAGGGCTCATATCGGTTTTGGTGACATAGCCTCCGGCCTGCTCGACGATGCACTGCGCTGCGGCAGTATCCCATTCTGAAGTCAGGCCGAGGCGCGGATAGAGATCAGCGCGGCCTTCTGCGACCAGGCAAAATTTTAATGAGCTACCCATGCTGATCGCGTCGACATCGCCCAGTTTTTCCATATAGCGCTGCATTTCTTCCGAGTCGTGCGAACGGCTGCCAGCAACGGTGAGTTTGCCGCCGTTGAGTTTTTTTACTTTGATGGCGCGCGCTGCGCCACCCTGTTCGACCTTGTAGCTGCCGCCGCCTGCCCAGGCGTAATAATCCACATTCAGCACCGGCACATGAATGACTCCGATGACACTTTTGTGGTTCTGGATCAGAGCGATATTGACGGTAAATTCGCCATTCCGCTTGATGAACTCGCGGGTGCCATCGAGCGGGTCAACCAGCCAGTAGGTGTGCCATTGCTGGCGTTCGGCAAACGGTAGTTTGGCGGACTCCTCAGAAAGTACCGGTATCTGTGGGGTGAGCGCTGTTAAGGCAGCGACGATCACATGGTGCGAAGCCATGTCGGCATCGGTCAGCGGGGACTTGTCTTCCTTGTGCGCTATGCTGTACTCGCTGTTATAGATTTCGAGAATTTTTTCGCCCGCCTGGCGCGCGATAGTCACGCATTCATGGCACAGAGATTCAAGATTGAGTGATTGGGTCATGAGATAGCTATGAGTTTGATAGAATAGCGGCACATATTACTACAAACCCGTAGCGGTGCCCACGAGCTGGTGATGAACAACTACCCTGACTGGAACAAAATTGACACTGTACTGCTTGATCTGGACGGCACCTTGCTGGATCTGCACTTTGATAATTATTTCTGGCTGAAGCACGTGCCCCTGCGCTACGCCGACCGGCACAGGCTCAGCCATGCCGATGCCAGCGCTGTGATGACACAGCATTACACTCGGGTCAGAGGCAGCCTGAACTGGTATTGCGTGGATTTCTGGACGCGCGAGCTGGATCTCGACATCGAACAATTGAAGCACGAGGTTGCCGACAAGATCGCTATCCATCCCGGGGTGCCAGAGTTTCTCGCTGCCCTGCGCACAGCCGGCAAACGCATCGTGCTGGTGACCAATGCCCACCCTGCGAGCCTGAAATTAAAAATGCACAGGACCGGACTGGGTCAGTATTTTCACCGCATGATCAATGCCCACGATATCGGCATGGCAAAAGAGCACCAGGGTTTCTGGCAAAAACTACATGAGCTGGAAGCGTTCAGCGGCGCCAGTACACTATTGATCGACGACAATCTCGAAGTGCTGAAATGCGCGGAAGATTACGGCATAGAGCACCTGCTCGCAGTGCTAAAACCGGACAGCCAGAAAGACCATGTCGAAACCCGGCACTACCAGGCGGTGAAAGACTTCGCGGATATCATGCCTTAGGGATAAAAAACCGAACCACAAGACACAGAGAAAAGCGTTTTTGGGGTTAGAAGAAAAAGCTAGAAGCAAAAAATAGAAACGTTTTCACCACAGAGACACGGAGAACACAGAGTAAAAACAAATTAATTGTAAAAACACAGTGATTACACATCAGGTTTTAACCCAAATATGTTTTCTCCGTGTTCTCTGTGGTTATTCCGGGCTTCCTGCCCTCCACCCTTCGGGCCGCGTAAAAGCACGCATTCAATTTGATCCAGTCAAATTAGTCTGTGGTTCCGTCTTTAAGCTTTGGCTTTTTTCTTTTTCGGTCTGGTTTTTTTATCGGCCTTGTTTTTTGCGGTTTTGCCGATTTTTTCGCGTAGTCTTTGTTTTACGCTTTTCTTTTTGCCGTCCCAGTTCTTGAATTTTTTCTTGCAGTATTTCAGCAGGGATTCGTAGCTCGGGAAGTAGAGGTCAAAACCGTCCTCGGAAGGAGCGTCGAATTCGCAATAGTCATTACTGTGCTCGCGACAGATCTCGGGGCGGGTCTCGTATATGCCGCAGCGATTATCGGGTTGCAGATGCATGCATTTGCCTTCGACCAGCAGGGTCCAGCCATCTTCGTCCTTGTAAATTTTGACGTGCTGGTGTGAAACCTGCCAGAGCAAATGCGTGTAATCGCTTTTTGAGCGTGGCGTGTCTATCTGCTGGGTGATGTAAGTGCAGCAGAGTGCGCCGGTGCAGAACGAACATTTGTTTTCTGGGGTCAGGATACTTTTGTCGAAGCTGACAGGTAGTGTTCTCAAAGTCATGTTAGATAAGTCCAAATTGTTTCAAATTGCCGTTATTTTCCAGCTGGTAACTGCCATCCGGTTTTGGTTTGGCAAACATGCCCAGGCTGCTACGTATATTGCTGCTGGCGCCCTGGCTTGGCAACAGATTCAGCTGTAATGAATAAGCACCATCTTCGCTGACATTGGCTTCGCCTTCAAGTTTAATCTCGCCACCCTTATTACTGATACTGGCGTGTAGAGTCTGCGTATCGCTTTCTGTAATGTCGATCCTGAGATCGCCGAGCCTGGCCGTTTCCGCTACGCTGACAGTGGCGTTTTTCCAGAGCACGGTGCCGGTCGCGCGCGGCACCTGTTGTTGCTGCCATTCGAGCCGATCAATCTTAAACATGACCACACCTTCAAGCTCCGCCAATGGCAGTTGTGCAAGCTGTGCCAGGTCGGTGGCGTCCATGCTGGCGTTGACATCCTGGGCAAGCAGTTTGCCTGATGCAGCAATAGCGATGTCCCCGCTGATCGGTTGTTTCAGGTAGTGCGTGCTGATGTGTGCGCTAAGTTCACCGCTGAGCAGTTTCCATGCCTGCACTTGCCAGTCAGTGTTATTCAGAGTCTGTTGCTGGTTGATGGTAATGATAGCCGCACTGCCGTTCCATAGACCGCCGCTAACGCCCTGAAACGTGATGGCCGGCACATGGCTTTGTAGCTGTGCCAGTACCGGTGCGGCAGGGATAGAAACAACCAGAAACACGAGATAGGCAATTATCCCGCTGATAATGTAATAGCGTTTTTTCATTCGGCCTTGTTGAAAGAAAGGCGCGCATTGACAGTGCCCGGTTTTTCACCCCGCTCGATATTGGCGGAAGACACCGGAATGCCGTGATTTTGTTCCAGGGTGTTGAGCCAGATCAGCATCTGATCGAATGAGGCGCCATCGAGAACAACGCGTGCGCCATCATTGCTGGAGGATTCGAGTTTGCTAAGATTGGCCTTGATCGCGGAATTACTCGCGACCTGTTCGACCACCAGGGGAACGGGCTGACCGCTGGCTGCGGTGCGCACTTTGCTGCCCGATGCTTTCAGAGTCCGCACCTCTGCCGCTGCCTGTTGCATCCATTGCAGGTTTTTCAGATTACTTTCATATTCCTGCTGCGCAGCATCCAGCCCCTGATGCAGAGGTTCCCATACTGCGACATAGAAAAGGCTTATCACCAGTATGATGGCGGTGCTGATTACCATCACGCGCTCGCGCATCTGTAGACTGGCATACCACTGCCTGAGTGTATCGAGCTGGTTCATGCTCCGGCTCCCTGTAATCGCAGGCTGCCCCTGACTTCGTTTTTATCCGAAGTCGAAGAGGTGATTTCTGATTTTAATTTGCCACTCTGGTTGAGACTGGTGTTCAGGGTCTGGATCGCGCTCAGATTACTGGTAGTCAGGTTGATGTCGATACGATTGTTGCGATACTCGATCGACTGCAAAGTGATGTTTTTGTCTTTTGACAGAGCCTCGGCGGCGTAGGCGAGCAGGCCCAGCAGGCTGTCACCGCTGGTACTTGATCCTGATCTGAGTTCGTCGAGTTTCTGTTCCATCTGTACGCGTGAGTTAACAATTTTTTTGCTTTCTGGAAAAGCCTCTTTATAGAGCTTGATAATCTGTGTCTGCATCTCTGCATTTTTGCTGGCAAGATGCTGATACTGGTAAGTCGTTACGGAGAGATTGAGCACCAGCCAGAAAGCAGCAAGCGAAGCCGCCAGCCGCCAGCGTTTCCATTGTGTTGCGGTTTTACTTTTCGGTTTGAAGTCGCCCTGTAATAAATTCAGCGCCAGGGCGGATTTGTACTGCCCGCAATACACCACCAGTGGATGCTGGTTGTACTGGATGTGTGCCAGTTCGATGTCGTCAGGCACGACCGCGCGAATATCGTCGATGTTGTCGCCTTCGCGACAGAACAGCAGAATTTTTTCTGGTTTTGTCAGGGCTTCGTTGTGCAGGCTGGATTCGATTACCAGCGGTGCCAGTTCGCGATCGTATTCGGCCCCGTTATAAATATCGAGCTGGATATCGGCCACGTCCTGGTTGAGCAATACCGACCATTGTTTGGTATTGCCGGCCAGACAGAGTGCGTCAGCAATGATCGCCTCGGGTGTGATCCTGTGCTCTGCAAGCATGTCGAGTATGGTCTGCAGGGTTTCTCTACGGATGCCGGCGACAGCAGTGTTGTTAGCGCTGTCGGGTTTTGTTGCGACAAAGTGAAAGTCTTCGATATCGTCGGCGAGCTGTTCTTCGAGCGCAAAAGGGATCGCGCGCAGCATTTTTTGCCGGTTCTGGGTTGGTAGCTGTACGCTGTTGATATGCACCAGAATGTTGTCGAGCAGGATGATCGATTTATGCGTGCTTGCCAGTGATGCAGCTTCAGCCAGTTCGCCCTGCTGGATTTTGCTGGTGAGTTCGCCGCTGTTATTGACCAGCGCCCAGGCCGCTTCGCTACGCGAAGGATTAAAATGAATCAGCAGGGTGTCGTCCATTAATAGGCCCCGATCGAGTGCATCAGCACGCTGGTTTTGCCGCTCGCCTGTCGCCACAGCACGCTGTATACCTGTACCCGTGATTGAGCGACCGCAACTTCTGTAGTCAGTAAAAAATAATCCGTAGCGACACTGAGCTGGTCGATGCTGGTGATGACTTTGCTGAGGCTGTTGCGTGTGATCATGTCGTTGACACTGTCGTAGGCTTTATCTGTGCGTTCCGCGATTATTTGTTTCGCCAGTGCTGGCGTCATGTCCCTGGCCAGTGATATTAGCACTTCTTCCCGGGCGGTGTTGACGTTGATGCCGGCGCTCTGGCCAAAGGCACAGACAAAAGGTGCGAGGATATTGTACGCCTCGGTAGCTTCGAAACCTTTTACCAGCCGCAATTCGCTCGGGCTTTGCATCGCCTGGTTGGCGGTTCGATAAGGCTTTTCCAGATTCATATAATAGCCGTCTTCGGCACCGTCGGGCAGGCTGGTGTCAACATTACTATCGATCCAGTCAATGACTGCATCAGCCAGGCTGGGGTTCAGCGTCAGCGTACTGAGCAATCTTTGAAAACGCTCTTTGGCGAGCGGGTTGACAGCATTGCCCGCCACCAGGCTGTTGATATTGAAGCAGGCCTGCAGGTCGCTGAGCTGCCCCTTGAGAGAACCGCCTTCGAAAGGAAAGGTCTGTGGTTTCGCCCACTCTTCTTTGTAGTCATCGATGCTATTGTTTTCGCGGTCCAGTTGCAGACCATATCTGGACAGCTCCTCGGCGCCGGAGACAAAGATCAATGCCTGTTCGTTGGCGATGATATTGCTGGTGCGGCGCACATCGAGCTGCAAATGCGTGGCCAGCGTGATGCCGACGGTGGCGACAATGGTCATGATCAACAGCGCGGTGATAATCGCCACGCCGTCTTGCAGTCTGTGGTGTTGCGGCATCAGCGGCTCACCTTGTAGAGGCGTTTGATATCGCCCCAGTCCTTGAGTGTCATGTCAACCTGGATAGCGACGGGCAGGGGCAAGGCCGCGGCCGGATCAGTATTCAATGGCGGCCATTGGTCGTGCCATTCAGCCCTGGCGTCGAGATAACGCAGATCGAATTTTTCGATATTGCTCAGCAGTTCGCTGTTATACGGTTCCATGCCCTGCACTCGGTCCAGTTGTGGCCAGGCCAGGCGAATCAGTTTGTTTTCTTTCAGCTGATAAGCCACACGTTGCAAATTGCTGCGCAGGAGATTTGCCGGATTGCGATGTCCACCACGGGTGAATTCAACCACCATATCTGGATTATTGTCGGCGACCAGGTAGCTCTGCTCGGTGCCGTATTCATCGCGGATGTCACGCTGGATGATCTGGTTGAAATCGCGCGTCAGGGTGTACATGGTGAGTTGAACTTCCTGCATGCGCGCCATGGATTTTTCTGCTGAAGTATTATTGCTGATAATCTGGCTGAGGCCGCCGTAGGCCATTACCGACATAATCGCAAACACGCTGATCGCTACCAGCAGTTCGAGCAGGGTAAAGCCGTAGCCGAAGCGCAGTGGCCTAGCTATTGCTGACATAGCCGGCAAGTTTGGTCAGCGAGTGTTCGCGTTTTTTGTCGCTGAAGACCCTGAGTTCGATTTCAAATACACCATCGTAAACTGTCTTGGTGGTTTTTCGTGTCCAGTACCAGGTCGCACCGGCCATTTTTGTTTCGCCGTCGCGGTTACCGGTTTCAGTTATGGCTTTTTCAATTTGCAACTGGGCCATTTCATTCATCGCTACCCAGTGTGCAATGGTTTTTTGTTTGAGATAGGTTGCGTTACTCGCCTGGCTGCCAGAGCTGCTGAGTGCGGCACCCATCGAGATCGCGATAATCGCGAGTGCGACCAGCACTTCGATCAGAGTAAAGCCGCTTCGCTGTTTCAGGCCCGACTTTAAAACAGCATTATTCACTGCGTTTGACCCCGTGCTTGCCATCGATAAATGCATCTACCTGATAGGTCTGGTTAAGGCCGGGAATGATAAAGCGTGCGCTGAATTCGGGTGTGATCTCGCTGCTGGAAAGCAGAAACACCTGGGGTTCGAGTTTTTCCTTGCTGTTGTCCCCATCGTCTTTTTCCTCGCTGGCATTGTCGTCTGCAGCATCAGCCGGTTTGTTCTTTAGAACTACACCCGTTTTATCAACCGTGAGTTCGATTTCGATATCGTGGCTGAGCTCACGCGTGCGCAGCAGTCGATCGTCGTCGAGACCTTGCCATTGATGATTATCGAGCTGCACCAGAAAAGTGTAGCTGCCTGGAGTGAATGCAATACCGTATTCGAGGCCTTTGAGCACGGCTTCTTCCAGCGCGAGTTGCATTAGCTGGTCAAAACGCTGCGCTTCTTCCTTGAGTAGGTCGTCAGGATCAGCGCCTCGGATCGCGAGCGTGGTGAAGGAAATCAAAATGCCGATGATGACGATCACCACCAGCAGTTCGAGCAGGGTAAATCCGCAGGCGCGTCTGTGTTTGATAAAAGCTGGCGCTGTGGCGGCAAAAATCACACGACCCCGGGGTAGTGTTTATTCGGTATCCCAGGAAGCAATGTCGGCATTAACGCCTTCACCGCCGGGCGCACCATCGGCACCGAGTGAATAGATATCGATTTCGCCGTGCTGGCCCGGACTGAGATACTGATAATCACGGCCCCAGGGATCCTTGTTGAGTTTTTTCACGTAACCGCCGGTTTTCCAGTTGGCCGCATCAGAAGGTTTTTGTACCAGCGCTTCCAGGCCCTGCTCCGTGCCTGGATAAGTAAAATTATCCAGCTTGTAGATATCGAGCGCGCTTTCGATGGCGCGTATATCCTGTTTCGCCTTGGCGACACGCGCTTTGTCAGGGTTGTCCATGATGCGGGGCACGACGACGCTGGCGAGAATACCGAGAATGACCACGACCACCATGATTTCAATCAGGGTAAAACCGCGTTGTTGTTTGCTGACCATGTTCAAAATTAAACTCCTGGGTTGACTGCTTTGCGCACTGGCGCGTATCAGGTTAGAGTGTGGATAATTATTCAGTTCACCCCTGATGTGTGCGGAATCATAACAAATGCTCTCTCGACTTCCTATCCTTGTGCAGTTTCGCTGGCAGCCCAGTTATAGTTTGTGGCTGTTTGTCCTCCTGCTCAGCGCCGCACTGCAGGCGACTGGGCAGGTCCAGGCATGGCGCTTCGACCGTGGGCTGATCGCCCAGGGCGAGGTCTGGCTGTTGTTCAGCGGCCATTTTGTGCACCTCAACTGGATCCACTGGGCGCTGAATATGGCCGGGCTGGGTATAGTCGCCTTTTTTTTCAGCCCCTATGCCAGTCTGCGCCAGTGGCTCTGGGTGATTTTTTGCGCTGCTCTGTTCTCTGGCCTGGGTATGTACTGGCGCGACCCAGAACTGCAGACCTATGTCGGTCTCTCGGGCGTGCTGCACGGCCTGTTTATTTTTGGCGCGCTGCGCGAGATCAGGCACTACCCCGCCAGTGGCTATGTGTTGCTGGCGCTGCTGCTGGGCAAGCTGGCCTGGGAAGCGGTCTATGGCCCCTTGCCGGGTTCGGAAGCGCTGACCCGGGGACGGGTCGCCACTGATGCGCATTTATACGGGGCACTCGGAGGTGGCGTGGCAGCTTTGTTACTGACCACCAGGGCCTTATTGCACCAGCTGGTTGAGATCAAAAATCGGTAACAGAATGCCGAGTACGATCAACAGTACCAGCACGCCCATGGTGAGAATGATCACCGGTTCGAAAATGCCCACGATGTAGGCGATCAGGGTTACCTGTTCGCGCTCCAGCTGGTTCGAGGCGCGCTCCAGCATTTCTTCCAGCTTGCCGCTGTTTTCACCACTGGCGATGAGCTGCAGGGTCATCGGCGGGAACAGGCCGCTTTTTGCCAGCGCGACCTTGATGCCGCTGCCTTCGCGCACGCGGTCGGTGGCCTGGTTGACGGCAGCGCGCATCGGCAGGTTGTTGATTACCGAGGCCGAGATTTTCATCGCTTCCAGCACGTTAACGCCGCTGCTGGAAAGAATGCTGAAAGTGCGGGTGAAGAGCGCGGTGTTGAGGCCGCGCACCAGGCGGCGAATCACCGGTAGCCTCAGCAGCAAACGATGATAGCGTTCGCGGTGCAATGGTATGCCGAGTAGATAATTCACCCCGAACACCGAAGCGATGAAAACGATCAGCAGGTAGATGCCGTAGTTGACGATAAAATTGCTGATTGCGATCAGGCCGGTAGTCAGAGCTGGTAGTTCCTGACCGAGATCATCAAACACCGAGACCACCTGCGGCACGATATTGGTCATCAGGAATACCACGATCACCACCGCGAACACCGAGAGCACCGCCGGGTAAATCAGCGCCTGGCGCACCTTGCTCTGTAATTCCTGCTGGCTCTCGGTGTAATCCGCGAGGCTTTCGAGCACGGTGTCGAGATGGCCCGATTGCTCACCAGCCGCGACCGTGGCGCGATACAGCTCGGGGAACACTTTGGGGTATTCAGCCAGGCCCATGGCCAGGGTATGGCCTTCCAGCACGCGCGAGCGCACCGCGAAAATCATGCTCTTGATGCGCTGTTTTTCTGACTGGTTGGCGACCGAAGCCAGCGACTCCTCCAGTGGTAAGGAGGCCTGGATCAGCGTCGCGATATGGCGGGTGAAAAGTGCCAGTTCGGTAGCACTGATGCCGCGTTGAAATAAGGCCGGTGTTTTCGCAGTGCTCGCGCCT
>Ga0214472_10009294_pt1 | contig 10255 bp, 7 predicted proteins | sample RVTome_6_FD_207662 | JGI IMG/M metagenome (GOLD analysis project Ga0214472, IMG submission 207662) | Soil microbial communities from uranium-contaminated site in the Upper Colorado River Basin, Wyoming, United States - RVT140D175 | ecosystem: Environmental > Terrestrial > Soil > Contaminated >...
TGACCTTTTTCATCGGGCTGATCCTGATGCTGATCTCCTTCGCCATCCAGCATCGGGGCATTCTCGGGACGGCGCGGGTGCAGACGATCGCGGGCGTGGCGGTGATCGTGCCGCTGCTGATCATCGGGGTCGTGCCGTTGCTCACCGGCGACGTCGTGGCGGCGAATTTCTCGCCCTTCGCGCCGGGTCTCGATGCGGCGACGGCGGCCTGGGACAAGTCGGGATGGACCCTCTTCCTCGGCGGCCTGTTCATCGCCGCCTGGTCGGCCTACGCGTTCGAAACGGCGATCTGCTATACGAGCGAGTTCAAGGATCCGGCATCCGACACCTGGAAGGCGATCATCGCCGCCGGCGGGCTGTGCATCGTCGTCTACATTCTGGTGCCGTTCGCCTTCCAGGGCGTGCTCGGCGTCGCCGGCATGATCGATCCGGGCATCTACGACGGCACCGGCGTGGCCGCGGCGATGGCCGGCATGATCGGCGGCGGCAGCTTCGTCTTCGGCCTTCTCGTGCTGATGATGCTGCTCGCCCTCATGCTGGCCATCATGACGGCCATGGCGGGTTCGTCGCGCACGCTCTACCAGGGCTCGGTGGACGGCTGGTTGCCGCGCTACCTGACCCATGTGAACAGGAACGGCGCGCCGACGCGGGCGATGTGGACCGATCTTACGTTCAACCTCATCCTGCTTCTGATGTCGGATTACCTGTTCGTCCTGGCCGTGTCGAACGTGTGCTACCTGGTGTTCAACTTCCTCAATCTGAACGCCGGCTGGATCCACCGCGTCGACCACGGCCACGCGGCGCGGCCGTGGCGGGCGCCGACCCTGTTGCTCGGGGCCGGGGCGGTGCTGTCCTTCGTCAACGCCTTCCTGCTCGGCGCCGGGGCCAATGTCTGGGGGCCGGGGACCCTGCTGACCGGCATCGTGACGATCGCGCTGATCGTCCCGGTGTTCCTGTTCCGCCACTATGTGCAGGACGGCGGCAAGTTCCCGCCGGAGATGCTCGCGGATCTGCACCTCGACGGCGTCCTGCCGGCGCGCAAGGCCGGCATGCTGCCGTATGTGACGCTGGTCGCCGGCGTCGCCGTCGTGCTCGTCGCCTACCTGATCTTCTGGTAGGGCGGGCCGGCGCGGCGACTCGAAACAAGACGGGGCCCCGAAAGGGGCCCCGTCGGCGTTCAGGCCAGGCGCGGCGCCTCAGCCGATATGCATCCACACCGACTTGGTCTGGGTGTGGTGCAGCATGGTCTCGAAGCACTTGTCGCGGCCATTGCCGGATTGCTTGTAGCCGCCCCACGGCTGGGTCATGTCGCCGTGATCGAAGCAGTTGACCCAGACGACGCCGGCCTCCAGGTCGCGCGCCGCCTTGTGCGCGGTGCTGACGTCGCTGGTCCAGATGCTGGCCGCCAGGCCGTAGATCGAATCGTTGGCGATCTCGATGCCCTGCTTCAGGTCCTTGAACGGCAGCACCGCCGCCACCGGGCCGAAGATCTCCTCCTGGGCGATCTTCATCTTGTTCTTGACCCCGGAGAAGAGGGTGGGCTCGACGTAGCAGCCGTGCTTCAGCCCCGACGGCACGTCGCCGCCGAACACCAGCTTCGCGCCCTCCTTCTTGCCGGCGCTGATGTAGCCGAGCACCCGCTTCTGCTGCTCCTTGCTGACCAGCGGACCCATGTTGGTCTTCGGGTCGAGCGGGTCGCCGGGCACGAAGGCGGCCTTGCCCTTCTTGATGAAGCGGTCGAGGAACTCGTCGTGCAGCTTGGCCTCGACCAGCAGGCGCGAGCCGGCGTTGCACACCTCGCCCTGGTTGCCGTAGATGCCGTTGATGGCGTACTGCACGGCGGTGTCCAGGTCGGCGACGTCGCCCATGATGATCTGCGGCGTCTTGCCGCCGCATTCGGTGGTCACCCGCTTCATGTTCGACTGGCCGGCATAGACCATCATCAGCTTGCCGACCTCGACCGAGCCGGTGAAGGCGATCTTGTCGACGTCCATGTGCAGCGCCAGCGCCTTGCCGGCCTCCTCGCCCAGCCCGTGCACGACGTTGAACACGCCGGCCGGGCCGCCCGCCTCCATGAACAACCGGGCCATCACGTTGGCCGACAGCGGCGACTGCTCGGCCGGCTTCAAGACGACGCAGTTGCCCGCCGCCAGCGCCGGGGCGACCTTCCACGCCGCCATCATCAGCGGGTAGTTCCACGGCACCACGCAGCCGATGACGCCGAGCGGCTCGCGCAGGATGTAATGGAACTCGCTCGCCGCCGTGTTGGTGACCTGGCCGTCGATCTTGTCGATGGTCTCGGCGAAGTACTGGAAGGTCAGGGCCGATCCCGGAATGTCGGCGTTCAGCATGTCCGCCACCGGCTTGCCCATGTTGGTCACGTCGAGCAGGGCGAACTCCGCCGCGTTGTCCTGGATCAGCCGGCCGTAGCGGTACAGGACCTCCATGCGGTCGCGCGGCGCCAGGCGCGACCAGACGCCGCTCTTGAAGGCCTTGCGCGCCGACTTGACCGCCGCGTCGACGTCCTCGGCGCCGCCACGGGCGACCTCGGCGATGACGTCACCGGTGGCCGGGTTGACCGATTCGAACTTGCGGCCCCGCTTGGCGTCGACGAACTTGCCGTCGATGAACATCCGGGTCTCCGGCTTCAGCTTGTCGGACAGGCGATGCCAAGCCTTCTTGTCGAGCGACTTGGCCTGTTCAAGGTTCATGACTCTCCCTCCTTAAGATGCTGGCTCTCGGCCGGTCGGCCCGGCGGTCGATCCGCGGCTCCCCCGCTTTGCGTGGTTATAGCACTGGGCGAAACGCCGGCGCCAGACCACGTCGTCGGGCGACCGGTGCGGCTTGTCGATGCGGGCCGACTGATATAGCGTGACGGGAAGGGTCGATTCAGCGGAATTGGCCGGGCGCTCGGCCAACGGGCGCCGGCAGTTGATCCAACCGGGGAGGTGAGGGCGAGATGAGCAATCGGGACAAACGGGCGGCGCTGGTCGCCGTGATCGGGGCGGCGCTGGCGATGGCGGGCGCGACGGCGCCGGCACGGGCGGCGGGCGAGCTCAGCTTCCTCGGCTGGGAAGGCTACGCCGACGACAGTTTCGTCAAGGATTTCGAGCAGGAGACGGGCTGCAAGGTGACGGCGACCTATGTCGGGTCGAACGACGATTTCGCGCCCAAGCTTGCGGCCGGCGGCGGCGTTTACGACATCGTCTCCGTATCGGCCGACAGCACGGGCGTCCTGGTCGCCGCCGGCCTGGTCGAGCCCCTCGACCTGTCGCGGGTCGAACGGTGGAGCGAAATCTACGAGCTCTTCCGCAACGCCGGCGGCATCAACGCCGACGGCAAGGTCTGGGGCGTGCCGCTCACCTGGGGCTCGATCCCGCTCATGTACCGCACCGACAAGGTGACGGAGGCGCCGGACTCCTACGGCGCGCTCTGGGACAAGCGCTACGCCGGCAAGGTCTCGCTGTGGGACGACAAGAGCGCGCTCTTCAACACCGCGCGGCTGCTCGGCTACGACAACGTGTACGACCTGACCGACGAGCAGCTCGCGGCGGTGAAGCAGCGGCTCATCGAGCAGAAGCCGCTGCTCCGCAAGTATTGGAGCACGGCCGGCGAGCTGGTGAATCTCTACGCCTCCGGCGAGGTCTGGATCTCCAACACCTGGGGCGGCTTCCAGGTCGCCGAGCTGCAGAAGCAGGGGATCCCGGTCAAGGAATTCCTGCCCAAGGAAAAGGCCGACGGCTGGGTCGACAACTGGCAGATCGTCAAGGGCAGCCCGAACGTGGACTGCGCCTACAAGTACATCAATTTTACCCTGTCGCCCAAGGGCCAGTGCGGGATCTCGAACGTCACCGGATATTCGGCGGCGAATCCGGCGGCGGCGAAGGAATGCATGTCGCCCGACGAGTTCACGGCCAAGCACCAGGACGACATCGGCTACGTCAACAGCCTGGTGATGTGGGAAATGCCGGCGCGGCTCGACGTCTACACCAACGTCTGGAACGCGGTGAAGGCGGCCGAGTGAGGCGCCGCGACGGCGACGACGGCGGCCGGGACCGGCGGCCGCCGTCCGGGTGCCTCGGCGGCCGGCGCGGGCGCGCCGCCGCGCCATGACGAGCATCGTCGAGGTCGAGAGCCTCACCAAGGTCTTTGCCGGCGGGGTGACCGCGGTCGACGACGTCTCGCTGCAGGTCGGCGAGGGCGAGTTCGTGACCCTGCTCGGGCCCTCGGGCTGCGGCAAGACGACGATCCTGCGGATCATCGCCGGGTTCGAATCGCCGGACCGCGGGCGTGTCCTCTTGGGCGGCCGGGACGTCACCGACGATCCGCCGTACAAGCGCGCGGTCAACACGGTCTTCCAGGATTACGCCCTGTTCCCGCACATGACCGTGGCGCAGAACGTCGGCTACGGCCTGCGCATCGCCGGGGTGCCGCGCGCCGATATCGGGCGGCAGGTCGAGAACGCGCTGCGCATGGTCGAGCTGCTCGACAAGATCGACAGCCGGCCGGCGCAGCTTTCCGGCGGCCAGCGGCAGCGGGTCGCCCTGGCGCGGGCGATCATCCGCCGCCCCAAGGTGCTGCTGCTCGACGAGCCGCTCTCGGCCCTCGACGTCAAGCTGCGGGAGGCGATGCAGGTCGAGCTCAAGCACCTGCATCAAAGGCTGGGCATCAGCTTCATCCTGGTCACGCACGACCAGAAGGAGGCCCTGGTCATGTCCGACCGGGTCGTGGTCATCGATCGCGGCCGGATCGTCCAGTGCGGCAGCCCGGCCGAACTCTACGACCGCCCGGCGACGCCCTATGTGGCGTCGTTCGTGGGCACGTCGAACCTGGTGCCGGCGATCATCGTGGCCAGCGACGCCAACGGCGTCGTCGCCGAGGCAGGAGGCCACCGCCTGTGGGCGCGGTTGGGGTCCCGGCGGTTCGCCCCCGGCGCGCATGTGCTGATCGCGATCCGGCCGGAAAAGGTCGTGACGGTGCCCGCCGGCGGCGTGGTGCCCGACGCCTTCAACCGCATCGAGGCGCGGGTGATCGAGCACCTGTTCCACGGCCACGGCCTGCGGACCGAATTCGACATCGGTTGTGTCGAGCCCTTTATGGTCGACATCCAGTTGCCGGCCGCCCTCGCCGAGGTCGGTCTGGCGGCGCCCGGCGCGTCGGTCACGCTCGCCGTCGATCCGGCCAATCTGACCGTCTTCCCCGCGGACCGGCAGCCTTGACGCTCGCCGCCCGCCGCCGCCTGGCGATCCTCGGCGTGCTCTCGCCGCCGCTGTTGTGGACGCTGGTGTTCATGTTCGTGCCCTACGCGATCATGTTCACCTACAGTTTCTACACCCGGAAGTTCCCGACCTTCGTGCCCGATTTCCAGCTCGGCAACTACCTCGCGCTGTTCGCCGACCCGCAGTACTACCAGGTTCTCCTGCGGACCCTGAAGATCGCCACGGCGGTGTCGATCTCGGCCCTCCTGCTCGCCTATCCGCTGGCCTACTTCCTGGCGTTCAAGGTCCGCTCGGCCAGCCTGCGCACCATGCTCTATCTGGCGGTGATCGTCCCGCTCTGGGTTTCCTACCTGCTGCGCGCCTATACCTGGAAGACGATCCTGGGCAGTGAGGGCGTGCTCAACTCCTTCCTCGTCTGGATCGGGATCCTGGACGAGCCGACGCCCTTGTTCCTCTACAACCAGTTGTCGATGGTGCTGACCCTCACCTACATCTTTATCCCCTTCATGGTGATGCCGATCTACGCCGCGCTCGAGAAAATCCCGCGGAGCCTGATCGACGCCTCGAAGGATCTTGGCGTCGGCCGGGCGCAGACCTTCCTGCTCGTGACCCTGCCGCTGTCGGCGCCGGGGGTCCTCGCCGGCCTGACCCTGACCTTCTGCCTGACCTTCGGCGATTTCGTGGCGCCGTTCCTGGTCGGCGGGCCGAACGGCTCGATGATCGCCAATGTCGTGCAGTCGCAGTTCGGCACCGCTCTCAACTGGCCGCTGGGGGCGGCCCTGTCGATCGCCATGCTGGTGATTGTGCTGACCATCGTCTCGATCGGCGACCGTCTTGAACGCGCCGGCCGACTGGACCTGGGCTGAGCCATGACGGCGAGCGCGGCGACGCCCGCCGGCATCGCGTCGACCCGACCGGCGCGCCGCCGGCGCCCGATCGACCTGCCGGGCCGAACGCTGGCCCTCGCCTCGATCCTTGTTCTCGCCTTCCTCTATTTGCCGATCGTCGTGCTCGTCGTCTTCAGCTTCAACGACAACACCGTGACGACCCTGCCCCTGCGCGGGTTCACCTGGGGCTGGTACGAGCGGCTGTTCGCCAATGCCGACATGCGGGCCGCGATCGGCAACAGCTTCTACGTCGCCGGCTCGGCCACCGTTCTCACCCTGGCGATCGGCGTCCCGGCGGCCTTCGCGCTCGACCGGGCCGCCTTCCCCGGCAAGGCCGCGTTCCGCCGGCTCGTCCTGCTGCCGCTGGCATTGCCCGGCATCATCACCGGGATCTCGATGCTCAACCTGTTCCGGGTGCTCGGCTTCAACCTCAGCCTGGAGACCGTGATCCTCGGCCACGGCACGGCCCTGGTCGCCATCGTGGTGACCCAGGTCTATGCCCGCCTGCAGCGCTTCAACCGGCGCCTGGAGGAGGCGTCGACCGACCTCGGCGCCCGACCCTGGCAGACCTTCCTCTACATCGTCCTGCCCAACATCCGCGCGGCGCTGATCGGCAGTGGGCTCCTGACCTTCACCCTGTCGTTCGACGAGATCCCGGTGACCTTTTTCCTGACCGGCCGGGACAACACCCTGCCGATGTATATCTATTCGACGCTGCGCCGCGGCATCACGCCGGAGATCAACGCCATCGGGACGATCATCGTCGTCGCCTCGCTCGGGATCATCATTCTGTCGGTGTCCCTGCTGCGCGATCCGGAGCGGCGTCCGGCGGGTTGACCGGGGCGGCCGTGCCGCTCGCCGGCGCCCGCTCGCGGAGCCGCCGTTCGCGCTCGATGACGTAGAGGCCGCTGGCGGCGATCACGGCGGCGCCGGCCAGCGTCGCGCCGTCCGGGAAGTCGCCGAACAGCGCGAATCCGATGACGATCGCCCAGACGAGCTGCATGTAGGCGAAGGGGGCGAGGGTCGAGGCCGGGGCGGCGGCGAAGGCCCGGATCATGGCCAGGTGGCCGAGGCTGCCCATCAGCCCGAGAAAGGCCATGGCGGCCCAGCCGGCCAGGTCGGGCGTGCGCCACTGGAAGGGGACGGCCGCGCTCATCGCCACCACCCCGACCGAGGCCGAATAAAAGAGGGTGGTCGTCCAGCCGTCGGTGCGGCTCAGCACCCGCGTGCCGATCTGGTAGAGGGCGAAGCAGACGGCGACCAGCAGCGGCAGCACCACCGCCCAGTGCAGTACGCCGAACCCGGGCCGGATGATGACCAGGACCCCGGCGAAGCCGACGATCACCGCCGCCCAGCGCCGCCACCCCACTTGCTCGCCCAGCAATGGGACCGACAGGGCCGTGACCAGCAGCGGGCCAACGAAGCCGATGGCCGTGGCGTCGGCCAGCGGGATGAACTTGACGGCGAGGAAGAACAGGAAGGTCGAGGCGAGCAGCAGCACCGAGCGGGCGAGCTGCAGCCCGAGCCGCGGCGTCCGCACGACGGCCGTCCAGCGGTGCCGGCCGAACAGCACCGGCAGGGTGGCCATATGGAAGATGTAGCGCGCCCAGGCCACCTGGGTCACGGAATAGGTCTGCGCCAGGTGCTTCGCCGTGGCGTCCATCAGCACGAACATGAACCCGGCCGCGAGCATCAGAACGATGCCGCGCAATACGGTTGTCGTCTCGGCTGGGACGGTCGGGGCGGCGGGCATCGGTGGGGTCCGGACGAGGGTGGCGCCGTAGCGGCGGCCGCCATCATGCCGTAGTTCGCGGCGCCGCGCACCCGCCGCATCGGCGCCGGCGCCGGCGGCGGCCTCGACTTGACCCGGAATCGCCGCGGCAAGTACCGCGCGAAAGGAATCTTCAACGAATTTGTTGTCAGTAGTGGACAAGCCGCGCGAATGGGACTATGTGCGGAAATGCGGCGACGGGGGGAAAAATCCGCGGGCGGACCCCGGCGCCGGGACCGCCCATCGCCCGCGGTCCGGGAGAGACGGATCAAGATGGAACGACCCCTTGTCGCCGAAGACGCGGAACCTCCAAGTAGCGTGACACGACGCCGCGGGCGCGCGCCCGCTGCGACTTCGTACAGGACGATCGGACAACCGGTGGCGATTCAGCCGCCTTTTTTTGCGCCTATCGTCAAGCGCCCGACCGCCCGCGAGCGCTTTCCGATCAGCCCGCGCAGCCAGCTCTACCGCAAGCGGTTCTTTCCCCAGGCCTCGGCCGCCGATTGGAGCGACTGGCGCTGGCAGGTGCGCAACCGGGTCAGGGACCTCGCCGGGCTGTCCCGCGTCCTCAACCTGTCGGCCGACGAGACCGACGCCATACGCCGCCACAGCGGCTCGCTGCCGGTCGGCATCACGCCTTACTACCTGACCCTGATCGACCGCGACGACCCGACCCAGGGCCTGCGCCGCACCCACGTCCCGGCCGGCGACGAGTACCTGCGCACCCCGGGCGAGGCCGACGATCCGCTCGGCGAGGACCATGACGCGGCGGTTCCCGGCCTGATCCACCGTTACCCCGACCGGGTGCTGTTCCTGACCACCGGCTTCTGCTCGACCTATTGCCGCTACTGCACGCGCTCGCGCATGGTCGGCGAGGCCGGGGGCGAATACAGCTTCAGCGTCCCGCAATGGCAGCGGGCGATCGCCTATATCGAGGCCCACCCGCAGATCCGCGACGTGCTGCTCTCCGGCGGCGATCCGCTGACCCTGGCCGACGAGAAGCTGGAATGGCTGCTGGCGCGCCTGCGCGCCATCAAGCATGTCGAGTTCCTGCGCATCGGCACCAAGGTGCCGGTGGTGGCGCCGCAGCGGGTCACCCGCGCCCTCGCCGCCATCCTGCGCCGCTATCACCCGCTGTGGATGAGCCTGCACTTCACCCACCCGGACGAGCTGACGCCCGAGGTCAAGGAGGCCTGCGCGCGTCTCGCCGACGCCGGCATCCCGCTGGGCAGCCAGACGGTGCTGCTCAAGGGGGTCAACGACGACGCCGAGGTGATGAAGCGGCTGATGCACGGCCTGCTCACGGCCCGGGTCAAGCCCTATTACCTCTACCAGTGCGACCCGATCTCCGGCTCGGCGCATTTCCGCACCCCGGTCGAGAAGGGGCTGGAGATCATCCGGGCCCTGCGCGGGCATACCACCGGCTATGCGGTGCCGACCTATGTGATCGACGCCCCCGGCGGCGGCGGCAAGATTCCGCTCATCCCCGACGCCGTGGCGGGGCGCGATGGCGACGACCTGCTCTTGACCAATTTCGAGGGTGGCCTGTACCGCTATCCGGACCCCGACGGCACGCTCGGCCGCGACCGGGTGCCGGCCGCGGCGGTCGCGGACGGGGGGGCGGCCTGATGCGCGTCGGCCTCACCTACGACTTGCGCGACGACTACCTGGCGGCCGGCTACGGCCGCGAGGAGACGGCGGAGTTCGACAGCCCCGCCACCATCCAGGCGCTCGAGGGGGCGCTCGGCCGGCTCGGTTTCGCGACCGAGCGCATCGGCACCGTCCGCCACCTCGCCGCCCGCCTGGTCGCCGGGGCGCGCTGGGACCTGGTGTTCAACATCGCCGAGGGCCTGCACGGGGTCGGCCGCGAGGCGCAGGTGCCGGCCCTGCTCGACGCCTACGCCGTCCCGTACTGCTTCTCCGACCCGCTGGTCATGGCGCTGACGCTGCACAAGGGCATGACCAAGCACGTGGTGCGCGACAAGGGCGTGCCGACGGCGGCCTTCGCCGTGGTCGAGACCGCCGCCGACGTCGCCGCCGTGGACCTGCCCTATCCGCTGTTCGCCAAGCCGGTGGCGGAGGGCACCGGCAAGGGCATCACGCCGGCCTCGCGGGTCGCCTCGCCGGCGGCGCTGCGCAAAGTCTGCCGCCAGCTCCTGCAACGGTTCCGCCAGCCGGTGCTGGTCGAAACCTTCCTGCCCGGCCGCGAGTTCACGGTCGGCGTCACCGGCACCGGCGGCGACGCCGCGGCGGTCGCGGTCATGGAAGTGGTGCTGACCGAGCGCGCCGAGGCCGGGGTCTATTCCTACGTCAACAAGGAGGACTGCGAGCGGCGGGTGATCTACCGCCTGGCCGACGACGCCGAGGCGAAGGCCGCG
>Ga0214472_10009295_pt1 | contig 10255 bp, 5 predicted proteins | sample RVTome_6_FD_207662 | JGI IMG/M metagenome (GOLD analysis project Ga0214472, IMG submission 207662) | Soil microbial communities from uranium-contaminated site in the Upper Colorado River Basin, Wyoming, United States - RVT140D175 | ecosystem: Environmental > Terrestrial > Soil > Contaminated >...
TGCAGAACTGGTCGTCAACGAACACGTACGCATGGACGCCTACGCACCTCGGCAAGTACCAGGTCATGTGCCAGGTGAGGAACGCCGGCGCGGCCAGCGTGCAGGGCTCGCTCACGTCGGTGGTGTATGCGATAACCGACTCAGCGGTTGAGCCCGCGACATTGGGGTCGGTCGACGCGCTGCCGGTCAGCCCGGTCAACACTGGCACACCGGTAACGATTACGCTGACCGCTGCCAGCGGCTCCGGGACGTACGAGTACCGGTACTGGGTGTACAACGGGACCTGGACGATGCTGACCGGTTTCGTGAACGGCAACACGTACGTCTGGACACCCACCGTGCCCGGCAACTACGAGATACTCGGGCAGATAAGGAACAAGGGCTCGCTCGCCGCTGTCGAGGACTCGAAGCCGCTCTGGAAGTTCATGGTGCAGTAGGCGGCAGGATATAAGAAAAAAGAAAGGGGTTACGTCAATTATGCATGTCTTGACGTAACCCCTTTTCATTTATGGTGGAGCAGATCGGGATCGAACCGACGGCCTCATCCGTGCGAGGGATGCGCTCTCCCAGCTGAGCTACTGCCCCGTTAAGAAAGGCTAAGTTACCAGAAAATCAGGCCAGCGTCAAGAAAAAACACGCATGTCCAGCATATTCCGCGGTACCCGGCCGATTTTATATACGTAGCGGCATTCGTCCGAAAAAACGTCTTGCCCCGTTCATTAATTATTTCTAATTTTGACAATGTTTAGTGCTTGCCATTGTGCCGGCAGATATGCTAATATACTGATTTAAATTGCTTTTTCATGTCGACTAATAACAGGTGACCATTTGCCGCTGCCTTTTATTTCCGTTATCATACCGGTCAAGCCCGGTGGACGCATCGGCGCCCTCGATGCGCTCGCCATGGTCGATTATCCGAAGGACAGTTTCGAGGTCATCGTCTCCGAAGGCAGGCAGCCTTCCGCGCAGAGGAACCGCGCCGCCGAGGCCGCGAAGGGCGAACTGTTGTACTTTCTGGACGACGACTCGATGGTCACGCCGGGGCTTTTCAGGTCGGTCGCGATGAGGTTCCTGGACCCGACCGTGTCGGTCGTGGGCGGGCCTATAATAACCCCCGATACCGACACGTTCATCCAGAAAGGGTTCGGGCTCACGCTGTCCTCGATGTTCGGGGGCTCTTCGATCAGGGCGAGGTACAAGAGCCTCGGCATGGAGAGGCAGGCAAGCGAGAACGACCTGATACTCGCCAACCTCTGTTTCAGGAGAGACGTGTTCACCGGGTTCGGCGGGTTCAACGAAAACCTGTACCCCAACGAGGAAAACGAGCTGATGAACCGGCTCCAGTCCGAGGGCCACAGGCTCATGTATGTGCCGGACGCGTTCGTGTTCAGGAGCCAGCGCGAGAACTACAAGGCGTTTGCGAGGCAGGTGTTCACGTACGGGCGTGGGAGGATGGACCAGAACTTCGAGGACCCCAAGGGGTTCAGGGCGATGCACGCCGTGCCTACCCTGTTCCTCATGTACCTTGTATCGCTCCCTGTCATACATATCCCTGTTTACTTTCTGCCGTTGATGTTATATCTTGTCCTCAGCGCGGTATTCACCTTGGAGGCGTGCAACGTCTCGAAAAATTCGCGCTACCTGCCGGTCATGCCGGTGCTCTTCCTCACGCTTCACATAGGCTATGGCGCGGGCTTCCTGTGGGGGCTCTACAAGGGGCTTGCAGGGGGAAAGTCCGGGCCCGCCGTTATGGTGGACGGACCGGGAGAGATAACCGTGAGGAAGGTCGAGCTTTAGGTGTCTGGCGTCGTACACGTGCAATGCCCCCTTTGCGGAGGCGACGAGCCTCGTCCGCTCTTTAAGGCCGCGGACAGGCTGCGGCTCTCGGACGGCGAGCACAGGCTCGTTAAGTGCGGGACGTGCGGCATGGTGTACCTGGACCCGCGCCCTTCCGATGACGAGCTTCTGGCATGTTACCCGAAAGAGTACTGGGGCGGCAGGGAGAAGGGGATCAGGGAGTCGGTACGCGCATTCGAGGAGCGGCTTAAAGAGGGTTACAAACTCAGGGCGGTTGCCGCTGCCGGGCTGACCGGCGGCAGGCTCCTGGACGTCGGCTGCGGCCGGGGCGAGTTCATATCGCTGATGGCGGCGAGGGGCTTCGACGTCGCCGGGCTGGAGCCGGGCGAAGAGGCCGCGAGGAGGGGCCGCGCGGAGTCCGGCCTCGATATAATGCATGGCACGCTCGATACCGTGGGGCTTCCGCCCGGAAGTTTCGACTGCGTGACAATGTGGCATGTGCTGGAGCACCTGCCGGACCCGCTCGGTGCGCTGGGCAGGGCCGGCAGGCTGCTTGCTCCGGGTGGCAAGCTCGTAGCCGCGCTCCCGGACTTCGGCGGCTGGCAGGCGGGGCGGTTCAGGGAGGACTGGTTCGGGATAGACGCGCCCAGGCACCTCTCCCATTTCACAAGGGAAACGCTTACGGCCATGATGGAGAAGGCCGGGTTTTGCGTGGAGCGGTTTCTGTCCTGCGGCGCAAGGTACGAGACCACGATGCTGGTGCGCTCGATGTTCCCGGCGCTGAACAGAAAAAAGCTCGATGCGCTCGAGCGCGGGCGGCCCTCGAAATATATATACAAGGCGGCGCAGCTTCTTTTGGACGCCGGGCTTATGCCGGCCGGGTATGTATTGACCGCGTCGGGCAGGGGCGCGACGTTCATAGTAATAGCGCCGGTAAAAGTTAAAGTTGGGGAGCACGATGCCGGGTAGGCTTACAGAGATTTTTGTTGACAAGAAGGACGGCAGCCTGGGCGGCGGTTTCTACGTCCTTATGTACTTCGTGCTCACCCACGTGTTTTTCTGGAAGTTCCTTGTTCCGGGCCAGATGGTCTTCGGCACCGACATACAGAACCAGAGTTTCCCGCTCCAGTACATGGCCGTGAACCAGATGCTCTCATCGGGCAAGGTGATGCTCTGGAACCCGTACATTTTCTCCGGCATGCCGTTCCTTGCGAGCTTCTCGTTCCCGTTCTTCTACCCCGGCGCGCTCCTCTTCTTCATACTCCCCCTCGGGTTCGCGATGGGCTACGAGATGGCGCTGCACTTCTTCCTGATGGGCGTGTTCATGTACGCCTTCCTGAGGCGCCTGAAGCTATCCAGGCAGGCTGCGTTCGTCGGCGGGCTGATGTTCATGTTCAACGCCCACCTGGTATCGCTCGTATACCCGGGCCACGGCGGGAAGATATTCACGATGACGTACCTCCCGCTCGCGCTGATGGCTCTCGACCGGGGGTTCAGTGAGAAGCCGTACTACAACTTCAGCATACTGGGGCTTCTTGTCGGCCTGATGTTCTTCGGCGGCCACCCGCAGATACTCTTCTACTGCGGCATAGCGCTCTCCATATTCTTCGTGTTTCTGGCCGCCGCCGGGTTCGGCAAAAACCGCACCGCCGGGACGCTGAAGCTCGCGGGGTTCTTCACCGCGTCCTTCGTGCTGGGCGCGCTCCTTTACGCGGTAATACTCTTCCCCGCCATGCAGTACAGGGGGTACACCCACAGGGCGGGCGGCATGACAGGCGCGTCATCCTACGAGTTCGCCTCGTCTTTCTCGCAGCCCCCCGAGGACATGCTTTATCTCCCGCTCCGTAACCCGTTCGGCTGGGGCAAGGACTACGGCCCGAAGATACCTACGACGGACGGCATATTCTACCGGGGGCGGATAGGGCTCAGGCTGTCCATAGACTATGTCGGCGTGTTCGGGCTGGCGCTTGCGCTTATGGGCGCGATATTCGTCAGGAACCGGTACACGTGGTTTTTCGTGACGCTCGCGCTTCTGTCCGCGTTCCTCGCGCTCGGACGGTTCAACCCCGCTTACTACTACGTCTACAAATACGTGCCCGGCTTCTCGCTCTTCAGGGTGCCGTACGCCATCATGATACTGCTGCCCGCGTGCTGGGCGGCGCTCTCGGCATACGGACTCCAGTACCTCATGGACACCAGGGGCAAAGGCCGGGGCACGATGTATTTCGTATCGGCTGGCGCCGGGCTCGCTTTCGCGGCCATGGGCGTCGCCGCCTACTGGAGCGCACAGCCCGCCGGGGCGATAAACCGGCTACTGGGGTACGACTGGGTACGGCAGATGCTCTGGGGTTATTACGGCGACATATCCGGACGCTTCCGGTTTTTTGTAAATAACCTGGCCGTGTTCGGGTCCCTCCTTGCCGCGTCTATGCTCGTACTCCTCGTATACCGTAAAGGCTGGCTTCCGCGCAGGTACCTGGCCGCGGTGGCGGTAATATTCATACTGGCTGACCTCTGGCCCGTCGGATGGGAGTTCATAAAGACCGTGCCTGTATCGTCCACGGAGGGCGTGTACTTCGTCGAGACACCCGCGATAAAGACCGTCAAGGCGGACAAGGACGGGCGGTTCAGGGTGTTCTCGATGGTCACGAACAACGAGCTCCTTTACTACGGCATAGAGAGCATGACCGGTTACCACGCGGTGGTGCTCGGCTACTACGAGCAGATGCTGGGCAGGGTCGACTTCGCCGGGCCGGCGCTCGACCTCATGAACGCAAGGTACATGATGCTCCCGAAGGACCCGGAGTACGACCTCGCGAGGATGCCGGAGCTTGCGAAGGGCGGCGCGCTTGCAGGTAAGTACGAGCTTATCGACGACAAGGATATTTACCTGTACAAAAACCGCTCGGCCATGTCGGCCGCGCGCCTCGTCAACACCATATGGGTGGCCAACGACCTGGACCAGGCGCTCGACGTTGTCACGGACAGGAGGTTCCAGCCGGGGTCGGCCGCGGTAGTCTTCGAGAAGCCGGAGTTTACAATTGCCGCCGGGTCGGACCTCTCCGGCCAGAAGGTCGAGGAGACGCTTTTCTCCCCGGACAGGATAGTATACAAGGTATATTCTCCGGCGCCGTCTTTCATGGTGTTCTCGGAAGTATGGTACCCAGGCTGGAAGGCGTACGTGGACGGGGCTGAGACGAAGATATACAGGACGGACTACCTGCTCCGCGGTATCGCGATGCCGGAGGGCGAGCACGAGGTGGAGATGGTGTTCGCCCCGCCGTCCTACAAGATAGGCGCGGGGGTGAGCTTTTTCACGCTGTGCGCGCTGGCGTTCCTGATAGTCCGCGGTTACAGGGAGACGGCACGGGACAAGAGCGGAGCAAAAGGGTAACAGGGCCAGGCAGGATAGCCGGGGCCGCATCCAAGGGAAATTCCATGGCGGAAGTGATAGACGTCACGGGCGAGGTGATCAGCCCGGACCACGAGAACATAACACCCCTCTTCATGAGGCACCTCGCGGCGTACAAGTTCTTCCTCGGTTACGTCAAGGGCAAGAAGGTGCTCGAGGTGGGGTTCGGCGAGGGGTACGGCACCGACTACCTGGCGAGGGAGGCTGCCGAGATAACCGCTGTGGACGTGTCGCAGCAGCTTGTCGAGCACGCAAGGCGCAAGTACGCGAAGACGAACGTATGGTTCATGCGCGCCGACGCGACCGCGTTCCCGTTTCCCGAAAACTCGTTCGACGTGCTGGTAAGCTCGCAGGTGCTCGAACACGTGAAGGACTACATGAGGTTCCTGAAGGAGGCGAAGAGGGTGCTCCGCCCCGGAGGGACCGCGATATTCGCGACGCCCAACAGGAAGGCGATGATAGACGGGGTCAACCCGTACCATTACAAGGAGTTCTCCGCGGGCGAGCTGAAGGCCGCGCTGGACGAGGTGTTTGGCGGGTGCGAGCTTACCGCGCTGTTCGGAAGCCCCAGGTACATGGAGATAAAGAAGCTCGAGCAGGGCTTCGCCGGGAAGATACTCGCGGTGGACTTCCTGAGGCTCAGGAGGTTCGTCCCGAGGTTCATCAAGAAGCCGCTCTACAAGCGGGCCTACGAGTCGGTGCAAAAGAACGTGGAGGGCGGCTCCGGCAGGGGCGACGATATCACGGTGGACGATTTTCAGGCGGGCGGCGGCGACCCCGGCAAGGGGCTCGACCTGATAGGCATCTGCGTCAAGGGGGCCAGGGGTTGAAGGCGCTCGTAATAATACCCACGTACAACGAACGCGAAAACATAGGCGGCATAACGCGCGAGATACTGTCCTCGTCGCACGAGGTCGAGGTCCTGATAGTGGACGACAACTCTCCGGACGGGACGGGCAAGCTGGCCGACGACATGGCGAAGGCGACGCACCGCGTACACGCGATGCACCGCGCGGGCAAGCTCGGGCTGGGCTCCGCATACATAGAGGGCTTCAAGTACGCCCTCGCGAACGGCTACGACTACGTTATGGAGATGGACGCGGATTACTCGCACGACCCGAAGGAGATACCCAACTTCCTGGAGGCCGCAAAAAAGAGCGACGTGGTGGTAGGCTCCCGGTACATCGGCGGGGTAAGGATATTGAACTGGCCCATAAAGAGGCTGATGCTGTCCTACGGGGCGAGCCTGTACACGAGGCTCATCACCGGCCTGAACCTGATAGACTGCACGAGCGGGTTCAAATGCTTCAGGCGGGAGGTCCTGGAGGCCCTTGACCTCGACCGCGTACACTCGGACGGCTACTCCTTCCAGATTGAGATGAGCTTCCTCTGCCAGAAGAAGGGTTTCATATTGAAAGAGATACCGATAGTGTTCACCGACAGGATGCAGGGCCACTCCAAGATGAACAAGGGGATAATCGCGGAGGCGCTCCTCGTGGTCTGGATACTGAAGATAAAGTCCATACTGGGCATGCTGTAGGAGCCACGATGAACATAAACGACAAAGCTCAACGGTTGTTCGAGTATATAAGCCAGGTTTACTCCATAGATCTCCCCGTGTATCGGGATTTGCGGGAGTACAAGGGTGAGCTATGGTGGCAGGCGGAGCTGCCCCAGAATGTTCATTGCAGAATCAAGGAATTTGATAAGTTATTTGCCGAGAATAGTACAGGCGAGAACGAGAACCTGCCTGGTGACGATTGTTGGCTTTCTGTAACCAAGAGAGCGATAGACCTGCCTCCATCTCTGCCACCCAGCCTGAAAAATTGGGTAGACCTGACAGATAATCCAACCAAAAGGCCTTCACCGAAGCCCTCGATTATCCATAGACAGCGCTTTGAAGACGACCCAAGAAGGTTAAGGGCATCCGATGAATATTTCGCGGCTTGGGATGGGTACGTGAAGCATGCTAACGACAAGGAGCCTCTTGTACCTGAACTCATAGAAGATTGGCTTGACTTGGAGGAAGATGAAAATGGGTTACGTCCAGTCATAATAGAGGAAAAAGAAATTACCGAGAAATTCGAGGACGATGCTGCAAGGAAGACAGCCTTTGATAATTATCTATCAACCCAATGGAAGCTATGGTCGGAGAGGGTCTCTCCTCAGTATTATGCCAATGCGCTTTACGACGAGCTCTATGCCCTGCATCAACGTTTGAGCATCGAAGGCGATAAGCTTGAGCTGTTATGGGGGCATTTGCTTCTTTCCTGGAAAACATCGGGACATCAAATTTATCATCCGTTATTCTTGACGCCGATGAACCTTGAATTTGATTCCGCGAGAAGAAATATTTCACTAAAACCAAGCCTGACCAATACCACAAAATTTGATATGGAATGCCTGTCGGACATTGACTACCCTATGAAGGACGAGCTTATCAGGCATTCGTTCAAAGTGAATGGCAATGAATACCTTACCGACATTTGGAACAACAATCAGATTAAAGGCCTTGCAGCAACAATAACCGGTTGCCTTAGCGACGAACCTGCCGAGAAGACGAATTTATATCAAGACCATCCCGAGGCGCGGCCTCCTTTAACGCAGCTGCCAACTGTCTACAACGCCCCCGTAATCTTTACGCGAGAGAGGGCGAGGCGATTATGGATTGATGATGCCAAACATGTATCCGAATCAATCCGCAGAGGAGAAAGAGTTCCGATTTTCATAAAATCTTTGGTTGCCGATCCAAAATCCGGCGAGATGCCGGACCTGGAGGAGCATCATAATCACACTCAGGCCGACCCGGATAATGGCGAGATATTGCTCCCCCTCGATTATAACGACCAGCAAAAGGAGATACTTGACAAGCTTAACAAGAGCTTCGGAGTTCTGGTACAAGGCCCGCCCGGTACTGGCAAGAGCCATACCATTGCGAATATTATTAGTTCCCTCCTTGCCCGCGGAAAGAGGGTCTTGGTAACGAGCCAGACAGAAAATGCTCTTAAAGTTCTCAGGGGGTATATACCAAAAGAAATACAAAGTCTCTGTGTTAGCCAAATCGGAAATGATACCGAGGCCAAGAGTCAGCTTAACGAGGCCGTAGAAGCTATCGGGAGGCAGGTTGCAAACAGAGACAGTGATTCGTCCGAAAAAGAAATTAAAAAAATACTGGATGAATTACGGTTAGTACATGAGGGGCAATCGAAGCTCCTTAACGAGATAAAGGGTTGGGTGGAGCTTGGCTCTTGTAGCATCACTATAAGCGGGCAAAGCGTTAATGCTCAACAGGCGGCCAAGGAGTGCTCCGAGGGCGAGGCGATATACTCTTGGTTTCCAGATAGGATATCGCCTGAAGAGGAACCGCCGTTAAATAATGACGAATTACTTGAGTTGTGTTCTCGACTGCAAACTACGCCTCGGCCAGATAGAGTGTCATGCCAGAAACACTTGCCGTCCTTGGACGATATATTGTCGCCCATTGGTATTAATACACTTTGCTCGGAGCTTCGTTCGTTCGAGAGAACGGTTGAAGGAACCTTTGCCGCAAGAAAAGAATGGGCCCCCAGCCTCTCGGACGCTTCTATAGCTGATATTGACGATACCACGCTGTTATTGGAATCTATGTCAGCGGATTTGGCAAAGATCTCGGAACCTTGGCAACAGAGGGTTCTCGATCTGTCAACATCGGAAGAAAGCCAGCACGCATTCTGGCATGATATTTATAAGACTCTGAAAATCAACAGAGATTCAGCCTGGGACGCTTACAAGAAGATTCAGGGTTTTGAGATTGCTGTTGGTGATATAAACCCGGATACGGATATTGAAGCGACCATCGCGGAATTGTCCAATACTATCAGCCGTGGTAAAAACCCGTCAAAATTCTTAACACGGATATTGCTGTCGAATAGCGCCAAAATGCTGTTCGATTCGGTCAGCGTTGACGGTCATAAGGTTGTAACCATCGAAAGGTTAAACCTTATTCGCTCGTTCTTCGCATATAAAGCCCGCCTTAGAAAAATAGGCCTCCTTTGGAACCAAACAATTTCAGCGGTTGATGGTCCCGTACTTGACGCAAAGTCATCAATGCCTTTGGCGGACGTGGATGCCAGACTCACGTCGTTAAAGGAAATACTTGATTGGGAGGATAAATACACAGGGCCATGCAAAAGCAAATTATCCTCCTTGGGTTGTAAGAACATGGTACTTCACAAGCCGGAAATAATACATGGGCATATCGAGGCTCTCAACGGTCAGGCGGCCTCTATCAAATTGGAAGAAAGAAAAAGTCGTCTGAGCGACTATAAAGACTACCTGGACAAAAATGCTGCTCGCAGTGATGCCCATGATTTATGGGGAGAGTTGTCTGAATCCGTGTATTCGCTTTCAACCGACTTGTATGAAAAAGCATATTCCGAAATAGCCCGTTTGTTAAAGACCAGAAGCGATGTCAACCGGTTGGAAGAATTATTGTCAAAGATAAAATCAGTAGCTCCGGTGTGGGCAAGTACTCTGGAAGCAACTGCCATGAAAAGCGGTCAGGATGCTTTGCCCGAAGGTTGGGAAAATGCATGGAGATGGAAACGGCTCAACGAATGGCTTATGGCTCTGCATGGCAGGGAGAGCGTTGAGGACTTGCAAAAAAAACTGGAGCGGCTAAGGAGGAAAGAAAAAGAGCTTATTACCCACCTTGTCTGCAAGAGGACATGGCAAAGGCAGCTTGCAAATGTCAAGGACCATCATTACAGGGCCCTGACATCATGGTCAAGCGAGATGCAGCGCGGCGGCAAATTCACTGGCAAACACGCCCAGCGCCATTTGAACAATGCCCGGAAATACATGGTCGAGGCGGTTGGCGCTGTCCCGGCGTGGGTAATGCCGCTGCACAAAGTTATCCAATCGTTCAAGCCAGAAGCTGGCCTGTTCGATGTCGTGATAGTAGACGAGGCGAGCCAGTGTGATATCCGGGCGCTAACGGTGTTGTTCAGGGCAAAGAAAGTTTTGATTGTGGGCGACCCCGAGCAGATCAGCCCTGCAAATGTTGGC
>Ga0214472_10009296_pt1 | contig 10254 bp, 10 predicted proteins | sample RVTome_6_FD_207662 | JGI IMG/M metagenome (GOLD analysis project Ga0214472, IMG submission 207662) | Soil microbial communities from uranium-contaminated site in the Upper Colorado River Basin, Wyoming, United States - RVT140D175 | ecosystem: Environmental > Terrestrial > Soil > Contaminated >...
CTCGATGAACGATCGCATCCTCGTGTCCAGGGCATGCGATCCCGCCGTCGTCGCCCGGCTCTCGTCAGAGGGGCGCGTCGTCGAGGCGCCGGTGCTGCGCGGGGTGACCATCTGGAGCGGGGGCGAGCGGGCCGACAGGGCCCACGTGGTCACCCCCAACTGGTTCGGCGTCCACGAACGGGACGACCTCGTCTCCCGGCTCGCCGTCCCTACGACGGTCGAGCGGGTCGTCACCCGCCAGCCGGGCGCCATGCGCTACCTCGCCAAGGCACTCGGTCAGGCGCCGGGGGTCCTGGTGCCGCACGGCGCCGCGCAGACGTCGGTGGCCGTCGTGCTGTTGCCGGTCAGCCCAAGAGCCGTGCTCGGATCCGTGGCGCCGCCTGCCGGGATCTCCGCCGCCGCCCTCGACGGTTTCGCGGATCTCCCGGGCGCGGTGCGATTCGACGTCGACCCGGGTATCGAGCGGGGGTCTCTCGCCCGATATGCTGCTGACCTGGCGCAGGCGATTCGAGGAGAGGCAGCGCTATGAGCCTGGGGTTCGGGGTCGACGTCGGAGGGTCCGGCATCAAGGGGGCGCCTGTCGACATGGAGATGGGAGGGCTCTCCGCCGATCGGTACAGGATCGACACGCCGGTGCCGGCCGTCCCGGAAGCCGTGGCCGAAGTCGTCTGCGAGATCGTCGACCATTTCGGCTGGGATCGAGCCTTCGGTGTGACCGTACCGGCCATCGTGCAGCACGGCGTCGTCTGGTCTGCCGCAAACATCGATCCCTCGTGGATCGGCACGGACGCCGGCGAGCTGCTGCGCAAGGTCACCGGGCGCGACGTTGCGGTGCTCAACGACGCCGATGCGGCGGGAATCGCCGAGATGACCTTCGGGGCCGGCCGGGGCCGCCGGGGCGTCGTCGTGGTCCTCACGTTCGGCACGGGGATCGGCAGCGCCATCTTCAACGAGGGAGTGCTCGTCCCGAACACCGAGCTCGGGCACATCGAGCTCCACGGGGGGCCCGCGGAGCACTATGCGGCGGGCCGTCTCATCGACAGGAAGGAGCCCGACCTCACGCCGTGGGCGAGACGGGTTGCCGAGTACCTCCAGTATGTCGAGCGGATCTTCTCGCCGGACCTGATCATCTTCGGTGGCGGCATCTCGAAACGTTTCGAGGAGATCGCTCCTCTCCTCGACGTCAGGGCGCCGGTGGTGCCGGCCCAGCTGCGCAACAATGCCGGGATCGTCGGAGCTGCGATGGCGGTCAGCATCGAGGAGGCGAGGCGACGGTGAGCATCGAGCTGATCTCGGCCCGCGACGGCGTCGAGTTGTACGTGAGCTCCTGGGCGGTCGACGCGCCGAAGGCGACGGTGCTCATCGTGCACGGCATCTCGGAGCACGTCGGCCGCTGGGCGCACGTCGCCGAGTTCTTCCAGGGTCGCAACTTCGAGGTGTACGCCTACGACCACCGAGGACACGGGAAGTCGGGGGGCCCTTTGCTCGACGTGCCGAGCTTCGACCTGTTCCTCGACGACCTCGAGGTGATGATCCAGCGGTACCGCAAGCCGCGGGTCCCTCTCGTGGTGTACGCCCACTCGATGGGGGGGCTCATCGGAACCCTATACGCCGAGTCCAACCGACCGCAGCCGGACCTCTACGTCCTGTCTGCCCCCGCGCTGGACGCCGACGTGCCCGCGGTGCTGCGGGCTGCCGCCAAGGTCCTCCCTCATATCGCGCCACGTCTGCGTGTCCCGTCGAACATCGACGGAGGCCATCTCTCCAGGGACCCGGATGTCGGCGTCAGGTATCTCGCCGACCCTCTCGTCTACCTCAAGCCGACGACGAGGCTCGGTGCGGCGCTGCTGGCTGCCGGCGTCAAAGCGCGCAAGAACGTCCAGAGCATCACGAAGCCGGCGCTCGTGATCCACGGCGCAGACGACCGGCTCGTGCCCCCGCGGGCGAGCGCTCCGCTGGCGGCGGTGGCCACCGTCGAGCGGAGGCTCTTCCCGGGACTGCGGCACGAGCTGCACAACGAGCCGGAACAGGATGACGTGCTGCGGTTCGTCGCCTCGTGGGTCGAATCGCGCCTCGCCGGCTGACGCCGCGGCAGCCTCAGGAGGCGGTATAGGCCGGTTCGATGACGTCGCGCAGCAGGCGGCGCCGGTCGCCCCAATCTCCGAAGCCGGCTTCGATCGCCCGCCGGGTGAGGCACCCCAGGTCGGCGAGCGACAGTCCGAAGGCGGTGGAGGCGGCCGCGATCTCGTCGGACAGCATCACGGCGCTCATCAGCCGGTTGTCGGTGTTCAACGTGACGGCGAAGCCGGCGTCGAACAGTGTTCCGAAGGGATGGTGGGCAACATCCTCTGCGATGCCGGTGTGCAGATTGGACGTGATGCACACCTCGAGCGGGATGCGCTGGTCACGCACGCTGGCGGCGAGGGGTCCGATGCGGACCGCCTCTCCGCCGCGCAGCTCGATGTCCTCGACGATGCGGACCCCGTGTCCGATGCGCTGCGCACCGCAGACGGCAAGGGCCCTACAGATGCTGTTCGGGCCGGCTCCCTCGCCGGCGTGGATCGTCAGCCCGAGGCCGCTCTCTCTGGCGATGCGGCAGGCTGCCTGGAATCCGTCGGCGGGATGAGCCGCCTCGGGCCCGGAGAGGTCGAAGGCGACGACGCCGGCACCGGAGAACCGTGCCGCCGCTCTGGCGACGGCTTCGCTGTCGGTCTCGTTGCGGAGGGCGTCGACGATCACACCGGTCACCATCCCCGTCTCGCCGGCGCCGCGCCGCAACCCTGCCAGCACCGCCTCGATGGCGTCCTCACGCCCCAATCCGCCCTTGGTGTGGAGCGAGGGACCGAATCGGGTCTCTGCGTAGACCACGCCGTCGGCGTGCAGATCGACGACGGCCTCGTAGGCGACTCGCTCCAGGGCGTCCGCCGTCTGCATCACACCGACGGTGTGGGTGAAAGCCGCCAGATAGGCCTCGAGCGACCCCGAGCGGCCCTGGTCGAACCAGTCGGCCAGCTCCCGAGGATCGGTGGTCGGCAAGGCCGTGTACGCGGCGGCGTCGGCAAGCTCGATCACGGTCTGTGGCCGGAGGCCCCCGTCGAGATGGTCGTGGAGCAGTGCCTTGGGGAGACGGCGGATGGTCTCGATCTGCATCAGCGGCGTGAGGTTAGGTCGAACCCGGGAGAGGCCGATCGTCGACCGGCGTGGCGGCGTCGCCCATCCCGGTGCTTCTGTTCTGACCCGGTCGTCGGTACCCTCATCCGCCTGTGAGCGAGACGACAGCCCCTGGACCGAGCGAGGCCGGGCCGGCACCGGGTCTCGCCGAGCACGACGGCATGCCTTCGTGGATGCCGAGGCTGCTCAGATGGATCGTTGCCATCATCATCGTCCTGTTCATCGCGTACCACCTCACGCGGGCGCTACGCGGCTTCATCGTCCTGGTCCTGATCTCGCTCTTCCTGGCGATCGCCCTCGAGCCGGCCGTGGCCTACCTCTCGAACCGTGGCTGGCGGCGCGGGCTCGCCACCGGTTTCATCTTCCTGGTGGTGACGGTCCTCGGGTCGCTGTTCATCGCTCTCATGGTCCCGCTCATCGTCGACCAGATCAGGAGGCTGATCGACAACCTGCCCGAGTACGCCGACCAGGCGAGCCGCGTCCTGGCCGACCTCGGCCTCGGCATCTCCGCGGACAGAGTCGAGGCGGCGTTCGCTGACATCGACAGGACTCTCCAGGCGTACGCCGGCGACCTGGCGGGCCGCATCTTCGGCGTCGGCACGACCTTGCTGAACACCGTCTTCCAGGGGCTCACGATCCTCTTGTTCACGTTCTACCTGACGGCAGACGCTCCGAGGCTGCGCCGGACGCTGCTGTCCGTGCTCCCGCGCGAGCGCCAGGTCGAGGTGTTGCGGGTGATCGAGATCGCCATCGACAAGACGGGCGGATACTTCTACTCGAGGGCGCTGCTCGCCGCGGTGGCGGCATTCGTGGCTTGGGTGGCCTTCAGGATCGTGGGGATCCCGTTCGCAGTCCCGCTCGCACTGTGGGTCGGACTGCTGTCGCAATTCGTGCCGGTGGTCGGAACCTACCTCGGCGGGGTCCTCCCGATCCTCATCGGCTTCCTCGAGTCGGCAGGCAAGGGGATCGCAGTCGCGGTGTTCATCGCCGTCTACCAGCAGGTCGAGAACTACGTCATCAGCCCGCGCGTCACCGCCAGGACGATGTCGCTGCACCCCGCCATCGCCTTCGGCTCGGCGATCGTCGGGGCGACGCTGATGGGCGCCCCGGGAGCTCTCATGGCCCTTCCGGCGGCGGCGACGATCCAGGCGTTCGTCTCGACGTACCTCGACCGGCACGAGCTCGTCGACTCCGCCCTGCTGAGCGACGCCGAGCAGCCCCGCCAGCGCAAGATGGGTGAGACGGGTGAGGCGACGGAGCGTTCCAGCACCCGGTGACACCTGCGACCGGCCTGCCGATACGATGAGGCAATGCTGCAACCCGGACCGGGCAGACTTCTCGTCGCGACTCCGCACCTCTATGACCCGAACTTCTATCGCACCGTCGTCTTGCTCCTCGAGCACAATGACGACGGCTCGCTCGGCGTCGTGCTCACCCGCCCGACGGACGAGCCCGCCTCGGTGCACGTGGCGGCGTGGGCGGCGGAGATCTCAGACCCGGACGTGATCTTCTTCGGAGGCCCGGTGCGCAACGAGATCGCCGTCGGCGTGGCCGAGTCGCCTCGCACCCCGCCCCTCGGTTGGCGCCCCGTGCTCGGGTCGATCGGCCTCGTCGATCTCGGCGAGTCACGGGACGTCGTCGGGTCGGTGAGCCGTTTGCGGATCTTCAGCGGCTACGCCGGGTGGGAAGCGGGCCAGCTCGAAGGGGAGCTCGCCGAAGGCGGCTGGTTCGTCCTCGATGCCTCGCCCGACGACGTGTTCACGGTGTATCCCGGTGACCTGTGGCACGACGTCCTGCGCAGGCAGCCGGGGCTCGTGGCGGCGTACGCAACCTTCCCGGTCGACCCGACCCTCAACTGACCGGCGTGGGCGGGGTCCTTGCGGGAACCGCTCGCATCCCTAACCTCGGGCCGGTGACGACCACCGTCCCGAAGCTCCGCAAGGCGATCAAGTCGAAGTCGCCCGGCCTCCACGTCGAGCGAGAGCTGTGGGAGCGAGGGGACGCCGTCGTCGTCGGGGTCGACGAGGTCGGCCGGGGATCGTGGGCGGGGCCCATCAGCGTCGGCGCGGCCGTCGTGCCGCAGGATCGGCGCGTCTACAAGATCCGCGACTCGAAGGTGCTCACCGAACCGGAGCGGGAGGCGCTGTTCGAACGGATCGCCGCTTGGTGCGTCACGTGGGCGGTCGGCCATGCCAGCCACGAGGAGTGCGACGACCTCGGCATGTCGGAGGCGCAGCGCCTGGCGGCTCGCCGCGCCATGGACCAGCTCGGGGTGGCGCCGGACAGGGTTCTCGTCGACGGCAACTGGGACTTCGTCGGCGCCGGCAACTCGATCCGGATCGTCGGCGGCGACGCCACCTCATTGTCGATCTCGGCGGCCTCGATCCTCGCCAAGGTGTGCCGCGATCGGATCATGCGAAGCCAGGACCACCATTACCCCTTCTACCTCTTCGCCGAGAACAAGGGATACCCGGAGCCGCGCCACAAGGCGGCCCTGCAGCACTTCGGGCCGAGCGCCATCCACCGGCGCAGCTGGGTGTTCATGGAGCACCTGCCGTGGACGGGGCTGCCCCGGCTGGTGCGACCGGACGCCCAGGGCACCTTCTTCGACTGACGTGCAGCTCTCGGGCGACGACGAGGCGAAGCTGGCGGGCGAGGCCGGCCCGGGGACGCAACTCGCCATGAAGCTCGTCGTGGCTGCGGCCACCTGGATCGACGCCGGATCGCTTCTCGACATCGAGATGGCACACATCGACGGCTGCCTGTACCACGGGCCGGCCGGCCTCGACTTCGTGACACGCCTGTCACAGCTCGACGCCAGGGTGGCGGTGCCGACGACGCTCAACGTGACCTCACTCGATCTGCTCCACCCCGGCCTCCACCTCGGCGACGAGGAGGAGGCTCGCCGGGCACGCATGCAGATGGAGGCGTACGAGCATCTCGGGTGTCGCCCGACCTGGACCTGCGCCCCGTACCAACTGGCGACACGTCCCGGCTTCGGCCAGCAGATCGCCTGGGGGGAGTCGAACGCCATCGTCTTCGCCAACAGCGTCCTGGGGGCGCGCACGGAGCGGTACGGGGACTTCCTCGACGTGGCGTGCGCCATCACGGGTCGCGCCCCCGCCGGCGGGCTCCACCTCGACGAGCACCGAGTTGCCACGGCCGTCGTCGAGCTCGTCGACGTGGCAGTCGACGACATGCTCTTCCCGGTGCTCGGACACTGGCTGGGGCGGTTTGCAGGCAGCGAGGTCGTCGCAGTCGTGGGAATCGACGCGGCCACCGAGGACCAGCTGAAGGCGCTCGGTGCCGCGGCGGCCTCGTCGGGGGCAGTAGGGCTGTTCCACGTCGTCGGTGTCACTCCGGAAGCGCCGAGCCTCGCAGCCGCCCTCGGCGACGCGCCCCCGAGGCGCCACGTGAGAGTCGGCCGCGACGAGCTACGTCTTGCCCGGGCCGACCTGGCGACCCTCGCCGACGGCCCTCTCGGTGCCGTCAGCGTGGGGACGCCCCATTACTCGACCCGCCAGCTGACCGCCTTCGCCGACGAGCTCGCCGGACGGGAGGTTGCCGTCCCGTGCTACGTATCTGCCGGCCGCGACACGCTTGCTGAGAGCGCACCCGTCACCGCGGCGCTCGAGAGGTCCGGAGTCCAACTCGTGACCGACACGTGCACCTACTTCACGCCGATCATGAGAAAGCCCCGCGGCTGCGTGCTCACCGACTCGGCCAAGTGGGCCTACTACGCGCCCGGGAACCTCGGCGTCGACGTGGCATTCGGCTCGATGGAGGAGTGTGTCGAATCGGCGGTGAGCGGCCGCCTCGAGACTCGACGATGGCCGCCGTGACGGCCGGGGTGGCGGTGGCGGGCGAGGCCGGCGGCGTGTTGATGGTCCTCGACGAGCCACTCAGCTTCTGGGGTGGTGTCGACCCGGCAACGGGCGAGATCATCGACCGGCACCACCCGCAGCACGGGTCGTGCATAACGGGGACCCTGCTCGTGATGCCGGCCGGGAGAGGCTCGAGCTCGTCGAGCTCGGTCCTGGCGGAGGCGCTGCGATCGGGGACGGGACCGGCGGCGGTCATCTTGCGCGAGCTCGACCCGATACTGGCGGCCGGAGCGCTCGTCGCACGCGAGCTGTACGGGATCGTGTGCCCCGTCGTCGTGACGAGCGCCGACCTGCCGGACGGCAGGGAGGCGACCGTGACCGCGGCCGGTCACGTCGAGGTCAGATGACTCCTCCGTAATCGGTTGCGAACACCGCGAAGCCTCCTCCTGTGTGCCAGAACACCACGTGGTCGTCCCGCCCGAAGCGGCCGGCCTCGATCTCGCTCTTCAGAGCGAACAGCGCCTTGCCCGTGTAGGTCGGGTCGAAGAGGAGCCCGGTGAGCGCGGTCGCCTCGGCCTCGACGGCCAGTTGCTCGGTCGACGCGACCCCGTAGCCTCCGCCGACGTAGCCGTCGACGAAGTCGATGGGGACACCCGGCGTCGCCCCACCCCATCCGGCCGTGGCCGTCGACCAGATGGCGGAGAGGCGCGACCCGAACTCGTCGCCCGAATCGCCGACCGAGACCGCGGTGACGTCCATGTCCAGGCCGAGTCGATCGATCGCCCATGCGATCCCGGCGGTCGTCCCTCCGGAGGAGGCGGCATGCCAGATCGAGATCCTCCTCGCCGGGATCACCGCCGCCTGATCGGCGAGCTCCCGCGTACCCCGAACGAGGCCCCACATCCCCAGGGCGTCCGATGCGCCCTCGGGGATCACCCAGGCGGAACGGCCTGCCGCGGCGTACTCGGCGGCCCGGGCCTCCATGAGCTTGTCCCGAGCCGAGTACTCGTCCGGGGTCACCAAGGTGACCGATGCGCCTGCGAGGCGCATCAGGAGGTGGTTGGCCGTGACCGATCGGGGCGGGGCCGCGGCGCGCAGGTACACGTCACATGCGAGCCCGAGGCGGGCCGCCGCCACGGCCGTCGCCCTGCAGTGGTTCGACTGGACCGCCCCACAGGTCACGACGGTGTCCGCCCCCGAGGCGATCGCCGCCGCAAAGTGGTATTCGAGCTTCCTCACCTTGTTCCCCGACAACCCGAATCCCGTCAGGTCGTCTCGCTTGACCCAGATCGTCGGGCCTCCCCACGCCGCCGACAGGCGATCGGCGCGTTCGAGGGGTGTCGGGAGCGTGGCGAGGTCGATCCGGTCCGGCGTCGTCGGCACGGGGCGATGGTAGAGGGCGGGACTGGCCGAGCGGGCCGGTTGCCACCAAACTGCGAGAGACGAACGGGAGGGCGATGAGCACCGAGAACCGAGCAGTCGATCCGCTCGACTTCCTGAGGATCGACGACCTTCTCAGCGACGAGGAGCGGCTGCTGCGCGACACGGTGCGGCAGTTCGTCACCGATCGCGTGCTCCCGGACATCGCCGAGTGGTTCGAGCACGGTCATGCGCCGACGGAGCTCGCCAAGGAGATGGGCGCCATGGGCCTGCTCGGGATGCACCTCGAGGGCTATGGCTGCGCCGGCACCAACGCCACGAGTTACGGCCTGGCATGCGCCGAGCTCGAAGCCGGCGACTCCGGCGTCAGGAGCTTCGTATCGGTGCAGGGCTCGCTCGCCATGTTCCCGATCTGGGCCTATGGCTCCGAGGAGCAGAAACAGCGATGGCTCCCGCAGATGGCGGCAGGCGACGTCATCGGCTGCTTCGGCCTCACCGAGCCGGATGCCGGGAGCGATCCGGGCTCGATGCGAACCAACGCCAGGCGAGCCGGACCCGACTGGGTCCTCAATGGATCCAAGATGTGGATCACGAACGGGAGCATCGCAGGAGTCGCCATCGTGTGGGCGCACACGGACGACGGCATCAGAGGCTTCATCGTCCCGACGGACTCGAAGGGCTTCTCGGCGAGCGACATCAAGCACAAGCTCTCGCTGCGGGCGTCGGTCACGTCGGAGCTCGTGTTCGACGAGCTTCGGCTCCCGGGGGACGCCGTTCTTCCAGGGGTGTCGGGTCTGCGCGGGCCGCTCTCCTGTCTCGGTGAGGCGCGCTTCGGGATCGTCTTCGGGGCCGTAGGGGCTGCCAGGGCCTGTTATGAGTCTGCCCTGTCGTATGCCAAGCAGCGCCACCAGTTCGGCGTTCCGATCGCCCGGTTCCAGCTCACGCAGCGCAAGCTCGTCGAGATGCTCGTCGCGGTGAATCGCGGCATGCTCCTCGCCATCCACATCGGCCGCATGAAGGACTCGGGGTCCCTCGACCCGACGCACGTGAGCTTCGGGAAGCTCGACAACGTCCGCATGGCGCTCGAAGTGGCCAGGGAGGCGCGCTCGGTGCTGGGCGCCAACGGAATCACCCTCGAGTACCCGGTGGTGCGCCACATGAACAACCTCGAGTCGGTGTACACGTACGAGGGGACGAACGAGATCCACACCCTGATCCTCGGCCAGAAGATCACGGGCGAGAACGCCTTCAGCTAGGCGGCGGGGAGCTCAGCCGAAGGAGTCGCAGTCTGCAGGGGTCGCTGCGGCAGGTAGGGGCCGTGGCGTCCGCCCGGCGGCCGAAAGGCGCTCGTCACAGCTAGCGTCTCCATGGTGTCGATGCCGTTCGAGCTGAGCCAGGAGCACGAGCACCTCCGCAGCGCGGTCAGAGAGTTCGCCGAGTCCGAGATCCGACCCCACGCGGCCGCATGGGACCGGGCGGCCGAGTTGCCGCTCGACATCGTGGCGAGGATGGGGGCACTCGGGCTCTTCGGGATACCATTCGACGAGGAGTATGGAGGCGGAGGCGGTGACTTCACGAGCCTCTGCGTCGCAATCGAAGAGATCGGCCGTGTCGACCAGTCGATCGGCATCACCCTCGAAGCGGCGGTCGGCCTCGGTATCAACCCGATCCACGAGTTCGGGACCGTGGAGCAGAAGAGGCGATGGCTTCCCGACCTGATGACCGGCGAGGCCCTTGCGGCCTTCGGCCTCACAGAGCCGGACGCCGGCTCGGACGCCGGGGCGACCAGGACACGCGCCGAGCTCGACGGGGACGAGTGGGTGATCAACGGCGCGAAGGCATTCATCACCAACTCGGGGACGGCGATCACGTCGCTCGT
>Ga0214472_10009298_pt1 | contig 10254 bp, 8 predicted proteins | sample RVTome_6_FD_207662 | JGI IMG/M metagenome (GOLD analysis project Ga0214472, IMG submission 207662) | Soil microbial communities from uranium-contaminated site in the Upper Colorado River Basin, Wyoming, United States - RVT140D175 | ecosystem: Environmental > Terrestrial > Soil > Contaminated >...
CAGAATGCGTTCAATTTCCACGTATCGAGCCTGAATAGGGACCGCTAACCCAGCCGTCGGGGCGCGCCAGCTGCTCAATCGACCCATGCCGGTAATCCGAGCATCTTTCTTTTAATGTGACGCAGAATACGATAGAGCGCTGTGCTGTGAAATACCGTGCCCGCCCGTGGCAGGTAACGCCCCTCGAACATCCGATACACGATCCAATAAGCCTTAAGCCTTTTGTTCAGGGGACGAACGTCACTCGCGCGGTTAAAATTAACGTTGGCAAAAAACCTGAGTCCGCGATCGCGCACCTCGTCCCGCTTGTCGGGCGCCAACTCGCACAAAATGTCCAAGAGTTCGAGTGAGTCCTCGCACCACTCCCGAACCCGGGCCACGTGTGTCCACTTGCCACCGTGTTGTCGAGCGCTCGCCATCGGTTTTTCGATGTCCACTCTTCCCATCGCCGCAGCAACCTTGGCCGTGGCGGCAACGTCCTGAAACAGATTGTGCCGGGAGTGAAAACCTCCTTTCGCTCGCAGCCCTCCTGTATTGTACAAGGTGCTACAAACGTAAAGCGGAGTCTTGCCGGCAAACCACCCGAGGATGAAATCGGCCAGGGATAAACCAGCCACACGGTTCCTGCCTTCTTTAATTACGGTGCCAGCGGCGTTAATAATTCGTGTCCCCGTCCGGATTACTCCGACATGCTTATCGTATCCGGCAGCACTCATGCATGTTTCGACGAAATCAGGATCAATCTTGTCGTCGTCGTGTAGCATCAGAAAGTAAGTGCCGTTCGCCTGCTGCAGGCAGAAGTTGAAGTTGTCGTTTGGGGTCACGGGTGGCTGCTGCCGGTAATAGCGTATGCGCGGATCGGCATAGCTTCGGACCACTGACTCCGTGTTGTCGGTGGAACCGTTGTCGGACACCACAATCTCCAGATTTGGATAGGATTGAGCCAGCGCGCTTTCAAGCGCTTCCCGCAAATACCCGTTCGCACGATTATAAGTCGGTATTCCTATCGTAACCAGGGGCAAACCCTGTCTGCTCATGGCGTCAAATCGCGAATGATTATCAAGCGGCGGAACACGGAATATGCACTTTCATCATATATGAAACCAATGCTGACCAGAGGTCTGATGCTACTCCCTTTGCTCAAATCGCCTCCTCAGTTGAGGCACCCTCAATATCAATCTCTTCGCCTTCGCGCGAAGTTTGCCCTTCATGATGGCGAGTCGCCCGGGCTTGTGTGGATTCACCGGCTCACTCAGCACCTCTGGCCATAGGTTCCGTATAAGTTCCTTGTACAACCTGTTATGCGGCACTTTACGGTCCTTCGCGCGCACCGCGAGCATCGCCATCAGCATGCCCCGGCAGTTGTACGGAACAAAGATGTCGCGCCATGCGATATCGAACTCCAACTGGGTCGTTGCCAACCAGTTGGCCGCTCGCTGCTCCCAGTAAAAAACAGTGTCCCGGTCCATGTCGCGGATATCGCCCAGCCCGGAAAACCACTTTTCGATTTCCGTAACCGCGTATCGGTGCGCACCAACGCTGTAGACTTCGGCCGACAATTCGGCTGGTGTAATCCGTCCGTTTACCGATCTTTTCGTACCTACAGTTGGATCCCGCACAAGCTCCGAAACCCCGCCGACTACGCACACCTTGGAAAGTCCATATTGCTTCAAGATGGCCTGGGCATCGGGCGCATAATGGTCGTGCGCCAACACAGTATTGGTCTTGAATGTCCTGATGAATTCAGGCTCCATGATCAAGCTACTGCGCACCACGTGGTGCTCGAACCCGAACTTCCGCGAGAGGGCCGTCGGTATCCGGATATCCGCATGTTCCTCGCGCATTCCCAATTGGCGCACCGTCATGTATGTAATCCGATGCGATTCGTCCTTGGAAGCTGCCAAGAGCAACCGGCTGTCCCAACCGGCCGTGAGTGACTGCGCCAAGTCGAATCGTTTAGCCGCGCTCCTGATCAGGCCCGTGAGCGTCCGCGACACCGATTCCACGACCTCGCCCATTGAGCGTTCCTGCAGGTCTCTATCCGGCCAGTACCTGCTTACGGCCCCGGTTTCGAGGTCAAGGTAGTGATTCGGGGACAAATGGTTGATCTCCCTATAGGGTGAGCCATTGCCTGGCCACCAATATTCCTTGTTCGTCCGAAAGCGGTACGAATCAATGAGCCCCAGTGCATCTGTATCCATCTCCAACCGCAGTACTCGAGCGAGCATCCCGGGTTCCGCCGCGCAGCAAAGCCCGTTGTCACATCGCCTGTTGGTATAGAACACTTGCCGCAGACCGGCGGCATCGTTGAAGAGAATTTGCCTCCTCCCGTCCGAAACGATCAGAATCCATCTGCCGCCGTATTTGTAAGTTTGTTCAAAGAATGATTCACAATCCCTGAGGGTTTCGAGCAACCTTCCGGCAATTTCCTGGTCCGTCGCCTTCGCATCATCCGGATCGATGATGTATCCGAGCAGCGTTATCGACTTGCCGCCCTCGGTCGCCTGGTGGCATGGCAGATCCGGGTGGACGGTAAGCCGTGTCGAGCCGTTGAGCTCGAACTTTTTCCATTTTGGCAACCAATCGACGAACCGTGGGCCAAAAACAAACTGGTTTCGATACAGAAGGTCGAAGGTATTCAGGCCCGTCGCTGTTCCGGTGCTATGCATGCAAAGCCTGTCAGGCGACATCATCAACCGGGAACCATTTCCCGGCTGTCTCGTCCCACGTTTTAATCACGCGCGCCGGCGCGCCGATCGCGATACTGCGGTCGGGGATGCTTTTCGTCACCACGCTATTTGCTCCGATAATCGACAACTCTCCCACTGTCACTCCCGGCATGATCACCACGTTTTGGCCTATCCAGCAACCGCGCTTGACGAGCACCGGCGCTATTTTCCACATCTTTTGATATTTGTACGGTTCATTGGCGTTCTCGAAACCGTGCATTCCATCCGAAACCAATACGTTCAAAGCGAACATTACATCGTCTTCAATCGTAATTTCTTGCATCGCCGCAATCGTCAGCATTCCGGTCGACGTCACGCGATTTCCAATCACAATCTTGGGATTAAATCTTTGTACATCGTGTTCTATTTCCGGATGAGACATTACGTGTGTGGGATAAAACGTCTGTGGTACCAGTAGCGCATTCGGTCCGATCGATACGTCGTCACCGATATATATTCGGTGCGCACTAAATATACGCCGTGGCAGCTCAATTCTGAGGTTCTTAGGAGTATTGGCAAACTTTGGAAGATCGGCTTCGGCGGCTGCCTCCATCTTTTTGTAAAGATACAAGAGAACCGATTTGACCCATTTGCGGACAGTTTTGTTAATCACCCTCATCATCCCTCTCGCAGGATTTTGCATATAATGTCATTTTTCTTGCAAGCTCTCACTGGCTCTCCGATCGAAGTTTGCTCATGCCGCAGGCTCTGTAAATAACTTTGCTTGCACTTCTCGACATACGTCATTTGCCGCTGGTGGTGGATTTGAACTGCTGCATCCACTCCCTGAGGCGCACATCCCCCTCTGGACCCAGGAAGGTCTTGCTCCAACTCCGGATTCTGTAGTTGTACACCATGCGCTGGGGCTGAGCGCCGAACCGCATTTGCAACCTGAGTGAAGCGTGGTTGTCAGGCGAAACACAAGAGAGAACCTCATTTATCCCTTCTTCTCGCAAGGCTTGGAAAAGGAGCTTCATCAACATGGTGGCGACACCCCGACCTCGGTACTTCTGATACGTGAAGAGATCGTAAGAATATGCCTGGCCTGACTTCAGCGGAAAAGGCGTAATCTCCATCTTTGGGCCAAACCCGCACAAGATGCAGCCGGTGCGAAGTTTGAACCACCGGTAACACACAATGTCACCTCCCTGCTTGATGCACAGACAACGATCGCCTCTGGCCGTTCTCCTGGCGTAGGCTGTGGGAGAGGTTGCCTCGGGGTGCCGATCCAGAAAGTCGATTTCTTCCGGACCGGCCCAAGTCCAAGTGTACGGCTCTGGCAAGCTTATCGGCCCGCTGTCGCCGATAGACGTCTTCAGCAGGACGCTGTTGCCCCAGTACTTCCAGCCCGTCGGGATCAACCTCACCACGAGGTTCATCGCGAGATACTTTAATTCCCGAGGCGGGTATCCTGCCGCAGGTTTAGGTTGCTCGGGTTCGCTCTTCGCGCTACTACCGCCATCCACGGACCCATCGGAAATCTGCGCAAGCTGCTTTTCGCCGCCGCGTGCATCGAACAACGAAAGGCCGGCCAGTCCCTCTATATGGTATTCGTCGTAAAGTTCCCGCAGACGCTCTGGCGAAAGCGGAAAATCCGGATCGATGAAGAGCGCGCCGCGGTACGTGCCTTGACTCTCGTAGATAAAGGGATTGTTGGCGACAAATGCTTTAGCGCCCGCCGAGCCCGCCGTTAAGCTCATCGAAAAATACCGCTTCGTATGGTCACTAATGCGAAACCCGGATGTTCTCTTGTGCCTGAGCACCCCATCCAACAGAAAGGGTCGGGAACCGCCCATGTGTAGGGCCTTGTAACCGCGCTCGGCCAAGTACTGAGATGTGAGATAGCCCAGCGCCTTCATCGCACCTGCCTTGACGTAGGAAGGGTCGCCGTCTTTGACGCCCGTCGACCAGGCACGGGCGCAATTGCCTTCGTACAGGAGGATATCGCCGGCGACACGTTCCCCGCGAACTGTAACGAAAAACAGTTCGGAGCAGTAGAGCTTTCCGACCATATCCTCATGGCTCATTGGAAATGCACGGTCGCCATAACGGTTCTTGATGTAGGGCAAATACATATTCGAGTAGAAGAAATCGAACGCCTTTGGGTCGCGTGTCACTTCGTAGGTGGTTTCGCTATTGCGCATCCGTCGCAGGTCTGCTTTGGCATTCTTGCTGCGGTGCAGCCGCGCGACAGCCCTTTGGAGATCCAGCTCGCCGCCAACCCAGATGGGCACAAAGAACTGAAAGCGCTCCATCAGCCAACGACGTTGGCTTTCGTACAACTCGACGATTCGCAGATCGACGCCATCGGATTGACGCTTTCGCTTGGGCGGCAGAAGTGTCCAGAGCCAGTGCCGGCCAAGTACCTTTTCGGCTGGGGAACCCGCGAAGGCAAGGTACGCAACGTAATTTTTGTTCTCGAGTTGTCCGGCGAAGACGATCACAAGCGGCGCACCACTCGCGCGTTCCTGACCTTCGAGTCGCCACACTTGGGGGCGATAGCGCGCGAGGCGCTCGCGCCCGAAACGCACCACGACACGAAGCGGCGTGATGGCGCGAAGCAGCCGATACAGCATCCCTTTGCGCCTCGGCTCTGTTGGCATAGATTGTTTGCCGGCGTTTGTCATGTGTTCCTACGACCAATACCTGCGAAGCGACCGGACAGCGCCTTTCAACCGCTGACGCAGGTTCTGACGCGGCCGGGGATTGATCGGCTCCTGCAGTACGTCCGGCCAGAGCTTCTCAATGACCCTCCGGAACAGCAAATAGTCCGGCGTCCGACGGTAGCGCTCATCAACCCCGAGCAGCGTGGTCAGCACCTCGCGACAGTTATAAGGCGTGATGATCTCACGCCAGGCGATATCGAACTCGAGCTGCGTCATGGCAAGCCAATTACCGTGACCCTGTTCCCACTCGAAGAGGTCGAGCAGCTTGACGTTGTGGCGCGGCTCGGCGTCGCTGAGCCAGCGCTCGAAATGACGCAGCGCGAACGGCTCGCGGTCCATGCGCTGCAATCGCGCGAGGTGAGCGGGCGTTATCGTTCTGCGGTCGGACCAAGGCAGCTCCTTGCGGAAGGAACAGCGTCCGACCTCCGCCCCACTGCCGGTAAGCGTCGCCTTGGTGCGGGAGAAGCGCCGGAGAATCGCCTCGGCGTCCGGTCCGTAGTAGTCATGTGCGAGATACACGGAACGTCTGAACGTATGACTGAAGTCTGGCGTCATGTTCGCTGCCGCGTGGATCACCTCGTGCGGCAATCCGAGCCGGTCAAGAAGTCTTCCTGGAATCGTTAGGTCAGCATGATCATGCGGCATTTCTCCTTGCTGCACGGAAACAAAGGTATGCGTGTCCTTGATATCCCTGGCCGCCGCCAGCACCACACGACTGTCCATGCCGGCTGTGATGGACAGGACAAGGTCGAAGCGTTGAGCTGCGGCCCGAATCATGCCGGGCAATAGCATTGACAGCCTTTCGATCGCAGCCTCAAGCCCTATGCGTGCCAGAGGTTCTATCGGCCAGTAGCGGTGACTCGTCCCGGTATCGAGGTCCAACCAGTGGTTCGGCAGCAGATGCTTAAGCCCCTTGAACGGCGAAGCCTCTCCGGGCCAGCGGTACTCGGGATGCGAGCGGAAGGCGTAAGACTCCATGAACGCCACCGCCTGCGGGTCGAGCTGAAGCCCGAGCACCTCGGCGCCGATCCCCAGCTGCGACATGGCCCATAAGCTGCCCGTGTCGGCAGGATTCGTATAAAACACTTGCCGAAGTCCCAAGGCGTCGTTAAAGAGAAACTTCTCCAGGCCGTTTGCGGCGATCAGCAGCCAGCGCCCGCCATAGACACTGGTGGCTTTAATCAATGCCGACCGCCCTGTGTAGCGGTTGAGTAGCTGTCGCAGAATGCCGTCATTGCTCGCCCCCGGATCATTCGGGTCAAGGATACACCCAATCAAGATCAGCGATTTTTCTTTGTCCGAGACTTGTGCAGTGGCGAGTTCCGGATGAACTGTTAATTTCGTGCGGTCGTCAATTGCAATCCTTTGCCATCCTTCAAGATGATTTACAAATGACGGTCCTAGCAAGAATTGGCCATGGTATAACCGCGACAACCGGTCGCCAGGCTCTGCATCCCTTGCCTTAATTTGTCCAAACCTCATTTCCGGTTTCACCTATTCCGGATCTTTATGGTGAACCCCAGCCGTGTGGATCTGTACCTTGTTCCTATACCCACATCGCACGGTGGAGTGACTGGGTGTTATCACTCGGGATGCAAGACTCGGCTTTTGCATTTCAACATCTCCAAGACTGTACAATGTACAGCTCATGCCCAGATGACTTCGTTAGGCTATAAAGCATGCGGGCAGGCTACCGCAACCCGGGCATAACCCAGGAATAATATAACGTCCATGTTTTTTCAGGCTGTCGGCTGATCTATCAGGCGTAAGCATGCCTTGAAATCGTCACGCTCGTACTACCAAAGTGCCTGTATCCTGGACGCCAACGCATGGCGCTGATCATGCCGGCAAGAAGGGGTCTTGCTGGAGAATTTCGATTCTAGCAGGTGAACGTTTTGATTGGCTGATTACGCATTACGGATTTTAACCACCTACACTTCCAGCCAGTTTTGCAGCACAGCGCATGCTTCGCCTCTCCCCTATTATCGCGCCGGCTACGAAACTGGTAATTAATTTCATGTACCTGCGTCACTTTACAGCAGTATCCCACTTTATATAAGAATGCCGCATTTTTCAGTTAAAGATTCTTTTAATATACAATCACTTTCTCTAGCTTTTAAATCCCTAGTGTGAAGTGCAGGTTTATAGTTTTGAAAGTGGCATTGAATACTGACTGCCGTTCGATGTACCGATTTGGTGATTTAGGATAGACTACGGGCCTTAAGAAAATATACGGAAAGTTCTGTTGTAGCTAAGGACAGGAAGAATCACTAGGGGAGGAGCGACATCAGCTTCTCTCGGGAAACGGAAAGTAATCGGGCCCTCATGGACAGGATAGCCCCTATGCCGGATTTGACGCGTGGGGAGGAGGCAGGTCCAGGGAGGGTGTACTGTCGTCTTTAATTTAAGTCAGGAGAAACATGATGAAGGTTATAAATCTCAGGAGCCTGCTGCTCTTCTTGGCCCTCGTAACATTGGGCGGATGCGGCGGCGGTGGTGGCGGTAGTCCTGCGCCCGCGGGAAGCACAACTTGCGTACTCAACACAGCCGCAACATTGGGTACCTGCACGTTAGGCTGAGCATTCACTAATTCAATTTAGTTTCCACATTTAACATCAGTTAGCAGGAGATCAAACATGAGTAGTATTAACAAACTTTCTTCACTTGCCTGGGCAGTCGTTGTATCGCTAGGTATCGTCTGTAGCAGCGGAGTTGTCTATGCGGACACCGTCACTAACCCTGACTTCGTAAGCGGAAACACGCTGAACGCCGATCACATGAACAACATCAAGAGCGCGGTGAACAGCCTTTACACCGGCATCGGCGCCTGCGCCGGCAACCCCGCCGTCGCCGGTGATACGATGGTCCGCGTCGGATCAGTCTGCGTGGACAAGTACGAGGCCAAAATTGTTGGTTCTGTCGCACAGAGTGTTGCTGGTGATACCCCTACCATAAGCGTCAACTGGATTACAGCCGCGCGGGCGTGCGCCAAGGCGGGCAAGCGGCTTCTGACTAACGCCGAGTGGCAGGTGGCTGCTACCGGTACCCCCGCGGGAAGTTGTAACATCCCGGGCGCGGGCGGGACCTTGGCCGCCAACAACGCCAATCCGGCGTGTGTGAGCACCGACCTCGTAGTCAACATGGTGGGCAACGCAGTGGAATGGGTCGCAGACTGGAGTGGTCTGGCCACCTCGACTACCGTTTTATCCGCAGCCGTTGGCGTACTGCGTGGCGGTGACGCGACGGACGCCACTGCAACCGTCGAGTGGCTGCGGACAGGCATTGCACTGAACTCAACCGACCCTTTGCGCGGCTTCCGCTGCGCGCGCTAAGATTAAGCTAACTTAGAGAACAGTTCGCAGAATAGCTTATTCGCCATAATCAGTATTATGTAGGTAACCTGCGCTGCTTGTGCAGCGCAGGTTTTTTTGGGCCGATATTACAAGGACGAGTTGTGCCCCAACGTTGCCTGCGGCATAATCCATCATGCCCTATGCATCAACCGACTTGATTCAGCATGCGTACCCTGCAAGACCCCCTACCTATTCCCGCCCGGCATTTCGTGCCGTTGGCGTTACTCCTGTTCGGACTCTCCAGCTGTGGCGGCGGTGGCGGCTCTCCTTCTGTGACGGCGGTGGCGGATAGCTACTACGTCAACAACTCGGGTGCCCCCATCACAATCGGCGCGCCGGGCGTGCTGCAGAACGATTCCGGAAGCGGGCTTACTGCCCAGTTGGTGAGTGGCCCTGGGACCCTGACGCTTAACACAAACGGCTCATTCACCATCACCGGCGGCACCCCCACTAGCTTTACTTACCGGGCCGTAAACGGCACGGGGAGCGCGACGGCAACTGCAACCATCAGCATCAATCAGCCGCCGGTGGCCAATAACGCCTGCACCAGTACTCCCGCGGGCACGCCGATTGGTAACGGCGTCCTGACGGCAACCGACCCGGATAATCAAACACTGACGTACCAATTGGTCACCGGCGGCACCAAGGGAACCGTCAACGTCTTTCCCGACGGCCGTTATACCTACACCCCGAATACCAACCTGCCGAGCAGCGATAACAAAGCCCGCGGAATGGACAAGTTCACGTTCAGGGTCACCGATCCCTTCAGTTTGTCCAGCACAGCCGTCGTGACAGTCCTGATCGACGGGGCCGTTCGCATCATGCCGCTTGGCGATTCCATCACCGCCGGGATCACGGATGGCAACAACCCACCGACCGCGACCCGCGTCGGTTACCGCCTCGACCTGTTCAATGGCCTGACCACCCTGAGCGCTGGGAAATACGGGATCGATTTCGTCGGCAGCCAGTCCGAGGGCGCCGGCGCCGGGCTGAGCGATGTGAATCACGAGGGTCACCCGGGTTGGTGTGACGACAACACGCCAACTTGCAACCTCGGATCCGGCATCGACGCCACTATTACTGACTTCCTGAACACCAACCCCGCGGACGTCATCCTGCTGCACATCGGTACCAATAGCTTTGGCACAAGTAGCACGGGCGTCAATACGATTCTCGACAACGTCAACACCTGGGCCGGATCCAACTACCCGGTCAACGTCTTTGTCGCGCGTATCATACCGACCACAGACGGGTCCTTGGACGTGCAGACCTTCAACAACAATGTTGCCCCTATCGCCACCGATCGCCCCAACGTAAAAGTCTTCAGGGTCGATCAACAGAGCGAGTTGGACAAACCGGGGGATCCCAACCCCAATGTGGCAGATCCGAACCTGATGACGGTGGGTAACAACCTCCACCCGAACGCGGCTGGCTACACGAAGATGGCAAACCGGTGGCAGACCGATATGATCAACGCTGGTGTGTTACCGAACTGCCCGTGATCGA
>Ga0214472_10009299_pt1 | contig 10254 bp, 8 predicted proteins | sample RVTome_6_FD_207662 | JGI IMG/M metagenome (GOLD analysis project Ga0214472, IMG submission 207662) | Soil microbial communities from uranium-contaminated site in the Upper Colorado River Basin, Wyoming, United States - RVT140D175 | ecosystem: Environmental > Terrestrial > Soil > Contaminated >...
CCCGCGGCGCGGGGCGGCCGGCCCCCCCCCCCCCCCGCGGGGGGGGGGCGCGGGCGCGGGGGCCGGCGCCGCCCCCCCCCGGCGCCCCCCCCCCCCCCCCGCCGCTCGGGGCCGAGCGGCAGAAGCTCCAGCGGGAGCGGCTGGAGGAAAAGCTCGGTCTGCTCGTCGTCCACGACGAGCGCCCTGCAGGATGGAGCCACCGTCGCTGCGGCAAGAGCGGCAAAGCGTCGTCCAGCCACACCAACGCGCGGCTCCCAGCCGGAGCCGACGGCGTCGAGCGCGCGGCGCAGGACCGCCTGGATCCCTCCGGCCAGCCGTTCGAGGCCACGCGTCTCGAAATAAGCGCAGCCCGGCTCGACAGACTCGATCGCGAGGCCCGCCTCCTCGAGGCGACGCAGGACCCGCTCCCACTCCTCCTCCGCGCCCGCAGGGTCCTGCTCGACGAGCTGGAGCTCGGGACAGGTCGCGAGTGCTTCGGAGAGCCGCATTCCCGGATAGATGCCGCTGCGCTCGGCGATGTCGTTGCACGGGCCGAGGAGCGGCTGCTCGCCGGGTACCGGCGAGAGCGCGGCGGCGCGACCACTCAGCTCGGGACGCCGGATGAGCGCGGCGCGAAGGGAAAAGGCCGGAATCATGAGGCAGGCGACCATGGGAACGTATGTTCTACACGAACAAGTGTTCCCCGTCAAGTAGGGAACCATACCTAGCGCCTATGTCTCAGCTTGTTTTCTGGATCGGCCTCACCGTGTTCTTCTTTGCGCTTTCTATCTTCGTCTTGGACGTTTGGCCGATCGCGGGCGTCGTGAGCGGAGCCATAGCGGGCTGGTACGGCTACCAGTTCTGGAGGCGTCGAAATGCCTCCGCTGATCGATAGAGAAGAACCGCCGCGACGGTTTGACCGTTCTCAGCGCGCTCAGGCGAACGGCACGCGGATCCAACCCTCGTCCGGCGCGCGATCCGGGACGCCGTCGAACTCGCTCCGCATAGCGATCTGAAGATCGACCTCGCTCTCGATCTCCGCCTCCCCGAGCACGACGAAGAAGACATCGACCGCGTGGACGACGCTGACGACGTCGTTGTCGAGACGGTTGACGGGCACGGGCTCGAAGGCCTGGCCTCGACCCGAGATGACTAGCGAGAGCACGCCCTCGCTGAAGATGAAGCGGCCCCGGTAGTCGATCCGCCCGTCGAGATCGACGTCGTAGAAGAGCGTCAGCCGATTCGTGCCCGGAACGAGCAGGCTCGGGCTCTCGAGCACGGCTTCGTCCCATGGCTCCCACATCTGGAACTCGAGCCGGAGGAGGTCGCCCTCGCGCCGAGCCTCGATCAGCTTCAGATCGAGTGGGCCCTCAACATCGTCCGGGTCCTGGCCGACCGCCTGCATGTCCTCCGTCCCAGACGGGGCCGTCGTCGTTGCGACGGTGTGCGTCCGCGCACCCTGGGTCGTTCCCGCCTCCTCCCCGTCCTCGGCGCACCCGACGAGGACGACGGCGAAAACGGCGGCGGCGACGAGAATCCTCACAGGCCCACCTCTGCTCCTGGGCCGCGCATGCCGAGAAAGCGCGGCACGACCGCGCAAACGTTCTCCTGCGCGCACCAGGCGATGTCCTCATCGAGCCCCTCCTGTCGCGGATTCTGGGCGGCGCGAAGGCCCTCCTCGGCGGTCGGGAAGGTCTTGGCGATCCGCACCGCCGCCTCGGCGGCGTCCGTTCGTTCGCCGCCCACCGCTTCCACGATCCGGCCCGCGCAGTAGGCGTCGTCGAGGGAAAAGACTCCCTCGACCCCCGCGCAAACGACGGTCACGTCCTCAGCCCGCTCCGCGACTGTCGCTGCGACGGCACCCAGGTTGAGCAGGCTGCCGACGAACACCGCGTCGGAGACGGCGGCCGCGGCCACCACGGCTCCGGTTCCGTTCGTCGTCGTCAGCACGAGGTGCTCGCCGAGCGGGCGGACGAACTCACGGGGCGAGTTACCGAGATCGAAGCCGGGAATCGCCTGCGCCCGGCGCTCGCCCGCCAGCACAGCGCCGTTCAGACCCTCCCGAAGCGCCCGAGCCTCCTCCACCTCGGAGCAGCAGAACACACGCCGGTAGCCGGCGTCGAGTGCCTGCACGATTGTCGAGGTCGCCCGGAGCACATCCACGACGATCGCGGTGGGAACGTGGACGGTCTCGGCAGGTGTAAAAGCCACGTGAACCCGCACGGCTCGTGACGTTACACCGCGTCGATACGATGGCCGCCGTGGCCACACCCTCCGAGCAGACCGGCCAGGCGCTCGTCTGCTACCGCCACCCGAAGGTCGAGACGGGGGTCGCGTGCTCGAACTGCGGGCGGCCGATCTGCACCGAGTGCATGGTCTTCACCGCGGTCGGGATCAAGTGCCCGGAATGTGCCGGCCAGTCGACCGGTGTCCGCCGGGCCGCCACTCGGGCGAGCTCGCGAGCCTCCTCGCGAGGCGGCGCAGTCGTCACGAAGACGATCATCGCCGCCAACGTCCTCGTCTTCCTCGTCCAGGTTGGGCAGGCAGGCGGCGGGGTTCGCGAGACGACCGGCGAGGTCTTCGTGCGCTTCTCGATCTTCGGCCCGGCCGTCGCAGATGGCGAGTGGTGGCGGCTCATCACCGGCGCCTTCCTCCACGCCGGCCCGATCCACATCCTCTTCAACATGCTCATGCTCTGGTGGTTCGGCCGGGCCCTGGAGACGCTGCTCGGCCCCATCCGCTACGTCGGGATCTACTTCGCCTCGGCGCTCGCCGGCTCCGCCGGAGCGCTTCTCGTCGCACCCGACGTGCCCACGGTCGGCGCGTCCGGGGCCGTCTTCGGGATCCTCGGGGCCGGGCTCGTGCTCGAGCGCCGCAACGTCATGGTCTTCGGCGGGAGTGCCTTCGCCATCGTCGCGTTCAATCTCGTCTTCACGTTCGTGCTGGCGAACATCTCGATCGGTGGTCACCTGGGTGGGCTTGTCGGCGGGATCCTGGCCATCCTCGCCCTCACGGGCTTCGGCCGCCGGCATGCGGTCTACGGGCGTGTAGACGCGCTCACGATCGTCGCTCTGCTCGCGGTGGCCGCGGGAAGCGTCCTCGTCGCGTATCTCAGCGTTCGCGGCTACGCGTAACAGGCCGAACTAACACAACGCTTACGCTCTCTTGACCGAATCGTCCGATTCGGTCCCCAGACTGCGTCGGCGATGCGACGCCCCCTCGTCGCAGGCGCAGTTGCCGTCGCCCTGGTCAGTCTCTTCGGGTTTTCCAAGCCCGCGGATGCCTCGTACCTGCTCGCCCGCAACGTCGAAGTCCTGAGCCTCAAGGTGAACGCGAAGGGCATCTCGCTGATCACCTTCCGCCGGCCCAACGGCGGAGTCGGACACGTCCTCGCCTGGGGTGCGATCAACGCCCGACATCCGAGCCGGACCGTCCCACAGGTGCGCTTCAAGATCGACTACTCGGGCGGCTGGAAGAGCTTCGGCGCCGGCTACTGGAAGCGCTTTCGCGATGTCTCGCTTCCCTACGACGGCCCGGCGCTGCCCTGGTTCGTCACCGCTCGCAAGGCGCCCGACGGCTCGTACTGGGCACTGCAGACGTGGCAGCGCATGCTCTGGAACTACGGAGTTCCTTCCCGCACCGCAATGCGCCGCGCCTGGGAGCTACGGCTGTCGCACTGGAGCGGCCCGTTACCCCAGTTGGAGATGTGGACGGACTGGACCGACGCCGGCGCCCACCACCATATTTACGGGCGCTACACGTACCAGGGCATTCCGGTCTACGGCTTCCGCTATTCCTCCACCCACGTGCCCCTGGACGCCTACGGCCGCAACGTCTACCTCGACACGCACAACTCCGCCTACGGCCCCGGCTGGAAGCGCGAGAACTCGAAGCTCACGTACAGGCCGAACGGACAGTTCTGTTACACGTTCCAGCGCTCTCGGACGCGCTGGGGCATGCGCCCTGCGGGAAACGGGGACTACTATCGGGCGACCGCGATCGGCCCCGGCGTGACACCCGATCCGTACTGGGAAGGTCCAGGCCTGCCGGGCTTCAATCCCGCGAATCTGGAGCACCTGCGCATCGAAGCGAACGTCAATGCGATCGGTGCTTCGCTATGGTCAAGCGGGCCGGCGCGCTACTGCGCCGGTCCGTAGAGGATGGGGGGGTTTGTATGAGAAGGCGTCTGTTCCTTTCGCTGCTTGCGGCCGGCGCGCTCGTTCTGATGACGGTGCCGGGGGCGGTGGCAAGACACGAAGGGTCCGGTGAGCCCAAGCAGGGCGGGAAGTCAAAGCTCTTCGGCACCGCCCAGGACGACGTCGATCCGGAAAGCCAGTGGAACGAAGTCGTCTCGTGCGACACGATGACGAACGCGGAGACGTCGACCTGCGGGCTGAACCGAAAGACGAACAAGCTCAAGGTGGCGATGCTCGACAACGAGCTCGAGCTCAAGATGTACTTCGTGAACCGGACGTGTAACGCCGGCTCGCCCCGGGAAGTCGTCGTCATCGACGTGGACGGCAAGGGACGCCAGAGGGACCTCGTGCTGGACGGACACGTCGGGGCGCCGCCCAACTTCACCGGCTGCCCGCCCAACACGTGGCAATACCAAGACCTGACAGACAACCTCCCGCGGTGGGATGTGCGGGCGCTCACGCCGGGCTCCCAGCCGACGGGAACGGCGCCGAACGTGCTCCTGCCGTGGGATGCCGTCGAGACGGCTGTCACGGCTTCGTTCCCGAACCACGGCGTCCACCTGATCAGGCTGGTTGAAGACTCCCACCAATTCTCTCCGGCCAATCGCGGCTGCGCGTACTACGACGTGATCTCGCTCGGCCCTCGGACGGTTACGGACTGGAGCGACACCGCCGGTCACCGTTCTCGCAGTCCGAACAACTGCTAGGCGAAACCGCTTAGGGACTCTGATGAGGGCCGGGAAACCGGCCCTCATTCCTACCCGCCGACCGCGACGGGCTTGATCCCCGCTTCGGCAAGCGCCGCCTGCGCGGCGGCGAGCCGGGCCAGCGGTACTCGGTAGGGCGAGCAGCTCACGTAATCGAGCCCAAGGTCGTGGCAGAAGGCGACCGAGCTGGGGTCGCCGCCGTGCTCGCCGCAGATGCCGAGCTTGATGCCCGGCTTCACCGAGCGAGCGCGGTCGACCGCGATGACCATGAGATCGCCGACGCCGCTCCGATCGAGGGTCTCGAACGGATTGGCGGTCAGGATGCGCTCGTCGAGGTAGTGCGTGAGGAACTTGCCCTCGGCGTCGTCGCGCGAGAAACCGAGCGTCGTCTGGGTCAAGTCGTTGGTGCCGAAGCTGAAGAAGTCGGCGTGCTCGGCGACCTCGTCCGCGCGAACGCACGCGCGTGGAAGCTCGATCATCGTGCCGACGAGGTAGTCGAGCCCGTTCCCAGCCTGCTCGAGCTCGGCGGATGCGGTGTCCAGCGTGAGCTCCCGCAGGCGGCGCAGTTCTTCGGCGAAGCCGACGAGCGGGTGCATGATCTCGACCAGTGGCGGCTCGCCCGTGCGCTCGGCCACTGCGAGGGCGGCCCGCACGATCGCCCGCACCTGCATCTCGTAGATCTCCGGATGCATGAGGCCTAGACGGCACCCGCGCGTCCCCAGCATCGGGTTCGCCTCGTGCAGCTGCCGGATGCGGCGCCGCATGTCGTCCGACTCCGCCTCTTCGAGGGAGGGCAAGAACTCGTGCAGGGGCGGGTCGAGGAGCCGGATCGTGACGGGCAGGCCCGCCATGGCCTCGAAGATCCCCTCGAAGTCGGCCTGCTGGTGCGGGAGCAGGTCCGCGAGCGCGGCACGGCGCTCGTCCTCCGTCCGGGCCATGATCATCGCGCGGACGAGGGGGAGCCGCTCCTCGGCCATGAACATGTGCTCGGTCCGGCAGAGGCCGATGCCTTGAGCGCCGAACTCGCGCGCCTTCGCCGCGTCCTTGGGCGTGTCGGCGTTAGCCCGGACGCGCAGGCGCCGCATGTAGTCGCTCCAGCCGAGCAGCGTCTCGAAGTTCTCGTCGATCTGCGGGGGGACGAGGTCGACGGGGCCGACGATCACGTCACCGGTCGACCCGTCAATGGTGATCACCTCGCCCTCGCCGACCTCCTCGTCGCCGAGGCGGATCCTCCGAGCCTTGAGATCGATGGTGAGGGCCTCGCAGCCGGCGACGCACGGCTTTCCCATGCCCCGCGCGACGACCGCCGCATGCGAGGTCATCCCGCCGTGAGCGGTGAGGATGCCCCGTGCCTCGAGCACGCCGTGGATGTCGTCCGGCGTCGTCTCGGCGCGCACGAGGATGACGTCCTCGCCGGCCTTGCCCCTCTCCTCGGCGGCATCCGCGTCGAGCACCACTCTCCCGACGGCCGCTCCGGGCGAGGCATTCAGGCCCCTCGCGGCGACCTCGTACTCCGCGCGCGGGTCGAGCATCGGGTGGAGAAGCTGGTTCAGCTGGCCCGGGTCGATGCGGGCCACGGCTTCCTCGCGAGAGATGGCTCCCTCGTCGACCATGTCCACGGCGATCCGCAGCGCGGCGGCGGCGGTCCGCTTGCCGCCTCGGGTCTGGAGCAGATAGAGCCGGCCGTCCTCGACCGTGAACTCGATGTCCTGCATCTCCCGGTAGTGGTCTTCGAGCCGCCGCATCGTCGCGACGAGCTCTTCGTAGGCTCCGGGCAACCTTTTCTGCATGCGGGCGATCGGCTCGGGCGTGCGAATCCCCGCGACGACGTCCTCCCCCTGCGCATTGACGAGGAACTCGCCCCACGGCCCGGGTTCGCCTGTGGCGGGATCGCGCGTGAAGGCGACGCCCGTGCCGGACTCCTCGCCCTTGTTGCCGAAGACCATCTGGACGACGCTGACGGCCGTCCCGAGATCGTCGGGGATGTCGTGCGCCCGCCGGTACACCTGGGCCCTGGGCGTTTCCCAGGAGTCGAAAACTGCCCGGACGGCACGCCCGAGCTGCTCACGCGCGTCCTGGGGGAAGTCGGAGCCGGTCCCCTCGCGGTAGACGTCCTTGAAACGCTCGACGAGCTCCCTGGGATCGTCTGCTTGCGACTCGAAGAGCTCGGGGCTGATGCCCTCGACGACCTCGCCGTACATCTGGATCAGCCGCCGGTAGGCGTCGTAGGCAAAACGCGCGTTGTCGGTCGCGCGCGCGAGGCCTTCGACGGCCTCGTCGTTCAAGCCGAGGTTGAGGATCGTGTCCATCATCCCCGGCATCGACACAGCCGCGCCCGAGCGGACCGAAACGAGGAGCGGGTCCCGCGGGTCGGCGAAGCGCTTGCCCGTCTTCCGCTCGAGCCGTTCCAGATGTGCCGCGATCTCGTCCTCGAGCCCCGGCGGAAGCTCGCGGCCGTTCCGCATGTATTCGACGCACGCTTCCGTCGTGACCGTGAAGCCGGCCGGGACCGGGATGCCGATCGCGGTCATCTCCGCCAGGCCCGCTCCCTTCCCGCCGAGGAGCTCGCGGCCGAGGTCCGCGGCCTCGGTGAAGTCGTAGACGTAGGTGGGCATGGCAGCAGTCAGATTTTCCCATTTCGAGGGATTTGTCGACACCTCCCCCTCTCGGGTACTACCCGACCTACCCCATCGGAGCCATCGTCCGACTACCGGGCTATGCCAGACGTGGGGCGCCGCAGCCTACGTCTCGGCCCGAGTTGAGGCGGCTCTGCACCACGGGCCGCCTCTCTTTTGTCTGTAGACCTAGAGGTGCCGCCGTTCGGCGAGCCAGGAGACGAAGCGGATGCCCATCCAGACGGGCGTCAGGAGCACGTAGAAGACGAAAAGGGCGACGGCGAGGATCGCCATCCACCACGGCCAGTAGTACCAGGGGATCTTCCGCTTCTCCCTCACGAGACCGCCTTGGACGGCTTCTGGGCCAGCCGGCGCTCTTCGACGATCCGGATGATCCGGCGCGCGGTCTCCTCGATCGCGAGGTTCGAGACCTCGATGACGGGACAGCCGAGCCGCCGGTGGATCGCCTCTGCGTACTCGAGCTCCTCGAAGATCGCGTTGAGCTCGGCGTAGTGGCTCTTCGCGCCGCGCAGGTGTCGCGCCCGCTCGCGCCGGATCTCGGCGAGCGCGCCCGCGTCGATCGTCAATCCCACGATCCTCGCCGGATCGATCTCGAACAGCTCTTTCGGCGGGTCGACTTCCTTGACGAGCGGCACGTTCGCGGTCTTGTAGCCCAGGTAGGCGAGATACATCGAGAGCGGCGTCTTCGAGCTGCGTGACACGCCCACGAGGACGATCTCCGCGTCCTTGAGACCGTGTGCGCCGACGCCGTCGTCGAACCGGACGGCGAACTCGATCGCCTCCATTCGCTTGAAGTAGCTCGAGTCGAGCACCGGCTGAGCCGCAGGCGTCATCGTCGCCGCCTGGCCCGAAACGCGCGCGACCGCGTCGAGCGGGTGTCCCAGCAGGTCGCAGTAATGAAGCCGGTAGCGCTTGCAGAGCGTGCGCATCGCCTCGCGGAGCTTCGGCTCCACGAGGGTGTACATGACCACGGCTCGGCGCCCGCGAGCGCGGGCCGCCGCGAGCTGGACGTCGTCGACGTTCGTGATCCGGGGGTGCCGCACGAGCTCGAACTCCTGCTCCGGGAACTGCCGCTCGACCGCCTCGGCAAGTCGCACGGCCGTCTCGCCGGTGGAGTCGGACAGGACATGGATCTCGAGTACGTCGGGCATCTCAGCGCGGAATCTGGGAGAGGTCGCCGAGGGCACCGACCGCGTCGCGCACCTCGAGCAGCAGGCGCAGGCGGTTGGCGCGGATCGATTCGTCCTCGGCCATCACGAGCACTTCGTCGAAGAAGCGGTCGACGGGGGGCCCGAGCTCGGCCGCGGCCGCGAGCGCGCTCTCGAAGTCGCGCGCCTCCACGGCGGCCTCGATTCGCGGCGATGCGGCGCCGAGAGCGTCGATCAGCGCCAGCTCCGCCTCCTCGGTCGCCAGCTTGGGGTCGAGCGCTGCCGCGGCCCCGTCCGCACGGCCGGCAAGACGGTTCGAGCGGTCGTAGGCGACGTAGGCACGCTCGAAGGAGTCCGAGGTGGCCTCCCGCGCGAGTGTCTCTGCCAGCCGCGCTACCGCGCCGAGCTCCGTCGTCGCCCCTGCGCGGGCCGCGCGCAGGAACTCGACCGGGACGTCGAGGAGGCCTTCAAGGCGCTCGAGCACGAACTCCGCGACCTCCGCGGGGTCTTCCCTCACCTCTGCTCCCTGCTCCTCGAGCAGAGCACGGTCGCGTGCGACGAGCGCGCTGACGTCGAGCTCGAGCCCAGCCTCGAGCGCGAGCCGGCAGAGACCGATCGCGGCCCGGCGAAGGCCATAAGGGTCGCGCGACCCCGACGGCCGCTCCCCGAGCGCGAACGCGACCGTGAGGTTGTCGACCTTCTCCGCCGCCGCGAGGACTCGCCCCGGCTCGGTGGAAGGAAGCGGCCCGCCCGCGACCTCCGGCAGGTACTGCTCGTCGATCGCGGCGCAGACGGCCTCCGGGAAGCCCGCCAGTCGCGCGTACTCGGCGCCGATATGACCTTCGAGATCGGGAAACTCGCGCACCAGCTCGGCCGCCTGGTCGGCCTTGGCGAGGCGCGCCGCCTCCAGGGACGCCTCACCCCCGCCCAGAGCCTCGGCCAGCGAGACGAGTCGCGCTGTCTTGTCCGCGAAGGTGCCCGCCCCGGCCACGAAGGTGACGTGGCCGGATTCCTCCTGGAGCTGCTCGATCCCCTTCGCGACGTCGCGCTCGAATGTGAACGACGCGTCCTCGAGGCGCCCCTCGAGCACCTGCTCGTTCCCGGCGATCACTGTCTTCGGATCGCCGCCGTTCGCGACGAAGGCGAACCCAGCGCCCTCGAGCGGGAAGTAACGCTGGTGGGACTGCATGGCCGTCTCGACGACGCGCCGCGGGAGCTGCAAGAAGCGCTCGTCGAACCTGCCGGCCAGCACGACCGGGCTCTCGACGAGGAAGACGACCTCGGCGAGCACGCCGAGCGGGTCGGCCCAGCCGCCGATGGCATCGAGACCGGCCAAGATCGCGCTCCCTCGGACTCCCTGGTCCGGCTCGACCCCGGCCGCGCGCAGCGTCTCGGCATATGCCTCCGCCTCCGGCACCTCGACCCGCCCGTGGGTGAAGCGGTGCCCGTAGGAGGCCCCGTCGCCGGCGACATCGGCGGCGTCGAGCTTGGCGAGGCGCCAGCGGACGGGCCGGGCGAAGCGAAGGCCACCAGGCTCCCAAATCATCGACTTCGAGAAGTTCAGTCCTTGGACGATTGCCTCAAGGCG
>Ga0214472_10009300_pt1 | contig 10251 bp, 8 predicted proteins | sample RVTome_6_FD_207662 | JGI IMG/M metagenome (GOLD analysis project Ga0214472, IMG submission 207662) | Soil microbial communities from uranium-contaminated site in the Upper Colorado River Basin, Wyoming, United States - RVT140D175 | ecosystem: Environmental > Terrestrial > Soil > Contaminated >...
AGCGCTCGACGTAGAAGCTGCGGACGTGCTCGATCTCCGCGTCGACGTAGACCGTGAAGTCGAAGAAGTCCGAGACGAACACGCGCGGCTGGCCGAGGCCGAGCGGCCCCGCCTGCAGCACGTTCAGGCCCTCGACGATCACGATGTCCGGCCGCTCGATCACGGCCTCGGCCCCCGGCACGATGTCGTAGACGAGGTGCGAGTAGACCGGGCACGTGACGCGCTCGCTGCCGGCCTTCAGGTCGCGCACGAAGCCGACGAGCGCCCGCACGTCGTAGCTCTCCGGGAAGCCCTTGCGCTGCATCAGGCCGCGCTCTTCGAGCACCCGGGTCGGGAGCAGGAAGCCGTCGGTCGTGACGAGGTCGACGCGCGGAGTGTTGGGCCAGCGCGCGAGCAGCTCGCGCAGCACGCGCGCCGTCGTGCTCTTGCCGACCGCGACGCTGCCCGCGAGGCCGATCAGGAACGGCACCTTGCGCTCGCCGTGGCCGAGGAAGGTGCTGGTGGCGCGGTAGAGGCCCTGCACCGCCGCGACGTAGAGGTTGAGCAGGCGCGAGAGCGGGAGGTAGACCTCCTCGACCTCACGCAGCGAGACGCGCTCCACCAGGCCCCGGATCCGGTCGAGGTCGGGCTCGGCGAGCGTGAGCGGCGTGTCGGCGCGGAGAGCCGCCCACTCGTGCCGTGGGAAGCGCAGGTAGGGGGACAGGCTCAGGGCGGCGCCTCTCGCGGAGCCGTCAGTAGAGCAGGTACTTCCGCCGCCGCCTGCGGAACGCGGCCGCGTCCTTGCGGAAGGCAGCCCCGAGCCGCTTCGGCGAGACGCCCTGCTCGATCGTCTTGCGGACGTGATCGGTGCCGCACAGGATGTCGATCGGGAGCTTCACGCGCTCGTACTCGTACGGCGGGTCGCGCCACGCGAAGCGCTTCTCGTCCTGGCGCCGAGCGTGGTGGATCAGCAGCAGGTACGTCAGGAACGCGGGGAAGCGCTCGCGGTCGTGGACGTGGACCTGCACGCCGTGGCAGAGCGCGCCCTGGTGCTTCTGGAACGTGGGCGTGAAGGCCGCGGCCCGGAAGCCCACGCCCGGCAGGCGCTCACCAGCGAGCGCGCGCGCGAGCGCGTGCGCGTCGAGCCAGGGCGCGCCCACGAGCTCGAAGGGCCGCGTGGTGCCACGCCCCTCGGACAGGTTGGTGCCCTCGATCAGGCAGCCGCCCGGGTAGACGAACGCCGTGTCCACGGTCGGCATGTTGGGGGAGGGCAGCACCCACGGCAGGCCGGTGTCCTCGTAGTGCATCGGCCGGCGCCAGCCCTGCATCGGCACGACGCGCAGGTCGAGGTCGAGCGCCAGCTCCTCGCGGAACAGCAGCGAAAGCTCGCCGGTCGTCATCCCGTGGCGCACGACGAGCGGGTGCATCCCGACGAACGAGAGGTACTCGAGCTGGAGCAGGTTGCCGTCGACGCTGTCGCCGCCCAGCGGATTCGGACGGTCGAGCACGACGACGCGCTTCTTCTCCCGCGCGCAGGCCTCCATCACGTGCAGCAGCGTGTAGATGAACGTGTAGTAGCGCGAGCCCACGTCCTGCACGTCGTAGACCATGGCGTCGACGTCCTCGAGCATCGCACCAGTGGGCACGCGCGTCTCGCCATAGAGGCTCACGACCGGCAGCCCGGTCGCGCAGTCGCGCGAGTGGCCCACCTCGATGAGGTCCTGGGCGTCGGCCGCGATGCCGTGCTCGGGAGCGTAGAGCGCCGTGAGCCCGGCGCCCAGCAGATCGCGCAGCGCCAGCTTGGCGTGAACCAGGTCGCGCGTGATCGAGGTGGGGTTGCACACGAGGCCCACGCGCAGCCCGCGTACGGGCTCGGGGCGGTCGAGCAGGCGTTCGAGCCCGGGGACGACCCGCGCCACGCGCGCTACTCCACGAACTGGAGCGTGAACGGAACCGCCGCCTTGCCGGAGCGCTCGATCGTGCCGGTCACGGTGGTGTTCTCGAGCGTGCCGCGGAAGCGGTACGCCGTGCCCTGCAGGTCCACGGTGAAGCTCACCCGGCCCGCCTCGAAGCCGATCTCGCGCAGCGGCGAGCGCAGCTCGATCGCGCCGCGCCAGGTGGTGAGCGTTCCCGCCAGCCGGCCGCCCTCCTGGCGCATGTGCACCTGGAACGCGCGCTTGCCGAGGTCCGGGTCGTCCATCGTCCCGGCCCAGCGGCCCTCGACGGCCACCGCCGCGCGCGAGGCGTCGCCCGAGACCACGAGCGCCGCGAGCCGCAGTGCGACAGCCGTGCTCTGCGCCGTGGGCAGCACGACGCTCGTCGGCACGTTGCTTCCGCCCGGGGCGCGGCGATTGGCCTCGCCGTAGATCTCGGTGAACACCTTGCCCCGCGGCGACAGCGCGGCGAGCCGGAGCGGCCGCTGGCGATAGAGGAACAGGCTGAAGTAGTCCTGCAGCAGCGCGGCCCAGTGCCGCGCCAGCGCGGCCGGGGCCACCCGCCGGCCGGCCCCGCGCCCGCTCTCCCAGTTCCTCGAGTAGGCCTCGGCGTCCTCGGGCGTGGGTATCAGGAACGTGCGCACCTCGCCCACGACCCCGACCCCCGGCTGCGGCCTCTCGCGCAGCTCGAACGCCGGCGGCTTGGCCGCGGCGTTCGTCACGAGCGCGTTCAGGGCCGCGGCCAGCGCCACGGCCCGATCGCCGGTTGTGGCGGCCTCGGCCGGGCCGCCCAGCAGCAGCACCGGTCCGATCTCGGACGAGACGAACGCGTAGGCCGTGCCCGGGAACTCGATCACTGGCGCCGCGAAGAAGCGCGGGAGGAAACCCGCGCTCGAGCTGCGGGTCAGCTTGAAGGCGGCGCTGCCCGTCGAGGCGCGTCCGCCGGCCGAGACGACGATCGCCAGGTCGGGCTGGATCTCGTCGGGAGGCGGCGGGGGAGCGATCACGGTGAGCGAGGTCGGGCTCGCCTGCAGCACGAGCGCCGGCTGCCCCGCGAAGGTGACGGCGTTGGCGAGCGGGTCGGGCATGAAGCCGCGCCCCGTGAGCACTACGCGCTCGCCGATCGCACCGAGCTTGGGCGCCACGTCGATCACGAGCGGCAGCCGCCCGATGTAGATGTCGAACGTCTTCGGCGGCGTGCTGCCCGCGCTCAGCACGAGCTGGGTCGCCGACCCCTCGGGCAGCGGCACGGCGGGAATCGTGACCCTGGCGCCCTCGGCCGTGGCCTCGACGGAAGGCGCCTCGATCCCCGCGACCCGAGCGCTGAGCGTTTGACCCACGAGGCCCTCGCCCCGCACCAGCACGACTTGCCCCGGCATCGCCACGTCGGGCGAGACCGCCGTCGCCGTCGCTTCGATGCGGACCGTCACGTTCACGGCGCGCGAACGCCCCTCCTTCGTCTGGACCACGACCGCCACCGGGCCGGTGGGCCCGGCGGGCACTATGGCCTTGAGCTCCGTCGGGCCGGCCTCGCTGACTTGGGCCTTCAGCGGGCCGAAGAAGACGCTGTTCGCCGCCGCGTCTTTCTTGAAGTTCTGGCCCGTCAAGGTGACGGCCTCCCCCACGCCGACCGTCAGAGGTGTTATCCCCGTGAGCTCGGGCGGCGTCTTGCGCAGGACGAAGAACCAGACGAGCGCGCCCACGACCGCGAGTCCCGCGATGCCAGAAGCGAGCGGCACGACGGGGATCTCGGGCATGCTGAAGCTCCGGCGTCGAGCCTTGGGCTTGCCCTTCGCCTTGCCCGCCTTGGGCTTGCCCGCGGGCCGGGCCGAAGGACGCAGCGTCGGGAACTCCCGCGCCTCCGGCTCCCGTTCCACCTGGATCGAGGGAAGCTCCGTGTTGTACTCGGGTTTCGCGGGTTCTGGCGCGGCGGGTCGCACCGCTGCGGGAGGCGGTGGCGGAGGCGCCGCGGCCCGCGCCGGTGGCGGCGCGGGAGCAGGTGCGTGGGGCGCGGGCGGCGGAGGCGGCCGCTCGGGCTCCCGGGCAGCCTGGGGCGGAAGCGGCGCCGCGAACAGCGGCTCGTCCACGCCCATCGGCTCGGCGGCGTAGCTGACGTCGGGCTCGCCGATGTTGAACTGGGGCGAGGTCCCCTGGTCGTCGCCGAAGGAGAGCGCCGGCGCCTCGCCGCCGAAAGACGGAGCCGGGTGCGCGTCCTGCAGCGAAGGCGAAGCAGCCTTCGCGGGCGGCGGCGACGCTCCCGCCGTGGGCAGCAGCACGAGCAGCTTCGCGCTGCCCTTGGCTCCCGGAGGGCCCAGGCAGATGCGGTCGCCGGCCTGCAGCGGCTGCTCGCCCTCGACCTTCTCGCCGTTCACGAACGTGCCGGTGGCGCTGCCGGCATCGGCGATCGCCATCCCCGCGCCGGTGAACAGCAGCTTGGCATGGAAGGGCTCGACGTTGCCGAGCATGATCTGGACGCCGGCGTCCATGCTCGAGCCCATCACGACCTCGCTCTGCATGGGGATCGGGTAGGCCGTCCCGTCGAGCGGGCCGCCGGTCATCACCAGCGTCGGAACGACGACCGCCTCACCCGCCAAGGGACCAGGCTCCCAAAAGACAGAAAGACAAGGAGATGCCTCCCTCCGGCGGCGATTCAAACACAGCGCCCGGAACTGTGTCAACGCGCGTTGACACCCGAGCGGGCCGGGTGCTAGCGTGCCAACAGCTCATGACCCCGGCCCCGCCGTTCGCCCGGGACCCCACGCCGCCGGAAGGGGTGCTGCAGCAGCTCCGGATCCCCTTCGTCAGGCGGGCCACGCTGGTCTCGAAGTTGCTCATGGAAGAGGTCTTCCTGATCGACATCGGCCTCGCCGGCGCCTTCATCGAGAGGGCCGAGGCGCTGCCGGTGGATCAGGCGCTCGAGATCCGCGTGCCCTGGCCCGGCTCCGAGATCCCCTTCAGCGCCCGCTGCCGCGTCGCCTGGTGGCACCCGCAGGGAGCGCCGCTCGCCTCCAAGTCGCTGCCGCCGGGCGCCGGCCTGCAGTTCGTCGAAATGTCCGCCGCCGACCGGGCGCGGCTCCGCGCGCTGCTCGTCGACTACTGCCGGCAGAACCCGCACGTCAGGCGCTTCCTGCGCCACTGGCCCGACGCCGAGCGCACGGGCGACGACCCGACCGCCGGCTGAAGCGCGTGGCGCGCGTCCGCGTCGTGCTGGTGCGGCCCGAGACCTCCGCCAACGTGGGGGCCTGCGCGCGCGTCGTGCGCAACACCACTGCCGCGGGGCTCGACCTCGTGGAGCCGGGCGACTTTCGCAGCGTCGAGTGCTGGCGCACCGCGTGGGGGGCGCACGAGGTGCTCGAGCAGGCGCGCGTCTTCGACGACCTGGGCGCGGCGCTCGCGGGCGCCGCGCTCGCGGTCGCGTTCACGGGACGGCGGCGGTCGGAGGGCCCCGTCGTGGAGGACGTGCGTGACGCCGCCGGCGCGATCGCCGGCCTCGCGAAGAACGCCGTGGCGGCACTCGTGTTCGGGCCCGAGACGAACGGCCTCACGAACGGCGAGCTCGCGCTCTGCGGTCGCGTGGCGACGATCCCGGCCGACCCGGCCCAGCCCTCCTACAACCTCTCGCACGCGGTCGCGATCGCGGCCTACGAGGTGCGGCGCGCCGGCCGCCGCGGCTCCGGAGCGCCGCCTGCGCTCGCGACCCACGACCAGAAGGAGCGCGTGCTCGGGCTGCTCGAGCCGGGGCTGCGCGCCGTCGGAGCGCTGCCCCGCACGAACACGGCCGCCAGCTTCGCCGAGTGGCGGGCGCTCGTGCAGCGCGCCCCTCTCACGCCGAGGGAGCTGAAGCTCGTCGAGCACCTGTCGCGCAAGCTGAAGCCCGGGGCGCGCTGATGGCCGAACGGCAGGACCCTTTCGCGGACGTGGCACGGGTCGCGGGCGGCTTCTCGATCCCGGAGCTCAAGTGGCGCGAGCTCGTCTTCATCCGCGCCCTCGTGCCCGAGGGCGAGCGCTTCTTCGTGCGGGACCCCGAGCGCCCGCTGCCGCCGTTCTGCGAGCCGGACCTGTTTCCCGAAGGCGTCCGCTTCCGGGTGGAGCGGAGGGGCGGGCGCGTGGAGCTGAGGCGCGACGAGCCATGATGACCACCCGCAAACAGGGTCGAGGGCAGCGAGAAGATCGAAGGAGGGGATAGGAGGGAGCGGGGCGGAACGAGCCTCGGGGGGACGCTCTGCCGCCGCGTCCCCCCGGAACCCCCCTCGGGCGGGGCGTGGGGCATAATCGCCTGGTGGAGGCTTCCCCCGGCAACGTCGCCCCGCGCATCCTGTCGCGGCCCGAGCACAACGTCTCGCGCAAGAACATCGATCCCGAAGCGCTCAAGGTGCTGTATCGCCTGAAGAACGCCGGCTTCGTGGCGTACCTGGTCGGCGGCGGCGTGAGGGACCTCCTGCTCGAGCGGCCGCCGAAGGACTTCGACATCGGCACGAGTGCCCACCCGCAGCAGGTGCGCAAGCTCTTCCGCAACTGCTTCATCGTGGGGCGCCGCTTCCGCCTCGCGCACGTGCGCTTCGGGCGCAAGGTGATCGAGGTCTCCACCTTCCGCCGTGCCGCCGAGCCGGAAGCCGGCGACCACCTGATCCGCCGCGACAACACCTTCGGCACCCCCGAGGAGGACGCGTTCCGCCGCGACTTCACGGTGAACGCTCTCTTCTACGACATCGCGAACTTCTCGGTGATCGACTGGGTGCGCGGCCTCGAGGACCTCACGGCGCGCGTGATACGCACGATCGGCGACCCGGCGCTGCGCTTCCGCGAGGACCCGGTGCGCATGCTGCGCGCCGTGGCGCTCGCGGCGCGCCTCGACTTCTCGATCGACCCCGACACCGCGGAGGCGATCCGCTCGCTGCGCGGCGAGATCGTGCGCAGCAGCCCCGCGCGCATCCTGGAGGAGCTGTACAAGATCCTGCGCCAGGGCCGCTCGCAGCGCACCTTCGAGATGCTGCACCAGTACGGCCTGCTCGCCTACCTGCTGCCGGAGGCCGCCCGGGCGATCGCCGAGGCTGCCCAGGCGCTCACGGGCTCGCTCGCGCGGCTCGACGCCCACCGCCAGGCGGGCCTTTCGACCCCCGACCAGCTCTCGAACGCGCTGCTCATGGGGTCGCTGCTCGTGCCGCTCGGCGTGCCGCTGCGGCGGGTGGCCGTGGCGGCTCCCCGGCGGCGGGGCGAGAGTGCCGGAGGGCCGGGCGCCGACGAGCCCGTCGCGGCGGAGCCCGACCCCCCGCGCGAGGACCTCGCCGCGGAGATCGCGGAGCTCGGCGCCGAGGACGAGCCTCTGCCTCCGGGCGAGCCGGACGCGGCGCCGCTGCCGCTCCTGCTGCCGTTCGCCCGGCGCGACCTCGAGCGGCTGCGTCTCGTGCTGCTGGCGCAGCGGCGGCTGCGCGAAGCGCACGGGCCGGGGTCGGCGCGGCGCATGATCGCGGCCAAGAGCTACTTCGACGACGCGGTGCGCTGGCTCGAGATCCACGGCGGCTCCGACGGGCGCGAGCTCGGGGCGGAGTGGCACGCTCTCGCCGCGGCGCCTGCCGAGCCCCTGGCCGAAGGCGAACCCGCCATGGCCGACAGGCCCGCCGCGGCCGACGCTCCAGCCGAGGGCGACGGGAAGAGCCGGCGCCGGCGCCGGCGCCGACGCCGCCGGCCGCGCACCGAGCCCGTGCCGCCGGCCTAGAGCCGGCGCGCGCATCGCGAACGGAGGACCCGATGGCCCCTCTCACCGAGAGCGAGATCGTCAGTCGCCTGGCGAAGGTACCGGGCTGGCAGCGCCGCGGGAGCGAGATCACGCGCACCTTCGCGTTCGCCGACTTCAAGGGGTCGCTCGCGTTCGTCAACCGCGTGGCCGGCCTCGCCGAGGCGATGGACCACCACCCGGACATCGACATCCGCTACTCGAAGGTGACGCTCACGCTCACGACCCACGACGCCTCTGGCCTCACCGCCCGGGACTTCGCGCTCGCCGAGCAGATCGGCGCGTGAAGGCGCTCGTCCTGGGCTCGGCCGGCCAGCTCGGCCGCGAGCTCGCCCAGAGGCTCGGCGACGCGCTCGTGTGGGCGGGCGGCCGGGCCGAGCTCGACGTGACCGACGAGCGGGCCGTGGCGGCCCTCCTCGCGCGCCAAAGACCCGACGTCGTCTTCAACGCCACCGCCTACAACCGCGTCGACGCCGCCGAGAGCGAGCCGGAGCGGGCGTTCGCCGTGAACGCGCGCGCGCCGCGCGCGCTGGCGCTCGCCGCGCGCGACGCGGGCGCGCTCCTGGTCCACGTCTCGACCGACTACGTGTTCGACGGCAGCTCGACGCGGCCCTACCGTGAGGACGACCCCGCGCATCCGCTCTCGGTCTACGGCGAGTCGAAGCTCCAGGGCGAGCGCCACGTGCTCGCGTCCGGCGCCGAGGCCCTGGTCGTGCGCACGAGCGGCGTCCTCGGGCGGCGCGGCTCCGCGCAGAAGGGCGGTTCCTTCGTGGACCGCATCCTGGCGCAGGCGCGCGCGGGAAAGCCGCTGCGGGTGGTTGCCGACCAGGTGTTCGCGCCCACGTCGGCTGGCGAGCTGGCGGGCGCGCTCGTGGAGCTGGTGCGGCTCGGGGCGCGCGGGCTCTATCACGTCACGAACCAGGGTTCGTGCTCGTGGCGCGAGCTCGCCACGGCCGTGCTCGCGGCGGCCGGCCTCGAGCGGCCCGTCGAGGCGATCGCGGCCGCCGAGCTCGGGTTGCCCGCGCGGCGACCCGCCTACTCGGTGCTCGACACGTCGCGCGGCCGCGCGCTCGGCCTGCCGCCGCTGCGCCCCTGGCGGGAAGCGCTCGCCGACATCGTGGCCTGAGACGTTCCAACAATTGTGTCGCTCGGTTGGATCGAGCGACAGAGCCGTATCGCCCGCCGCCGAATGGCAGGCCGGGCGGCACTCCGACCCCGGAATGGAGGCGCCGGCCCCGACCGCGTTCCTGTCAGGATCACAGGAATGATGGCTGCCGTCGCCAAAGAGACAGAAATGTGACTCCAGCCGACCCTCGCATGAATCGGAGTATCTGAGCTCCAAGCCACCGTCAAGCAGTGCTTTTCTGCATCCGGCCGCGGCGGGCGCCAGGGCGGTACGCCGCTTGCTCTTCAGCTCACAACCATGCCTGCACCCGCGAGCTCCGAGGGGGCGTCGGCCACGAGCGCCGACGCTCCGGACGAGGCAGTCCCGTCGCTCGTCGACTCGCTGCGCCGCCTCCTGCGGCTCGAGAGCGAGCGGCTTCGCATGCGGCAGGCCCTCGGCCTGGGCGGGAGCGAGATCGCGGCCGCCCGCAGCGACCTCATGGACCAGGTGGTGCGGCTGGCCTGCAAGGAAGCGGCCGAAAGCGCCTCGCCCGAGGCACAGCGCGAGCTCGCCCACTGCGCGGTCGTGGCCCTCGGAGGCTACGGCCGCCGCGAGCTCAGCCCGTTCTCGGACGTGGACCTGCTGTTCCTGCACCGAGGGTCCGCGTCTTCGGCCGTTCGCTCCTTCGTGGAGCGCACGCTCGTCACCTTGTGGGATGCCGGCCTCACGCTGGGCCACAGCTTCCGATCCGCACGCGAGTGCGCGTCCTGGGCGCGCAAGGACCTGCACTCGCGCACGGCGCTCGCCGAGGCGCGGCTTTTGGCCGGCAGCCAGGCCCAGTTCGAGATGCTGCAGCACAGGCTCGACATCGCGCTCGGCGGCAGCGGCGCCGCCCAGGAGGGCTTCCTGGCGCAGATGCGCACGGAGTGGCGCGAGCGCATGAGCCGCTTCGGCGCCGCGGTGTGCGTGCTCGAGCCCCAGGTCAAGGAAGGTCCGGGCGGGCTGCGCGACCTGCACGCCGTGCTCTGGATCGCGCATTCGCGCTACGGCACCCGCGGGCTTGCGGCGCTCGAGAGCGCGGGCCTCGTCGAGCCTGCCGACCACGCGGCGGTGCGCCGCGCGTACGACTTCCTGCTCCGCGTGCGCAACGAGGCCCACTTCGCGACCGGGCGCAAGACCGACCTCCTGACGCTCGACATCCAAGCCGAGCTCGCCGCTCGCCTCGGCTACCGCGCGCGCGGCGGCCAGCTCGCCTCCGAGCTGCTGATGCGCGACTACTACCGGCGCGCCTCCAAGCTTCACGAGGTCTGCGGCGCTTTCGTCGAAGCGCAGCTCGAGGCGAAGCCGCGGCGCCGCTTCTTCGCGGCCCTCGGGCTGCGGCGGCCACAGGCGCGCGGGCTCGACGTCAGGGACGGTGTGCTCGAGCTGCGCGCGGGTTCCGGCTTGCGCGGCGGCGCCTCCGTGCTCGAGGTCTTCGAGCGGGCGCAGGCGGAGGGTGT
>Ga0214472_10009301_pt1 | contig 10251 bp, 9 predicted proteins | sample RVTome_6_FD_207662 | JGI IMG/M metagenome (GOLD analysis project Ga0214472, IMG submission 207662) | Soil microbial communities from uranium-contaminated site in the Upper Colorado River Basin, Wyoming, United States - RVT140D175 | ecosystem: Environmental > Terrestrial > Soil > Contaminated >...
CCAGCATCCGCACCTATCTCTGTGCCAATCACGCCACAGATTGGTGTTGTAACAAGCCCACTTATCCCCGCTACAGAATTAGACGTGACTCGTTTGCGTGGTTATGTTGTGCAGTGGCTCTTGGATAGTTGCGCCGGCAACCTTCCGGGGGGAGAAGCTAACTTTAGCCACTACCAACTTGCAGGATTCAATAATTATGAGGTTCAAAAGTTGGGAGATTACACCTGGGCATTTACGAGCGGAAGTGAGACTTGGAATATCACAGAATCGCCAACTCTGGAAGTTACGAACCCGCGTGGCGATGCTTGGTGCCTTAAATAAAAGTTAAAGGGGTGTAGTGCACTAATCGTCTACAGCTGAATGTTGTCAGTACATGAGGAAGGCGGTTCCAAGAACGGCGCTTATGGGAACCCAGGGAGGCCCTTCCCTCCAAGAGGATAGACTGTAACAAATTTCCCACGCCCATGTACATGAAAGAAAGGAAGTGTATGGAGACTGCTGTGATCAGGGATTATTGTGTCTTAGACATCGAGACTACGGCTGGGAACTTCAATAAAATTCCTGACGGATTCCGGCTCTAGGTTGTGGGACTGAAACACGCGCAGCAGTACCACTTCTGCCTCGGTGACGAGCCCTTAGTAGTCGCAAGCGCCCATGCCAAGTACCAAGGCACCGGCACCATCAAGGGCAGCAGCAACTACGGCTTCATACTGACCGCCACTGACCGTCAGGTGAATGGGGGCGGAGGAGTGGACAAGTTCCGCATCAAGATATGGGACAAGAATAATGGGGATCTGGTGGTCTACGACAACCAGATAAGTGAGGATGACGACTCGAACGCAGGGACAGCGCTAGGTGGTGACAGCATCGCCATCCACAAGTGAGGCAGGCTCTACTTCTCGGCGAAAACACGGAGGGATCCCAGCCGTCCTGGCGGAGTTCCCTCCTCTACATGTATCAGGGCACTCGGGGTCAAACCACCCTGTGATAGAATCACCATAATGCCGAAGTTGGGGGGAAGCGACCGATCTTCCACCTGACAAGTGACAAGGAGACACGCCATGACCCAACAGGAGTTGCTGCGCCGGGTCACTGTGGACCCCACTGTCTGTACCGGGAAGCCTTGCATCAGGGGAACCCGCATCTACATTGCCATCATTCTCGACGCTCTGGCGGAAGGACTGACGCCTGAGCAGATCACTGACCACTACCCTTCATTGACGACGGACGACATTCGCGCGGCGTTGGCGTATGCAGCTGAGTTGGCCCGAGAGAATGTGTGGAGGGTCTCTACCGGGTCGTGAAGTTGAATTGGACGAGAATCTTTCGCGCCATCTGCGGCTAGCCCTGGGATCGCTGCAGCATGATGTAACCACTGCAGCCGAGGAGGGGCTGCTGTCCCAACCCGATACGATGATTGCCGCCGCAGCGAACCGAGAGGGACGGATTCTCCTGACACTTGATCTGGAGTTCGCTGACCTGAGGAAGTATCCACCTGGGCGTCACCCAGGCATCATTCTGTTTCGACCCAGGAGTTTTGGTCCGTTAGCGGTCAACCGGTTCGTCGCGGAGTTCGTGCGGGAAACCAACCTCGAACTACTGGCGAACTGCGTGGTAGTAGTAGATCCGGGCCGGGTCAGGGTCAGACGTCCCCAGTTGGAAACTGAGCCCGGAGAACAGGAGGAGGCTTCCCCTTGAACCCTGGGGAGGGATACCAGTATTGGCGCTCAGGCATCACCGGCTCAGAATCTGTGAGGCCGGACCAGACAGGTCCCTCCGTTGGTAATAGTTGTGGGTCGTCCAGCTAGCCGCCACCGGCACGGCCAGATATGTAACACAGCAGAGCTTGACCCTGAGCGCGTGCCACCACATTCTGGTCGATCACGCCGCCAGAGCTAGCCGCTCTACCCAATTTGACGCTCCAATAATACCCTTCCCACAGTTTCGCAATATGGGGCGGCTTTGAGACTACCAATTATAGTTGTTCTAAAGTCCTGACTGGCAACCCGTATTCTTACCACTTGCTAGACACTGAATACATCCTTCGAATAGATCCTTGTTTCCAACGTGATCCTCAGCCGAGTTATTGCGTAACGCCCGTCACCACGAGCGGACGGCGGCCCATGTCGGGTTAGAAATGCGTTTCTCCTGGCAGGTACTCCTCGACTTCTAGTTCAGGTATCATTACTCGGGTATCATCACTCAGGTAGCAAAACCTGAGGATGCGAGCCGCCAAATTTACATAATAATCAGGACTTACCATGCAGGACTTACCATGATCGATATATTGATACGGAATGGCCGCGTCATCGACGGCACCGGCCAGACCTGGTTCCGGGCCAGCATTGGAGTCACCGGAGACACCGTCAGTATCTTGAGGGGCGACACGTCAGCGGTGCCAGCGGTCCGGGAGATCGACGCCAGCGGCTATGTGGTCTGCCCGGGATTCATCGACATGCACTCCCACTCGGAGTTGATGCTGCTCAACGAGCCGAAGCACGAGGCCAAGGTGCGGCAGGGAGTGACCACCGAAGCCATTGGCATGGACGGCCTCTCCTACGCCCCATCTTCTCCGGCCAATCTGGAACTGCTGCTGGGCTACCTGGCCGCCGTCAATGGCACTCCTCCTCCTGGCGTCCGCTGGGGCAGCGTCAAGGAGTTCCTGGACCTGTTCGACCACAGGGCGTCCTGCAACGTGGCCTATTTCCTGCCCCACGCTGCCATCCGGGTCGAGGCGATGGGCTGGGAGGACCGCCTGCCCACCGCCGCTGAGATGGGGCGGATGCAGGCCCTGGCCCGGCAGGGGATGCGCGACGGGGCCTTTGGCTTCTCTACCGGGCTTACTTACCCGCCCGGCGCCTACAGCGACACCGATGAACTGGTGACAGTATGCCGAGCGATCCGCGATTCAGGGGGGATTTACCTGACCCACGCCCGTTACAGCCTGGGCGACCGCCTGCTGGACCCTTTCCGGGAGGCCTTGACCATTGGACGACAGGCCGGGGTGCCGGTGCACATCTCCCACTACCACAACCCGGTGGACGGCATGGGAGCAAAAATGGTGGCGCTGGTTGATGAAGGCCGCAACTCGGACATTGACGTGACCTTTGACCAGTACCCCTATCCGGCGGCCAGCACCGTACTCCACTCGCTGCTGCCCTACTGGGTGCACGCCGGGGGGCCGACGGCATTGATGCAGCGGATCAAGGACCGCCGCATCCGCGAAGAAATCGGCGATTCGGTGGACCCGCAATGGGGTATGACCCTCGACCGCTACATCTTCAGCCACATCAAATCGGACAAAAATAAAGAATGGGAGGGCCGTTCGCTGACCGACCTGGCAAAATCTCGGGGAGCGCGGATGGTGGACGCCATCTGCGACCTGCTCATTGAAGAGGACCTGGACGTGGCCTTCGTCGCCCGCACCGGCAATCCCGACAACATTCGCATCATCGTCAAGCATCCGGCGCAGATGGTCGGCTCCGACGGGTTGCTGACCGGCGGACACCCCAACCCGCGCAGTTACGGCACCTTTCCCTATGTGCTGGGCCAGTTGGTCCGGGAAGAAGGCCTGCTGCGACTGGAAGAAGCGGTGCGCAAGATGACCGCCATCCCGGCCCAGCGCCTGGGGTTGAACGACCGGGGCATTCTGCGGGACGGTATGAAGGCCGACCTGGTGCTGTTTGACCCCCAGCGAGTGGCCAGCAACGCCACATTTGAGGAACCCAAACAGTACCCGGCAGGCATTGACTACGTGATGGTCAACGGCGAGCTGGTAATCGACAACGGCGTGCATACCGGTGCCATGCCGGGGCGGGCGCTGCGGAGCCAGTAGCTAGACGCATCGCTGCAGTCGCTCTGGCCCTTCATCTTCCTGGGCCTGCCGAAGCATGAGCCGCCTCCCGGTGTACCAGGCTTAACCAGGCGGAAGATGAACTACCGCCCCTTCCAGACCGGGGCCCGTTTTTCGGCGAAGGCCTTGACTCCTTCGGCGGCGTCTTCGGTGTGCAGGACAACGTCGCGCTTCAGTTGGGCGAAGGCCACCCGCCGCTCCAGGTCCATGGCGGCGCCCATGATGGACGATTCCTTGATCGCCGCCAGCGACAGCGGGGCGTTGGCTACGATCTTGCGGGCGATTTCCTCGGCCCGGGGCATCACCTCTTCCGGCGCCACCACGTGGTTGACCAGCATCAACTCATGGGCCCGGCTGGCGTTGATGAAGTCGCCGGTGAAGAGAATCTCAAAGGCGATGTTCTTGGGCAGGATCTGGGCCAGCAGCGCCGGACCGCTGACCGAGGAGATGCCGCGCTTCACCTGGGGCCAGCCGAACTGGGCCTCGCTGGAGGCAATGCGAATGTCGCTGCCCAGGGCCAGGCCGCACCCCTGGGCCAGGCAGATGCCGTTGATGGCGGCGATAATGGGCTTCCAGATGTTGGACTGCACCACGTACAGGTCGCCGGTACTGGGGCCCTCGTTGGCCCGGGCGTTGGCCATGGCCACCAGGTCGTGTCCCGTAGAGAAGGCCCTACCATTGCCGGTGACGATAGCGCAGCGGACTTCCGGGTTGTGCTTCACATCCTGGAAGGAGTCCCAGAGAATCTGGCGCATCTCCGGGTTGATGGCGTTCAGCTTCTCCGGACGGTTCAGGGTGATGTAAGCAATCCCATCTTTAATTTCGTACAGGGCTTCTGCTTCGGGCAAGGTGCTACCTCCTCAGTATTGTAATAGCTATGAGCGGCGTGGGGTTGGGTGGCCAGGCAGTAATTTTAGCCGAGATCACCCTGCGCTTTAGCCTTCAGTTCGACATCGGTATGGGCCACTATGTAGTAGCCATCGTCTGGTATATCCTCGCCATCCTCAACCATTCCCCGCAGGTGCAAGGCAATCGCTTCCTTGACATTCTGTTGAGCTTCTTCGAAGGTGTCTCCGGCGGAAAAACATCCGGGCAGGGCTGGAACCATAGCCCAGTATCCCTGATTATTTGGTGCCTTGGCGACCAATAGCGTAAATATCATATTGCTGGCCTGTTTTTATAGAAGCTCGAAAAATCTTTCCCTGGAAAGGCCTGCTTGAGCCAGTATGTTCAGGAGGATTTTCCGGTCAATGTCCCCTCGGCTGTGGAAGGGAATGGTCACTCTACCCGGTTTATTATCATGCTTGAATTGAAGATGTCCACCAGAACTGGCAACCTGTTGCCAGCCATCCCGGCGCAAAACCTGGACGATTCCTCTTGCGGTGATCGATGGCAGTCTCCTTCTCAAGATTAGGACGGGCCTCGACTCTGGCCAATATCAGATAATGCGGGACCCGGTGGGTCTGGTGCCAATCACGCCGTCCCGTTCCAGTTCTCCAATCTCCTGGCCGGTCAGTCCCAGCAGCTGGCGATAAACCTGATGATTGTGCTGCCCCAGCGTGGGTGATGGCCAGTGCACCTGGCCCGGCGTTTCCGACATCCGCCAGGCAAAACCCGGATACCATTTCGGTCCCACCTGGGGATGGTCTACCTGGTTGAAGGTGTGCCGGTCTCGATAGTGCGGGTCCTGCAGCAGGTCCGGCCCCCGCAGCACGGGACCGGCGGGAATGCGCCGGTCCTGCAACTGCCGGACAATCTGGTACATCTCACGGTTGCCGGTCCAGGCGTTGATGATGCCGTCCAGCTCATCCTGGTTCTGCAACCGGTCCTCCAGCGTGGCGAAGCGGGGGTCGCCGGCCAGATCGGAACCGCCAATGGCCTCGGCTAGTCGAGCCCACTGGTCCTCGGAGGTGACGGCGATGGTAACCCAACGGTCCGTTCCGGCGCAGGGGTAGCTGTTGTGGGGTGCGAAGTAGGGCGAGCGGTTTCCCCGGCGCTCCGGCTCCTGTCCGGTTATCTGATAAGCCAGGACTTCACCGCCGATCAGCGACACCGCCGACTCCTGCTGCGACACATCGATGAACATCCCCTGTCCGGTGCGTTTGCGGTAGCGCAGGGCCGCCAGTACCACCCCGGCGGCGTGGGAACCGGTGATGGGGTCACCGTGGTTGATGCCCGACTTCATCGGCCCCTCGTCCCGGTAGCCGGTCATGTGGGCCATTCCGCAAAGCTGCTCCTGGCCAATGCCGTAGGCGACATACCCTTTCCAGGGCCCGCTGTTGCCAAAGGCGGGCATGGAAACGTAAATCAGGTCGGGGCAGATTTTCTTCAGGATTTCATAGCTGTAACCCAGCCGTTCCAGCGTTCCCTGCCGGAAGTTCTCCACCACCACGTCGCTGATGGACACCAACTGCTCGAAAACTTTGCGCCCGGCCGGATGGGTCAACTCCAGCGTGATGCCGTATTTGCTCAGGTGCAGGCAGTTGAACCAGCCGTTGCGGTTCCAGGGTTCCTCGCCCGGGTCGGCATCCGGGTAGGCGGCAATACCCGGGGCGGGAGTCACCGGACCTCGGTGGGAGTCGTAGACCCGCAGCGACTCCATTTTCACCACCTCGGCGCCCATGTCGGCCAGCAGTTTGGTGCAGTAGGGACCGGCCCAGATGCGGGACAGGTCCAGCACCCGGTAGTTCTGCAGCGGTTGAGTCGCAGCCACCTAGATAACTCCCTGGGACTGCATGGCGTCAAATTCCTGGGGGGAATAGCCGAGACGGGTCACAATCACCGATCGATTATGCTCGCCCAGCAGCGGCGCGCGCCGGTACACCCAGGCTCCGATTGACGTATGCGGACTGATGGGTGGGCCGGGATACTGCAACTTACCGGCGACGGGGTGGTCCAATTCGACGTAGTAGTCCCTGGCCTCCAGTTGCTCCATTTCCAGCAGGTCTTGCATCGTCGAAACGAAGGCGAACCCCAGGCCGTGATCCTGGCCGGCCTTGAAAATCTTGACCTTTTCATGGTCCAGCAACCAGGGCAGCATCAGGGCGTCCACCTCGTCGGCGTGGAGCAGGCGCCCCTGCCGGGAGGCATACCTGGGGTCGGCCAGTTCTTCTCGCTCCATGATATTGGCCACCTCGGGCCAGTTCTGGTCCGGACCGGCGATAATGCCGACGTAGCCGTCGCCGCAGGGGTAGATGCCCCAAGCCGCGCGACCGTACCCCCGGTTGCCCACCCGGGAATACTCCTGCCCGGAGTAGCTGTACTGCATCAGGGCGTTTTCCAGGACATTGGTGGCGTATTCGGCGATGGACAGGTCGATCTGCTGGCCCACGCCGGTGTCTTCAGCGTACATCAGGCCGGTCATCGTGGCGACGAAGGCGTTCTGTCCCGCGCCGAGTTGGGCCAGCGGCGCGCCTTCCTTCAGGGGTTCCTGGTCCGTTTCGCCGGTGATGTTCATCAGGCCCCCGGCGGCGTAAAGGTTGATCTCTTCCGCCTTCCAATGGCGGTAGGGGCCGGTCTGTCCGTAGTTGGAGATTGAGGTCATCACCAGGGCCGGGTTCTCCTGCTTCAGCCGGGGGTACCCTAGCCCCAACCGGTCCATCACGCCGGGAGCGAAGTTCTCCACCAGAATGTCGGCCGTCTTTACCAGCTTCAGCAGTATTTCTTTACCCTGCTCGGACTTCAAGTCCAGGGTAACGCTCTGCTTCGAAGTGTTCAGATACAGAAACCAGGCCCCGGTTTCCACCCCGTTGCTATCCCCCCGGGCTACGGGAGGGTCAAGGTGGGGTTGGTGGGCGAAGGGACCGAACTGCCGCATCCGGTCGCCGCGGCCGGGCCGCTCGATTTTGACCACATCGGCACCCAGGGTGGCCAGTAGCTTGGTGCAATAAGGGCCGGAAAGATAATGGGTGAGGTCAACGACCTTCACCCCTTCCAGTAATCCTGCCATCGTTTACCAGATATCGTGAGACTTACGAGATACGTCGCGTCCGGGTTGGTGGTTATTGTGGCATTGGGCTGGGGGAATTGCAAGGGTCGACCGGTCACTTCCGCCGCTGGGCAATTCAATCTGAAATTACTTTTCTGGCCCTGCTGGTGGGTGTTGCGCTTTTTGATTTATGGTATTCTTCTGGAACACCATATCTGTCAGACCGCATCCGGAACTTTGGGTTCAGAGGGCTGATCGAAAGAGCATTAGAGAGCATTATGGAACGCCCAATATACCAGTCCATCGGGACGCTGGCGCTGGAACTGGACACCCCGGCGCTGGTGCTTGACCTGGCAGCGATGCAGCAGAATATCGAGACTCTGCACGGCTTCTTTCGCCAGTCGCCGGCCAGAGTCCGGCCCCATGTTTCTTGCCACCAGTGTCCCAACATCGCCCGCCGGCAGATGGCGGCGGGGGGCACCTGCGGCGGCATCGCCGTCGCCAGCGTTGGCGAGGCTCAGGTGTTCAGCGATGCCGGATTCACCGACATTCTGGTGGCTAACCAGGTGGTTACCCCTCCTAAAATTCGCCGGCTGTGCGCGCTGGCACGAACCAGCCGGATCAGCGTTGCGGTTGACCACCCGGCCAATGTTTCATTGCTGTCAGCGATCGCCCGGGATACCGATGTTACCCTGCGGGTTCTGGTGGAGGTCGAGGCCGGCCTGGGACGTTGCGGAGTGGCGCCCGGATCGGACGCGGTGGGCCTGGCCCGGTCCGTTGCCGGTTCACCCAATCTGTTCTTCCAGGGTCTCATGGCCTACGAGGGTACCCTGCGCTGCCAGACCCAGGGAGAACTGGAGGCCGAGACCCGGCGGCGGCTGCAGCCGGTGCTGGAAACCAGGGAGTTGATCGAGGCAGCGGGACTTTCGGTAGCCACCGTCAGCGTCGGCGGCACCCACAACTACGACATTGCCGGGGCAATGCCGGGAGTTACCGAAGTGCAGGCCGGTTCCTACGCCTTGATGGACTATAACTACTGCCGGTACCGTCCCGAGTTTCGGCCCGCGGCCAAAATCTTGACCTCAGTCCTCAGCCACCCGATTCCTTCCCGGGCCGTGGTGGACGCGGGACACAAGGCCGTTGGGCCCGACCTGGGGGTGCCGGTGCTGGAGGGAGCCGGCGGGGCCACGGCAACCCGATTCAGCGCCGAGCATGGGATTCTGGACCTGGAAAATCAGGCCGCTGATGGGCTGACTCCCAACGAAAAAGTCTGGCTGGTCCCCTTTGATCTGGCGCTGGCCGTCAACCAGTACGACTACTTTCGGGCGGTGCAGAACAATCGGTTGGCGGGATTCTGGCCCATTGCCGCCCGGGGGCGGTTCGACTAGGACTCTATTGATTTAGTTATGGCGGACAACTTCCTCTCCCCATGGGGGCGAGGAACGAGGCGAAGGGAGTTCTTGAATATGGCGCAGCATTATTGGCCCCAGGCCGGCACTCCGCTGGCAGACCTGGAGACACCCTGCCTGATCCTGGATATGGATGCCCTGGACCACAATATGGACCTGATGGCCGACTATTACCGGCATCGGGCCAGCAAACTGCGGGGTCACAGCAAGAACCACAAGACTCCAGCGCTGGCCTGGCGTCAGATCCGGAGAGGCGGCACCATCGGCGGAGTATGCGCCGCCAAAGTCTCCGAGGCGGAAGTGATGGTGCACAGCGGAATTCCCAGCGTGCTGGTCACCAGCGAAATTGTAGCTCCATTGAAAATTGAACGTCTCTGCTCCCTGGCGGAACAGGCGGAGATGCTGGTGGCCTGCGAAAACCCGGAAAATGCCCGCGCTCTGTCTGGCGCCGCCAGCGCCCACGGCGTGGACCTGGGCGTGCTCATTGAGCAGGAAACCGGACTGCGCCGTTGCGGGGTCCAGGACGTCGAGCAGGGCGTCGCCCTGGCTAGAGTTATTGCCAACCTTCCTGGCCTCAGATTCCGGGGCATTATGAGCCACCAGATGATGGCGCAGCCATCATCCAATCGGGAGGACCGGGTTACCGAAGGCCGCCAGTTGGTCCAACCGGTGATCGACTTGAAAAATGCGATTGAAGCCTCCGGCATCGCGGTGGATATCGTGTCTACCGGCGAGACCTGGAGCTATGATGTGGCCGGGGAGATTCCTGGCGTCACCGAGATTCAGGGCGGCACTTACCTGTTAATGGAAACCGCTTATTCATACATGACGGACTTTCTGTTTGCCGGCCAGGTCTTGACCACCATTATCAGCACTCCCCGACCGGGAGTAGCGGTGGGTGACGCTGGAATCAGGGCAGTCGGTTCGATGAAGGGCCTCCCGGCGGTGGCCAACCGGCCGGGCCTGGTCGTAGAACGCATCGACACCGACCATGTCATTTTCAGCGGCGGGGAAATTGACCGGCTAACCATTGGCGACCAGGTGGCTTTGATTCCCGGTCA
>Ga0214472_10009302_pt1 | contig 10251 bp, 9 predicted proteins | sample RVTome_6_FD_207662 | JGI IMG/M metagenome (GOLD analysis project Ga0214472, IMG submission 207662) | Soil microbial communities from uranium-contaminated site in the Upper Colorado River Basin, Wyoming, United States - RVT140D175 | ecosystem: Environmental > Terrestrial > Soil > Contaminated >...
CTTCCGCATTCTGGCCGCGCTGCGCGCGGGCCGCCGGCTCGCCGGCGAGGATCTCACCTACGTCGCCGCGGGCGCCGCCGACGGTTCGCTCGGCGACGCCGAGCTCGGCGCTTTCCTCATGGGCGCGGCGATCCGCGGGCTCGACGAGGAGCAGACGCTCGAGCTGACGAGGGCGATGCTCGAATCGGGCGAGAGCTGGCGCCTGCGCGACGAGTTCCCGCGCCTCGTCGACAAGCATTCGACCGGCGGCGTCGGCGACAGCGTCTCGATCGTGCTGGCGCCGCTGCTCGCCTCGCTCGGCATCCCCGTCGCCATGCTCACCGGCCGCGGGCTCGGACACACGGCGGGGACCGCTGACAAGCTCGAGGCCATCCCGGGGATCACGCAGCATCTCGACCGCGAGCGCGCCGTGCGGCTGCTCCGCGAGACGGGGATGGCCCTCGGCGTGGCGACGAGCGCCGTGGCGCCGGCCGACCGCCGCCTCTACGGGCTGCGCGATCGAACGGCGACCGTCGACTCACTGCCGCTGATCGTCGCCAGCATCCTGTCGAAGAAGCTCGCCCTCGGCGCCGCGGCGCTGGTTTTCGACGTCAAGGTGGGCGACGCCGCGTTCCTGCCGGAGCTCGCCGCGGCGCGCGAGCTGGCGAGGCGGCTGGTCGGCATCTCGCGCGGCCTCGGCGTCGAGTCCTCGGCGTTGCTGACGAGCATGGACGAGCCGCTCGGAGAGTGGGCGGGCCACGCGGCGGAGGTGCGCGAGAGCCTCGAGTGCCTCGCGGGCGCCGGACCGAAAGACACCGTCGAGGTGACGCTGGCGCTGGCGAGCGAGGCGGCCAGCCTGGTCGGCGTGGAGCTCGGCGCCGGCGAGCTGCGCGCGGCCCTGGCGGACGGACGGGCGGGGGAGACTTTCACCCGCTGGGCGGTGGCCCAAGGCGCGGCGGAGGCGTGGTTCGAGCGGCCGGAGCTGCCGCTCGCCCCGGAGGAATCGGTCATCGAGGCGCCGCGGGCGGGCTACCTCGCCCGCATCGCGACGCGCCGCCTCGGCGAGCTCCTGGGCGCGGCGGGGGCGGCGCGCACGGCGCCCGACGGCGAGCTCGATCGCGGCGTGGCGCTGCGCACGCGCGTGCGCGTCGGCGATCGCGTGGAGGCGGGCGAGGAGATGGCGCGGATCTACCTGCGGCGCGTCGAGCCGTCGCTGGTGGAGCAGTTCCGCGCCTGCTACGAGGTGACGGAGGCGCCCGCCCCGAGCTTGCCGCTCGTCCTCGAGCGGGTGGGCTAGAGACCGCCTCAGGAGGAGGAGCGGCCGAAATTCGCCGCCAGTTGCGCGAGGTCGATGCCGTCGATGCGCTCGCTGCCGTCGAAGTCGACCCGGGCGTCGAACCGTGCGTCGCCCTTCTTCGACCCGAAGGCGACGGCCAACGTGACGAGGTCGGCGCCATCGACGCGGCGATCCTGGTTGACGTCGCCGGTGAGGAATTTCGTCTTCACCGCCGAGAAACGGACGATCCGTTGGTTGCGCCGATTGGGCGGCGATGCGCGATCGCTGACGTCGACGCCGAGCTCGAGGTCGCCTTCCAAGTTGCCGGGGTGGGCCTGCAGCACGGTGCGCTGCGGATCGCCGCTGACGGTAGTGGCGACGGCGAGGCCGTCGACGAGAATCTTGGGATCGGTCTGGTCGACGCCGGCGAGAGGATCGAAGAGGATCACGTAAAGGAGCGAGTCGGAGGGGATCGTGTCGCCGCCGGGCTGCGGAATGCCGAAATTGAAGGCCGGGGCGAGACTGTCGATGCCCTCGATGTAGTCGGCGAAGATGGCGGCGAGCTCGTCGTAGCCGGCAGCGTTCGGATGGAATTCGTCGAAGGTGAAGTAGTCCTCGAAGGTGTTGGGCAGGTCGTAGAAGGCCTGATGCGGATCCGGCATCAGCCAGCCCCTGCTGTAGTGCTCCTCGCGGACCCGTTCGGCGAGGCGGATGCTGTCGAGGAACATCGAGCCGAACGGCGTCGCGCCCATCGGAGTCGTGGTGGAAAGGTAGACCTTGCCGAATCCCCGTTGACCCGCCTTCGTCTCCATCGCGACGAGGTTGGCGGCAATCGTCTCGATGGAAATGTCGTTGAAGAGGTCGTTCGCTCCTTCCATGATGATGATCGAATCCGCCGCCGCGCCCTGGATCGAAGAGAGCCGGGAGAGACCCTCCGCCGTCGTCTCGCCGCCCAGGCCCTCGTTTTCGACGACGACGGCGTTCGACGAGGTGGTGAGCAGGTCGGCGAGGCGCGGAGGGTAGCCGCCGCCGTCCGATTCGTCGCCCTTGCCCTCCGTGATGCTGTCGCCGAAGGCGACGAAGCGCTCGTCGGCGCGGGCCGTCGCGGCGCCTGCGAGGACGAGGAGCGAGGCGGCGACGGTCGCCGTCCATAGCGACTTCATTCCCACGCCGTCGACTCGCTCGCCTCGCTCAGCTGCCACTCGACACCGCGCTCGGAGAGGCGCACGAGCGGGCGCTCGCCCTCGCCGCGGAGGTCGAAGCGGCCCAGCCGACCGGGGTTGCCTCCCGCGTCGAGCTCGCGCAGCGCCCAGCCGCTGCGGCGCGCGTCGACGAAGAGGAGCCCGCGCCGCGAGCCGTCGCTCTCGAAGGTGGGGAAGAGGGAGCCGGGCTGGGCGACGGGACGGGGGGCGTGGAAGCGGCGACCGTCGAATCGGGCGAGAACGGCTTGGTACTCGCTGCCGTCGAAGCGGCTCCAGGCGATCAGGGCGCCGCTCGAGTCGGTGACGACCGCCGGCGTGATGTCCGGCACGCGATTGTCGCCACCGACGCGAACCGCGCGCGACCACGAGCCCCCGACGCCGAGGCTGGCCCAGATCTCGTCGTCCTCGCCGTCGTAGCCGGCCCAGACGAGGAGCAGCCTGCCGTCGCCGAGGCGCGCGCCGGCGAGCGCGAGCTGACTGCCGCGGCCGGGCGGGGCAACGCGCTGCGAGGGTCCGAAGCTGGTGCCTGTCCAGGCGGCAAAGCGGATCTCGAGCCGGCTCCGGTCGTTACCTTCCAGCCAGGCCAGCCCGGCCACCACGGCGGCGTCGCCGAGCACGACCGGACCGTGCCGCCGGAGGCCGGTGCGGCCGCCGGGCGGTGGAACGACGCTGGCGCCCTGTGCATCGCCGCGGCGCAGCCAGATCTCACTGCCGCCGTCGGCGCTCGGAGCGGTCCCGGCGAGCAGCCAGCCGCCGTCGAGCCGAGCCAATGCGCCGACGCGCGCCGCGGCCGGAATCGTCGCCGCCGATCGACGGTTGCCGTCCGCGACGACGACGTCTCCGGCCTCGGCATAGGCGACGAGGGCGACGCCGGCGCGCGCCACGGCGCGCGGCGCGGGGGCTGCCGCGAGCGATGCGGCGGAGCCGACGACCGCGGCCACGAGAAGGAAGGAAACCGGGAGGCGCGGCATCGGTGCCGGGATTATAAGCAGCGGCCGCCCAGGGGCCCAAGGGAAGGGGGAGCGACTTGCTATTCTCGGCTCCCGTGCGCGCCGCGATCCTCGCGGTCGGTTCCGAGCTCCTCTCGACCGACCGTCTCGACACCAACTCCTTGCGTATCACCGAGTTGCTCGAGCGACACGGGGTCGAGCTCGTGCGCAAGAGCGTGGTCGGCGACGACGTCGAGGCGATCACGGCGGAAATCCGCGCCTGCGTGGCCGCGGCCGAGCTGGTGGTGGTGGGTGGCGGGCTCGGTCCGACGGCGGACGACGTGACCCGTGAGGCCTGCGCCGCGGCGCTCGACCGCGAGCTCGCCGAGGAGCCGGAAGTTTGGGCGCTCATCGAGAAACGTTTCGCCGCTCTCGGGCGAACGCCGTCGGTGAACAATCGACGGCAGGCGCGAGTGCTGGCGGGCGCCACGGTTCTCGCCAACGCCCAAGGGAGCGCGCCGGGCCAGCGCATCGACCTCGGCGAGGAGCGCGCCCTCTTCCTGCTCCCCGGCGTGCCGTACGAGCTCGATGCGCTGCTCGTCGCCGAGCTCGAGCCGTGGGTCGCGGCGCGCTCGACCGGCGCCGGGCGAGAGCGGCGGACGCTCAAGACGGCGGCGCGGCCGGAGTCGGAGGTGGACGCCCTACTCGAGCCGGTTTACGCGGAGTTCGGGCGCGAAGCGCTCACGGTGCTGGCCGGCGCCGGCGAGGTGAGGGTGTGTTTCTGGGCGACGGGCGAGCGCGAGGCTCGGGGGCGGCGCCTCGAGGCGATCGCCACCGCGGTACGCCGGGCGCTCGGAGACTCGATCTTCGGCGAGGGCGACGAGGCGACGCTCGAGGAGACCGTGGCGCACGCGCTGGGCGAGCGCCGCCTCTCGCTGGCCACGGCGGAGTCGTGCACCGGAGGTCTCCTCGCCGAGCGGCTGACCCGCGTGCCGGGGGCGAGCGCGTGGTTTCCGGGCGGCGTCGTCACCTACTCGAACCGCGAGAAGCAGCGGCTCCTCGGCATCGACGCCGAGCTGCTCGCCCGCTTCGGTGCAGTTTCGCAGCCGGTGGCCGAGGCGATGGCGCAGGCGGTGAGGCGCGAGTTCGGCGTCGACTTCGGGATCGCCATCTCGGGGGTCGCCGGGCCCGACGGCGGCACGGCGGAGAAACCGGTCGGGACGGTACACGTCGCCCTCGCCGGACCGGGGGAGGAAGTCGCCGATCGGCGCGTGCAGCTGCCGGGCGACCGCGGGCGTATCCGCTGGCTGGCGACGCAGGTCGCGCTCGAGCTATTGCGCCGGCGACTGTTGAAGATCACGCGGGAGGGCGCGGCGTGAGATTGTTCGCGGCGATCGAGCTGCCGCAACCGGTGCGCCGCGCCGTGGCAGCCCAGATCGCGTCGCTGCGCGACGAATTGCCCCCCGCGACGTGGGTGCGAGCCGACAACCTCCACCTGACGCTCGTTTTTTTCGGCGAGGTGCCCGACGAGCGCGCCGGCGAGCTGGCGGAGGCGCTCGCCGGCGCCGCCTCGGCGTGGGAGCGTCGGCGCCTGCGCCTCTCCGGCGCCGGCGGATTCCCGCCGCGCGGCCCGGTACGCGTCGTCTGGCTCGGCGTCGAGCCCGAGCCGTCCCTCGCGGCCCTGGCGCAGAGCCTGCGGCACGCGGCGCGCCGGGCCTCCTTCGAGTTCGACGACAAACCGTTCCGGAGCCACTTGACGGTGGCGCGCTGCCGGCGACCGTGGCCCGCCCTCCGCCGTGCCGATCTCCTTCGCTTGCTGCCGCCGGAGGCGATCGATTTCGAGGCCACGCACGCCTCGCTGGTCGCCAGTGAGCTCGCGGCGGGAGGCTCGCGCTATCGGGCGGTGCGGCGCCTGCCGCTGCGGGAGGTGGCGTGATGCGCTGGCTGCCGCTCCTCGCGGCGTCGTATCTCGTCGGCTCGCTTTCGTTCAGCCTGCTCGTCGTCTGGCTCCTGCGCCGCGTCGACGTGCGCACCGTCGGCAGCGGCAATCCCGGCGCCACCAACGTGCTGCGCGCCGCCGGGCGCTGGCCGGCGCTCGCCGTGCTCCTGCTCGACATCGCCAAGGGCCTCGTGCCGGTGCAGCTCGCCAGGCGGCTGGAGGCGCCGGCGGGCGTGCTCGCCGGCGTCGCGTTTGCCGCCGTGCTCGGTCACGTCTATCCGCTCTACTTCGGCTTCCGCGGCGGCAAGGGCGTGGCGACGGGCTTCGGCGCCTTTCTCGCCCTCCTGCCCCTCGCCGCGGGCTGCGGCCTGGCGGTCTTCCTCGTCACGGCGGCGGTCACCCGCTACGTCTCGCTCGCGTCGCTCGTCGGTGCGGTGTCGGTGCCGATCGCCGCCTGGACTCTGGCCCTGGGCGGCTGGACCATGCCTCTGTCGCCGCCGACGCTCGTCCTCACGGTCGCCACCGTCGGGCTCATCTTCCTCCGCCATCGGCCGAACCTGCGCCGGCTGGCGGCCGGCAACGAGCGGCGCCTGGGAGGCGGCGCGTCGTGACTCCGCTCGGCGTGCTCGGCGCGGGCTCGTTCGGCACGGCGCTCGCCGTCCACGCGTCGCGCGCCGGCCGCCCGACGGTGCTGTGGGCGCGGCGGCCGCAGGTGGCGCGAGCGCTCGCCGCAGCGCGTGAGAATCGCACCTACCTGGCGGGCGTCGCCTTTCCCTCCGCCCTCTCCGTGACGGCCGACCTGGCGCCGGTCGCCGCCGCCGAGCCGGTGATCGTGGCGGCGCCCTCGCACGGCTTCCGCGAGGTGCTGCGCGGCTTCCTCGCAGCGCGCGCCGGCGCGCCGGCGACGATCGTCTCGGCGACCAAGGGCGTCGAGCTCGACACGCTGGCGCGCATGAGCCGCATCGCCGCGGAGGAGGGCGCGCGAGCGGGCGTCGAGATCGACTTCGCGGTCCTCTCGGGTCCCACTTTCGCGGCCGAGCTGGCGCGCGGCGTGCCCTCGGCGGCGGTGATCGCCAGCGAGCGGGCCGAGCTGGCGGCGGCGCTTCAAGAGTCGCTCGCCGGGCCGACCTTCCGTCTTTACTCCTCGACCGACGTCGTGGGCGTCGAGCTCGCCGGCGCGGCCAAGAACGTCATCGCGATCGCCGCCGGCGTGCTCTCCGGCCGCGGCCTCGGCCACAACACGCTCGCCGCCCTGATCACGCGCGGGCTGCACGAAATGACGCGCCTGGCGGTCGCCTACGGCGGCGACCTCAAGACGCTCTCCGGACTCGCCGGGCTGGGGGACCTCGTGCTCACCTGCACCGGCGCTCTGTCACGCAATCGGCGTACCGGCATCGAGCTGGCGCAGGGCAAGACGCTGGCCGAGATCGAGGCCGAGACGAGCGAGATCGCGGAGGGGGTTCGCAATTCCCGGGCGATCCGCTGGCTCGCCGAGGAGCGCGGCGTCGAGATGCCGATCATCGAGCAGATGGTCGAGGTGATCTACAGCGGCAAGAGCCCGAAACAGGCGCTTCGCGACCTGATGACTCGCGAGCTCAAAGAGGAGTCGCGGCTGTAGCCGGCGACGTGCGCGAACGCGACCTCGCCGGCGTTCGGCACTGATAGATTCCCTCGCTGCGAGCCCCCGAATGCCTCACCACCAGCTCGTCCTCGTCCTCGACTTCGGCTCGCAGTTCACCCAGCTCATCGCGCGCCGGGTGCGCGAGAATCGGGTCTACTGCGAGGTGCATCCGTTCGATCTGCCGGTCGCGGAGATCCGCCGGCGGGCGCCGATCGGGGTGATCCTCTCGGGCGGGCCGCAGAGCGTTTACGACGAGGGCGCGCCGCTTCCCGATCCCGAGCTTCTCGGACTCGGCGTTCCACTGCTCGGCATCTGCTACGGCATGAACGCGGTGGCCCACCTTCTCGGCGGCCGCGTCGAGCCCAGCCCGCGCCGCGAGTACGGCCGCGCCGACCTCGACATCACGGAGCCGGGCGTCGTCTTCGCGGGCCTCGGTGAGCGCGAGACGGTGTGGATGAGCCACGGCGACCACGTCACCTCGCCGCCGCCGGGAGCCGTCGTCACCGCGCGCAGCGAGAACGTCGATGTCGTCGGCTTCGAAGACGCTGCGCGTAGGCTCTACGGCATCCAGTTCCACCCCGAGGTCAGCCACACGCGCCACGGCGCGGCGATGCTGCACAACTTCCTCTACAAGGCGTGCGGCGCGCGCGGCGACTGGACGATGGCCGGCTACCTCGAGGAAGTCGCGACCGATCTGCGCGCCCGGGTCGGGGACGACCGGGTGCTCTGCGGCATCTCGGGTGGCGTCGACTCGGCGGTCACCGCGGCGCTGTTGAAGCGCGCCATCGGCGACCAGCTCGTCTCGGTCTTCGTCGACACCGGCCTGCTGCGCAAGGGGGAGCGCCGCCAGGTCGAGATGAGCCTCAGCGAGGGCCTCGAGATCCCGGTCGTCACCGCCGACGCCGCGGCCGAATTCTTCGCCGCCCTCGCCGGAGTCGAGGAGCCGGAGGCCAAGCGCAAGGCGATCGGCCGCGCCTTCATCGACGTCTTCGAGCGCGAGGCGAAGCAAGTCGCGGGCGTGCGCTACCTGGCGCAGGGGACGCTCTACCCCGACGTCATCGAGTCGACGAGCGTCAAGGGGCCGTCGGCGGTGATCAAGAGCCACCACAACGTCGGCGGGCTGCCCGAGCGGCTCGGCTTCGAGCTCGTCGAGCCGCTGCGCTGGCTGTTCAAGGACGAGGTGCGGCAGCTCGGGCGCGAGCTCGGCCTGCCGGAGGAGTTCATCGGCCGCCACCCGTTTCCGGGGCCAGGGCTCGCGGTGCGCATCCTCGGCGAGGTGACGCCGGAGCGCGTGGCGCTGTTGCAGGCGGCGGACGCCCTCTTCCTCGACGAGCTGCGCGAGGCGGGCTGGTACGAGAAGGTGTCGCAAGCCTTCGCCGTGCTGCTGCCGGTCAAGGCGGTCGGCGTCATGGGCGACTTCCGCACCTACGAGAACGTCCTCGCGCTGCGCGCCGTCGAGACGCACGACTTCATGACGGCCGACTGGAGCCACTTGCCGCACGAATTGCTCGGCCGCGTCGCCAACCGCATCGTCAACGAGGTGCGCGGCATCAACCGCGTCGTCTACGACGTGACCTCGAAGCCCCCCGGCACCATCGAGTGGGAGTGACGCGGCGAAGGAGCGGGCGCTAGCTCGCGTCCCGCTGCGCCGGCAGGCCGACGAGAGCGAGCGGCCAACGCGGCGCTACCAGGGTCTCGAGGGTGACCGAGGCGAAAGTGGCGCGCGCCTGCTGATCGATCTCCTCGAAGAGCTGCCGCAGGCGGCATTCGGCGAACTGGCCGCACTGGCCCTCGCCGCACTCGCCGAGCATGCAGACCGAGCCGGGCTTGGGACCCTCGTAAACCTCGACGATCTCGAGCAAGGGGATCTCGCCCGCCGGCCGCGCCAGGCGGTAGCCGCCGGCGACGCCGCGCGTGCCGATGGCAATGCCGGCCTTGACCAGCCGCTGGAGGACCTTGGCGACGACGGTCGGGGGCAGGCGGTAACGCTCGGCGACCTGCGCGGCGGTGACCGCTTCGCCGCCGGGCGCCGAGGCCATCTCGACAGCCGCGTACAGCGCGTACCGCGTCGAGCGCTGGTAGTTCATCCCGCTTCCCTTCAGGCGGCCCGGCCGGCGGCGAGGTCGAGCCCCAGCGTGGCTAGCTTGCGGGCGCGGAAGTCGCCCCACAGCGCCGCGCCGTAGGCGCCGGCGAGCGCCGACTCGGCATGGGTGCGCAGCTCGATCGACTTTTTCTGGCCGGCCGCCGCCTCGCGCAGCGCCGAGAGCAGTCCGACGTCCGCGGCGAGGCCGCCGGTGACGAGGACGACGCCCTCGATTCCCAGACTGGAGAGCAGCTTGACGTAGCGTCCGGCCATCGACTGGTGGATGCCGGCGATGATGTTCGGCGCCGAGATGCCGCGCGACACCATGTTGATGACGTCGGTCTCGGCGAGCACGGCGCAGATCGACGAGCACGCCTCGGGGGCGTCGGCCTGAAGCGAGAGCGGACCGATCTCGTCGAGGCTGACGCCGAGATAGCGGCAGATGTTCTCGAGAAATTGGCCCGATCCCGAGGCGCACTGGCTGGTCATGCGGTAGCCGAGCACACGCGAGCGCTCGTCCATCGCCACCGCGCGGCAGTGCAGGGCGCCGATGTCGAGCACGCCGCGCGACTCGCGGTCGAGGAAGAGCCCACCGCGGGCGTGCGTCGTCATGCCGTAGAAGTGGCCGGTGCGGAAGCGCACCATCTCGCCCTCGCCGGTGGTGGCGACGTAGGAGAGCTCCTCGCGGGCCAGGCCGGCCGACGCGATGGCTTCGTCGAAGAGCTCCTCGACGACGCGTTGCGGATCGCGGCGGCGGATGCGCTCGCAGCGCGTCAGCAGGACGCGCGGCCCGGCGTCGGGGCGGTCGGCGAGCAGCACCAGCTTGATCGCCGCGGTGCCGACGTCGATGCCGGCGACGCGCAGCTCGGCCGCGGGGGGCTCGGCGATTCTCACCGGCACGCTCACGCCGCAGCTCCCGGGGCGACACGCTCGGTGTCGCGGCGAGCGAAGAGCGCCGCGCCCAGCGCACCGGTGTAGATCGAATCGGCCGAGATGTTCATCGTCAGCTCTCCGTAGTTGGTGCGCACGAGCTCGCCGAGGGCGGCGACGGCGGCGGGATTCTTGGCGACGCCGCCGGTGAAAGTGAACTGATCGTTGACGCCGCCCGAGCGGGCGAGCAGCGACATCGCCCGCAGGATGATGGCGCGGTGCAGCCCGGAGAGGATGTCCTCGCGCTTCTCGCCGAGCGACAGCCGCTCGCGCAGCTCGGCGCCGGCGAAGA
>Ga0214472_10009303_pt1 | contig 10250 bp, 10 predicted proteins | sample RVTome_6_FD_207662 | JGI IMG/M metagenome (GOLD analysis project Ga0214472, IMG submission 207662) | Soil microbial communities from uranium-contaminated site in the Upper Colorado River Basin, Wyoming, United States - RVT140D175 | ecosystem: Environmental > Terrestrial > Soil > Contaminated >...
ACGGATCGTATTCAACACTGGGCAACGAGTACTTTCGATTCTCCTCGCAGGTGCGATTTATGCCACCGTGGGCGGGAGAACGCCGCTCGGCCTTTTCGCTCAACAGCCGGAGACATTCGAAGTTGTCCTGCACGACCTGGCGGCGTTTCTCATTGCGGTCATCGTCTATTTCGTAACCAATTCGGTTGCCGTTAGTGGCGCCGTCGCAATAAGTACCGGCCGTAGTTTTCGTGATGTCTGGAAGACCAATACTCTGTGGGTCCTTGGGTATGATGTCGCAGCAAGTACTCTTGCCCTCCTAGTTGGCTGGCTATATACGATCTTTGATCAGCCGGAGGGGCTTACTCGTTTGGGGTTCCTTGCGGTGTTCCTTCCTGTGATTGCTATCAAGCACGTCTATGGCAAACTGAACACACTCCAAGACCTCTACAGTGAATTGGATTCAGCCTACGAGAGCCTGGAACAGAATGTCAGGGAACAGCTGGCAATGATGGTAAAGTCGATCGAAGCCAGGGATCCTTACACATCCGGTCACTCTCTCCGAGTATCGGTCCTTTCCAAGGCAATCGCTATCGATTTCGGTCTTGAGGAAAACCTCGTAGAGGAGATCGAGAACGCAGCTCTACTCCATGATGTCGGTAAGATCCATGCCGAGTTTGCGCCTCTCCTCCAGAAAGAAGGGAAACTCACACTCGAAGAGTGGGAAATTATGAAGACACACGCCACGAAGAGCGCTGAGCTAGTCGCACTGTTCAGTCGTTTTCGAGGATCGGTTGAGGAAGCTGTCCGCTACCATCACGAGCGATGGGATGGACAGGGCTATCCAGAAGGCGTGCAAGCAGGAGAGATCCCCCTGGGTGCGAGGATCATCATGATTGCCGATACGATCGACGCGATGACAACTGACCGCCCATATCGGAAGGCCCTGGGGTTCGATGTCGTTGTGTCAGAACTACAGAAACACAGGGGAACTCAATTTGATCCGAGGTTGGTGGACTGCACTGTCAATTCTGTTTCAGTCCGGAGAATCGCGATGCACCAGGACCCGCCAAGCTCGACGATGCCTCTGGTTCCCACTCGTCGTAGCCCACCTCTCCGATCATACGCGAGTTTTTTCGCCGGCAGACGACTGCACTAGAAGGGGTCCACTCGCAGTGGATTTCGAAGGAACTTGAGGCCGTTTTCAGCAGGGGCGCTCGCATCAACGCCGCGATGCAGAGTGAGGCATGCAAACTCACGGTTCTGGGCGAACACTATCCTCGGCTCGCTGAGAAACAACGGATATGAGCGTCGTGCCCGCCCAACAACAGCATGCGGCGGAAGGGTACTGGTACAGTTTGATTAGGCCAGCCTGGCGGCCAGGTGCTCGTCAAGTATCTCCCGCACCGTGAACGGTATTATCACCTTGCCGGACTTGCGGAAAAACGCGTCGATCTCTGCCATGGCGTCCGAGGTGTAGGCGAAGGACACGAAGAATCCTTTCGTCCGGTCGGTCCGGGTCATGACCGCTTCAAAGGCGTCGATGTCTGGACGCCCGGCCTTGTCCTTCTGCTTCACCTGAATGGGGTACCATACGTCCATGAAGTCAAAGGCGGGGTCCTTCTCGGACGCCTTGGTAGGCACTGTCGAGACGGGGTAAATCCGCCCGTCGATGCCCATATCCCCGACCTGAGCCTTGTTGGGGATGCCGCCGAGGGCAATCACCGCCCAATTCTCAAACTCGAAGGGTGGAATCTTTCGAAGCTGGTCTTCGCTCCACGGAAGGTCACGGACCACGAATCCGCGCCCGGCCTTCCAGAGTGTCTCATCTTCCCGCAAGTGGCAGACATCCCGCAGGCGCTTTGCCATGACCCGACAGGCCGTCGGGGAAACGTCAATCCCGATCCATTGGCGCTTGAGGAGCTGTGCAGCAACCAAGGCCGTGCCGCAGCCGCAAAAGGCATCGAGCACCACGTCACCTTCATTGCTACTTGCCCGGATGATCCGGTCCAGCAGCGCGACCGGTTTTTGTGTCGGGTATCCGAGACGTTCGGCGGCTTGGGAGTTGAGGGGTGCGATGTCGGTCCAGACGCTGCCCATAGGGACACCCTTCATGCTGTCCAAGTAGCGCTTGAACCGCGGCCGCTTTGTCTTGTCGGTTGGATACCAGATCAGCCCCTTTGCGTCGAGATCTGCCATCGTCTCGCGTGAAAACCGCCAGCCCTTCTCAGGAGTCGGGAAGCCCTTCCACTCGTACATCATGTTAGGTCGGGGATTCGGGCTGATGATGCTAGTAAGCTGATACCGGCGTCCATCGGCATCCTGCGAGCTGTAGTGTGACTCCAGGTACGACTCAGAATGTGGAGCGAAGGGAGGGTTCCATGCGAAGGTGTTGCCTCCGGTATAGAAGAACAACGTGTCATGCACCTGATTCCAGCGTTGCGCGTCACCACGCGCTCCAGTGCGCTTCCAGACAATCTCATTCTGGAAGTTGTTCCCCCCAAAGATCTGATCGAGCATGACCTTGACGTAGTGCGAAGCATGATCGTCGCAGTGATAGTAGAACGATCCAGTGCTTTTGAGCACGCGGGCCAGCTGGACGCAGCGCGGGCGCATGTACTCGATGTATGCTTGCGCACTGGCGTGCCGATCCTCGAAGGCGCGCTTCTCTTTCCCCTCTCCCCAGAACATTTCGTAATTGCGATTGGAGTTGAACGGCGGATCAATGTAGATGAGATCAACGCAGGCGTCCGGCAAGGTCTTGAGCTGGTCGAGGCAATCCCCGCAGTAGACGACCCGGGTATCTACTAGCGGGGATCGTCGGGTCATTCGGCGTTCTCCTTCGCGACGAGCAGGGCAACGATATCCGACACCTTCCACACCCGATCTGCGACCCCGGCGGCCATTGCTGGCGTACAGTAGACCCCGCCTTGGGCCTTGGTCAATGTCTCATGCTTCCGGCAAAAGTTGTAGTACAGATAGTGGAGTGCCACCGCGTGCGCGTGGTTCTCGATCTTCTTTGAGTGACCATTGGTCAGGCGGGTCAGCCGCCGAATGTTCATCCGCATCGTGAGATTCTGGCGCTCAACATAGCTCGTGCTGACATGCGCGAGGTCGGGCTTCCCCTTGACCCACTCGGCCCGCGTGGCAATCACTTCGGGCGGTGAATAGCGATGAGCACCCTCAAGAGAAGGCCCGTACAATTTCTGCAGCATCGCGTAGTCAACCTGATTCCAGCCGAAGGCCCCCTCGACGGCTCCCAGATATGCCCGGTGACCATCGGTCGACAACTGAACCCGATTCGCGAGACGCGATGCCAAGTCCTCCATGAATAGATAAGCGGCATCGGCGTCGCGACCGCCGATGTGCCAGCACGGGACCAACTTCGTTTCGGCGTCCATCGCCACCCAGACCCACACGTCACCCCGTCCCCGCCCGCGCTCATCCCGAGGGACTCGCGCCTGCTTGCGGTGAATGAATCCCCAGATCTCGTCACACTGAAGCAGACGACACGGCAGGTCCACCATGACCGCCCGCTGGTAGTCGAGGCAGACGTCTCCAACGTCGGCGAGCAACTTCAGAATGGTCACCTTGGAGACGCCAGTCTGCCGGGCCGTGGACCGACCCGACCCAACGATTGCTGTTCGGCGTGTACCGGTTCGGCACCTGGCAGCCGGACGGCACGCTGCAGTGCCTGGAGGAGGGACTCTTCTACGACGATGAACTGTCCACACTTCGCCTGGAGGAGTTCGGTCTGCTTTGCAGTTATGTGGAAACCCACCGCGGCACCTCGGCAGGCGAAGGTCCTCTCCAGTTAATGACCCGCCGGGCCTTCGTGAACGACCGTCTCTGGACGAAATCGTGCTTGAGCTTTTCGTAGAGATCGGCTGCAGTCTGAAGTTCGAATAGTCCCTTCATGGGTGATCCTTCCTGGCCCTCCAACCGACCTCCCGATGAGACTGCGAAGGGTCAGGGCCACCGGCGGCCGCATCGGCTTCTGGGGCCACCTCATCTTCCGCTCTCGACCTCCGATTTACCTTGAAGGTCACGTGGCCAGTTGGAGTAAGGGAGCCTCGTACCTCCTTGAAGAAGATCTTTCGTACGGCAAGAGGTGAAAGGAGCTGGTTCGCAACGATAACCGCGATGCCAAGGACAAGGGCCGAGACCTGGGCCAAGGCAAGACCTATCACCAGAGCTGTGATGTTCACGGCTAGCATCACCGGGGATAGCCACCGGAAGTTGGCAAGGACCTCGCGGCGCTGAGCCAACCAGTCTCCAGACTCCCTGACCTCGGCCGTCTCATTTCGAATTGCTACCAGCTCGCGTTGCAAACCGCCACACTGAGGGCATGGGGCAGGATCCCGCGACGTGAGGAGCTCGGCACCACAGTCACGACATCGCACTGGAGTCACCGTACCGCTACTTGGATGCGCACATCACTTCGCTGGTCGATTCATGAACCGCTTGCCTTCACCCAGGGCCGTGCAGGTACTGGATGTTGCTCCAACCAGCCACACGGCACCAAATCCAGAGGTAGACGGAACGTCGCCACATTCTGCCGCGATGGCCTCCGTGAAAGGCGGGGATACCAGGGCTCCGAGGTGCCGGACATCCAAGGCGAGGATGGTAGCCTCTTTTTCGGGTGCGCTGTACCTATTTGCCTTGTGGTCGACCGCCTTCTTGACCCAACCCACGGCGGTAGGGAGCGGCACTTCCGTCGAAGTGGACCCATGCCGCCACTGCTCCCACAATCCGGGTTCATGGGGCACCATCGTGACCTGTATGGTCACTGGGATGTCATCGCAAAGAACTCGGGCGTCCTCGCCATCCCCGTCGGAGGCGGTTAGGCGCGTGACGGAATACCCCGTCTCCCGGAGACGCGTTTCAACGGCATGGACAACGGTGGCTTCTCCAGGTTTGCCAGCATCGGAACGACCGGCAAGGTGGAGGGAAAAAGTGTCAGGACTCAGTGTGTTGCTTGACTTGGCCCCATCTGGAGAATGGTATGTACTTGAGTGGACCCCATCCTCCACCTTTCGGGTCAGGATGCCGACAGGTTGAGCCACTACATTGACCTGGGCGGACGCAGGCGCGAAGGATGCACTGCTCAGGACTGGACTGCAGCTTGGACACCATCCTTCAGCCGCTAGCAGGGTCTCCCCGCATTTTTCACAGATTGCCCTCTTCATGTCCTTTTAGTCTCCCCATGCCGTCGCCGGTGCATGCCTCGGATCGAGGCGAAGTGATCTCCCCGCGGTTAGGTCCTGGGAAGCATAATACTGTCTCGTCCCTGGGCCCCGCCGAGGATTGGGGGGGGCTGCGCGGCAGGGGGCGGTCAATGCCCTTTCCGGCTAGGACGTCCGCCACGGTCAGGAGTCGTTCGGCCCGGACCTTGCCAAACAACTTCACTGGACAAGCGCCGAGTGCATACGGGGCGTATATCAGTAATGCCTTTTGCGGTTTTTTGGCACAACGCGCGTTGTGTTGCTTGGCCTTGCGCCGTCGTCCATTACCTTCGATGAGGTAATGAGATCGATTGTTGTTGCGACAACGCGACAACAGTTGAGGCGTACAGCCAACAGAACGCAGTCTTGAAAAGGGTAGCTAGTGGTCTTTTTCTGCCTTTTAGATTAGTTTACCACATTCAGCAAGGAGGTTCCGTGATCCAGTCCAAGTCGTGCGCAGGCTACAGAAAGTCCTGTTAGCTATCACCCTCAGATGGGTTTTTGGCCCTGCGCGCCCGCTGATCAAGCGGGCGCTTCTTTTTCGGCGGGTTTTCGGTGAGACTGTTTCTGAGGTCAGTGCTGTGGAGGTTCGCTTGGCTTTTCGGCGGTAACAGGGGCAGCGCTATCGGTGACCGCGCATGCGTTTGCTTCGCGCGGAGTCGTTCCTTTGAATGCAGTCCTGATTTCAAACCCTTGCCACGGCAAGAGCCCCGTCATGAACCTCCACCGACCAGGAGCCGCTTGTATCAACTGACCCTTTTCGGGGTGTAATGCCTCCACGAAACACACAACCTCCGGGCTCCCACTAGTCTCAATGTCGAAGCCTGCACTTTCCGTCACCGCGTTTGTACTCCAGGCAAACGTGTCGGGTACTCTCACGACTTCCGACAGGTCAACAGCAATCTGCATCGTTTGACCGCGATGCAGACGCAGGTCCTTTTCGAAAGTGAGCCCTTCGTTGGAAATACAGTCTTGGAAATCCTTCGCTTTCATTGGGTCCCCATCAATATGCACGCTGTTAACGCAGGGCACGACTTTCCCGTCGCTTCCTTTGCACACCAAGTCTTTGTCGAGGTTGATCCGAAGGGGGTAGAGCACCATGGCATCAGAAGTATTTGACAACTTGTAGCTCACAATCGTATGTGACGCGAAATATTCACACCTTGCGCTATGGACCATTGTGGCGTCCGGGGTCAGGTTCATGCTCACGATCCAGTCCCTCTTGATCACCTCGCTCCCGATTATCTTTCGTCGCACCTGGTCAAAAACCGAAAGGGGTATGAGGCGTTTGAAGGCTGCCTCAACCGCCCCCGTAAGAATCTCATCTTTGAATCGTACTCTTGCATATATCTCCACAGTGCCTGCGAGGATGACGGTGATCAGCAGAGCTATTCCCAGATCCCGCAAGACCTCGAAGAATCGCCCCCGGGTCTCCTTTTTCTGAGCTGAAGACTCAAGTTGGCGCAGCACACTATCAGCCTGATTGGGTGTAATAATATCGGCGCGTAAATGAGCGATTGCGTCAACAGCTTCCTGCCGCGCCGCAGCTTGACGCTTCACGCTTTCGCCGGCCGTAAACCACAGCAGCACCGAAGACGTCGCCAGCAGGAAAAGCAGAATTGGGAATATCAAGAACCTTCGGCAGCCCGCCCTGGCTACGCTCCCCTCCAACGCTTTCTTTTTTCTTCCGAACATGGAGCCACCATTGTTAGTGGGAATACCGCAACGGCCTCGGCAGTAGTCATCGTAGTCGGGATTAGGATGCCTCCAAGACAACTCCCTGTCAATCAGAAGATGTCACAGCCTCCTTTGACCCACCCTACCGCGCAAACGGTTTAATTCAACAGGAGGTTGTCAGCCGGGGGCATGCGATAGTATACTAGGGTATGCCTAAGCGCTCAAGCTCCAAAAAACCGCGCCCGACGGAGGATGAAAACCAGGCTGCCTACCGAGTGCTCCGGGAAGTGATTGAGAAGCATGACCCGGAGGCGGAGGACCAGCCCGAGAAGAACCCGGCCGCCGTCGCCCTTGGTCGCCTTGGCGGTAAAAAGGGCGGCCCCGCGAGGGCCAGGAAGCTCTCCGCGAAGCGTCGGGCCGAGATCGCTCGCAAGGCAGCTAAGTCCCGCTGGTCGAAATCGGGGAATTGAATAACGGGAGATCTAGAACACGGGTTCGTCGCGGTAGAGCGCGATCAAGCAGCCTCTTGAAATCATCCCACGACTCCGAAGCCCGCATCAGAGCAATGACAGCATGTAGGTGCTGTGCGAGCGCCGGGTGTCCAACGTCCTCCGTTAGCCACTGGTGGTGCTTCGCTCGGCGGTTGCCACGCTCGTCCTTCGGGTTCAAACGCTCCAGCTCCTTTAGTAGGTCCGGGACCAGGCGCAGGTACACGAGGTCATTTGTGTATTTAGCTACAACCCGAGGGGTTTTCATGTTCGCCGGCTCCCAGTCCCAACCACGTAACCGAAAGATTTGCTGGTAGAACTCGCTGGGAAACCGCTTCGCCCACGCCGCCAATTCCTTCGCTAGGAAAGCATCTAAAATGGCCTGGAGGGCGAGGCGATCCCGGACCTCTTGGTAACCGGTCGCTTCATCGACCAAGGCCACGATGCCAACGTGAGCAAGGCCCCGCATGATGAGATCACACGCCCGCGCAAACTTCAATTGGCTGCTGATCAGCGCATCGTCATCGCGAGCCTTTAGATAGACCTCACAGACCCGAGGGAGCAGATCAGCCCGATACCCGAAAGCCTTGCCACCTTTTGGAACCCTAAACACGACAGGCTTTGTCGAATCCGCTAACTCCTGTGATACGTATGGCTTAAGGTTATCGAGGGCTAAAAACGGAGCCATCTTTTCGACATCAGAACCGCGCCCCGCAGCCGGCCTTCCAGACCTCCCGATGGCGCGCAGGAACCCCCACTGGGTTAGAACCCTAGTGCCGTCCTCCAGGACGGCACATGGTATTACCAGATTGCCAATCCGCAGTTCACCTGTATGGGTGGCCCGGGGGATCTCGCCGCTCCAGCGGGCGTGGGCGGCCTCCCTCGCTATCTCCTGGCGCCTCGAGGCGGGGAGGGCCTTGGCCCGCGCAATCCCCCCCCTGACCTTCGGATCCAATCCAAGATCCAACTCATCATCCGCCATAACGACTCCCAGTTGAATGCTTGCAGAAAACCCTACGCAAGCATAGCTTCAGAAGCAAGCATGCGCAAGTCATATACTTGCTAGCCTGGACTTGACTACTTGACCGCTCAAGCACATATTAGAGACATGAACAGGCTGTCAGTTGAGCGCCAAGCCGCCATCCTCAGCGCCCTGGTCGAAGGCGCTTCTGTCCTGGGGACGGCCCGGATGATGGGATGCGACCGGGAAACCGTTCTCAAGCTCCTGGTGGACGTGGGGGAGTTCTGCTCGACCTACCAGGACTTCGCCCACCGGAAGCTCGAAACCACCCGGCTGGAAGTGGACGAAATCTGGGCATTCTGTGGAGCCAAGGCCCGGAACGCTACCCACGACGGCCACGGCGACCTCTGGACCTTTACCGGGATCGACGCCGAGTACAAGCTGGCCGTGTCGTGGCTGGTGGGAGCCCGGACGGTCGAGAACGCGGTGGACTTCATGCAGGACGTGGCGGCCCGGCTGGTGAACCGGGTCCAGTTGACGAGCGATGGACACGGCTTCTACCTGACCGCCGTCCGGGCCGCCTTCGGCTTTGCGCGGGTGGACTATGCTCAGTTGGTCAAGAAGTACGGCCAGCAGGAGCAGGGGGTGGACGCAGCCCGCCGCTACAGCCCCCCGGTCTGCATCGGCTGCGAGAAGGAGCGGATGATCGGTCGGCCCGACACTGGATTGCACGCGTCATTTCAATGCGAAACGCCGTGGAGCACCCGGCCTCCGGCGACGGCACGCTCACGATGGAGAACTTTCGCCTCATTGATCCTGGTCCGCCTTTACGGTTCGACGTCCCGTCGTGGCACCGCGACGGCGAAAATCCTCGCGTTATCGCGGAGGACATGGAGGTAATCATGCACTGCCTCCTGACATTCTACGAGGACATTTTGATAGACGGACTGGAACGGCTGGCTACGAACGGACCCTTCGCCATCTATGAGATCCCAGAGCCCGAGCGCGACCCGTCGGAACCCATTCGATTCCGCGTGGGGCCGCGAGGCCCGCTCCCGGGTGCATGAAGCCTAGCCAGAGCATGAGGACTGACGAGGGCGCCGGCGCTCCGGAATACCACCAAGGTGACTACGGCCGGCCCGCAGCTTATGCTCAGGGCGTCGTTAAAACCCGCCCGACCATGAAAGGAGTCCATATCATCATTTGCAGTTTCCGCCAGAAAGGTGGGGACCCCGTCCTGATCTAAGGGCCCAGAACCCGACACACCACTACGTTGTGCACTACTACCGCGCCAGTGGACCAGCGAGAAACTGCGCGATGATCGCCCCAACCACCGACATCGAAAGCCCCCATAGCAGAAGCCGCCGGAAGAGCACGCCGGCGCCCCCCCATCATCGTCCGGTAACGCCGCCACACAAAGCGCACCCAGCGTCGAAAGCGGCGAGACGTCCACCAGCGACGACCCCACGTTGATGCTGAGCGAGACGGCAACCGGATCGCCACCCCCCAGTTCCCGCACCAACCCCGGCACCGTCGGCAGAAACGCCGGGAGAACCACCCCCGAGGTACTGCTGTAGGTGGAAATCGTCCCGGTCACAAAGGCGATCACCCCGTTGACACTGCTAGGCGTCGCCAGCCGGGAAAGGAGAGACGAGAAGAGATCCATGCCACCGGTCACCTCGAGCAGCGAGACCAGCATCGTCACACCGCACACCATCACGATCACGCCCCACGGGGTTCGCCGGATCGCCGCCCCTTCGTCCACGGCCCGGGTGCCGATCAAGAGCGCGGCCCCAACGAAGGCGCTCAACCCGAGACTCAACCGAAACACCAACACGCCGAGGATCCAGAGTAGAACCACGGCGAGTGTGGCCCAGTGCGCTCGGCTCAGGGACGGGACGGAGGTCTCCTCCGCGGGTG
>Ga0214472_10009304_pt1 | contig 10250 bp, 10 predicted proteins | sample RVTome_6_FD_207662 | JGI IMG/M metagenome (GOLD analysis project Ga0214472, IMG submission 207662) | Soil microbial communities from uranium-contaminated site in the Upper Colorado River Basin, Wyoming, United States - RVT140D175 | ecosystem: Environmental > Terrestrial > Soil > Contaminated >...
ACAAGTATCTGATTCACTTTCATGTGTTTCTCTGTGATGATAGATAGATTGTGTTGCATTCTAAGCCTGCGCAGGCTCACCGGATGAGCTAGAGACGGAGTAATATGGGCCGTAACGAATTAAGGAAAATAACAGCATGTTACAAATGGTCATTTCCGGCGGACAAACCGGCGTAGATCGGGCTGCGCTGTACTGGCATAGCCGCGCAGGTCATTGTGTTGCATTCGTGCGCCGGCCAGATCAGATGCAAGATAAGTGCAAATTTTATTTAGGCGGTGCTCCGTTAGCCAGATCGCAAACAGAAGATGTGCTGAAATGGGAATAACGCTAATCCTGTTTTTTGCATTCAGTGACAGGTATTTATGGCAACACTGAATGAAGACGATATCCGTGCCGTCATGAATGCGGCGGGCAATTGCATGCTTGTCATGCTGGAAAATGCCAGTTTTATCCAGGAAGAACTGCCCAATGTCACGCTGGACGATACGCTCCGCGCCAGGGCGCAAGACATCTGTTCCAGCCTCGTTGGAACCAGGCATGACATCAGCACCGAGCTTGATGAATTCAGTGAATTACTGAACGATCCGTCTTCGAGTGAAAAGATACTCATGCGGATAGAACGGATCATAATCTGGATACGGAAAGATATTTTTCAGATGCACGAACTGGTCACTGTGCTTGCTGCCGCAGCGAAACGGGACCCGGCTTGTGGTTCCGCGTATTTCCTTATTGCAGAATCAGCCACCAACATCCTGCACGCATTCAATCAAACCCTGGATGCAGCAGACAAGGTGAAAAATGTACCCTGACCCCGGCGGGCATTGATTGCAGGGTGGTCCCCGCTTTCGCGGGGAGGGGCTCTGTGACTTGCTATTTAAGGAGGCAGGCGGCACATCTGCCCTACAGAACCAATAGCCCTCCGTGAGGGTAGTTGAGATACTTATTCAGAACTTCTTAGATATCAATCTAGTGCCCATGCCGGATAATAATTTGAACAAAAGGAGAACACTCATGATGAACAGTGAAAAGCTGGACGATATTGATTTATTGTTAAAAGCGGCAACATTCGCGGCCCACAAACACTCTAAGGGGCGCCGCAAGGATGCTGACGCCTCGCCGTATATCAACCACCCCCTGGCGTTAGCGAGTGTACTCAAGCATGAAGGGAATATCAGCGATATCATCGTGCTGTGCGCCGCACTGCTGCATGACACGATAGAAGAAACGGAAACAAGCGCAGAGGAACTGCAATCCCGATTTGGCCCGGATATCACGGCCATTGTGCTGGAAGTCACGGATGATAAATCCCTGCCCAAAGCTGAGCGCAAGCAACGCCAGGTTGAACATGCCGCACACATCAGTGAGCGCGCCAAACTGGTGAAGCTCGCGGATAAAATCTGTAATCTCCGGGACATTCTCAATTCACCGCCGGCGGACTGGCCTCTTTCTCGCAAGCAGGAATACTTCGACTGGGCCAAGCGTGTTATTGATCAGTTACGCGGTGTGCATTCCGTGCTAGAGCGGTTATTTGATGAAGCTTACGCCATGCGTCCAAAAGCATGAGACAAGCAGGCCGGATGAATATTGTGCACACCCTCAAGCAGGTGCTGTGTGTTAAGGGATGGCAGGCACTGTAGGGCAAGTCTGTGACTTGCCATTATATTAACGGGGTATCTCGCAGAGATGCCCTACAGCAGAGGCGCACTACAGGCAAAATTTCAAATTAAACCACTACGGCCGGAACGGATTTATTGCCAACTATAGTTTGCTGTGATACGTTATCCATGAGACAAGGAAACGGATGGAACCAGAATGTCAAAAACCCTGATCGTCTATGCCGATAGCACCGGGAAAGAGCCATTCACAAGGTGGCTGAACAGCCTGAAAGACAGCCGTATCCGGCGTTGCATTCTGGCCCGGTTGCGGCGGATAGAGCAGGGAAATTTTGGTGACTGCAAACATCTTCGGGAAGGCGTGTACGAATTACGTCTTTTCTTCGGGCCGGGATACCGCATCTATTTTGGTAAAGAGGAAAACAGGCTGGTAGTGCTGCTCTGCGGCGGTGACAAAAGCAGTCAGGATAAAGACTTACAGAAAGCAATACAGTATTGGAGGGTATATAAAGGCAATGCGTAAATACAGAACCCTGGATGCCATTGAAGAAGAATACTTCCGCAAGCATCCACGCGAAGTCGATGCTTACCTTGCGGAAATTTTTGATGAATATTCCCGTGACGGCGATTCCGCCGCGCTGCTGGCCTCACTCCGGGTGATTGCCAAACTGAAAGGAATCTCCGCGCTGGCCGAACAGACGGGAATGACGCGGCAGGGACTGCAAAAAGCGCTTTCCAGTAAAGGCAATCCGCGGCTGGATAACATCAATTCGATTATGCATGCGATAGGCTACCGGTTGATCCCCAAACGGCTCACATCGTCTGTCAGTCCTTTTGAAGGAAAGAGATAACGTCATCTGGCACAAATGAACAAAGAGATTAAAAAATCCATCACACTTCCGCTTAATCTGGCGCGTTATGCAGAAAATGAGGCCGAAGCCAGAGGTGTTACTGTCAGCAGAATAATTCAGGATGCCTTGCGGCAGACTCGCATCAAACGCCGCTTGCAGAAGTTCCGGGCTATACAGGGTTACTGGAGTCAAAAGGCAAGAGATAAAGGTATACTTTCCGGGAGCGAAATGGAGTATTTACTGCGCGAGTAAAATCATTTCAGGATCACACATTCTGTTTAGACAGGTAAAAGCGAATTCATGGCGAAACTGATTGAAGGGGAGAAGCAGCAGTTTATTGATCGGTATTTACTGGTGACTGGGGTGATGTATCCACCTTGTATGAAGTAATAATAAGAAAGACCAACTCGTCCTGAAGCGTCAAGTTTTCGCATGTTTATTCAAAATATCATTGATATCTGATGGTCTTAAAGACACATCCCAGCACCATTCACCAAACCCGCCCTTTTCAACGATTGATTTCACCCAGATATCCAATGCGTCTCGCTTGGCCTTGTTTTGTGGTGAATCCTGTCCTTTGACTTCCAGGGCAAGCGTTTTACCATTTGCCAACTTGATCAAGTAGTCTGGATAAAATTTCCTGACAATTCCACCGAACATGTAAAGCACGTTAAACCCCAGATGATCATTTTTAGCGTAAGCCGTAACTTTATCTGATCTTTCCAATGCAAATGCTTCTGCCGCTTCCCAGGTACTATCAAACACCACATGACTAATTTGTGATTTTGCGGTCGGATGGCAAGGCTTAGTGGTGTACCAGGTTCGCATGTTAGCCGTCGTGCCAATCGGGTATTCCGGATCAAACACCGGCTCAAAATACTCAAGATTACCGAGACGGATAAACCTATATATATGTTCGACAATCTTATCTATGTTTAAAGCGATTAATACCCGTTTCCTGACATCTTCCTGATGAAACAGACTGGGTATATGTAATTTGTCTGATCTTAGGAATTGATCGACAATATTAATTACCTGAAAAACCAGATAATCCCGATCACCTTTCCATTGTTCACGATATAATCTTTCAAATATTTTCCGCGCTGATTGAAATATCATTTTTTGTAGCCGAAATCTCTCTTCAAGTTGAGTCAAATCAATCAAGGAAATTTTTGATAAGTCCGTATGGCCTGCCAGAATTGGCGCCATCTCGACCATCGAAGGTGTGATCTCTGGTTTAAGTTCAAGAAACTCAACCGTATCCCAATCAACTTGTAATTTTGACCGCACTATGGCGTCTACACGCAGTATATTCGGCCAATTAATTTCCAGTTGTTTGCGTTCTTTTATTGATTCAATTTGAGTAGAAGGCTTGGGCGGTGGTGGCGGTTCGCCAGTACCCGGTACTTGATAGATTGAAAATGGCACTCCAAAGACATTTACATATTCAGGAAGAAATAATTCATTATCATCCATATCGTAGGTTACCCTTCGCAACCCTCTTCCTATAACCTGTTCGCATAACAACTGGCTGGTAAATGCTCGTAATCCCATGATATGCGTCACGTTCTTGGCGTCCCATCCTTCCGAAAGCATCGCCACGGAAATAATATTCTGTAAATCCTGCCCAGCCTTTCCAAGTTTGCCTACAGTATCGACCAAAGCCCTCAACTGCTCTTCTTTTTTTAAACTGAGCAACTCTTTCTTGCTAGTATCAGGTATATCCGCACTTTCAATAATTTCATTTAACCTTGCCTCATAACCATCATCTTTGGCTGTGGTTTCTCCAACTTCCGCTTTTTGCAGAATTTTTGAATCAACTCTCAAGGTGCGCTGTGGATTATGCAATTCTTCAAATTGCACATCGCCCTTATTGAAATAATTTTCCACACGCGCCGCCGTCTCAACACGATTACAAACCGTCAACATTACCGGGGGTACTTTATGACCTTGTTTTTCCCAATCTCTCTTTGCTACTAACCAATCAGCACCTAACAAGGTATATGCCTTTTGTACAAGATCAGGTAAAGGTTCTGTGGGTTCAGCCTTTACAGTAAGATTACCCTTAACTTCTTCATCGTTATAAATGTGATAAAATTTGGAACGGTAGTTTTTTGCATCGGGCAATGCATCATCTCTAATTACCACACGCGGTGTTTTAACCAACCCTGCTTCGATAGCATCATTCAGACCGAAATCAGAAACTATCCATGGAAATAATCCTTCTTCTGTTGATTTTTTCCCAGTTGGAGCAAATGGAGTTGCAGAAAGATCAAAACATCGTTTAATACGCCGGGTCTTATGGATACGATCAAGCCCATCCACCCATCGAGTTGATTGTTCTACATCAACACCTAATTCTTCTGCTACTTGTTTGCTCAGCTTTTTCTCGCCTCTATATCGATAACAATGATGAGCTTCGTCATTGATAATAACCAAGTCTTTGGATGATGCTAATTTCCCCAATACTCGCCGGGTAAATGCCTCATCAGATTCCACCCCTTTTTTCACAACTGAACGATCCGGTTCTTTCAGCGGCATGAGTTGATGCCAGTTCTCAATCAGCAATTCAACCTGATTAAGTTTTTGCCGCATGGCATCTGAAGGGCAAACCATAAATTGATCGTAGTAATTTCGCTCATTCCCTGGATATAAGACTTGCAGACGATCCTTAACGGTAATACCCGGCGCAATAATAAAAAATGCCTTGGAGAACTGCTTGCGATTTGGATATGTCACTGCATTGATAGCCTGCCAAGCAATAATCATGGCCATAACGGTGGTCTTACCTGAACCGGTTGCCATCTTGTTACATAAACGCTCCCATTCACCGCCATCACCAAGTATAGAGATACCTTGTTTATACTCTGGCAGTGCCTCTACCCACCAAATCAAAGTTTCAATTGCTTCAAGCTGACAAAAATAAAACGGATAAATCCGGTTTACTTCTCGATCTGACCAATATTCAAGCAGGTTTCTTGTGACCGATGTAATTCCGGGATACCCGGCACTGCGCCAACTATCCACCCGCTTGCGGATTTCATTGACCAGCGTTAATGGTTCAATGCGGCGGGTATTAGATCGTGGATCAAAGATTTCATGGCTAGCCGACCTACGGGATTGAACTATGGGTAAGCTGCCATCCGGCAACTGTCCGCCCCAATGTTGCTCAGGCGCCTTATATGGCGAATTGATGATTAAAGAATTATGAATAGCCATTTCGTTAGTTGTTAACGTAATGCTGCTGCTTCATGTATTGGCATTTCGTCCCAGGTTTTCCCTGATAGTTTGCGGCCATTATCCTTTTTGGTTCTTTTCTTGCCATCGGCGCCCCATCCACCCCATTGCTTGAAAAAGAATGCAACATTCTGGTTTTCACACTGCCCTTTTATTGATTGTACCCATTCCTCTCTCATAGGCCGTGCCTTCGGTCCTGATTCACCACCGACGATAACCCAATGGATATTATTCAAATTCAACTTTCCAACATCTTCCAATAAAGGCTCAATAGATAAAAATCTGGTTCTGGTATTTATTTGCCTTAATTCATCAATGCGGGGAACACCGTATTTGCGATCTTCCACGGAAACACCCAACCATGCATTATCAGGAACCAATCTTTCACCAGAAAGGAAATATTTGAGCATACGCCCAGGACGCTTGGTTAATATTTGATAGGTATGCCAGGGAGTAGCACGGATAACTTCAAATATCCTGTCTATAAACTCGAAGGGTACCTCGTTATGAAATAAATCACTCATCGAATTGACAAAATACATAGTCGGTTTCCGGCGTTTTAATGGCTCGCCCAATCGTTCCTGCATCAAGGATAACTTAAATCCATTTTCATACCCTTTCACGCCTATGGCTTTTAAACGCCGTGCCATTACCTCTGCGTAACAATGCTTGCATCCGGGTGAAATTTTCGTGCAGCCCTTAGTCGGGTTCCAAGTATGTTCAGTCCACTCTATTGAAGATTTAGTTGTCATGACAGTTTTCTCAAACGTTCATTAGTTTCAAAGTGAATAGGTCTTTTTGTCCTTTTTCTATTAGTATCCATATTTTCGACTTGTTTAGCTTCCAATAATTCTCCGAATGCTTTCTGTAAATCAGATTCAAGCCATCCAGTATTTTCGAGCATATCGGCCAGGTCTGTTTCCGAATAGGGCCTCGGATTTGCATCCAATCTATCTAACCAATATTTTTTCACAACACCGCCATCCGCAGCTTCTGTTGCCTTGATAGTATCGTCATCAAGACCAAACATATCATCCATGCCTGTTTTTGACCGGCTGGTTTTTTGAAATTTTACTTTTCTCTGAAAGATTTCAATGTTTTCAGATAGTCTTGAAAATTCGATGATCCCTTTAGGATGACTGGTCAGATAGACCAAGTGGTATTTGGTCCTATCTTTGTCTTTATCTTCCACTGTCGCATGATATGACCTTGGTTTTTTCTGTCCTGAACCGGACATTTCAGCTTTCAATGCGTCCATATACCGTCGAACAATTATTTGTTCTCGTTCCTTACTCTCCAAGCCGGATATATGGATTATGTCACTATCTTCAAGCTCACCCAATAATGAGCAGACCTGAGTACGCAAATCTTCAATGTTAATTGCCCGATTCAGGAAATCGTACATAAACGTAATCATGAACTCCGAATTCGGCCTTGCCAGTAGCTTTTGAAATCTCAATATTCCAACAGTTGTCCATTGTTTTGGGTCAACAAAAAAGAAAGCAAAACTGTTTCCGCAATACTTAAGAATCTCATCCTGTAGTTCTGAATAATCACCATGCAGAGGTATGGGCTCGATTCCCGCTGGGCAGTTTGATTCAAGATATTCTTTTAGTTTATTAAACCTTCTCTTTGCCTGTTCAATATAAATGGCTCTAAATTTAACATTAGAATTTCGATACCTCTCTGCTAAAGCATCACGTACTTTCTTGAGGATACTCAGCGATATTGCGATAGATGTTCCTTTGAGATCATCACTCTCGTCTCCCCATGGGCCAGCAAAACAATCCACATAAGTGATTTCCCTGCTTCCACCCGCACACATTATAAAAAGCAGCTTTTCAAGATACCCTTCAAGCAACTTATGTTTAATCAGCGAATGTTCACGTCCTATATAACTGTTGTCGATTTCCATATCTGCCTCCTTGTATTAATCCAAAGGTATAATCTTCAACGATTCTATCCCACGATCATCAATAATCTTTAACGCTGCCCGGTTGTACTTCCCCGCCTGAAATGGCAATGAAACTGTGCCCCGGTAGGCTTCAATACGGTCTTCATCTATCTGGGCATTCAATGCCTTGGCGAGTCTGGCCCAGCCGTCCTTTTCACCTGCCATTGGGAAGAATACCTGGGAAGGGAATAGAGAACGGCCATCATAATCCGTATCCAGTAGCCACATGGCCACCTTGTCCTTGCCACCGGATTCAATCTCACCTTTCCGGGTGTTGTAATAATCAAAACCGTGCATCTCCACCTGCCAGCCTGCTTTCGTCTTGGTCACGGAGACATCCGGTTGCCCCATTAACCAGAAGGATTCATTGGATGCTCTGTTCTTCTTGAGATCATCCGTTAACAGATCGGTGTTCATCTGTACCTTGAGTACAGTCACCCCCGGCCAATTGGTTTCATCTATATCTTTGGCCGCTTCCGGGTCAAAGGTAAAGGCAGCGAACAAAACCATTTTTACCTTGGGTTTTAATAAACCCGCTTCTTCCAGTGCAAGCGCTACCTGCCGTTGCTCCAATGGCGCGAATTCCGGGCCAAAAGAAACCGCAATTCGATCTCCAGATTCTTTATCCATACCCACGGCATGCAAGTAACGCGTGCCCGGCAAGGTTTCAATCTCGGCAAATTCGATCTTCTGCCCGCCCTTGCCCCGTACACCGGTCTTTAATAATTCATCCTTCCATTCATGCTGGCGGGCGCTTTCTCCCGAACGGGCAACAGTCACATCCGCGTTGGTTGGCGCTTCCATTTCATCCAGAGATAACACGGTCGCAAACGGCACCGCTTCAACCGAGAATGGTCCGGTGACACGCACTCTGGATTTATCCACACGCGGTTGATCATAAAGAATTTCCTGATCCGCATCTGCTGCAATTGATGCATCCATGCGCTTCTGCATGGCCTGCCGTACCGCATGAAACTCATCAAATGATTTTTTAGCGGTTTCCGGCCAGTCATCCGGGAAATCGAACGGCACTTCCCATTCCTGCAATTTCTTTTTCAGGGTTTTGTTTAATTCAGATAATGCCTGTTCAATCTTGGGATGATCCTGCTCATAAATGGTATCAATCTCAGGATTGTTAGCGATGGATTTCAAGGTGACGTGAGGAACCGTCTTATAATCAAATCCGGCCTTAAGCCCTTCATCCGGATACTTCAGATAAAAGCAATCATAGGCAGCCGTCATTAAGCGTTGTTTAGCCAGCGCGATAGCGACACGGGAGGTATCAGTGGTGATCCAGCGGCGGCCCCACTTCTCGGCAACGAAGGCAGTGGTGCCGGAACCGCAGGTCGGATCCAGAACCAGGTCGCCGGGATCGGTGGTCATCAAAAGACAACGTTCAATCACCTTTGATGTTGTTTGAACAACATAAACTTTATCATCACCAAAACCACCAGTACTCGTATCTGTCCAAACATTTTTAATTGGAATGACTGAAAAATCATCCATGTATCGAATATAAACTAAAGCATTACCAAATTTTACGACACGGTTATTTTTGATAAGTCTGGACATTCCATGAAAGGGAGTAGCCCACTGCCGCTTACCTGACTGAAAGGTCTCTCCTTGATAATCTATGTCATAACGTGTAGTTGTCGCATTGGTCTGAGATGTAAGTTGGTCTACTCGATAAATTCTCGCGCCAGCAGGCAAATCTATACGCTCAAATCTTTCATCTACTGTCATAGAGCGACGTCGATGATCTGATAATTCAATAAAACGATAGTTTGAGTTTCCACCAATGGCAGATTCCTTGGATGAAAATTGTTGCCGATACTTCGTCTTAGTTCGATCTCTACCAAACCAAACAACATAATCTGCAACAGAATCCAGATAAGACATCCCCGCCCCAGTTGTCTTTGTTACAGTAATTAATGAGATAAAATTATTATCTCCAAATATCTCACTCATTAACTCATGCACATGATGTAAATTCTCATCCGATATTTGCACAAATACACTCCCTGATTCATGCAGCAGTTCCTTCGCCATCAACAACCGGTCACGCAAGTATGTCAGATACGAATGAAGTCCTAACTCCCATGTATCCCGGAATGCCTTGATCATCTCCGGTTCTTGCGTCAGGTCTTCATCCTTACGGTCTTTTACATCACGTTTGTTCACAAACGGCTGGAAGTTGGAACCGTATTTGATGCCGTAAGGTGGGTCGATATAGATCATCTGTACCTGCCCGGCCATGCTTTCCTTTTGCAACAGTGAATTCATCACCAGCAGTGAATCACCAGCAATCAACCGGTTAGACCAGCCCTTTTCATGTTTGTAAAAATCGATGGCATCTCTTAACGGCAGGTTATCAAAAGCGGATTCAAACAAACCCATTTGCGAGGGAGGCCGTGTATCCGCATCACGGGTGGCGGTTTCCAGAATGGTGTGTGGATCAATACGTTCATGCACATGCAGGCTAACAGTATTAACTGCAAAACTGGTACGTTCTGATCCTCCCCCATAAAAGTAGACAGTCAGTTAAGCACGTTTTTGTTTGTCATCAAATACCATCGGTATCTGATAGCCAATGGC
>Ga0214472_10009305_pt1 | contig 10250 bp, 9 predicted proteins | sample RVTome_6_FD_207662 | JGI IMG/M metagenome (GOLD analysis project Ga0214472, IMG submission 207662) | Soil microbial communities from uranium-contaminated site in the Upper Colorado River Basin, Wyoming, United States - RVT140D175 | ecosystem: Environmental > Terrestrial > Soil > Contaminated >...
ACGCTCAGCGCAAAAGTCGTCATTCACATGAACTGCTGGTCGTGCCACGAGACGGGGACCGGAGCCGAAGCCAGTGAGAACTGCAAGACGTGTCATGTGAAATGATTCCCCTTCTCCCCTCCTCCTTCCCATTCCCCCATTCAGCCTGAGAGGGCATAATGGATAGACGAAACTTCTTAAAGGTAGCCGGCACCGTCGGGGCAACCCTGGCAACCGGAGGTGCGAACAGGGCGCAGGGCGCCGAAACGGCAGAGACGCAGCAGGAATTCGTCGGCGTGCTCGTAGACACGACCCGCTGTATCGGGTGCCGTGCCTGCGAAGTCGCCTGCTCTGAGGAACACGGGATGTACGTCCCCGACATAGAAAACGACGAGGCGCTGGAGGCCGAGCGCACCACCAGCGAAAAGCAGTGGACGGTCGTCAACCGTTACGAGACAGACGCCGGCGAGGTGTTCGTCAAGAAGCAGTGCATGCATTGCTGGCAGCCGGCCTGCGCCGCGGCCTGCCTGACTAAAGCCATGCTCAAGACCCACGAGGGGCCGGTGATCTGGCGGTCTGACCAGTGCATGGGATGCCGATACTGTATGGTTTCCTGCCCGTTCGACATGCCGAAAGCCGAGTATGACGAGTGGAACCCGAAGATCCAGAAGTGCAACCTGTGCTGGGAACGCCTTCAGGAAGGGAAGAAGCCGGCGTGCGTAGAGTCCTGCCCCACCGACGCCCTCATGTTCGGCACAAAGCGAGAGCTGATGGAGATCGCCCGGACGCGCCTCTACAACCACCCTGGCAAATACGTACACCAGATCTACGGCGAGCAGGAGGTGGGCGGCACCGGATGGCTTTACCTCGCCGCCGCACCGTTCGAGCAGCTAGGGTTCCGAACCGATCTGGGTACGACACCCTACCCGCAGTACACGCAGGACTTTCTCTATGCCGTGCCCGTGATCCTGTTCGGCGTGCCCGTCCTCCTTTACGGCCTCAGCATGCTGTCAGGCAAAGACGAAGACCATGAATAACCTACCGCTAGAAAAAGCACCGGGCGGGACGCTCGCGTTTCTGCGCCGAGAGCTAAAGCCTCGGGGTAAGCTGCTGACGCCTTTCAACGTCGTCTCCCTTTCCATCATCCTGCTGGGCGCCGTCATCCTGGTGCTGCGTTTCACCGGTGGGCTGGGCGCCGTCACCAACCTGTCGCAGGATTTCCCGTGGGGGATCTGGAAGGGGTTCAACGTCATCACGGGGGTCGCCTTTGCGGGCGGGGCGTACATCATCACGTTCGCGGTGTACGTCATGAAGGCCGAGAAGTACCGGCCCCTTGTGCGTGTGACCGTGCTCAACGGGCTGCTGGCCTACATGTTTTACGCCGGCGCGCTCGTGCTCGAACTGGGGCGGCCCTGGAATATCTTGAACCCCATCATCGGCAACGAATTCGGGTACAGCTCCGTCCTGTTCCTCATCGCCTGGCACTTCCTGCTCTACATGGTCGCCGAGTTCGTCGAATTCTCGCCGGCGATTGCGGAGTGGCTGGGGTGGAAGCGGGTGCGGCGGTTTCTGCACGTACTGACCCTCGGCGCCGTCATCTTCGGCTTCACGCTTTCCACCCTGCACCAGTCGGGGTTGGGGGTGCTCTTCCTGATGGCGAAGCCGAAGATCCACCCGCTCTGGTATTCGGAATTCATTCCGATCCTGTTCTTCGTCTCCAGCATCTTCGCCGGCCTGTCGATGGTCATCGTAGAAGGCACCCTTAGCCGCCGGGTCTTCCAGGGCCGGATTGCCCCCGACGGCCGCGCCTATGAAGAGATCCTGCTGGGCCTGGCCCGGGGCGCGGCGATCACCATGTTCGCCTACTATTTCTTCAAGCTGCTCATCTTCTTACACGAAGGGCAATGGACGTTGCTGATGGGCGGTTGGGGGGCCTGGTACCTGCTGGAGGTCGTCGGGCTGGTGCTGGTGCCGTGCGTCCTGTTCGCCTTCGGCGTGCGCAACCGGAGCATGGGGCTGATCCGCTGGGCCGCCGTGCTGACACTGGTGGGCGTGATGCTCAACCGGCTGAACATCTCGCTGATCGCCTTCAACTGGCAGGCGCCGGTGCATTACTACCCCACCTGGATGGAAGTCGTCGTCTCGCTGTCCGTCATCCTCGCCGAGGTCTGGGTCTTCCGCTGGGTCGTCCTGCGTATGCCCGTTTACGACAAAGCCCCTGACGTCCCCGTCCCCGCCTGACCAATGACCAATGACCAATGACAGCGAGCCGGAGGCAAGCTTATGGAAACTTACACATATGTTGATATCTTCGAGACCAAGGGGCTTGAATACCTGCTGTTGATCGGGTTTCTGATCCTGTTCATCCTGTTCATCCGCTACCTCACCACATCGCCGGCGAAGCGATAAATGTTGAATAAAATCAGTTACAAGTTGATGACCGTGGTAGGCGGCGTGGCGGCCCTGGTGCTGGGCCTGTTCGCGTACCTCATTCTGGGCGCATACCAGCAGCGGCTCATCGGTGGGCTGGAGCAAACCGCCGAACAACTCAGCGAGACCGTCAAACGCAGCACGCGGTACGAAATGCTCCTGAACCAGCGGGAGTCCGTCCACGAAATCATCAACACCATCGGGGCACAGACCGGCATCGACCGGGTTCGCATCTTCAACAAAGACGGCGAAGTGATCTACTCGTCCGACTCGCTCGACATCGGCGGGATGGTGGACAAGGATACGGAGGCCTGCTATGCCTGCCATGCGGCGGACCAGCCGCTGGTGAGCCTACCGATCTTCGCGCGAACCCGGATTTTCAATGGGGGCGACGGACAGCGCATCCTGGGCATTATCAACCCGATCAACAACGAGCCCGGCTGCTGGCAGAGCTCCTGCCATGCCCACGACCCGGAGCAGACGGTACTCGGCGTGCTCGACATCACCATGCCCCTTGACGCCGTCGACCGGGAAAAGCGGGACAGTGAGGTGCAAATGCTCCTCCTGACCCTCCTTGCCGTCGCGGGGATCAGCCTGCTCATCTACTGGCTGACGGGGCGGATCGTGCTGAAGCCGGTCGGGCAGATCGTCGATGCCACGGAGCGCGTCGCGGCAGGCGACCTGACGCATCCCATCCCGATCAAGCAGGACGACGAGATCGGACAGCTGGCCCGGTCTTTCAACGACATGACGCGCAAGCTATCCGAGGCGCAGCGGCAGCTGTTTCAGTCGGACAAACTGGCCTCCGTCGGCCGCCTCGCTGCCGGCGTGGCGCACGAGATCAACAACCCGCTCACCGGCGTGCTCACCTACAGCAGCCTGCTACTCAACAGCGCCGACGAATACCCGGCGTTGAAGGAGGACCTGGAGGTCATTGTGCGGGAAACGAAGCGGTGCCGGGACATCGTACGCAGCCTGCTCGACTTCTCCCGGCAGTCGTCCTCCACCCGGCACCAGATCGACCTCAACGAGGCCGTACACAACGCGGTGCGCATCGTCCACAACCAGCTCTCCCTGCACAAGGTCCGGCTCGTCCTGGATCTCCAGCAAGACCTACCCTCTGTCTATGCGGACCATAGCCGGATCGAGCAGGTGCTGGTCAACCTGCTCGTCAATGCGGGCGACGCCATGCCGAAGGACGGCGGCACCGTCACCCTGGAGACAGCCCTGATGCCGGACGACGAACCGGCGGGGCGGTATGTCCGCCTCGTCGCGCGCGACACCGGGGGCGGTATTTCCGCCGAAGACCGCACGAAGATCTTCGAACCGTTCTTCACCACAAAAGGGCAGAAGGGCACAGGCCTCGGGCTGGCTATTGTCTGGGGCATTATTGAAGAGCATGAGGGCCGGATCACCGTCGACAGCACCCTGGGAGAAGGGACGACGTTCACCATCATGCTGCCTGTCGCCGGGCCTGCACCACCGACTGCACATGGAAACGACGTACACCATCCTGATCGTCGATGACGAGCCTGTGGTGCGAGCGGCGGCGCAGCGTATCCTGTCTGCGCACGGCTTCACGACAGGCACCGCCCCGGATGCCGAGACGGCGCTGGCCCTGCTCCCGGCGTCGGCGCCGGACGTCCTGGTGATAGACCTGATGCTACCCGGCCTCTCCGGCTTCGCCTTGCTGGAGCAGGTAAAGACCCATACCCCGCAGACAGCCGGAATCGTCATGACCGGCTATGCGACCGTGGACCATGCCGTGCGTGCCCTACGCGAAGGCGCCTTCGATTTCCTGCCCAAGCCCTTCACCTACGACGAGTTGCTCAGCCCGGTCTACCGGGCGTGCCGGTACCTGGCGCAGCAATCCGCCGGCTTCAGCCCTCTCCCGCCCGAGACCTTCCTGCTGGGGCTACAGGCCTGGGCGAAGCCGGAGCCCGACGGATCGGCGCTGCTCGGCCTCACCGACATCTTCGCCCGGACCGCCGGCCGCATCATCCAGGCGACGCTCCCCGAAACCGGCGCCCCCATGCAGCAGGGCGGGACCCTGGCTCGGCTCCAGGCCGACGACGACCTGACCCACGACGCCTTGTCGGCCCTGAGCGGCCAGGTGCTTGCCGTGAACCCGGCCTGGCAGATGAACCCGGAACAGGCTGCCGCCGACCCGTGGGAAACCGGATGGCTCGTGCGTATCCGCCCCGTCGATCTTGCCGAAGAGCTTCGCCGCCTGGCAGGGCCGTCTTAGCGACGAAACGATCACGACGAGATCGCCGGCGTCGGCTCAACCGCCCTCAACAAGAACAAACCTTCTCGCCGCATAGAACGTTACATGTTACCCCCGGTGGGGTTGTAAGGATATATGGATGTATTAACCGGAAGACCCCACTGAGCCTGCATGATCATCACCTCTGAATAGAACGCACCCATGAGCACCGTACAGAAACTCAATGAGCGCCTGCAAAAGCTCCCCGAACAGGAACGGGAAGCGATGGCCGCTGCCTTGCTCGAAGAAATGGATGCGCAGGCATGGGATCAGCAGATCGAAACGGACGCAAAAGCCGGAAAGCTGGATGAGCTGATCAAGAAGGCAAAACAGGATCACCGGGCCGGACGTACGACCCCGCTTCCTTCATGAGCCACCACGCCACTCCGGATTTCTGGTATTCCTACCGCCGGCTTCCGGAAGAAGTACAACGCAATTATCAGTTTCTGACGGAAGACCCCTATCACCCTTCTTTGCACTTCAAGAGCATTCACGATCATCTCTGGTCTGTCCGTATCGGGCGCAAATATCGCGCGCTAGCCACGATACAAGACGGGGATTATATCTGGTTTTGGATCGGCACCCATGCTGCCTATGACCGGCTCATCAAATGACGTCAGGCTACCGCACTTTCCGAAAGTACTCCTCGTCGTCATCGTCCATAAAGAGCTTCGGGTTCTTCAGGTTTTTCCGGATGAAATCAAAGAGCGCCTGTGACGTCTGCGGCTTATCTTCGACCAGGTCTTCTCCGACGAACATAAGGGACAGGTAGCCCTCGGGGGTGAAGCGGTAGCTCGCCAGCATGTACGGCGGCTCGGTGTCTTCGTCGTCCTCGTCTATGAGCCCGATAGGTTTGAGGTTGACAAAGGGCACATCTTCCACCGGCGTGATAAACATGCGAAAACGGAGGGTGTCGGTCTGGCTGGTGATGCCGAACCAGTCATCCGAATCGCAGCAGTACTCGACGTAGTAAACGTGTTCATCGAACGGGATGACGAGCATATACACATCAGCATTCTCCCCCTCCGCCCCCACGATTTTCCACCGCCCCACCAGGCGTGCGTCCTGTATAGCCGTCTCGGCAGGCGCAATCGGTACGGGCGAATCGTAGCACCCGGTAAGTCCTGTTGCTAGAAGCAACAGGACGAGGAGGGAAGGGAGAGGGGGGAGGAGGGAAGGCAAAACGAACCCATGCGAGGTCCCTCCTCCCTCCTCTCCCTTCTCCCCTCTTTTCTGCCTGGTATAATCAATGATAGTATCCATAACAAATTCCTCCGTGATACGAGTAAAACGTGAAGGGCCACCTTGTGCGACCCGGAGGCAACATAGTGTGGGGTAACGGGTGCGCGTGGGACGTTTTCACAGGTATCCGGGCCGTGTCCGTTTTGCCGGGTGCTCAGGTCTCATCTGCCGGGTATGCGGAGGGCGGGCTGCCGAACGTCTGGCGGAAAAGCTTCGAAAAGTGGTCGACATTGCGGAAGCCGACCCGGTAGGCGACCTCTGAGACGGTGCCCACCCGTTGCGTGAGGAGGTCGGCGGCGCGCTGAAGGCGCATCATGCGGATGTACCCGGCTGCGGAGAGCCGGGTCAGTGCCCGCATCCGGCGCTGCAACTGCCGGGGGCTCAGGCCTACCTCCTCGGCCAGCCGCTCGACCCCGAAGGTGCTATCCCCCATCTGTTCTTCTACGTATTCCTGCACCCGCTTCAGGAATACGGCATCGGCCGAATCAACCGCCACCTCAGACGGCGCCACGCGGATCGTCTTGCTGTAGCGTTGCTGCAGGGCGGCGCGGATCTCGATCAGGTTCTCGGCGCGGGCCAGGAGCGCGCCCATCCGAAACGGCTTGGCGATGTAGTCGTCGGCCCGTGCGGCCAGCCCCTGCAGTTCGCTCTCTTCGGCGGCCTTCGCCGTCAGCAGGATGACGGGGGTGGCGGACAGGTCGGGGTCGCTTTTCAGGGCTTCACAGAGCGCATAGCCGTCCATGCCCGGCATCATCACGTCGCTGATCACGAGGGCCGGGCGGTGGCTGCGGGCCAGGGCTAACCCCGCCGCGCCGTCTTCGGCTTCCACCACCTCGTACCGGCGCGCCAGATGAAGCCGCAGGTACGCCCGCAAGTCGGCGTGGTCTTCCACCACCAGCACGCACGGCCGGTCTCCAGCCTCCTCCTCCCTCCATTCCTCCTCCATCTCCCATCCTCCATCCTCCTCGACATCAGGCAGAGCCACCGGCTGGACGCCGGCAACATCCGACGCCTCCTCTTCGAAATGAGGGAGGCGCACGGTGAACGTGGTGCCGAACCCTTCTTCACTCTCCACCGTCAGGGACCCGCCATGCAATTCGGCAAACTCTTTCGCGAGCGCCAGGCCGAGGCCGGTGCCTTCGTGTCCGCGCCCTGCCGCCGCTCCGGCCTGGTAGAAGCGCTCGAAGACATACGGCAGGTCTTCCGCCGGGATGCCGGTGCCGGTGTCCTGGATTTCGATCACGACCCCCGCTTCGTCTCGCGAGCCGCGTACCAGGATCTTACCCTGCGCAGGGGTGAACTTGAACGCATTCGCCAGCAGGTTCTGCACCACCTGCTGTAGCTTCTCGCCATCGACACGCGCCACCGGATCTGCCTGCAGGGCCGTATCTACAGCCTGTTGGAGGCGGATGCCCCGGCGGTCGGCCAGGGGGGTAAAGGCAAGGACAACATCGCGGATAAGCCCCGGCAGGTCATGGGGTTGGCGATGCAACGGCAGCCGCCCCGCTTCGAGCCGTGACAGGTCCAGCAGCTGGTTGAGGAGGGTCTGCAAATGTACGCCGCTGCGGCGCATGAGATCGAGTTGATGTCGGAGCGTGTCGTTCAGGGGTCCGTAAGCCTCGTCCATGGCATCTTGCAAAGGGCCGAGGATGAGGGTCAGGGGCGTCCGGAAATCGTGGCTGACGTTGGCGAAGAAGCGGGCTTTGCTCCGCTCGATCTCCAGCATCCGTTCCGCCTGTTCCCCCGTCTTCCGCTGCTCCGCTTCCAGGTCGTGCGTGCGGGCGGCGACGAGGCGTTCCAGCTCCTGCGAGCGGGTACGGAGGCGGCGGGCGTGCACAACGGCCCGCCCATAGGCCAGCCCCGCCAACCCGACGAGCAGGCACAGCGCATAGAACCAGGGGGCTCTCCAGAAAGGCGGCGACACGACCACCCACACAGCCAGGCCATCCTCGTTCCACACGCCCCCGGCCGCACCACGGACGCGGAACACGTAATCGCCCGGCGGCACATTGGTATAGCTGGCATAGCGCCGCGCCCCGCTCTCCACCCATCCTTTGTCGAAGTTCTCCAGCACATACGCATACCGGTTGGCAGCGGCGTCGCGGTAGTCGAGCACGGCGAACTCGAAGGCGAAGAAGTTCTGGTTGTGGGCCAGCTCGATCTCGCGAAGCGCCGACACCGCACGATCCGGCGTAAAGACACGCCCGGTGACCTGAAAGGCAGTGAGGACGACCGGTGCAGGCTCGGTTTGCACCCGGATACCGGCGGGCTGGAAAGCGTTGAGGCCATTGGTGCCCCCGAAGTACAGGGTGCCGTCCGTCCCGGCCAGCGCCGCCCCTCGGCTGAACACCTTCCCTTGAACCCCATCCGCCTTCCCATAGACGGTCATCGCCTCCGTTGCCGGGTCGAACCGGGCGAGGCCGTTGCCGGTACCCAGCCAGAGGGCGCCCCCGTCGTCCGTCATCAGGCTGTAGACGGTCGCGTGCGGGAGGGCCGTCGTCTCGGGGGTGTAAGACACAAAGGTGTCCGCCGTATCGGGATCCAGGCGGCTCAAGCCGCTGCGCGTGCCGACCCAGAGGCGACCCGCTGCATCCTCATGCAGGGCGAGCACGACGTCGTCGCGCAGGCTTTGCGGGTCGGCAGGATCGTGGCGGTAGACCGTCGCCTTGCCGGCTACCGGGTCGGCGGCGACAAGCCCGTTGTAGGTGCCGATCCAGAGGGTGCCGTCACGGCGGGTCAGCAGGGCTGAAACCCGGGCGCGGTCGACGTTCTGTAAGATGGGAAGGCCGAAGGACAGACGGTTGAACGTACCGGTAGCCGGATCGAAAGCGTACAGCCCGCGCCCTGTCCCGACCAGAAGGCTGCCGTCCGGAGCCTCGCAAAGGGCCAGCACCGCCTGCGCCCCTCGGCGGTCCGTTTCATCGGGGATCGGGAAAAACCCATCAAACGCGGCGGTCGCCCGGTCGAAGGCATACAGCCCTGTTTCCGCCCCTACCCACAGGCGCCCCGCCCGGCCCGGCAGCAGGGCTGAAACGCCCGTACTTCGCCCGGCTTCGGGCGCATAACGGGCGAAAGCACCGGCCTGCCTATCGAACCGTTCCAACCCGGTGCGCGTGCCGACCCACACGCCGCCGCCCCCGTCCTCCGCCAGCGACAGGATCCGGCTATCGGCCAGGCCGCTCGCGCCCTCGTCGCCCCGTTGGTAATGCGCAAACGGCGCCCGGACGAGCTTGCCGATACCCTGTGTGGTGCCGGCCCAGAGCACCCCCGAGCGATCTTCGTAGAGGGCATACACGGTACCCGGCGATGCATCGGGCGGCGTCAGGGGCAAGGCACGGTAGCGGGCCGTGACCGGGTCGAAGCGGAGCAGGTCCTTTCGGGTGCCGAGCCAGAGGAGACCTGCCGCGTCTTCGTGGATCGAGACGACGGCCCGGCTTGCCGAGAGGGCAGGGTCCAGAGGATGGTTTTCGAACTGATCCCGCCGGCGCTCATAGCGGCTCAGCCCACCGTCCAACGTCCCGACCCACAGGCGCCCCGCCCGGTCTTCCGAGAGCGCCGTCACGACATTGCTCGGCAGGCTTGTGGTGTCGCCGGGCAGGCGGTGGTAGCGGGTGAAGCGTTCGCCTGCCGGATCGTAGCGGTACAATCCCTCGCGGGTCCCCACCCACAAGAGGCCGGTGCTATCCTGGTAGAGCACCGTCACCGTGTTGGCGTCCTCCACGCGAGGGTCTACGGGATAGCGGGTAAACGTACCCGTTGCGGCCTCGCGGCGGTAGAGGCCGTCGCCGAGGGTTCCGACCCACAGGCTGCCCACCCGGTCTTCGAGCATGGACAGGATAACGGGGGCACCGGCGGTCGTACCCAGCGAGGTGTGGTAGAAGCGTTCCGTTTCCGGGTCGAGCAGGTCCAGCCCCGCCGCCGTGCCGACCCACACGTCACCGTGGCGATCTTCGAGGAGGGCCAGGACGTTGTCGTGAGCGAGCGACGTCGTATCGTCATCCCGGTGCCGGTAGGGCGTGAAGGCATACCCGTCATAACGGTACAGACCCGTTCGAGCGCCGAACCACAAGAAGCCCTGCCGGTCCTGCAAGACGGCGTGCACGTCCGGGCGCCCGTCCTCCCCACCCGGCACCAGCAACGTGTACACGACCTGCTCCGGCTGCGCCCGGACCAGCCCGGCAGCCCCGGCAAGAAACAGCAGGATGAGGACAACGCGCAGCATCGAACGCTCTGGTTGCAGGTTTACTCCAACCGATTCAGGATACTCTCAAAGACACGGGCGGCGACCTCCGAGGTGAGTTCGTCGAGGAGGGCGTCTTGCAAGTCGCGCTCG
>Ga0214472_10009306_pt1 | contig 10250 bp, 9 predicted proteins | sample RVTome_6_FD_207662 | JGI IMG/M metagenome (GOLD analysis project Ga0214472, IMG submission 207662) | Soil microbial communities from uranium-contaminated site in the Upper Colorado River Basin, Wyoming, United States - RVT140D175 | ecosystem: Environmental > Terrestrial > Soil > Contaminated >...
CGCGCGTTCGAGCTCTTCGAAAGATCAGGCCGCAAGGACGTGCTCCCGATTGCGGACCGGCTGCTCGACCACGATGACCCTGAGATACGTGCGGCCGCCTTGCGCGTAGGGTCGAGCATCGAGCTGCGACCCGATAGGTTGCGCGAAGCACTTCAGGATGCGAGCGCCGTCGTGCGCTCGACCGCTCTCGTCGGCCTCGTCGCGGGCCCTGGCGTACCCCCCGGCTCAGCTGCCGAGTCTGGACTCGCGCCCGCGGAAGCGCTACGCGCCCGGATCGAACGATGTGTCGCGGGAGACAGCCGGGGGGCATCACTCGCCGAGATCGTCCGCGTCGGCGAAGCGACCGACGGCTGCACGGCGTTTGCCCGAGCCGTGCGCCGACAACCGTCTGCAGCGTTCGAGGATGCCCTGTTGCTGATGGCGGAGTCCTCGAACACCACGCTGCTGCGGGAGGTCGCGTTCGCCATCGCCGCCGTGCGGAGCGAGCGGCTTTTGCCTGCACTCCTGCCGATGCTCGCCTCGCACGCAGTGCGCGGCGCCGCGCGAAGCGCTTTCGTGAGCTATGGCGCTGCGGGCCTGCGCTTCCTAGACGTGGCGCTGTCCGACGAGAGGCTCCCCCGAGAGCTCCGCCGTCACCTGCCACGCACGATCGCGTTGTTCCCGCCCCAGGAAGCCGCGCTGCGACTTCAAGTGCGCCTGCTCACAGAGCCCGATGGGATGGTGCGCTTCAAGGTCATCCGTGCGCTGGGGCGTCTCGCCACCGACAATCGCGAGATTCGGTTGGACGGTGCCGTCCTGCGCGAAGCCACGGGACGGAGCTTGAGCGCTGTGTTCCGTCTCGCGCACTGGAAAAAAGTACTCGACGAAGGTGCCAAGCTTCGGCCGGAGCGGGTCACCCGCGGTCACGACCTGCTCGTGACGCTACTCGACGACAAGCAGGAGCAAGTCATCGAGCGTGTGTTTCGCCTGCTCGATTTGATGCTGCGCGACGAGAATCTCAAGCAGATTCATCGGGGTCTGCGCAGCACTCAGCCGAAAGTGCGGGCGAATAGCCGAGAGCTGCTCGAGAATCTTCTGCGACCGCCCCTGCGAGCTGCCATTCTCGCGCTCGTGGATGAGTCGCCAGTTTCTGCGAGCTTCGCAACCACCGGGTACTACACGCCGGAAGCACTCGACTACGAGCAACTGCTCGCCGCTCTCATCGAAGAACCGAACGAGACGATTCGTTCGATCGCAGCTTTCCATATCGGCGAATTGGGTTTGGTCCGGCTCCGCCCACGCCTCGAGGCACTGGACCCGGCCCACACGGGCTTCTTCGTTGCCCGCGTCGTAGAGCGTGCGGTCGCGCTACTTGCGCGCTCGGAGGGTAAAGCTCTTGCTCGCTAGCGATGGCCTCGTGAGTACTGTCGGGCGTCTGCTCGCGCTCAAGCGCAACCTCACCCTGTCGCGCCTGCCAGCCCCGGAGCTCGCCGTCCTCGCAGAGCACGCTCGGGACCGGGTCTTGCCGAAAGGCAGCGTTCTGCTCCGAGAAGGCGAGCGAATCGAATCCGTCTTCTTCGTGGTCGAGGGGCGCGTCCACTTGACTCTGCGCGGCCGTACGTTGGGAGACGCGAGCCCGGGGGCGGCCGTCGGTGGGATCGCGTTCTACGCCCGCGACGTCGCCGGTCTTGGTGCCGTGGCCGAGACGGATGTGTTGGCACTGGAACTGGACGCCGATACCCTCGTCGAGATTTTCGAGGATCACTTTGCGATCCTGCTCCACATGCTTCGCGAGACCTGCCGCGAGCTCGTCAGTGCCGTGCGCCTCGTACCCGCGGAGCTGGCGAAGAGGTTACCGAGCGGCGATGTCTCCGATTCGCCAGCGGAACTCGACCTCGTCGAGCGCCTATTTCTTCTGCGTCGAACGCCAGCCTTTCGTTGTTCGAGTATCAGCGCGCTCGCAGAGGTCGCCCGAGGGCTTGCGGAGACCCACTTCGACCCGGGTGTCGAGCTCTGGCGAGAGGGTGAGCGCGCTTCCGGCGTTATGCTGCTCGTGTCAGGCCGCGTGGCGTGCACTTCGGGTGGGACGAGCTTCGACATCGGGGCTGGCTCTGTGCTCGGCGCACTCGAGTCCATCGCCGACGAACCCCGCTTCTACACCGCCGTAACCGTGACGAAGGTCATAGCTCTGCAAGGGAACATAGAGAATCTTATAGACGTCTTCGAGGACAACTTCGAGATGGCGATGGACTACCTCGCCGTCATGTCGCGCTGGCTGCTCGATCTACTCGATCGCTTCGCCTCGGGAGACCTCGAGCGATTGTACGGTTGCGATTCACTCCCGGGCGTCGAGTCCCACGAGGACTGAGGCTGGCGCGAGATGTTTCCCGTTTCGTCGCTCGGATGATGAATAATGGCGTTCAGAATGAAGGGACCGTGAGCACGACTCCACATCACGAAGCGAAACTCCTCTACCGTAAGCTCGACAACCTGTTTGTGACCTTGGACCCGGCACAGCCGCAGGCGCAGCTGCTCAAGTCTTTTCTGGGCCATCTCTACGAGAGCTTGCGGGAGGCGCTCGGCTTGCGCGCCGCCTTGTTGTACGGCGAGGGCAGCGATGGCTTCGAGCTCAAGGCCCAGTTCGGAGACCCGTCAGACACTCGCCAGGGCACAACCCCGTTGACCGAAGAACGTGCCCCGCTCGCACTCATCCTCCAGCACGGCGTATATCTTTTTCCCGACGTGGATGTGGGCGGGTCGCGAGACGTCCTCGCTTCTGGACGCGCGGCAGGGGTTGCGGTCGGTCGACGACCGCGCCGACACGTGATGCTGTTTTCGATCGGCGATGAGATCGCTCACGAGGAACTGGATTTCACGCTCAACGCCGTGCGCGCGGCCCTCGATGCGCGTCTGGGTGACGAACGCGTGCAAGGGCACCTGCGGCAAGCCATGGAGATTCAGCAGAGTCTGCTGATGGACGAACCGCCTCGGCTCGCGGGCTACGAGCTCGCGTGTCGATCCATCCCCGCCGAGGAGGTCGGTGGAGATTTCTACGACTTCGCGTCGTTCAACGGTCATAGCATCGGGCTCGCGATTGGTGACGCGAGCGGTAAGGGTCTGCCCGCGGCCTTGCTCGTGCGTGATGTTGTGACGGGACTCCGCATGGGGCTCGAGAAGAACCTGAAGATGACCCACGTCTTCAGCAAGTTGAACAGCGTGATCCACCGCAGCAACCTTTCCAGCCGCTTCATCTCCGTCTTCTACGCGGAGTTGGATCGCGAAGGAGACCTCATATATGTAAACGCGGGTCATCCAGCGCCCCTCGTCTTCAGCGGTGACACCGTGGTCCCTCTCGATCGCGGTGGTGCGATCGTCGGGCCGTTGCCGGAGACACGTTATCGGCGCGGCTACACGTACCTGGAACCGGCAGCCGTGCTCGTGGCGTGCACCGACGGCATTCTCGAACGCCGCAACTCAGCCGGCGAATTCTTCGGTGAGGAAGGCGTCATGCGGGTCGTCAAAGCGAACATGAGTGCGTCCGCAGGCGAGATTCTTGCGGCCGTCTACAGCGCGGCCGAAGCCTTCGGTGAAGGCGGCGCGTGGCAGGACGACGCCACGGTCGTCGTGGTCAAACGCCAGCCCGAAGACTATTCGCCTGGATCCGGCGCGTAGCGCGCACGCATCGTCGGGATCAGGTAGTCCGCAAACGCGCGCTCCAAGTCCAGGCGAGGCGCGAAGCCCCAATCCTGACGCGCAGCGTCGTCGTCCACGTCGGCGGGCCAACTGTCGACGATCGACTGGCGCTTGAGGTCGGGCTCGTGGCTGATCTGTGCTCCAGGGAAGGCCGCGAGCACGCGTTCGCGTATTTCTTCCGCTGAGGGATTGAACGCGCTGACGTTGTACACGCGCCGCGTGAGCCGCTCCGGCGTGGCCGAGCCCAGCAATGTGAGTGCTTCCACGGCGTCGGGCATCGCCATGAACGGAATGCGCGTATCGGGGCGCACGAAGCACACGTACGCTTCGTTCTGCGCGGCCGCGTGCAGCATCTCCGGCGCGAAGTCCGACGTGCCCCCCGAGGGCAACGTGACAGCGGAGATGATCCCGGGAAACCGCAATGCCCTGAAGTCGACGTGTCCGGGGGGGCTTCCGGCGGCGAGCTGTTTGTAGTGCTGGGAATAGTAGCGGCCGAGGTGTTCGCAATACAGCTTGTTGCATCCGTACATCGTCGTGGGGGTGTTCCAATCCGCCTCGCGGACGCGTCCGGCCGCGCCCTTCGACCCGAGATCCGGCAGGCCGTAGGCGGCGATCGAACTGGGATAGAGAAACACCACACGCCGTCCGTGTGACTCGCCCTCTTTTTGCGCGAACTCCAACATGCGCAACGTGCCTTCCACATTGACGAGGTGGGCTGTGGCTGGGGCAAACTCGCTGCGCGTGGACAACAGGGCCGCGAGGTGGAAGATCTGGTCGATGTCGTATTCGGCCAGTAGTCGCTCGAGTAGCGGCACATCGAGTACGGATCCGATGATGTGCTGTCGCACGCGCGGCGCACTCTCGGCATCGAGGGCGTGCAGATCGAGGGTGATGATCGGGCGCTCGTCGGAGCGTGACAGCGTCTCGATCAGTCCCTGACCGATCTCTCCGCTCGCCCCCGTGATCAGAACCGCTGGCTTGCGCATGGTGCGTCACGAATCGTCTCACAACGTCCCTGTTGAAGCGAGACCCGGGCGGCGATAAACTCTTACGTATCTACGGTATGCCGGCGGGACCCGTGCCCGCGCCGCAAACCACCTTCAAGGAGACCGCCCACAGTGCAGCCCCCGCCGAAACCGATGACCCTCACGCAGAAGATCCTGTGTCATCACGCGATCGGTCTGGAGAGGCCGTGGGTGGAGGTGGGCGACACGATCCGCATTCGTGCGGATTGGACGATCGCCTCGGAGCTGGCGTGGAACGGAATGAACGCGACGTACGAGAAGCTCGGTCGTCCGGTCCTTCACGATTCGGACCGCTTCTACCTGGCTCTCGACCACACCGTGGATCCCCTCACCCTCGCGAGCGATGAACGCACACAACGCCTCGTGGAACTCTCTCGGAGCTTTGCGAAGCGCGTGGGGTTGCGTCATTTCTACGACGCGAACCAGACGATCATGCACACGAAGTTCTACCGGGATCTCGTGCAACCCGGCCAGACCGTGATCGGCGCGGACTCCCACACGTCGAGCCACGGGGGCCTGGGAGCGTTCGCGATCGGCCTGGGCGGTGCGGACGTGTGTGTCGCCATGGTGCTCGGAGAGACCTGGATCCAGGTACCCGAGTCCATTCAGGTCACGTACGCCGGCCGTCTCCCTTTTGGACTCACCGGCAAGGACGTGATTCTCGAGACCCTCGGGACACTCGGACGCAATACCGTCGCGATGGAGCGTAGCGTCGAATACGTCGGGGACGCTCTCGAGGATTTCTCGACAGATTTTCGTTTCACCGTTGCGAACATGACCGCCGAGCTTGGCGGTCTGAACGGGATCTTTCCTGCGGACGATTGCGTTGCAGACCTCCTCGCCCGGCGCTCGGACGCGAAGGATAGCCCGCTCTACTTTCGCGCCGCACCCGACGCGGAGTACGCTGCCCGTTTCCGCTTCGACCTCGGCGACCTCGAACCCAAAGTCGCCAAACCCTACTCACCTGACAACGTGTGCTCCGTGAAGGAGTGCGAGGGGCAGACTTTGCAGGGCGTGTTCATCGGCGCTTGCACCACGACTGAAGAAGAGCTGATCCTGGCTGCACTCGTACTCCGGCGTGCCCTCGCGAGCGGTGTAGCGCCCGAGCCGAGTGCGAACCGGCTCGTCGTTCCTGGTTCCCTCGCGATCACGCAGAACCTCAGGCAGAAGGGCTTGCTCGAAGTGTACGAGCGGGCGGGTTTCCGCGTCGGGGTCCCTGGTTGTTCGATGTGCCTCGGCATCGCGAGCGACAAAGCCCAGCCCGGGGAGAACTGGCTGACGAGCCAGAACCGCAATTTTGAGAACCGCATGGGAGCGGGCTCGATCGCGTGGCTCGCGAGCGCACCCACCGTGGCGGCCAGTGCCCTGGGCCTGAGAGTGACCGATCCTCGCACATTGATCGCCGAGATCGATCAGGCGGAGTTCGCGGCCCTGCTGGCGCCTACGTCCCCGCGTGCCTCCATCACCGTGACCGAACCGAGCCCGCCAGTGTCGCTACGCCAACCTGAATCACTCGCCACCGAGCCTGACGTGGAGGAGCGTCTGGTCCTGAGCGGCTGCGTCCAGCTCTTTGGCGATCACGTCGACACAGACGCGATTATCCCGGGTGAATTCTGTCACCTCAGCGACCCCGAACAGATCGCCGCCGCGGCATTCCACTACGTGCGCCCTGACTTCCGCGACCGCATCGCACGTGGGCAGACCATCATCGTGGCTGGCGAAGGCTGGGGTTCGGGGAGTTCCCGTGAGCACGCTGTATGGGCATTGAAGTACGCCGGTATCGTGGCGGTGATCGCGAAGTCCTTCGCGTACATTCACCGCCGCAACCTCGTCAACGAAGCGGTGGCATTCTTCGAGCTCGCGGCGCCCGAGTTCCATGCCGCAGTGCGTGACGGCGCCGCGATCGCAATACGCCCGGACGGACTCGTGTCCCTGGAGGGGCAGTCCTTCGCGGCGCGGCCCTGCAGTGGCATTGCGCTGCAGATTCAGGCTGCCGGCGGTGTCGTGCCGGCATTGCAGCGGTACGGAGCTCAGGCCTTCGACGTGCTAAGCGCGGGACTTTCGTGAGCCGCGGCGCATCTGTCGGATACTCGAGGTGATGTGATGGCGACGAGAGCAGAGAACGACGCATTCGGTCCCATACAGGTCCCGGCGGATCGGCTTTGGGGCGCGCAGACTCAGCGCTCGCTCGAAAACTTCGCGATCTCGTGCGAGCACATGCCGGTCGCGTTCGTCGAGGCGCTGGCCACGGTGAAGAAGGCTGCGGCGCAAGTCAACAGAGATCTCGAGACACTCGATGCGAAGCGTGCCGACGCCATCGTCGCAGCTGCCGACGAAGTGCTCGCGGGCAAGCATCCCGAGGAGTTCCCGCTCGTGATCTGGCAGACCGGGAGCGGCACACAGACGAATATGAACATGAATGAGGTGCTCGCGAACCGCGCCAGCGAACTCCTCGGCGGATTGCGCGGATCCGATCGCCTCGTGCACCCGAACGACGACGTCAACAAGGGGCAGTCTTCCAACGACGTCTTTCCGACGGCCATGAGCGTCGCGGCCGCTGTGGCGCTCAGTCGGGGTGTCGTGCCCGCGATCACGCGTCTACGCGATGCGTTGCACGCGAAGTCGGTAGAGTTCGCCGATGTCGTGAAGATCGGGCGCACCCACCTTCAGGACGCGACGCCGCTCACGCTCGGCCAGGCACTCTCAGGCCATGTGGCGCAGTTGGATCACGGTCTGGCTCACGTACGAGCGTCTCTGCCCCATGTTCTCGAGCTCGCGCTCGGCGGGACGGCGGTGGGGACCGGCCTCAACGCGCACCCCGAGTACGCCGAGCGCGTCGCGCAGAAGCTCGCACAACTCGTGGGGCTTCCCTTCGTGACTGCGCCGAACAAATTCGAGGCCCTCGCCGCCCACGACGCCATGGTCGCCGCCCACGGCGCGCTCAAGACCGTAGCGGCTTCGCTGACGAAGATCGCGAACGACATCCGCTGGCTGGCGTCGGGACCGCGCTGCGGTATCGGGGAACTCGTGATTCCCGAGAATGAACCCGGTAGCTCGATCATGCCCGGCAAGGTCAACCCGACCCAATCCGAAGCGGTGACGATGCTCGCGGCTCAGGTCTTCGGCAACGACGTGGCGATCAACTTCGGAGGCGCGAGCGGTAACTTCGAGCTCAACGTCTACAAGCCGCTCATCATCCACAATCTGCTGATGAGTTGTCGCTTGATCAGCGACGGCTGCGACAGCTTCCGCAAGAACTGTGTGGTGGGAATAGAGCCGAACGCGGCGCGCATACGCGAGAACCTCGAGAAGTCATTGATGCTCGTGACGGCACTCAACCCGCACATCGGCTACGACAACGCGAGTCGTATCGCGAAGAAGGCGCACGCCGAAGGGACGACCCTGAAGGAGGCCGCGACGTCCCTCGGGCTCGTGACGCCCGAGCAATTCGACGAATGGGTCGTGCCCGAAAGAATGGTGGGAAAGCGCTAGCTTCTAGCCGAAGCTGCGTTTGCGGCCACGCAGGTTGCGACGACTGCCCTTCGGCCGCGGCCGGAAAGCGGGTTCGTCCATTCCGAAACCGTTCGCCGTGGGGAGCGACGGCCTACGCGGCGCCCGCTCCGTCGCCTCGTTGACGCGTAGCGCGCGCCCGCCGAGCTCATAGCCATTGAACTTCTGTGTGGCTGTCGCGGCCTGTTCGGAGCTCGACAGCTCCACGAACGCAAAGCCACGCGGGCGCCCCGTCTCGCGGTCAGTGGGCAGGGTCACGCTGACAACCTCGCCGGCTTTCGCGAACAACTCGCGGAGCTGCTCGGACGTGGTGTCGAAGCTGAGATTGCCGACAAATAGCTTGGTCTGAATGGTTTTCCTCTTTTCTGTTACTCCAACCCGTGCCCGATCAAGGCACGGTTCGGAAGTGCGATCTCGGGTGTCGCGAGTCTTCGCGGTTCTATGGTGCTCGGAGGATACCACGGCGGGCCCTGACCTGAAGGAACCCCAGGCAGACTGCTAGAACGTCTTGCGGCTATCCAGCAGAAGCGTCACGGGGCCGTGGTTGACGAGCCCAACGTCCATCGTAGTGCGGAAGTAGCCCTCCTCGACGTCGACGCCCGCCAGGGAGAGCTGCTCGACGAACTCCCGGTACAGAGGCTCGGCGACTTCCGGGGCCGCCGCCTCCGTGTAGCTGGGGCGTCGACCCCGGCGGCAGTCACCATACAGTGTGAATTGGGAGACGACGAGGACCTCTCCGCCGACCTCGACGCACGATCGGTTCATCTGGCCGGCGTCGTCCGGGAATATGCGCAAGTGCGCCACTCTCTTGGCCAAGGATTCGGCGTCCTGGTTGGTGTCACCGTCTCCCACCCCGAGCAGGACGAGGAGGCCAGCGCCGATGTGTCGGGCGACCTCGTCCTCAGTTGCCACGGAGGCCTCGAGCACGCGCTGAACGACGGCTCTCACGGTATCCTCACGATTTCACCCCATCGTCATGGGGCCGCCCTCAGACTAATCGCGCCGAATAAGGACTTCAAATCTGCACCATTGGCTTTCCGGCGTGATTCGTTTGCGCTAGGATTCGATTCGCACGCCCGGTTCGACAGACACTCCGGGCCGAACCGCTGAGGAGAACCGTTCATGACCTACGTCATCGCTGAGCCGTGCATTGATACAAAGGACACGGCTTGCGTCGAAGTGTGTCCTGTCGACTGCATCCACCCGAAGAAGGACGCCGAGGAGTTCGCATCAGAGAACAAGCTGTATATCGATCCAGAGACGTGCATCGACTGCGGCGCCTGCGTCCCGGTGTGCCCCGTTCAAGCCATTTTCCCTGAGGATGAGCTTCCGGAGAAGTGGGCGAACTACACGCAGATCGACGCGGACTGGTTCGAGACGCGCCGGTAGCCCCGTGTTCGATGGGCCGTCGCGTCGACGCGGCGGCCTACCCTGGCCCCGGAGGACAGCGCGGCGGGCGGGAGTGCGATGAAGGACATCTTACGGCTCGCAAGGCTCTATTTCGTGCTTCTCGCGATCTGTACGGTTGGACGCTGGTCGCTCGGCATATTTGGAGTCCCCTATGCGGACGGGCACCACTACTTCAGTCTGATCATCCTGACCGCGATTTCCTGCGTCTATTACCCGGCGTTTGCCCGGCGCTGGCAGAGCTACTCGGTTTCTCAGGCTATGGCTCTGGCAGCGACGCTCGGGTTCGCGGCTCAAGTCGTCATATTCGTATCCACGGCACTTTCGTACGCGTTGGGCATCGACAGCTACTTCAACCATCCGCGGGCCCTGCGGGTCGAGGAGAAGTTGCCAGTGCTGGCGGCACTCGGCAGTCGCCTGTCCGGAATGTTCGCGAATACGCTGAGTGCGGCGGTCGTCGGCTCCGTAGGCTGGGCCTTGGGTGGCCTCCTCCCCGACAAAGAGGCGTGACACGAGTGTCCTCGCTAAGGGACAGAAAGCCTTCTCGTTCACAGGCACTGACCGCGAAGCGCCGGTCCCTCCATTCGCCCCACGTGAGCCAAGTGACCTGATCAAGGTCTTTAGATCCAGTTCTTC
>Ga0214472_10009308_pt1 | contig 10247 bp, 5 predicted proteins | sample RVTome_6_FD_207662 | JGI IMG/M metagenome (GOLD analysis project Ga0214472, IMG submission 207662) | Soil microbial communities from uranium-contaminated site in the Upper Colorado River Basin, Wyoming, United States - RVT140D175 | ecosystem: Environmental > Terrestrial > Soil > Contaminated >...
GCCGGGTGGCGTGCAGGTGGTCGCAGATGTGCGCGACGTCGGTGGCGGGGGGGTTTCGCGCGTGGCGATGCTGGTCCGGCACACCGCCGACGGCTCGTGGGAGTTCGTGGAGGCGGTCAACCTGCCAGGCACGAGCATCTGGCTCGCCTCGGTCGCGACCCAGTCGGCGGCCGATCAGGTGGATGTCGCGATCATGGGACAGGACGTGTCCGGCAACGTCGGCTGGGGAACGAAGAAGGGCGAGCTGCATCGCACCGGCGACGGCTCGATCCGTCCGGTGATCACGATCCTTTCCCCGCCGGCCGGTGCCGTCTACGCGCGGGGCCAAGACGTGCGCGCGGACTACGGCTGCTACGACCCGGCCGGCGTGGTCTCGTGCACCGGCACGGTTCCGCGGGGCGCGCCGATCGACACGGCGACGAGCGGGACCAAATCGTTCACGGTGACGATGGTCAACGCGCAGGGCGAGACGTCGTCTCGGACCGTCACCTACGTCGTCGGCTTCGCGTTCTCGGGCTTCCACGCGCCGGTCACGAACTATCCCGGCATCACCGCCGCGACGGCGGGATCGACGCTCCCGATCAAGTGGACGATCAAGGACGGCAACGGCAACTACGTTCGCGACCCGTCCACGGCAACGTCACTTCGATCGCAGACGATCTCGTGCGCGAACCGTCCGTCGGGCATCGCGGAGGATGTCTCCACGCCGGGGCCGATCGTTGCGGTCTACAACCTCGGCGGCGAGCATTTCCAGTACGACTGGAGGACCGACGCCGCGTGGAAGAACACGTGCCGCCGCGTCTTCCTGACGCTGTCGGACGGCAGCAAGCATTTCTTCGACGTTTCGCTGAGATAGACGGCGGGCAATGGCCGGCATCGGATTCGCGGCGGCCCAATCCTCCGCGTTTGCGCCGCCGCGACGGGCTTTCCGCGCCTTCGCGTCGTTTGCTACCCTTGTTCTGTCGCGCCCTGCGCGGCCCGGGCGCTGGGGGGCGCTCGGGAATCGGCCCACGAGGCCGGCTCATGAGGGAGGAGCACGTTGAGGATTCGTCTATTCGCCGTGGCCGCGGTGCTCGCGCTGGCCCTGCCCGCGGCCGCGCCGGCCACGACCCCAGCCACGACCCCGGCCACGACCCCGGCCACGACCCCGGCCACGACCCCGGTCACGACCCCGGCCACGATCGCGGTCGCGCCCGGCGGCGACGTCACGATCGCGCCCGCGGCGGCCGGCATTCTGGCAAGCCCGAATGTTTCCCTGATCGCGACCGTTCCCGACGCCGGCGGCGTCGGCGGCCGCTTCGTTCAGTCGGGCGGCAAGACCTACTACTTCACCACCGGCTATCTGGGGCTTCGCATCTTCGACGCGACCAACGCGGAACTGCCGATCCTGGTCGGCGCGCTGCCGCTTCCCGTCTGGGAGAACGAAGACGTGGACGTGTCGGTGTCGCGACGGCTCGCGATGATCTCGGTTGACAACACCAGCAGCAACATCGCCGGGGGCATGTACGTCGTGTCGTGGGCGAACCCGGCGCTGCCCACGCTCGAGGCGTTCCTGATGTATCCCGCAGCCACGCCGACCGGCAAGGGCGGACCGGGCCACATCGCCAACTGCATCGCCGACTGCGCCCGCTACGCCTACGTCGGCGGCGCGCGCGACGGCTCGATCTACATCGTCGATCTTGCCAACCCGAAGCAGCCGCGTGTCGAAACGACGCGCGTGCTTTCGTCGCAGAATCCCGCCGGTCGCGGCAATGCCGCATTCACCGGCGGCGACGTGCACGATGTGTGGGCCGAGTCGGCCACGCGCGTGTGGGCGACGGGTTCGGGCGGGACCGCGCAACTCGACGTGACCAACCCGCTCTCGCCGGTGGTGAAGTATCAGATGACCACTGCAGCCAACAACACATGGAATCAGTTCATCCATCACAACTCGATGCGGCTGGACGCATCGACGATGCTCGTCACCGAAGAGGATTGGCTCCAGCCCTTCTGCGGCGAGACCGGCACCGAGCAAGGCGGCTTCCAGACATGGCAGATCCCCGCGACGACGACCGGCAACTTGACCTTGCGCGACCAATGGATCACCGAACTCGGAACCTACGTGGACGGCGGCGCCGCGGCGACGATCACCTGCTCGAGTCACTGGTTCACGTTCAACCGGCACAAGATCGTCGCCGTCGGCTGGTACGACCAAGGCGTGCGCTTCCTCGACGTCACCGATCCCGGCAATATCGTGCAGAAGGGCTACTGGATCCGGCCGTCGGAAGGGATCGGCGCGTCGGCCGGCTTGTTCCATCCGGTCCGCGACGACATCGTCTACGTTCCCGACTACGAGCGCGGCCTGGACATCATCGCGATCGCGAACGGAGGCGTCGGCGCCGCGACGGTCGTCGCTCCGATCCGGCAGGAATGGATCACGCCCGGCGTCACCTTCGCCGTCCGGCCGCACCCGCAGTACGGCTACGCATGCCTGCTTCCGGCCGGTGCCGCGACCGGGGCAGCGACGGGCGCCGGGAAGGAATCGACCGTCCGCACGGCGAAAATTCAGGCGTCCGGCCGGCGAGTCTTGTCCGGCTAACCAGAACATGGGGGAGGAAACACGATGAGAAAAGCTCTTGGCTTGCTCGGAGCCCTGGCCGTGGTCGCGGGCATCGGCATCCCGGCGTCGGCCGCGCCCGGCGGTCCCTGCCAGGGACAGGTGGACGCAATGTGCAGCTACCGGGCGCCGAACAGCACCGAGACCCGCCAGTGCGACTATTGGATCAACGACCCGGCGATCCAACGCAACTTCTGTGGCGAATTGCCCGGCCTTGGCCCGATCGTCTAGCCGGTCGTCTCGACAGAAATATCCGAAAGCGGCGAGGATCGGGGAGGTCCTCGCCGCTTCCGAGACGAAGCACCTCGAAGAGAGCTGCAGGGCGAGAGGACGAAGAAGCCGTTGCGCGATTGCACGAAACGAACGAAACGGTCCGGCATGCGCCGGGCCCTGCTCGCGCTGCTTCTGGTGCTTCCGCTGCTTGCCAACGGCACGGCTCGCGCGCTCGACCCGTTCTGCTACAAGCAGCTTCCGCCCGACTCGGTCTCCGGGCAAGGCACGCGCGCGCAACTCGGATTCCACTACAAGCTTTGGCTGCCGTCCTACGGCGCGCGGTGCGGCGCCGCCAAAGGAACCATCGCCTATTACGGCACCAGCGACGCGATCGCCACCGAAGCGGCGATCGATCGTGTGGACATGTTCTACGGCCGCGAAGTGGCGCTCTCGCGGGTCGAGCAAGCGTTGATCGAAACCGATTCGCGCGCGCAACTGTTCCGGATCGGCAGCGTCCAGCACATCCCCGTCTATATCGACGCGCTGACCGTTTCCTACAACCTTGATTGCGCGAAGCAGCCGCTCAAAATCAGCGGCGAGAATCTCGCGCTCATGTACGCCGGCCTGATCACGTCGTGGAACGACGAGGCGCTCGTGGCCGATAATCCGTCGCTGGCGGCCTGCGAGCGTGCCGTGCGCTTGGTCGTGCGATCCGACCAGGGCGGTGCATCGCTGGTCTTCAAGGATTATCTCGCCAAGCGCAATCCGATGTTCCGCCCCTATGTCGAGCCGCAATTGAATCAGGCGTGGCCTCTGGGCGCCTCGCCGGTGTGCAAGGGCAACGCCGACGAGGGGATGGCCGGTTGCATCTCCAGCCGTCAAGGCGCCATCGGCTACGTCTCGCTTCGCGTCGCAAAGGACCGTGGCCTCAAGCAAGCGCTCATCGACAACGGCTCGGGCGCGTATGCCGCTGCGACATCGAACGGTTGTAAGCAGGCCGCCGATTCGTCCACGCTCCCGCCACAGACGACCGGAGACTGGAGCGGAGCGTCGCTCACCAACCCGCCGTCGGGATACGCGCTGTGCAGCTTCGGATTCGTCTTGGCCTGGCAGAACTACCGCGGCCCCTACCCGACGACGGCCAACCCCGAACAGGTCCGCAACATTCGCGATTACCTGATCGTGGTGCTGAGCGATCCCGTGCAGGCCAAGCTCGTGAACTTCGCCGTGTCGCCGCTGCCGCCGCGCGTCCTGTCGCTTGCGCGCGCCGGGGTCAATTCGATTGAACTTTCGTAAGACGCACCGGTCTCCTTCGTATCTTCGCAGGTCATAGGCCGTATTCCAGGAAAACACGCCCGAGGGGCAGGAACAGGTCCGTGGCAGGGCGAATAGCCCAACAGGAACAGGACGTCGTCCAGGGGGCAATTGTGGACGGCGCCCCGCCGGGGGAATCGCCCCGGCGATCCGGAGGGGATGCCCTACGAGGGCAAGGAGGAGGATTCTCGATGCGTGTCACACGTTGGAGGAAGGCGGTGCCGATCCTCGTCGGAACGGCCATCGTCGGATCGATGATCTCGCTGCCGTCGATGGCGCACACGGTCCCGATCAAAGCCGTGCCCGGCGCGGGTCAGGCCGTGCGCGGCGTGGATCCGGGTCAGACCGGCTGCCCGAACTTCGCTTGGGGTGGCACCTCGGCGACGACGGACAACCCGTGCGCGGTTTGGTTCCAGGTGAACCAGCCGATCACGCCCGCGTCCACGCTTTCGGTTTTCGGGCCCGACGATGACGGCGCGGCGGTCGCCGGAACGGTCTCGCACCGCGATTCGGCGACGGCGCCCCAAACGGGGACCGGCAGCCTCGCGTCGAACCTGCCCGGCCCCGACACGGTCATCTTCACGCCTGCGGCCGCGCTGACGGCCGGTAGTTATCGCGCCCTCGCACTGATGACCGACGACCCGCTTCTGGGCGCTCACGGACAGAACTGCGACGAGAACACCGGTCCCACGTTCAACTGCTTCGAGTGGCGCTTCACCGTCGCGCCGACGCCGGCGACGCCGGTCATCACCTCGCCGGCCGAAGGCGGCTCCGAAAGCACGCGCCTCGTCACCGTGAGCGGCACGGCTGAGAGCAATTCCGTGGTCGAGATCCGCGACGCCGCCGACGCGGTGCTCGCCGAGGCGGCCGCGACCGCCGCCGGTGAGTTCGAAGCGCTGATTCCCGCCGCGGACGGAGCGAACACGATCACGGCTCGCGCCACGTCCGCGATGGCCACGACGGCCGAGCGCAAGTGGGCGGCCTATGTGGAGTGCCGCGACGCGGCCATCGACCCGGACAACGCATTGCTGCTCGAGGAGGAGTGCGGCGTTGCACCGGCCGAGGCTCTGCCTCCGGTCGCGACGTCCGCCGCGGTTTCCTTCACCGCCGACGCGACGCCCGACACGGAAGCGCCCGAACTCACGCTGATCACGCCGCCGGACACGATCCAGTTGCTCGAGGCCGAGGCGCTCGTCGTGGGGACGGCGACCGACAACGACCAAATCGAGTCACTCCATGTCGTCGTCACGGACCTGCTGTCGAACGCGGTAACGGCCTTCACGGTCACCTTCGACAAGGAGCCGATCACGGACTGGTCGGTCAGCCTGCACGGAATCGGCTATTTCACCGTCTCGGTGACCGCCGAAGACCGCGCCGGCAACGCGTCCACCACCATCACGACCACGTACTTGTCGACGACCGGAAACTTGCTGGCCTAGCTCGAAAGATCGGGATGCCCACGAGGCGTCTCACGAGAAGGGGAGGGTACCGAGGATGAGGAACTTCACCAAGAAGATGTTGATCATGACCGTCGCCCTGGCGGCCGTCGCGGTGGGCGGCATCGGAAACGCTGCCGACATCGCGTGCCCGGGTGGGGAGACGAGCAGCTTCCCGTCGACGCGTCGCGTCGTCTGGACCCAGTCGAACAGCTGCGTGGTCGAGCCGCTTCTGAGCCGGTCCGACGGCCTGCTGGTCTACGTCAAGGACGGCGAGCCCGACAACTTGGGCGAGGCCAACCTGAAATCGATCGATTTCCAGACGGTCGGCGACAACATCAACGTCAAGCTAGCGACGGCCGAGCGGATCCCGCGAAACATCAACGAGTTCCCGCAGACGACGGGTGCCGGCGTTCGCGCGCCCTACGGCGGCGTCCACGTGCTCGCGCTGTTCCAGACGCCGCAGCTTCAGACCACGCAGGTGATGGGTCTGACGGCGACGGGCGGGACGGCCACGTTCGGTCCGTACAACATTCAGGACAACTACCACTTCTTCGTCTACTACGGCATCACGGCCAGCTCGGGTGCGACGCCGACGTGCGGCTGGGGCATCTACGACCAGTTCGGTCAGTTGTTCTCGGTGTTCAGCCAGAGCCACGTGGACTCGGGTGAGAACTTCAGCTGCGTCAACAACGGTGCCGGACTAATCACGATGAACTTCAAGTACCGCACGAACTGGCGGCTGGAGCCCGAAGGTCTGAACCGGACGATCGAACTGGTCAAGGCCGGTCAGAGGATCACCAACGTCAAGGGCTTCACCTGGATGGACCACGAGGTCGGCGGTCCGCCGCCGGTCGGTCTTGTCGTCGGTCTGACGCACTACACCGACGTGATCCCGAAGGCGGGCTACGACTTCGGCGCGTGGGTCGGGGACCCGAACTCGGGCGGCGTGCCGACGCACACCTGCTCGCGGTACCCGATCATCGGGACCGTGCCGAACCCGCTCGCGACCGGCTCGGCGTGCTACGCCAGCCTGTCGGCTTCGGGCGTCGGTTTGGGCATGCGGCCGACCAGCCTCGCGGTCAACGCCTAAGCAAGCAACACGGCACGCCCCACACGGCAAGCCAAGGAGGGGGACGGACAACCGTCCCCCTCCTGTCTCATTCTTCGTGAATCGGATGATCCCGGGATGATCGCGGTCCATTAGCGGCCGGATCCGGGGACTGGGGCAGGGAATCGCGCCGACGAAGGTGAATACGTTTCTGCGGGTTTTTTTTCTGCGGGCATATGGGGTGCCCGTTCCATCCTTGGCGGGAGTATTCTTGATGTTTTCTAGGGTTTCGCATGATTTCCACCGGGCGTGGCCACGAGCCTGCCGGCCGGAAAGCACCCACGAGGACGGATGAGGGGCATCGTTTCCATTCAGGGGAGGCGCGCGGGCTTCGCCCGACGCGTGGCGGCCGCCTGCTCGATCCTGATCCTGGCGACCGTGCTGCCCGGCTCCGCCGCTCCCGAGCCGGCCGAATCATTCGCGCGCGGCGGGCTCCGCGGCTCGAAAGCGACGATGGCCCCGGTCCGCGTTCCCGCGCGCGTGTCGCGACTTGCGGTCGTACCCGGCACGAAGCAGTACTGGGCGATCGGGCTCGCCACCGCCGTCGTCCCCGGATGGGACGGAACCAGCCCGGGCGGGCAGGTCGTGTTCCTCCGCGGCGACGGATCCACCCGGGACATGACGTGGGACATGATCGGCCCGCCGGTCAAAGACGGGAAGCCGGCGAACCCGACGCTGACGAACTTCTCGCTCGCGCCGAACGGCGAAGGATGGGCGGTCGGAGAGGACGGCCTGCTCGTCCATCACGCGCCCGGCGGCGGATGGCGCATCGATTCGCAGAGCGGCATCACGCCGCGAACGCTGCAGTCGGTCAGCCTCGGCGTCGCGAACGGAACCGTGTACGGCTACGCGGTCGGCGAACAACGAACGATCCTTCGTCTCAGCGGGCGAACCTGGACGGTCGAGGCCGGAATCTCCGCGGTCGAAGGCGACCTGATCGCCGTCAGCGCCGTCTCGCCGAACGAAGCATGGGCCGTGAGCCGTTCCGCGTCGGACGCGCTTTTCATCTGGCATCGCGAAGGAAGTGTGTGGAGCCGGTACCTGACGCAGCGGCCGATGTTCGATAGTCCGCCGGCATCGGCCGGATGTTGCGCGACCAACAAGTCGGCGCGCGGGTCGGCGATCGCCGCGACGCCGAACGGCGTGTGGGTGACGGGCGAAATGGCGCCGGTGGATCCCTCGAGCCCGTTCGTGGACGAAGTCGTCGGCGACCAGTCGCGGCCGTTCGCGTTGTTCATCGCCAACCAAGGCGGTCTCACCAGCTACTGCCCCGACATGTACGCGCTCGGCCGCTACGACGCCGGCCCGCAGCGCGTGACGGCCACGCGGCTCTGCGATCAGTCGATGCCGCTGTCGGCCTTCGATCTGACCAGCTTGACGGCGTTCCCGTCGGGCGAGGTGTTCGCCGGCGGCATGGGCCTGTTCCATTTCAAGGACGGCGGATGGTGGCGCGAGCCCAACGTCGCCGGCTATCTGGTTTCCGTCGCGTTCGCGTCTCCCACCGACGGCTGGGTTGCCTCCAGCGGCAACACGTTCGGCGCCGGCGGCGCCGTCTACTCCAGCACGACCGTGCTCGGCCGCTGGTCGCCGGCGCAGACCGCGCCGCGCGTGGCGCGGTGGAGCCAGCCCAGCACGAAGGTGCTCGAGGCAGTGGCCGTCGAGCCGAACGGTTCGCGCACGATGGCCGTCGGGCAGGAGGGCATCTCGCTGCTGAAAGGCGCCGACGGCGCCTGGGACACCATCCAGATGAGCCTCAGCGAGACGCTCCACGATGTCGCCTGGGCCGGCTCGACCGCATGGGCGGTGGGAACACGCGGGGTGTTCGCGCGCTTCGACGGCCGGGAGTGGGTGGTTCCCTACGGGCTCGGACAGATCGTTGGTGAAGCGCTGTTCGGGGTCGCGTTCCGCTCGCCGACCGACGGTGTCGCCGTCGGCGAAGGCGGCGTGATCGTCCGGTTCGACGGCCGCGGCTGGCGTGTCGATCCGGCATCGAAGCGCGCGACGAGCAAATCGCTCTACGCGATCGCCGTCGCCGGGGATCGCTACGTCGCCGTCGGCGAAGCCGGCACCGTGCTGGTGTCGGCCGGCAGCGGATGGAAAGCCGTTCAAGGGTTGACGCCGCTGCTGCGCCGCGGATCGCAGACGCCGGCCGATCTCTACGACGTCGTCGCGATTGCCGGCGACGAGATCGCCGTCGGCGGCGCCCGTTCCGTTCTGCTGACCGGACGGCCCGAGGCGCTCGCGCCGCTGCCGGTGCCGCCCGAGGGCGCCGTCGTCGCGCTCGACGCGCGGCGGGCCGGCTCCGTGCTTCGCATCCTCGCCTCGGTCAGCGAAGAGACCGAAAAGTACGCCGGTTCGCGGCTGTCGCTGTCGAGCGCGACGCTCATGGCATTCGACGGCGTGCGTTGGACGGACGCGCACCGCACTGCGCCGCGCTCGCAGTATCCGACCTACGAGCCGTCGGCCCCGGAGGATCCGCCGCTGGCCGTGATTCTCGACGACGATGGACGCTCCGGATGGGCCGTCGGCGGCCGCATCGCCAACGCCGTCGATCCCGACGGCCACATCCAAGCGATCGCGACCTCATCGTTGTTCCGCTTCGACGCCGTGCGAAGCCCGCGCGAGCCCGGCACCGAAGCGACGCCGAATCTGCCGAAGACCGGAACGACGTTTGCGTTCTTCGGTGAGAGTGGCTGCGACGCGGCGCTGTGCAGCCTCGCCGTCGGCAGCGGCGTGAAGGGCGACGTGATCGCGGCCCAGATTCAGGATGAGATCAATTCGCTGGCCGGCAAGCCGGGCGCGCCGGCGTTCGCGCTCTACGGCGGCGGGATGCGCCGTCTGGGTTTGCCCGAAGAGCTGGCCGAATTCAAGGGGTTCTTGGACCGGATGGCGGTCCCGACGTTCGCGGCCGTCGGAGAGACCGATCTGTTCCAGTCGCAAGAGACGCCCCAGCTCAGCGGCGCCGCCGGCCGGATGGTCCAAGGCTCGCTGCCGGCCAACAACATCTACTATCGCGAAGGGTTCGCCTCGGCCTACGCGCCGTGGGGCACGCGCAAGGCACCCGGGCCGATCAAGCCCGTCGTGGTCGTGGGCGAGCCCACCCCGGCCGCCGGCCAAGCCCGAACCCACTACGCATTCGACTACGTCACCCGCGGGAAGGAGTCGCTCCGCGTCGTCGTGCTCGACTCCAGCCGCCGCTCGTTGTCGTCGGAAGGCCAGAATCCGGCGCAGACGCAAACCGACTTCCTCAATCGAGTGCTTGCCGGACGGCCGAGCGGCGAGCCGGCGATCGTGATGATGAACCAGCCGACGCTCAACACCACGCGCGGCTTCGAGTTCCCCAACTGGAACAACACGCTCGATGCGACCACGTTCCATTCGGCGCTCGTTACGCACGGCGTGTCGGCCGCGTTCGCGTCCGGGCTCCGCGTCAACTTGGTGTATCGCGTCGGCGCGTCCGGCACCTCGGTGCGAGTGCCGTTCTACGTCTCGGGTGCCGGTGGCGCGGCGCTGGAAGAGACGAAGATGCCGACCGACGGCTTCTATCACGCGTGGTATCTTGTCAACGTCGCGCCGG
>Ga0214472_10009309_pt1 | contig 10247 bp, 5 predicted proteins | sample RVTome_6_FD_207662 | JGI IMG/M metagenome (GOLD analysis project Ga0214472, IMG submission 207662) | Soil microbial communities from uranium-contaminated site in the Upper Colorado River Basin, Wyoming, United States - RVT140D175 | ecosystem: Environmental > Terrestrial > Soil > Contaminated >...
GAACATCGATCCGGGAGATGGGCATGCCCTGCATCTGATTGAGCTCATAGCCGTAAAAGGCGCAGGCGGCGGGGTTGGCATCCACAATCCGTCCGCCTGCGGGCTCGACGAGCAGCATCACCACGTGGTTGTTGCGAAAGAGGCTCTCGTAACGCCCCTCGCTCTCGGCCAGCTGCTCCTCCACCACCTTGATGGCCGAGATGTCGGTGAGGATGGTGAAATAGCCCTCCACGCCACTCCGGGCGTTCTTGTCGGGCACCAGGGTCACCAGCACGGGAACCGTTTCGCCTCCGGTTTTCCGGACCATTTTTTCATAGGCCACCCGGGCCCCCGCCAGCACCCGCTCCTCGTAGGGGCGGACTTCCTCGTAAACCTGCGGCCCCAGCACCTCGTCCATGGTGCGGCCCAGCACCGTTTCGGACGCCACGCCGAACCAGCGCTCGAAGCTGCGGTTGACGAACCTGTAGCGCCCCTGCCGATCCACATGACTCACCGGCCCGGGCAGGCTGTCCGAGAGCAGGCCGAGCTCCCGCTGGCGCTCCTTCGTCAGGGTCTCCAGGGCCTTTCGCTCATCGATGTCGCGGGCCACGGCCAGCACCCGGGGCCCTTCGGGCAGCTCGACGGGACGGAAGATCGCCTCCACCCAGAAAACCCGTCCGGCGCTGTCCTTGACCTGCCAGTCGAAATGCGCCGGGGGCTGTTTCAGGATGCCCCCGACCCAGGACAGCACGGAGGATTCCTCCCCTTGGCGCACGTCCGCGCAGAGATCGCTGAGCTCAAGACGGAGGATGTCCCCCGCGCCGTAATCGAACAGCTTGAGCATGGCCGGGTTGGCCTGCCCCAGGCTGCCTGTTTTGGGGTCGAAGAGAAAGACGGCTTCGGTGACACCGTCGAAAATGGTCCGGGCGGTCTCCTCCCGGGCGCTCACCTCCCGCAGGATGCGATCGTTTCTGCGGAGCCGGCCGGATGTCATGGTCAGTATCAGCAGGGCGCTGTAAGCGACGAACAGCCACCCCTTGTAGGTCTGGAGTTCGGTGAGCAGCAGAGGGTCGTGAACGAGGGAGAACAGGGCACGATCGGAGAAGAGGATCCAGAGTCCCCCGAAAAGAATGTATCCGGCGCAAAGCCGCATTGCCTGGGACCAGTATTTTTTCATGAAAACCTCGCAGGAACCTTGTCGCAGAAATACACAGATGTGTTAGAGCGTAAGGACGGAAAATCATTACACAATAAATTAAAAAATGCAGCCCCTTTCGCCGGCGCCCCGGAGGCGCCGAGACGGCCCCTGCCCGCTGGCCCTTTGCCGCCGCCTTGGGTTATGATGCCGCGCCCGCCGCTTCCCCCGACTCCGACAAAGGAACCTCCATGGCCCTCATGCCCCAGACTCTCACAAGGATACTGCACTGGCTCTCCGAGGAGACCGGCATCTCCCCGCCCCGGACCCGAAGCACCCTGGAGCTGCTTCGCGAAGGGGCCAGCGTCCCCTTCATCGCCCGCTACCGCAAGGAGAAGACCGGCGAGCTCGACGAGGTGCAGATCCGCAGCCTGGAGCAGGGGCTTCATTACTATCAGGAGCTGGAGGAGCGCCGCAGCAGCGTGCTGGCCTCCATCCTTGATCAGGGCGGCCTCACGGAGCAGCTTGCCGCCGCCATAGAAAACTGCCGCAGGAAGAACGAACTCGAGGATCTCTACCTGCCCTTCAGGAAGAAGCGCCGCACCAAGGCGACCATGGCGCGGGAGCGGGGCCTTGCGCCCCTGGCCCGCTCCATCCTGCAGGCCTGCGGGCGCAGCCGGGATCTCCAATCCCTGGCCTCCCCCTTCGTCGGCCCCGAGGTTCCGGGCGCCGGGGCGGCCCTGGCCGGGGCGGGACACATCCTGGCCGAAGACCTCGCGGACCAGGCGCAGGTGCGCGCAGGCGCCCGGGAGCTCAGCCGCCGCAAGGGGCGACTCTGCGCCCGGGCGGCCCCGGGCAAGGACCTTGCCCCCACCAAGTTCGAGCAGTATTACGATCACGGCGAGCCCCTGACCCGCGCCCCCTCCCACCGGGTGCTGGCCATGCTGCGGGGCGAGGCCGAGGGGGTGCTGCGCCTGGGGGTGGACGCGCCCCAGACAGAGATCCTCCAGGGCATCCGCCGCGCCTTCATCCCCGCAGGCCACCCCCATAGCGACTATCTCGCCGAGGTGGCCGAGGATGCCTACGATCGTCTCATCGCCCCCTCCATCGAGACGGAGCTGCGCGCCGAAGCCAAGGATCGCGCCGAGCTGGAGGCCATCGCCGTCTTCGCCGCCAACCTGCGCAACCTGCTTTTGGCCGCCCCCGCCGGGGGCAGGCGGGTGCTGGGGGTGGATCCGGGCCTGCGCACCGGCTCAAAGCTGGCCGCCGTCAGCGAGACGGGCCGCTTCCTCGCCCAGGCCACCGTCTACCCCCATACGGGAGCCGCCCGCATCCCCGAGGCCAGGAGGGAGCTGCTCGGACTCATCCGGCTGCAGCGCGCCGAGATGATCGCCCTGGGCAACGGCACAGCCGGCCGGGAGATGGAGGAGTTCATCCGCGAGACCCTGCAGGAGGCGGGGCTGGACATCCCCCTGGTCATGGTGAGCGAGGCCGGGGCCAGCATCTACTCGGCCTCCGACATCGCCCGGGAGGAATTCCCCCATCTGGATCTCACGGTGCGCGGCGCCATCTCCATCGCCCGCCGCCTGCAGGACCCCCTGGCCGAGCTGGTCAAGCTCGATCCAAAGAGCATCGGCGTGGGTCAGTACCAGCATGACCTGAACCAGGGCGCCCTGAAAAATGCCCTGGACGCCGTGGTGGAGAGCTGCGTCAACTTCGTCGGCGTGGATCTCAACACCGCCTCCAGGCCCCTGCTCTCCTTCGTCTCGGGCATCGGCCCCGCCCTGGCCGCCGCCATCGTCGCCCATCGGGACGAGAACGGTCCCTTCAAGAGCCGCCGCGAGCTGCTCAGGGTGCCGCGCTTCGGACCCAAGGCCTTCGAGCAGGCCGCGGGCTTCCTGCGCATCCGCAATGCTGCGCATCCCCTGGACGACAGCGCCGTGCATCCCGAGCGATACAAACTGGTGGAGACCATGGCCCGGGATCTGGGCCTGCGCCTTTCGGAACTGGCGGGCAACGCCGAAAGAGTCGCCGCCGTCGATCTGACCCGCTACTGCAGCGCCGAGGCTGGCCTGCCCACCCTCAGGGACATCGCCGCCGAGCTCTCCAAGCCGGGCCGCGACCCAAGGGAGCGGTTCCAGGCCGCGCAGTTCCGCAAGGACGTGCGGGAAATCGCCGATCTCAGGGAAGGGATGCTGCTTCAGGGAACGGTGAGCAACGTGGCCGCCTTCGGTGCCTTCGTGGACATCGGCGTGCATCAGGACGGCCTGGTGCACATCAGCCACCTGGCAAACCGCTTCGTCAAGGATCCCGCCGAGGTGGTGCGGGTGGGCGACATCGTGAGGGTCAAGGTGATCGGCGTCGATGCGGCCCGAAAGCGCATCGCCCTCTCCATCAAGGAGGCCGCAGGCCCGGCCTGAGGCGCGATGCTATGCTGATGTTCAAACCCCGCAGTTTTCCCCGATTCCCGGCGCCCGGAGGGACCGAAACCCCATGAACGACGGATTTTCCCTGGATCTGTTCCGCCTGGTCGGCATCGCCGCCCTCATCCCCGTCTACCTGCTGGCCCTGCGCCTCACAGGCGCCGCCGTGGAGCGCTTCGGGCGCAGCCGCAAGTACGCCGAGAGCCGCATCCTCTACGTGCGCAAGTACTTCAAGCTGCTGCTGGTGATGCTGGCGGCCGGGGCCGCCACCGTCATCCTGGGCATCGACTTTCGCCACATCTGGCTGGTGGCCTCCTCCTTCTTCGCCCTGGCGGGCATCGCCCTGTTCGCCAGCTGGTCCATGCTCAGCAACCTCACCGCCGGGGCCCTCATCTTCTTCAACTTCCCCTACCGCATCGGCGACCGCATCCGCATCATCGACGGAGACAACAGCATCGAGGGCGTCATCGGCGACATGAACCTCTACTACATCCAGATCCTCGACGATCAGAACAACCTGGTGCTCTACCCCAACAACCTCGCCCTGCAGAAGCCCATCCGCTGCCTCAAGGCCCAGACGCCCGCGCAGGAGAGCGCCCCGTCCGAGCCCGGAGCCTGAAGCAGCGCAAATCGCCCTTGCTTTGGGCCGCCCCGCCGTGCTAGAAAAAAACCCTTCGTCGGGGCGTAGCGCAGCCTGGTAGCGCACCTGCTTCGGGAGCAGGGGGTCGAAGGTTCAAATCCTTTCGCCCCGACCATTTTTCACCACCTTCCGGTCCCGAATGCGGAAGGTATCCATCAACCAAAGAACCCCCTGCGGATCACTGAGCTCCGCAGGGGGTTTTTGTTTTCAACCATCGCTCTTTTTCCGGGAAGCCTCACCTGTGCAGTTGACCGGCCCAGTTTTTCCTGAAAGAACGCATCGAAGAAGATTCCCTGGCGCTGCCGGTCCCCTCGGTCATTTTACCCGATGGCCATCCAGGAGCCTGTCGGACTATACGGACTGATGCGAAAATTTGAAGCTTCGAGAGCAGATTTCTGCTCGTTTGCAGCCCCATAGCCATAGCTATGGGGCAAAAAGGAGCGGGGATATGGGCCGAAGAATCGAATTTGCAGCCAGTTCATGGACAGTCCGACAGGCTCCTGGACCTGCCGTCTCAGGTTTCCCGCCATGGGCAGGCACGGGGGCCTGCCCCTACGAAACCTCTACTTACAGGTTCGGTTCGGTGCTTTTGCCGTTTCCTTTTGCTCTTACGGCGTTCAGGCAGCCCGGGCCGATACCGACCACCAGCAGGATCAGCGTCCAGGAGCAGCCTCCGGCGAGGGCGGTATCGAGCCGTATCCCCAGGGCGATGACTCCAGCGCCGGCAGGGCCACGGACCAGTTTCAGCCTCCACGCGGAGGCCGGGGCTTTTCCGGTCTTGCGGCCCCCTCTGGACCCGGCTATGCTTCCGGGATGACAAGATCTTCTGGGTTGGTATACTGGATTAAGGTGCCGGTTCCGGCTGAGAGAATCCATCGATCCGGGCAACCTCCTTCCTTCTTGAGCTTCCCGGCGCTTCGGGATCGTCTCGCCCTCAACTTTTTGCTTGTCTCCGAGGAGAACCAACGTGCTCGAAACCGGCCTTAGGAAATTCGTCGCTCCCGAATACGTATTCGGCCTGGGGGCCCGCAAACTTACCGGGCAGTACGCCAGAAAGCTCGGAGGGCGAAAGCTGCTGGTCGTCTCCGATCCGGGGGTGATAGCCGCGGGCTGGACGGCGGACGTGATCGCGGCCATCGAGGAGGAGGGCCTGACCTACGCCGTTTTCTCCGATGTTTCGCCCAACCCGAGAGCGGCCGAAGTGATGACGGGAGCCGCCTTTTTCGAGCAGGAGAACTGCAACATGCTCGTGGCCGTGGGCGGCGGCAGCCCCATCGACTGCGCCAAGGGCATCGGCATCGTCAGTTCCAACCGGCGGCACATCCTCGAATTCGAGGGCGTCGATCAGGTCACAAGCCCCATTCCTCCGCTCATCTGCATCCCCACCACGGGCGGAACCGCGGCCGACGTATCGCAATTCGCCATCATCACCGACCTGCGGGAGCGGGTCAAAATCGCCATCGTCAGCAAGGCCGTGGTGCCCGATCTGGCCCTCATCGATCCGGAAACCCTCGTCAGCATGAGCCCCTACCTCACGGCCTGCACCGGCATGGACGCACTCACCCACGCCATCGAGGCCTTCGTCTCCAACGCCCACTCCCCCATGACCGACATCCACGCACTGGAGGCCATCCGGCTGCTCTCGCGCAACCTCGTCCCCTCGGTCCGGAATCCCGAAGATCTGCATCTGCGCACCCAGGTGATGCTTGCCAGCCTCCAGGCAGGGCTGGCCTTCTCCAACGCCATCCTGGGCGCCACCCATGCCATGGCCCACAGCCTGGGGGGCTACCTCGACCTGCCCCACGGCGAATGCAACGCCATCCTGCTCGATCACGTGGTCGCCTACAACATGGCCTCGGTACCCGAGCGCTTCAACGCCATCGCCGAAGCCCTGGGCGTGGATCTGCGGGGCCTGGCTGGGCGGCAGCGGGAAATGGCCCTGCTGAACAAGCTTCGGGATCTCAAGAGAACCGTGGGCATCGATCGCCACCTGGGGGCTTTGGGGGTCAGCCGAAGCGACCTCTCCATGCTCAGCCGTCACGCCGTGGCGGATGCCTGCCTGGTGACCAATCCCCGCACGGCCGGTCCCCGTGACATCGAAGCGATCTATGAAGAAGCCCTCTGACCCTGAAAATGACCGGGAAGATACCTGGTCCAAGCTCATCGGTCTGGGGGAACACTCGGTCCGCAAGAGCTACTATCCCGAGCTGCAGAAGCAGCTGGAGAAGCTCAAGGAGCGGGTCCAGACCGCGGAACTGGCCGCAGAAATCGGCCGGGGGCTGACGGAGGAGCGGACGCTCAGGAGCTCCCTCCAGCGCTGCAGCGATGCCCTGGAGCGCCGTACGGATGCCGCCTTCGTGCGCATCTGGACCCTCGACGCCGGGGGAAAGGTCCTCGAGCTCCAGGCGAGCTCGGGGCTGCACACCCAAACCACCGGGACCCGCAGCCGGATGAATATCGCGGACTGTCCCTGCCCCCCCGGCATCGTCGCCCGGGAGAAAAAGCCGCTGCTGACCCACCGGGTGAACGACGGCGCCCTGTTTCGCGACCAGCAGTGGATCCGGCAGCAGGGCATCGTCGCCTTCGTCGGCTACCCCCTGCTGGTGCAGCGGCGGCTGGTGGGCGTGGTGGCGCTTTATGCCCTCCGCCCCATGAACGAGACCATGCTCGACACCCTTTCGGCCATCGCCGACCAGCTGGCCGTGGGCATCGAGCGTTTTCAGGTTTTCGAGGCCTACAAGTCGGCCCTCGCGGACGCCAATGCCGGCCACGCCAAGATCAACGGCATCCTGCGCTCCGTGGCCGATGCGCTGCTGGTCATCGACAACATGGACCGCATTCTGCACATGAACCAGGCGGCCGAAGCCCTGCTGGGCACCTCCCTGGTCACCGCCAGGAACAAGCCGGTGAGCGAGATCACCCTGGAGCCGGCGCTGCTCGACTACCTGGGCAACCTCAACCGGCAGGCCCCCGCAAATCAGGACACCGATCTCGATCTGATGGACAAGTCCCGCAACGAGCGCCGCATCATCCAGTGCCGGGCGGCGCGGCTGACGGGCCCCCAGGCCGAGTCGGGGCTGGTGATCAGCCTGCGGGACGTCACCCAGGATCGGGAGGTGGCCCGGCTCAAGACCGAGTTCATCGCCACGGCCGCCCACGAGCTGCGCACCCCCCTGACCACCATCCGGGGCTTCTCCGAGCTGGTCTACACCGAAGAGCTGGACAGGGAGACCCAGCTGCAATACCTCTCCTACGTTCTGGACAAATCCGATGCCCTGGAGAAGATCATCGACGAGCTGCTGGATCTGAGCCGCATCGAGTCGGGCCGGGGCCTCACCCTGAGCTGTTCCGACTGGAACTTCGGCGCCTCCCTGGAGCGCATCGTCTCCATCTACACCACCGAGTTTCCCGACTACCGTTTCAGGGGCGATTTCTCCGGCGAACTGGGAATGATCCACGCCGACCACGGCAAAATTCTCCAGGTGCTGGACAACCTGCTGACCAACGCCATCAAGTATTCGCCCAAGCACACCCAAATCACCATTTCAGCCCGCCGCGAGGACAATCAGTTCAGCGTCAAGGTGAGCGATCAGGGCATCGGCATGACGCCCGAGCAGGCGGCCAACTGTTTCCAGAAATTCTACCGCGCCAACGCCTCGGACAGCGCCGTGGGCGGACTGGGGCTGGGGCTCTCCATCGTGCGCCATGTCATCGAATCCCATCAGGGGACAATCGGGGTCGAAAGCCGGCCGGGCCAGGGAACGACGGTGACCTTCAGCCTTCCGGTACACCCGCCGCAGGATTCCCCCTCCTGATCGCCCCTCTGTCCGGGCATTTCCCGGTTTCCCGGCCCCCCCTTCGGAATTCCCCCGGCAGCCTACGCTCAAGGCGCCCCCAAAAACACAAAAGGGGCGAAGACCCGGTCTTCGCCCCTTTTGCGTTCCTGCGATGAAACCCCTTGCCTAGAGGCTCTTCAGATACTCCACCAGGGCCGCCTTCTCCCCGGCGGCAAGCCCCAGGCTGCCGCGGACGTCGAAGCGCTCCACCACCTCCGGCAGGGTGGCGGCGCTGCCGTCATGGAAGTAGGGAGCGGTCAGGCTCACCCCCTGCAGACCCGGCACCTTGATCCCCCCTGCGAGGTCCCCGGCCGGCGGCGTTGCGGTGATGTCCGTATGGCGTCCGGCGCTGATAAAACTTGCTGCCGGGTTGTGACAGGCGCTGCAGCCGGCCTTGCCCGCGAACAGGGCCTGCCCCTCGGCGGCGAGAACGGCGTCGAAGCCCGTGGCCGCCGGGCTCTCGATGCTCTGGAGGAAGGCCTGCACCGCCAGCAGCGAATCCAGATCGATCTCGCTGTCGGGGTTGTCCGAAAGCGCGGCCAGCACGGCCTGCCGCGGCGCGAAGGCCAGGGCCGGGGGCCGGTTGGCCCCGGAGGCGGTGGCGAAGGAGCCGTTGCCGTGCATGATCAGGTCATAGACGGCCTCGGCGATGCCGGCGAGGGCGTTCTCACCGGCGAACATGCCGTCCCAGCCCAGGGCATAGCCGTTGGCCTGGAGCTCCTCGAAGTTCCACAGGGGGGGGAATGCCGTGGGATTGTCCACGCTGTCGTCCAGCTCGTTGAGGGCGCGGATGTCGAACCGGCCCGGACCCCAGCCCGCCAGGGTGGCGGAGAGGCCGTTGGCCTGGGCGAAGGGAGTCAGCGAGAGGATCGCCCCGGCGTTCATAGCCGCGTTGGGCACGCCGTTGAAGCGCGGCGCCCCGATGGGCAGAAGCGCATCCCCCGCCGTGAGGCCGAAGCTGGTGGGCTCCACAGTCACGTGGCAGAGGCCGCAGGTGATGCCCACATTGGTGAGCAGGTCGTCCTCGGGGGCGTCGGTGGCGTAGAAGCCCTTGACCCCGATGACCGCCCCGGCCTTGATGAGCGCCCGGGTCACCGCCGGATCGGCCAGGGCCGCGTCCTTGGCGGCGGTATCCTCGCCGATCATCACATCCAGGATCCCGGCGGGCACTTTGTTGAGGTCCACCTGCACGCCCAGGGCGACGGCATCCTGCGGCGCCACGCCGTTGAGCACCTGATGCAGCCCCAGGGTGGTACCGAAGAAGACCTCGTTGCCGAAGGTCTCGCCCATGAAAATCTCGCGCCCCTGCTCCACGGGGTCCGCCTGCGGCGCACTGCTCGATCCGTCGCCTCCACAGCCGCCCAACACCCCGAAAACCGTCGCCGCAAGCGCCGCAGCCAATCCTTTTTTCAAATTCCCGTCCATCCGCATCCATCTCCCTTCGTTGCTGAGGTTGTTTTCCAAGGCAAGTGTAGGAAGGATCTCCCCTGATGTCTGTGACATTGTCACGCAAGAAGGCGAAGGGGGCTGTTTTGTCTTGCCAATGCCCGGGGGGATGAAATAATGAACGGCCTTCAGGGGGATCGAATCGCCATGGATACAGCCGCAAGAGCCGCTTTTGTCACGAAATTCCCGCAGTTCGGCAGCGACGAGGAGCTGCTGGCCCGGCTTCTGGCCGAGGGCCGCACCAAGTCCGTCGCCGCCGAAACCCACCTCTACTGGGAGGGGGATTCCTGCCCCGCCATCGCCTTCGTGATCGCGGGGGGCATCCGGGTCTACCGCTGCGCCGAGAGCGGGCGGGAGATCACCCTGTATGACATCGGCCCCGGCGAGACCTGCATCCTCAACGCCTCCTGCATCCTGGGCAACCTCGCCTACCCCGCCAACGCCGTCACCGTCGGCGATGCCGAGCTGCTGCTGGTTCCGGCCCTGCAGTTCCGCCGCCTGCTGGCGGGCTTCGAGACCCTGAGCGCCTTCGTCTATGCGCTGCTCAGCCGCAGGCTCACCGAGGTGATGGAGCTGGTGTACGAGGTGGCCTTCGGCCGCATGGACGAGCGCCTGCTCGCCTACCTGGTCACGAAAGCCGAAGGAGGCGTGCTCAGCGCCACCCATCAGGCCATCGCCAACGATCTGGGCACCTCCCGCGAAGTGGTCAGTCGCCTGCTCAAGGAGCTGGAGCGGCAGCAGAAGCTCAGCCTGTCCCGCAACCGGATTGTCCTGCTATCAGCAGGCTG
>Ga0214472_10009312_pt1 | contig 10246 bp, 8 predicted proteins | sample RVTome_6_FD_207662 | JGI IMG/M metagenome (GOLD analysis project Ga0214472, IMG submission 207662) | Soil microbial communities from uranium-contaminated site in the Upper Colorado River Basin, Wyoming, United States - RVT140D175 | ecosystem: Environmental > Terrestrial > Soil > Contaminated >...
TCGGCAGCGGCGATCGCGACGCGGTGCGCGCGCGGCTCGACACGCTGCTGGCCGGCGCCGCGGATCCGGCTGCGCTGCGCCGGATCGCGCAACTGGCAACCGAGCACGATTACCCGTCTGCCGCACATGCGGCCTGGCGCCGCATCGTCGCGCAGGCCCCGCACGATGCCGCGGCGCTGCGCGCGCTGGGCATGGTCAGCTACGAGCAGGGCCAGTGGCGCAGCGCGGCCGATCACCTGGCGCGCTATCTGCGCGTCAGCAAGGACGACTACGAGGCGCACTACTTTCTGGCCGAGGCGCTGACGGCGCTCGATCAACGCGCGCGCGCCGCGCCGCATTTCGCGGCCGCGGTGCGCCTGGTCGACGCGCGCGACGCCGCGGACTTCCGCATGCGCAGCGTGCGCGCGCAGAGCCTGCACCGACTCGGCCACACCCGCGCCGCCGCCAGCGCGTATGAACAGCTGCTGGCCGAACGTCCTGCGACCGGCCACCTGCGCGCGGACTACGGCGATCTGCTGCTCGACAGCGGCAGCGTCGAACGCGCCGCCTCGGTGCTGCGATGAGACGGCCCGCGTCGATGTCGCGCAGCGCGCTGGCGAGCGTCGCGCTGCTGTGCGCCATCGGCGCGAGCGACGCGCCGGCGCGCTTGCTCGAGGCGCACGCGCAGCGCACACCCGATGCACTGAGCATCACCTTCGAATTCGACGAGCCGGTCGCGGCGCGCTGGCAGCACGACGGCCGCGAGCTGATCCTCGAGCCCGGGCAGGCACTGGACGGCGCGGCGCTCGATACGCTCGCCGCGGCGCTCGAGGGCTGGGTGATCGAGTTCCGCTTCGGCTACGACACGATGCTGCTCGGCTTCGAGATCCCGGTGCAGGTGCACGTCGAGTCCGAGGGCACGGCGCTGCGCGTACACCTGCGCCGCGAAGCATCGCCGGCGGCGATCCCGGATCAGGGCAGCGTGGACGATGGATCCGCGACCCGGCTGGCACGCCTGCGTGCGCAGCTGCGCGGCGCACAGGGCGATGAGCTGGGCGCGCGCGCCGCACTCGAAGGCTTGCGCCGCGACGATCCCGAGGACGTGCAGAGCATGCAGCTGCTGGCCGAGAGCGCACAGCGGCTGGGGCGCTGGCGGCGTGCCGTCGCGTTGCACGATCGCGTGCTCGAGCTGGACCCGTCGGCCGCCCTCGCGGTGCAGACCAAGGCCGCCCTGCTGCGCGAACACGGCCCCTTCCTGCGCCTGGATCACGAACTGCAGGAGGTGCGCGAGGGGGATCGCCAGCACATCAGCCGCGTCGACACGAGGCTGGCAGCCGGGCGCCGTGCCAGCGTGGAGCTGGCGCTCGAGCAACGCCGGGTACGCGCGCCGTTCGCGCAGCGTGCGGACGGCGCGCTCGGCCCGTTCAAGGGTGAGCGCCAGCGCGCCGGCCTCACCTTGCGCGTGGACACCGGCGCCGCCGAGATTGCGCTATCGGCCTTCGCGAGCGATGCCGGAGCGGGCACCGGCGCCGTGTGGAGCGTGGCCGGAAATCTCGGACGCTCGACGCTGCGCGCCGAGTTCGCCCGGCCGTACTGGGACTATGTGGAGAGCCTGATCGACGGCGGCACCCGCTCCATGCTGGAAGCCGAGCACCGCGTGACGCTGCGCGATCGCTGGCAGCTCGCCGGCAGTGCGGCGCTGAACCGCTACGGCATCGACGGCGTGTCCGCTGCCGCCGACAGCTGGCGCGCGCAGGCCGCGGCCAGCTACCGGCTGCACGACCAGGCGCCGTTCCTGTCACTCGGCTATCGGCTGGACACCGAGCACGTGCTGTCCAGGCGTACGCGCACGAACGTCGACGGCACGCCGTTCGCACCAGTGCCGGTCGGGGCGCGCGAGGCCCACAGCCTGGAACTGTTCGTGTCGCACCCGCTCACCGACTACGTCCACCTCGACGCCGTGGCCGGCTACATCTACGACCGCCTCAACAGCCGCGGGCCGTTCGCTGAACTGGCGCTGCGCTACGAACCGCTGCCCAGCCTGGAGATGGGGCTGCGCCTGGGGCGCAGCTTCACCGCCGCACGCGGCGGCGATTCGGCGCTGCTGCGCGCCGGCTTCTACCTCATGCTTCGCATGTGAGCGGTCGCAAGACTATGATGACAGCGCTGGATTCGCCGCATCGCGGAGGGCCTGTGGAGACATCGACATGCGTGTTGCGGGCACGGGCGACGCGCTCGATTGGAGTGCGCGCGTGAGCAGTCATGCGGCTCGGGCCATCGCGTTGCTGCCGTGGCTGCTGCTCGGCGGGTGTACCGGCGAGCAGGGCGTGGCCCGCGACTGGGTGCATTCACCCGCCGCGGTGCGCGCCGATCTCACGGTCGCGGTGCTGCCCTTCGAGAACCTCAGCGCCTACCCCAACGCCGGCCAGGTGGTGGCCGAGCTGCTGAGCACCGAGCTGTATGCGCGCGGCCTGTTCCGGGTGCTGGAGGCGAGCGAGCTGCGCGGCCGCCTCGCGGCCCGCAAGCTGGACCCGGACACCATCGCGCGCACCGCCGCGGCCGAAGTGGCGGCCGCGCTCGGCGTGGACGCCGTGCTCACCGGCAGCGTGTCGGAATTCGGCTACCAGCACGGCCTCAAGGAGGAGCCGACCGTGGGCATCAACCTGCGGCTGATCACGCTCGACGACGCCGACGTGGTCTGGGCGGCGAGCCACGCCGACGCCGGACGCGGTCTGTTGCATCGCGACAGCCTTGCCGCCACCGCGCAGCGCGTGGTGATCGAGATGGTCGATGCCCTCGAGGCGCGGCGAGCGGGATCCTGAACGCACCCTCCACGGCGGATCCGCAGCGCGGCGGCATGCAACAGCGCAGCGCCGGCAGTGAACCCGTCGCGACGCCGCCGCGCGCGGCGAGCGTGTTCGGCTTTCGCGCCACCGCGGTCGCCGAGCTCGCGGTGTTCCTGGCGATCGCGCTGCTCATCGATCGCTTCGCGTTCGACGGCGATGCCTTCTTCGGCGTGTCGCCGCATCCGTTCTGGCTCATCGTGCTGCTGATCGCGTGCCAGTACGGTACCGCGGAAGGACTGCTCGCCGCCGTTGTGTGCAGCGGCGTGATGCTGCTGGTGCATTTTCCCGAACGCGCCCTCGCCGACGATCTGTACGCACATCTGCTCAGCGTGCTGGGGCGCCCGCTCGCCTGGGCGAGCGCGGCGGTGGTGTTCGGCGAGCTGCGCATGCGCCAGTTGCGCGAGCGCGATCAGCTTCGTCAGTCACTGACCGTCTCCGAGGAGCGCGCGCGCACCATCGCGGCGGCCTACGAGCGCCTGGACGACATTCGCGAGCAGCTCGAGGTGCGCGTCGCCGGCCAGTTGCGCAGCGTGCTGTCGATGTACCAGGCCGCGAAGGCGGTCGAGACGATGGAACCGGCGCGGGTGCTGCTCGGCGCGATCGACAACGTGCGCGCGGTGATGAGCCCGCACAAGTGCTCCATCTTCGTACTCAGCGGCGACGAACTGCAGGCCGGGATCCAGACCGGCTGGGGCGCCAGGGACAAGCTCAAGCGCCGCTTTCGCTCTGACACCGCACTGTTTCGTGCCGTGGTGGGCGAGTCGCGCGTGCTGTGCGCCGCGGATCCGGACGACGAGAAGGTGCTCGCCGGCGAAGGCGTGCTCGCCGGCCCGCTGGTGCATCCGGACACCGGTGAGGTGCGCGGTATGCTCAAGATCGAGGACATGGGCTTCCTCGGCCTGAACCTGAGCACCGTGGAGCTGTTTCGCGCCGTGTGCGACTGGGTGGGCGCGTTCTACGCCAATGCGCAGCGCTACCGGCGCGGTCAGCTCGAGCGTGCGGTGGACAGCGACACGCAGCTGTACGCCGCCTCGTTCTATCCGCGCATCGCGGACGTGATGCGCGACCTTTCGCGCCGCGCCGGATTCGCGGTCACGCTGTTGCACCTGACGCTGGACGATCCGTACCGCCTCGATCGCGCGCAACGCACGGTGGTGGCCGCGGCGCTCGGCCGCGCGGTACTCGCCGGGCTGCGCGACACCGACATGGCCTTCGAGCGCGGGGACACCGGATATAGCTTCAGCGTGATGCTGCCGCTGGCCGATCCGGCACAGGCAGCCGTCGCCGGACAGCGTCTCGAGCAGCGCTTCACGAGCGAGTTGCCCGCGGGCATGGGCGCGGTTCCGCTGACGCTGCGCTACGAAGCACTTCCCGGCGAAGCGGCGCCCGAGCACGCCCGCGATGACTGAGCGCAGCACCCCGGACGCCTGGTCCGTGCTCTATGTCGCCGGCACCGCGGCCGCCGGCGCGTGCGCGCTGCCGGCGCTGATCGCGCTCAACGCACAACCGGCGGATCTGCGCAGCTTCGCCGCCTTTCACCTGCTCGCCACCGCCATCGCGGGCCTGCTCATGCTGCTCGCCTGGCGCGTGGGCTGGCTCGCGCAGGACCGGCCGCACGATCGCACCATGTGGCACCTGGTGCTGATCGGTACGGTCGCGGTGCTCGGCATGCCGGGCGCTGCAGCCTGCCTGGTGGGTTTCGTCGCGCATCACGGCTTCGCGCGCCATTCGCGGCCGTTCCAGGAGTGGTATCACGAACTGTTCCCCGAGGAGCACCACGACCTGGCCGAGCGCCTGTACGAGGAACTCGCGCGCACCGCGCACCGGCAGGGACAGGACGCGGAGGTGGTGCCCTTCGTGGACGTGATCCGCCACGGCAAGACCGCGCACAAGCGCATCGCCATCGGCCTGATGAGCCGGCACTTCCGGCCCGAGTTCGCCACCGCGCTGCGCCTCGCGCTGGCAGATACCGAGAACTCCGTGCGCATCCAGGCCGCGACCGCGGTCGCGGGAGTCGAGAACCGCTTCCTCGAACGCATGATGAGCCTGCGCCAGCAGCTCGCACAGCGCGAGAGCAAGACGCTGCTGCTCGATCTCGCACGCCAGTACGACCGCTATGCCTTTTGCGGCTTGCTCGACGAGGATCGCGAGCGCCGCAACCGTGAAGATGCGCGCACCTTCTTCGCGCGTTACCTGGAGCTCGTGCCCGGCGACGTGGAGGCGCGCGTGGCCTACGGTCGGCTGCTGCTCAAGCTGGGACAACTCGAACGGGCGCGTGAGTGGTTCGCGGACACGCGCGCGCGCCATGGCGGCACCACGCGCATGGATTCCTGGTTCATGCAGACGCTGTACGAGCTGCGCGACTTTGCCGCCTTGCGCACGCTGGCGCAGGAGGTTGCGGCAACGCTGCCCGAGGACATGCCCTCGGTGTTTCGCGAAACCGTGCAACTGTGGGCCGGGCGACGCGCATGAGACGCGAGCGCAGCGAGGCGGACGTGTGCATGGTGCTCGAGGGCACCTACCCCTTCGTCGCTGGCGGGGTGTCGAGCTGGACGCACGACCTGATCCGCAACCTGCCGCACCTGAGCTTCCACCTGCTCACGCTGATGCCGCCGAACGCCCCTCTGGAGCGGCGCTACGAGCTGCCGGACAACGTCAGCGGTGTGACCACCGTGACCCTGCAATCGCTGCCGCGCGGCAGCACGCGAATTGCCGCGCAGCGCCGGTTCTTCGGGGAACTCGAAGGCGCGCTGAGCGCGCTGCTCGCGAACGGCGGCATCGCGGCCTTCGCGCACCTGGACGCGCTGATCGCACCGCACCGCGGCCGGCTCGGCCAGGAGCTGCTGCTCAACAGCCGCACCGCCTGGAACATGCTGGTCGGCATGTACGAGCAGCGCTTCCCCGACAGCTCCTTCCTCGACTACTTCTGGAGCTGGCGTGCGCTGCTCGGCGGGCTGTACAGCGCGCTGCTCGGTCCGCTGCCCGCGGCGAAGGTCTACCACACGGTGTCCACCGGCTACGCCGGCCTGTACGCGGCACGCGCCCGCATCGCGACCGGGCGCCCGTGCCTGGTCACCGAGCACGGCATCTACACCAACGAGCGGCGCATCGAGATCGCGATGGCGGACTGGCTCTACGAACTGCCCACGATGGGGCTGAGCGTGGAACGTACGGAAGTGGATCTCAAGGACTTCTGGATGGAGGCCTTCGCCGCGTACTCGCTGGTGTGCTACCAGGCGGCCTCGCGCGTCATCACCCTGTACGAGGGCAACCAGCGCTTCCAGATCGAGGACGGCGCCGACCCGGCGCGGCTGCTGGTGGTGCCCAACGGCATCGACTACCCGCGCTTTTCCGCCATCGCGCGCGGCACCGCGAAGCGCTCGCCGACCATCGCGCTGATCGGACGCGTGGTGCCGATCAAGGACGTGAAGACCTTCATCCGCGCGTGCGCGCGGCTGCGCGACACCGTGCCGGACGTGCGCGCGCTGGTGATGGGGCCGACCGAGGAGGATGCCGACTACTTCGCCGACTGCCAAGCCCTGATCGCGCATGCCGGACTCGAGGCGCACGTGCACTTCACCGGGCAGGTACGCCTGGACGATTACCTGGGCGAGGTCGACATCATCGTGCTCACCAGCATCAGCGAGGCGCAGCCGCTGGTGCTGCTCGAGGCGGGTGCGGCGGGGATTCCTTCAGTCGCGACCGATGTCGGCTCGTGCCGCGAGATCATCCACGGCCGCGGCGATGAGTCCCCGCCGTTCGGCGCCGGCGGCGCGGTGACCATGCTCGCCGATCCGGAAGCCACCGCGCTCGCCTGCGCGCGCCTGCTCACCGAACCCGAGTGGTACCGGCGCTGCAGCGAGGCGATCCGCGAGCGGGTGCGTGCGCATTACCAGGAGCGCGACGTGATCCGCACCTATGACGCCCTGTACCAGGAGCACATCGCGATGTCGCAACTGCCGCGCGCGGCCGCCTGATGGCCGGGATCGGCTTTGTCCTGCGCAAGCTCACGCGCCAGGACGACCTGCTGGGCGTGGCGCAGGGCTTCGCGCATTCGGCGCTCGCATCGAGCGGACCGTGGCTGTTCACGATCCTGTCGCTGGGCGGCCTGACCGTCTTCGCGGCCGGCTCGCATGGCCTCGAGGCGCTCGCCGAGTTCCGCATCGTCATCATCTACAACTTCGCCTTCTCGCTGGTGTTCTCCGGGCCGGTGCTGTTGGTCGTCACGCGCTCGCTCGCCGATCGGATCTACCAGCAGGACGTCAGCGGCGCCGTCGGCATGCTGGCCGGCGCGCTGGCACTCATCGTCGCCACGCAACTGCCGCTGGTGATCGCCTTCTACACGCTGTATGCGAGCTTCTCGCCGGCCACGGTGGTGGCGGCGATCGCGAACTTCGTGCTGGTCAGCGCGCTGTGGCTGGTGAGCGTGTTCCTGTCCGCGCTCAAGGACTACCGCGCGATCACCGGTGCCTTCGCGCTCGGCATGCTCGCCGCCGCCGGCCTGGGCCTGTGGCTGGCCACGGACTGGGGCGTGCCCGGCATGCTGACCGGTTTCAACGGCGGCCTGGCGCTGGTGCTCGCGCTGCTGCTCGCGAAGATCCTGGCCGAGTACCCGTATCCGCCGACGCGCCCGTTCGCATTCGTCACGCAGTTCCGGCGCTACTGGATGCTGGCGCTCTCGGGCCTGGCCTACAACGCGGCGATCTGGGTCGACAAGTGGATCATGTGGTTCGCGCCGCAGGCCGAGACCATGGCCAACGGGCTACGCTCCTACCCTCACTACGACAGCGCGATGTTCCTGGCCAACCTGTCGATGGTGCCGGCGCTGGCCGCGTTCATGGTGGTCGTGGAAACCCGCTTCTTCGAGGAGTACCTGAAGTTCTACCGCGACCTGCAGCGCCACGCGAACCTGCGCGATATCAGGCGCAATCACCGCGAACTGCTACGCACCCTGAGCGACGGCATCCGCAACCTCGCCGTGGTGCAAGGGGCGCTGTGCGTGTTCGTGATGCTGCTCGCACCCTCGCTGTTCGGCTGGTTGCGTATCGACTTCCTGCAGATGGGGATCTTCCGCCTCGGCGTGTTCGGCTCGCTGTTCCACGTGCTGCTGCTGGTGCTGTTCATCATGCTCGCGTACTTCGACTTCCGCCGCACGGTGCTCGGGCTGCAACTGATGTTCCTGGGCTGCAACGCGGTGTTCACCTGGGCGAGCATGCAGGCCAGCTTCATATGGTACGGCTACGGCTACTTCCTGGCCGCGCTGGTGACCTTCTGCGTCAGTTACGTGGTGGCCCACAGGCTGCTCAGCGAACTGCCCTACCAGGCCTTCGTGCGCGCCAACCAGTCGGTGCAGGACGCCAGTGCGTGAGCCCGCCGCGCCTGGCGCGCGGAACCACTGCTCATGCGCCGTCTGCCTGGCCGCCCCGGCTGTCCCAGATCTCCTCGACCATCTCGGCGAGGGTCGCGTAGTCGAAGGGCTTCATGATCGTGCCGATGGCGCCGGCACGCGCGTAGGCACGCATGTCGATGGTCTGCGCGGCCGAGGTCATGAACACGACCGGCACCTCGGCCATGCCGTCGATGGCACGGATCTCCTGGTACAGCTCCAGCCCGTCCTTGCCGGGCATGATCATGTCCAGGATGAGCAGATCGGGACGGAACACGCGCGCGCGCTCGAGCGCCTCGCCGGTGCTCGCACACGACTCCACGCTGTAGCCGCGCTTTTCCTCGAGCGCGATCCGCACGATGTCGCGGATATCCCGATCATCGTCGACGTGTAGGATCCGGTGCAGTCCCGCGGCGGCCATGTGCATACTCTAGATCAACTCCTTGCCGGATTGCTTCCTTGCCGGATTGCGCCCCGACCTGCGCGCGGTTTGCACGCCGCGCCGCGCCGATGAGACCTAAGCCGACCATGCCGCTTGTTCGACTCATGCGCAGCGTAGGCCTGGCCGGCGCACTGGCCGGCGCACCGGTCGCTGCCGCCGACTGGCCTGCGACCCTGGGCTACATGCTGCAAGCCGAAGGGCTGGCCGCGCAGCGCGCCGACGCGGTGCGCGAGCTGGCCGCCTCGGGGCGCGACCTGCTGGTGCTCGATGCCGCGTTCAGTGTCGGCGAGCACGGTGCCTGGACGCGCGCCGAGCTCGATGCCGTGCGCGCCGGTGCGCCCGGGCGGCGCGTGGTGTGCTACCTGTCCATCGGCGAGGCCGAGGACTATCGCGACTACTTCGCCGGACTGGCCGGCGGCGATCTGCTGCTCGAGGAGAACCCGAACTGGCAGGGCAACTTCAAGGTGCGCTACTGGCGCGAGGACTGGCAACGGCTGATCGCGGCGCGCGCGGCGGCGCTGATGGAACAGGGCTTCGACGGCGTGTACCTGGACATCGTGGATGCGTACCAGCACTTCGAGCACGACGCGCAAGGCGCCTTCCATCCCGGGCGCGTCAATCCCGAGACCGGCGCGAGCTACCGCGCCGGGATGGTGCGCTTCGTGCGCCGCATCGCCGACGCCGTGCGCGCCGTGCGCGCCGACGCGCTGGTGATCCCGCAAAACGGCTCGGACCTGCTGCACGACGCGGCCCTGCGCGCGGCGGTGGACGGCATCGGGCTCGAGGATCTGTTCACGTTGAACGACGCACCGCAGGATCCCGCACACACCGGCCAGGTACTGGACAACCTCGCCGTGCTCGACGGCACGCAGCATTTCGTGCTGGTCATCGAGTATGCCGGGACGGGCAAGGAGCGCGCGCACGCACTGCAACGCGCGGGCGAGCTGGGCTACGTGCTGCTGCTCACCGATCGCGCACTGAACACTCTCGGCACGTCCTATGCGCCGATGAACTGGACCGAGCGGAGGCCGCGATGAAGATCACCCGCGTCGAGGTATTCAGCGAGGCGATGCCGCTCACGCGCCCGTACACGATCGCGTTTCGCACCGTGAGCGACGTGCAGATGGGCTTCGTCGCGCTGCACGGCGAGCGCGGATTGCTGGGTCTGGGCTGCGCCTCGCCCGAACCGCACGTCACTGGCGAGACCCGAGAGGCCTGCCAGCGCGCGCTGGACCCGGCCGCGCTCGCGTGGCTGCCCGGCGAGGACGTGCGGGCGCTGCCGCGCCTGTGCCGGCGCCTGGCCGAGCAGATGCCGGACACGCCGGCGGCGCGCGCGGCGCTGGACATGGCCTTGCACGACCTGCTCGCACAGCACCTGGGGGTGCCGCTGGTGGAGATGCTCGGCCGCGCCCACGACGCGCTGCCGACCTCGATCACGATCGGCATCAAGGGCGTGGACGAGACGCTGGACGAGGCGCGCGAGTACCTGGGGCGCGGCTTTCGCGTGCTCAAGGTCAAGCTCGGGCACTCGCTGGAGGAGGACATCGAGCGCCTGGCAAAGCTGCGCGAGGCGCTGTCGCCGGCGCCGCGGAT
>Ga0214472_10009313_pt1 | contig 10245 bp, 8 predicted proteins | sample RVTome_6_FD_207662 | JGI IMG/M metagenome (GOLD analysis project Ga0214472, IMG submission 207662) | Soil microbial communities from uranium-contaminated site in the Upper Colorado River Basin, Wyoming, United States - RVT140D175 | ecosystem: Environmental > Terrestrial > Soil > Contaminated >...
GCCCGGGCGTCCGTCCGGCCTGCGTCCGCCGACGCCCGGCTATGGCCGGCCGGCCGGTCCCGGCCGGCCCGGCGGCTTCCGGCCCGGCGCCTCGCCGCCGCCTCCGCCCGGCGTCGGCCGCGGCCCGCGCAAGCCCGGCGGCGCGGCGAGCGACCGCGACCGCGCCAAGAAGAAGAAGCGGCGCACGACGCCGGTTGCGGCGCAGGACGGCACGAACCTCCGCGCGCTGCGCGGCTCGCTCGAGGACATCGAGCAGGTCGTCGACGAGGAGGTCGTCCCGTCCGGCTCTGCGCACCGGCGCCGCCGGCGCGGCGGCGACGAGCTCGAAGTCTTCGATCTCACCGCCACTTTGAAGCCGACGCGCACCGCCGAGGACGGGCCGGTCGTCATCTCCGAGGGCATGACCGTGCGCGAGTTCGCCGAGAAGCTCGGCGTCCGCGTCAAGGACATGATCCGCATCCTCTTCGACCGCGGCATCCTCGGCAACATCAATCACGTCATCGACGCCGAGCTCAGCCAACAGATCGCGCGCGAGCTCGGGCTGGAAGCCAAGGTCATGACCTTCGAGGAGGAGATCCAATCCAGCCACCGGGTCGACGAAGTGGCCGAGACCGACGTCGGGAAGTTGGTGCCGCGCGCGCCGGTGGTCACCATCATGGGGCACGTCGACCATGGCAAGACCTCGCTGCTCGACAAGATCCGCTCCTCCAAGATCGCGGAGGGCGAATCGGGAGGCATCACGCAGCACATCGGCGCCTATCACGTCGACGTCAAGGACCGGCAGATCGTCTTCCTCGACACGCCGGGCCACGAAGCGTTCACCCTCATGCGCGCGCGCGGCGCCAAGGCCACGGACGTGGTCATCCTCGTCGTCGCCGCCGACGACGGTGTCATGCCGCAGACGCTCGAGGCGATCGACCACTCGCGCGCCGCCGGGGTGCCGATGGTCGTCGCCCTCAACAAGATCGACAAGGCGAACGCCGCGCCCGACCGCGTCAAGCAGCAGCTCGCCGACGCCGGCCTGCTCCCCGAGGACTGGGGCGGGTCGACCGTCGTCGTGCCGGTTTCGGCGCTTCGCGGCGACGGCATCGACGAGCTGCTCGAGATGGTGCTGCTCTCCGCCGACCTGCTCGAGCTCAAGGCCGACCCCGAGCGCCCGGCCCAGGGCGTCGTCCTCGAGGCGCGCAAGGAGACGGGCCGGGGCGTCGTCGCCACGGTGCTGGTGCAGAACGGCACGCTCAAGGTCGGCGACATCTTCGTCACCGGCGCCACCTGGGGCCGCGTGCGTTCGATGGCCGACGACCGCGGGCGCCGGGCACAGGAATCGGGACCGGCGACCGCCGTCGAGGTCACCGGCTTCCAGGACGTGCCCGAGGCCGGCGACTCGTTCCAGGTCGTCGACAACGAGCAGAAAGCACGCGGCATCGTCGAGTTCCGGCAGCTCGAGCAGCGCAAGCGCGACCTCGCGCCCGCCGCGGGGCGGCTGTCGCTCGAGCAGCTCTTCAGCCAGATCGAGAAGGGAGAGGTCAAGGAGCTCGGCGTCGTGCTCAAGGCCGACGTGCAGGGCTCGGTCGAGGTGCTGCGCGACGCGATCGAGAAGCTGTCGACGAGCAAGGTGCGAGTGCGCGTGCTGCACAGCGCGGTCGGCGCCGTGTCGACGAACGATGTGCTGCTGGCCGCGGCGTCGCGGGCGATCGTCGTCGGGTTCAACATCCGGCCCGAGAAGAACGCCTCCGAGCTGGCCGAGAAGGAGCAGATCGAAATTCGCCTCTACACCGTCATCTACGAGCTCCTCGACGAGCTCAAGATGGCGATGACGGGCCTGCTCGAGCCGACCTTCAAGGAGGTCCAGCGCGGCCGCGCCGAGGTGCGCGAGATCTTCAAGGTGCCCAAGATCGGCACGATCGCCGGCTGCCACGTGATCGAAGGCGTGATCCCGCGTTCGTCGAGCGTGCGCCTCCTGCGCGACAATCGCGTCATCCACGAGGGCAAGATTTCGTCACTCAAGCGCTTCAAGGACGACGCCTCCGAAGTGCGCTCGGGATTCGATTGCGGAATCGGCCTCGAGCGCTTCCAAGACCTCAAGCCCGGAGACATCATCGAAGCATTCGTCAAGGAAGAGGTGGCGGCGGTCCTCGTCTGAGGAGCGCACGGCCGCCCGGCGACCGCAGGGATGTACGTCGGTTATGGCGCGCTCGAGCTCCACCTTCCGCACGCCCGTGACCTCAAGGCCAAGCGCCGCGTCGTCCGGGGGCTGATCGACCGCCTGCACGCCCGCCTGCGGATCTCCGTCGCCGAAACCGCGCACCACGACCTGCACCAGCGTGCCTCGATCGGCGTCGCGCTCGTCAGCCGCGACCTGGCGGAGCTCGAGCGCATGCTCGACGAGATCGGCAGGCTCGCCGACGAGGAGGCCGAAGCGGTGCTGCTCGACTGGCGGCCCGAGATCGTCCACGAGGAGACATGAGTCAACGCACCGAACGCATTGCCGATCTCGTGCGCGCCGAGCTAGCCGACTTGCTGCTGCGCGAGCTGCGCGACCCGCGCGTGCGGCAGGCCACCGTCAGCCGCGTCGAGGTCTCCGCCGACTTCGGCCACGCGCTCGTCCACGTCTCGGCGCTCGGCGACGAGAGCCAGCGCCGTGCGGCGGTGAACGGGCTGGAGAGCGCCGGCGGCTTTCTGCGCCGCGAGCTGGCCCGCCGGCTCTCGCTGCGCCAAGTACCCGCGCTGCGCTTCGTGCTCGACCACGGCGCCGAGCACAGCCTGCGCATCGCCGCGATCCTCGACGACCTCGATAAAGAGCCGGACCATGGTTCCTGAGAGCGTCGCCGCGCGACTGCGCGGCGCCCGCCGTGTCCTCATCACCAGTCACGCCAACCCCGACGGAGACGCCATCGGATCGGAGCTCGGTTTGGCGCGCGTCCTCGCCGGCCTCGGCAAGCAGACCGCGATCTGGAATCTCGATCCCGTGCCCTCGCTCTACGCCGCTCTTCCCGGGGCCGAGACGATCGCCGTCGGCGCCGCGCCGCCGGCCGGCTTCCCTGGCGGCTTCGATCTCGTCGTGGTGCTCGAATGCCCGACGCTCGGCCGCAGCGGTCTCGACGGTGCCCTCGCCGGCATGCCGATCGTCAACATCGATCACCACCTCGGAAACGACGGCTACGGCGGCAACGCCTGGGTCGATACCGAGCAGCCGGCCGTCGGTGTCATGGTCGCCGAGCTCGCCGCGGCTCTCGGCGCCACGATCGACACCGCTGCTGCGAACTGCCTGCTCGTCGCGCTCGTCACCGACACCGGCGGCTTTCGCTTCGGCAACACGACGTCGGCCGCTTTCGAGGCCGCCGCTCGCCTCTTGCGCCTCGGCGCCGAGATCGAGACCGTCTCGGGCTGGCTCTACGAGCGCCAGCCCGAAGCCGCGGTGCGTCTCCTCGGCGAGCTGCTTTCGACGCTCCGGCGGCATCACGGCGGCCGCATCGCGACGGTGCACTTGACGCACGAGATGTTCGAGCGCAGCGGCGCGCACGTGGGTGACTCCGAAGGTCTGATCGACACGCCGCGCGCCATCGACGGCGTCGCCGCCATCGTGCTCTTCCGCGAGCTGGCACCAGACTCGTGGAAGATCTCGCTGCGCAGTCGCGGCGCGGTCGACGTGCAGGAGATCGCACGCCGCTTCGGCGGCGGCGGTCACGTCAACGCGGCAGGCTGCCGCTTCTCGGGCACGCTGGCGGCCGCCGAGCGCACGTTCGTCGCCGAGCTCGCCGCCGCCTGCGAGGCAGCGACATGAGCCGCGACGGCCTGCTGCTCGTCGACAAGGCGCCCGGGGGGACTTCGCACGACGTCGTGCAGAGGGCGCGCAAGATCCTGCGCCAGAAGTGGATCGGCCACTGCGGCACCCTCGATCCGGACGCCACCGGGCTGCTCGTCCTCACCGTCGGCCAGGCCACTCGGCTCACCCGCTTCCTCATCCACGCTCCCAAGGTCTACGCTGGCGAGATTCGCTTCGGAGTCGCCACCGACACCCACGACGCCTCGGGCAAGGTCACCTCTCAGGCGCCGGTGACGGAGCTCGAGGAGGGGGCGATCGACGCCGCGATGAGTCGCTTCGAGGGCACCTTCGAGCAGAAGGTCCCCGCCTACAGCGCCCGCAAGGTCCGGGGCGTCAAGCTCTACGAGCTGGCGAGGCGGGGCGACGAGGTGCCCGACGAGAGCAAGGAGATCACCGTCGCCGCGTTCCGGCGCACCGGACCCCTCGTCGCGGACCGTATCCCCTTCCGGCTCTCCTGCTCGTCGGGCACCTACGCGCGAGCCCTGGCGCACGATCTCGGAGCGGCCCTCGGCTGCGGGGCGCACCTCGCCTCGTTGCGGCGCATCGCCGTGGGGCCGTTCGACGTCAGCGCGGCGATCTCCCTCGAGGCCGTCGCGGAGCGGCTCGAGCACGACCTCCCGCTCGCTCCGGCCTGGCTGCCGCTCGCCGAGATTCCGCTGCCGTTCACGAGCTGCGCGGTCGACGCCGCGCAAGAGCGCCGGCTGCGCAACGGCCAGACCGCCGTCCTGCGCGGCGTCGAGGCGGCGGCCGGCGACTGGATCCGCATCATCGACCGCGGCGGCACGCTGCTCGCTGTCGGCACCGTCGCCGAGCGCGTCGGAAGCGGCGCTCTTGCCGTGCTGCAGCCCCGCATCGTCTTTCCGCCGGCAGGACTGTGATAGAGTCCCGGCCGGAGATAAATCGAGAGAACAGAGAGATTACGCAGAAGGAGAACGCTTTGCCGCAGACGCGACAGCAGAAGGATGCGATCATCGGGGACTACCGGATCCACGACGCGGACACCGGATCGACCGACGTCCAGGTGGCTCTGCTCACCCACCGCATCAACGAACTGACAGAGCACTTCAAGACCCACACCAAGGACCACCACGGCCGGCGCGGCCTGCTCAAGATGGTCGGCCAGCGCCGCCGCCTGCTCGACTACCTGAAGCGCACCGACGTCGAGCGCTACCGCCAGCTCATCGAGCGGCTCGGTCTCCGCAAGTAGAGCCCATCCTGGGGAAGGCGGCGGCTCGCCGCCGGTCGGCTACACCGGTCGGCGACCGCGGGTCGCACGCCCCCCGTGCATCCGAAAGGATCCAGTCCAGATGAAAATCCAGCGAACCGTTCAGGTGGGCGCCGCGGCGCTCCACTTCGAGTCCGGCCACATCGCCAAGCAGGCGCACGGCTCCACCGTCGTGCGCTTGGGCGACACGGTCGTGCTCGCCACCGCCTGCATGCAGCAGAGCGCCATGCCGCGCGACTTCCTGCCCCTCACCGTCGACTACCGCGAGTACACCTACGCCGCCGGGCGCATTCCCGGCGGCTTCTTCAAGCGCGAGGGCCGGCCGACCGAGAAGGAGATCATCACCTCCCGCCTGATCGATCGACCGCTGCGCCCGCTCTTCCCGCCCGGCTACCGCAGCGAGACGCAGGTCATCGCGCTCGTGCTCTCGGCCGACGGGGAGAACGATCCCGATATCCTGGCGATCAACGGCGCCTCGATGGCGCTGGTGCTCTCCGAGATCCCGTTCTACAACCCGCTCGGCGCCGTGCGCGTCGGGCTGCTCGACGGCGAGATCGTTTTCAACCCGACCAATAGCCAGCGCGACGCCGCCGACCTCGATCTCGTCGTCGTCGGCACCCAGGACGCCGTCGTCATGGTCGAGGCCGCCGCCAACCAGCTCTCGGAGCAGAAGCTGCTCGAGTGCATCTGGGCGGGGCACGCCGAGCTGCAGAAGGTGATCCAGGTGCAGATCGAGCTCTTCCGCGAGAAGGGCCTGTCGAAGCCGACCTGGGAGACGCTGCAGCCCTATTCCGACGAGCTCCACGCGCAGGTGCGCGGCGACGTGCACGACGCGCTCAAGTCCGCGCTCCACACTGCCGAGAAGTTCGCGCGCAAGCGAGCGACTTCGGAGGTGCAGAAGGGCTACCTCGCCGGCATCCCCGAGGAGGAGACCGAGAAGCGCCAGCAGGTCAAGCGGATCTTCGAGAGCCTCGAGGAGGAGATCCTCTACGAATCGATCCTCACCGACGGACGCCGCTTCGACGGCCGCCGCGCCGACGAGGTGCGACCGATTTCGATCGAAGTCGGCCTGCTACCCCGTACGCACGGCTCGGCGCTCTTCACCCGCGGTGAGACGCAGGCGCTTGCCTCGGTCACGCTCGGCACCAAGCGCGACGCGCAGATCCTCGAGGAATACGAAGGCGAAACGCTGCAGAAATTCCTCCTCCACTACAATTTCCCGCCGTTCTCGGTGGGCGAGGTCAAGTTCCTGCGCTCGCCGGGCCGGCGCGAGATCGGCCACGGCGTGCTGGCGCGGCGCGCGCTCACCCCGGTGCTGCCGCACGAGGACGACTTCCCGTACACCATACGCGTCGTCTCCGACATCCTGGAGTCGAACGGCTCCTCGTCGATGGCGACGGTCTGCGGCGGCTCGCTGGCGCTCTTCGAGGCCGGCGTGCCGATGCTGGCGCCGGTCGCCGGCGTCGCCATGGGACTGGTCAAGAAGGGCGACCGCTTCGCCGTGCTCACCGACATCGCCGGCCAGGAGGATCACTACGGCGACATGGACTTCAAGGTCGCCGGCACCCGTGACGGCGTCACCGCCCTGCAGATGGACCTCAAGCTCACCGGCGTCACGCGCGAGGTCATGGCAATCGCGCTCGAGCAGGCCCGTGCCGGCAGGCTCCACATCCTCGAGAAGATGGAGGCCGTCCTCGCCGCGCCCCGCCAGGAGCTGTCGACCTACGCGCCGCGCCTGTTCACCATTCAGATCTCGCGCGACAAGATCCGCGACGTCATCGGACCCGGCGGCAAGACGGTGCGCTCGATCACTGAAGAGACCGGCTGCGAGATCGAGGTCGGTAACGACGGCAAGATCGTCGTCGCCTCGCCCGACGGCGACGCGGCGCGCCGCGCCATCGCCATGATCGAGCGGCTCACCGAAGTGCCCGAGATCGGCAAGGTCTACAAGGGCACGGTGCGACGAGTCGAGGCCTACGGCGCCTTCGCCGAGATCCTCCCCGGCACCGACGGGCTGATCCACATCTCGGAGCTCGCGCCGTACCGCGTGCGCGAAACCTCGGACATCGTCAAGGAGGGCGACGAGATCGAGGTCAAGGTGATCGACATCGACGACACCGGCCGCGTGCGGCTGTCGCGCAAGGCGGTGATCATGGAGGCGCCCGACTACGACCCGGCCCAGTACGAGGGCATGGGCGAGCCGGTGGGAGCCGGTCGCGGTGACCACGGCGACCGCCCCGAGCGCGGCGACCGGGATCACGACCGCGGCGGTCGCGGCGGACGCGGCTTCGGCGGCGGTCGTCGCGATGGACGCGGCGGGCGCGACCGCGGGCCGCGCCGCTGATCCGGAACCCGCCAGAGACGCGAAAGTGAGGACCGGGCTCGGCGCCCGGTCCTTTTCTTTTCCCCGGCCGGAAGTGAGAGGCTAACGGCGATGGAAATCCGCGCCCTCGTCGATTACTGCGACGAGCTCCTCGCGGCTCGCGCTGGCAAGGACTACGGCCCCAACGGCCTGCAGGTCGAAGGCCGTCGCGCGGTGCGCAAGATCGTCACCGGCGTCTCGGCGTCGGTCGAGCTCTTCGCGCGCGCGCGCGACGCCGGCGCGGACGCCGTGCTCGTGCATCACGGCGTGCTCTGGGAGTTCCTCGGCACGCAGCCGATCGTCGGCTTTCACTACCGCCGCATCGCGACGCTGGTCGAGAGCGGCCTCCACCTCGTCGCCTACCACCTGCCGCTCGACCGTCACCCGGAGCTCGGCAACAACGCGCTCGCCGCGCGGCAGCTCGGGCTCTACTCGCTAGAGCCCTTCGCCGACTACCACGGCGCACCGGTCGGCTTCCGCGGCCGCTACCCCGAGCCGATCGCCGCCGCCGAGCTCGTCGCCCGCTGCCGCCGGCTCTTCGGCCAGGAGCCGATCGCCTTCCTTCACGGACACGATCCGCTCTCCACCGTTGGCATCGTCTCGGGCGGAGCGCAGGGCGAGCTCTACCAGGCGATCGACGCCGGGCTGGACGCCTACGTCACCGGCGAGGTCTCGGAGTGGGTGATGAACGTCGCGCGCGAGGCCGGCATCCACTACCTCGCCTGCGGCCACTACGCCACCGAGCGGCTCGGCATCCGCGCCCTGGGCGAGCATCTCGCCCAGCGCTTCGGCCTCGAGCACGAGTTCGTCGACCTCCCGAACCCGATCTGAAGTCAGGCTCGCCGATCGACGGCGGCCTTCGCGAAGAACGAGAAGAAGTTCTCGGTCGTTCGCGCCGCGACGTCCTCCGGCGCCTGGCCGAGCTCCGCGGCCAGCCGCTCGTTCACCTCCACGACGAAGGCCGGCTCGTTGCGCTGGCCGCGGTGAGGCACCGGCGCCAGGTACGGCGTGTCGGTCTCGACGACGAGGCGTTGGCGCGGAATCTCGTGCAGTGCCTCGCGCACGTTGGCCGCTCTCGGAAAGGTGACCATGCCGGAGACGCCGAAAACCGTCGCGATGGGGAGGAGCGACCGCGCCATGGCGAGGCCGCCAGCGAAGGAGTGGAAGTCGAAGCGGGCGCCGGCGAAGGCGGGATCGCTCACCACCTGCACCATGGCGTCGTTCGAGTCGCGGTTGTGCACGATCAAGGGGAGGTCGAGCTCGCGGGCGATCTCGATCTGGGCGCGAAAGACCCCCTCCTGGACGTCGCGGGGGGCGTGATCGTAGTAGAAGTCGAGGCCACACTCCCCCACCGCCACCGCCTTGGGGTGCGCCAGCAGCTCGCGCAGGCGGCGCGGATGAGTGTCGTCCCAGCTCGCCGCGTCGTGCGGATGGACGCCGAGCGCGCACCAGACGTCGACCTCCCCCTCGCAGAAGGCGATCAGGTCGTCGGCCTCGTCGAGCCGCACCGCCGGAACCAGGAAACCGCGGACTCCTCGCTCGCGGGCGCGATCCACAGCCGCCCGGCGCTCGTCGGGCGCGAAGTGCTGCAGATGACAGTGCGAGTCGACGAGCATCGGCCGGCGGCGGTCCGCCTCGGGACCCTCGCGCTCAGCGGACGCGGGCGCCGGGGAGGGCGCCCGCCTGGTGGGGTCGGACGACGATCGGGCGTCCGTCGGGGTCGATCGCCGCGAGCAGCATGCCCTGCGATTCGTGGCCCATCAGCTTGGCGGGCTTGAGGTTGGCGACCACGACGATGTCGGTGCCGACGAGCTCCTCGCTGCGATACGCCTTGGCGATGCCGGCGACGATCTGGCGCGGCCCGGACGGCTCGCCCAGGTCGACGCTCAGCTTGAGGAGCTTCTCGGTTTTCGGCAGGCTCTCGCACGCGAGCACCTTGCCGATCTTGAGCTCGACGCTCAGGAACTGGTCGATGTCGATCATGCCGTTCCCTTCCTCTGCCGGTCGTGCCGCCGGCGCCGGCGCGTCGGCGTCGCCGGCGAGCTCGGCGAGAAACGCCTTTTTGTCGATGCGCGGAAAGATCGGCACCGGCTCGGGCAGCGGCGCCGATCTCGGCAGGCCGCCCCAGACGAGCACGTCGAGAGTTGTCGGCGGCTCGCCGACGCCGATCGCGGCGAGCACGCGCGCGGCCGTCTCCGGCATCATCGGCAGCAGACCGGTGGCGACCAGGCGCACCGCCTCGAGCCCGTTCCACAGCACGCGCGACAGCCCCTCGCTCGGCCCCTCTCTGCGGATCTTCTTCCACGGCTCACGGGCCACCAGGTACTGGTTCGCCTCGGCGAGCAGGCGCCAGAGAGCCCTCAGCGCGTCCTGGAAGGCGAGCCGCTCCATCGCCTCGCGGTAGATCGGCAGCACCTCGCGCGACAGGACGAGGATCGGATTGTCGTCGCACGCCACCGGCGGCGTCTTGCCGTCGAACGCCTGCCGCGAGAGCGTCACCAGCCGGCTGGTGGTGTTGCCGAGGTCGTTGGCGAGATCCGCGTTGAAGCGGTCGACGAAGCCTTCGTCGGAGAAGCTCGCGTCGAGCCCGAACACCATCTCGCGCAGCAGGAAGTAGCGCAGCGAGTCGGCTCCGAAACGCTCGATCAGGTGGTCCGGCCGTACGACGTTGCCGACCGACTTCGACATCTTGCGCTCGTCGCGGAGCCACCAGCCGTGCGCCCAGACGCAGGTCGGCAGCGGCAGGCCGGCCGACATCAGGAAGGCGGGCCAGAAGACGGCGTGGAAGCGCAGGATGTCCTTGCCGACTAGGTGCAGCCGCACGCCTGCGCT
>Ga0214472_10009314_pt1 | contig 10245 bp, 8 predicted proteins | sample RVTome_6_FD_207662 | JGI IMG/M metagenome (GOLD analysis project Ga0214472, IMG submission 207662) | Soil microbial communities from uranium-contaminated site in the Upper Colorado River Basin, Wyoming, United States - RVT140D175 | ecosystem: Environmental > Terrestrial > Soil > Contaminated >...
ACGTGCGATCACCGTATCTTGCCCGGAGGCACGGCCTACTGCACGGACCTGGGCATGACCGGCCCGTACGATTCCGTGATCGGCGTCGAGAAGGGAACCATCATCAAACGCTTCACGACCGGCATGCCCGGGCGCTTCGAGGCCGCGAAGGGCGATCCACGCTTTGCCGCCGCCGTCGTCGTGGTGGACACCGAGACGGGACGCGCAACGAACATCGATCGAATGCTGCTCAGCGAGAGCGATCTGAAGTAGTCGGTCTACCGTATACTCCATCGATGCCCCCGCGTTCGAAACGCTTGGCTCCGGCGCGCCTGCTCACAGGTCTGGAGGCAGCCGTGCTCGATGCGCTCCCGATCAGCATCTATGTCGTGGACCGGGAGCTTCGCGTCGTAGGTTGGAACCGCTTGCGGGAAGAGGGGCCGTTCGGAAAACCCCGGGACAAGGTCCTGGGTCGAAACCTCAAACGCACGCTTCCACCGGCGGGTTTCCGTGACACGGCGTTGCTGCTCGAGAAGGTATTTCGTACTGGAAAGCTGCACCGAGAGGTGCGTGAGACGCAGCCGGGGAAACGGCTATACGAGATCGCGCGCTACCCGGTCATGGAAGAAGGCCGCGTCACTCATGTGCTCTGCTCCTTCGAAGACATCACTCAGAAGCGCGCACTGGAGTTGCAGTTGATCGCCTCCGATCGACTCGCTTTCCTCGGACAACTCGTCGCAGGCGTGGCCCACGAGGTTTCGAACCCGCTCGCGGGAATCGCAGGGTGTGCGGAGGCCCTCGCCTCGATCGGACTGACGGCGGAGAGCGAAGACGCGCGCGCGCAAGCGCGCGAGTTTCGCGACCTGATCCGCAGCGAAATCGCGCGTAGCGAGCGGCTCGTGCGGACTCTACTCGATGCGGCTCGGCCGCACCCGGGCAGCACGGCTGACCTGCGCACCCACGTGAACACGGCTTTGCGTCTCCTCGAACGACACCCCGCTTTCGCTCGCGTCGAAGTCGTCTCGCGGATTCCAGAAACCCTACCCGCCGCACTGATCGAACCCGACTCCCTCAAACAGGTCGTCCTGGCGCTCGCAACGAACGCAGCTCGCGCGATGGCGGGAGGCGGGAAACTGACGCTTCGCGCTGGGCGCGTCAGCGGTAACGTCTTCCTCGACGTCATCGACACCGGTCCGGGAATTCCCGAGGGGTTGCGCACTCGCATCTTCGAACCCTTCTTCTCCACAGACCCGGCAAACGGAACAGGGCTCGGCCTGGCGATCGCGCGCAGTCTCGTGCGTGGGCGAGGCGGAGACCTCATCTACCGAAACAGGAATCGAGCCGGAGCGGCGTTCCGCGTTCTGCTCGTGCCGGTACAGGGGGCTGTTTGATGGACACGTATCGCGTCCTGCTCGCCGAAGACGAACCGGTGTTCGCGATGACCGTCGCGCGCTTTCTCGAGGGGCGGGGGCACGAGGTCGAGGTCTGCGGAACGGGCAAAGCGACACTCAAGGCGCTCGAGGACTCTGAGTGGGATGTCCTGCTCCTGGATCTCAAACTGCCGGACGCGGATGGCGTCGATCTGCTCGCCCAGACGCGTCAGGAACACGAGGAGCTCCAGACGATCATCGTGACCGGCTTCGCGAACGTGGAGTCAGCGATCGACAGCATGCGTCTCGGGGCGTTCGATTACCTGACGAAACCGCCGAACTTCGAAGAGCTCGCGGTCCGCGTGGAAAAGGCCGCGAGCAAGACGCTGCTCGAGCGAGAGAACCGCCGTTTGCGCTTCCAAGTGCAAAGAGCACTCGGGTCAGACATCATCACCCGCTCGCCAGCGTTCAAGAGGATCCTCCGCACCATCGAGAAGATCGCCCCGGCGAAGACACCCGTGCTGATCGAGGGTGAGAGCGGTGTGGGCAAGGAGCTCGTGGCACAGCGGGTACACCGCCTCTCACCCCGAGCGAACAAGGCGTTCGTCGATCTCAACTGCGCCGCAGTGGCCGACACGCTGCTCGAGACCGAACTGTTCGGGCACGAGCGAGGCGCGTTCACCGGCGCCGGTGGAGAGAAGCCTGGGCTCGTGGAAATCGCTGACGGCGGCACTTTGTTCTTGGACGAGCTCGGAGAGATGTCCGCGGATGTGCAATCCAAGCTGCTGCGCGTGCTCGATACGGGGACGTTCTACCGGGTCGGCGCGACGCGCAAGCGCCGCGCGGACTTCCGGCTCGTCGCCGCCACGAACCGGGATCTCCCCGCCGCCATCGAAGCCGGGACGTTCCGCAAAGACCTGTTCTACCGGATCCACGGCGTTCGACTGGTCATTCCACCGTTGCGGGAGCGCCCTGAAGACATCCAGCCCCTGGTCGAACGATTCTCGCGCGCCCTTGCGGCTCCCAAAGCCTTTTCGAAGCCGGCGCTCCAGGCGCTCGTGGCGCACGATTGGCCGGGCAATGTCCGAGAGCTGCGGTTCGCGGTGGAAAGGGCCAGCCTGATCGCAGAGGGAGATTCGATCGGGCTCGAGGATCTACCCCCCGAGATCGTCGAGCGGGCCGGGCGGCGTCCGGCAGTACCGCTGCCCGAGGTAGTCGACGAGCTCGACGGCGATCCGGGCACGTTCGCAGAGGAGGGACATGGCCTGGATGCGCAGCACATTCGCGATGCTTTGGAGCGCACGCGTTGGCGGCGAGGCGAGGCCGCGGAGCTACTCGGCGTATCGCCGCGAACCCTCTACCGATGGATGAAGAAGCTCAAACTGTAGCTTTCGTTCGGACTCTCACCCGGGGTCGTCCATTGCGGCGTGGGGTCGACGTCAGATATTCCGCGCTGTGTCGAGGAGCTCGAAGCAGGCTGGGCAGCATCGACTTTTCGTGCACGGGAAAACCCAACGCCGTTTCGAGCAGGGCCTGAGTATCCAGCCGCGCCCCGACGGAGAGCATCAAACGCGGGACGCGGCGCGCGAGGCGTCGCGCCAACTCGGTACCGCCTCCTTCGACGAGCAGGTCGACGATCGCAACGTCATAGTGCTTGCTTCGGGCCGCCCTCAGCGCTTGTGAACGATTCGTCACGAGCCGTACCTCGTCACCCTGACTGCGCAGAACCTTGGCGAGGGCCCGGCCGTATTCGAGGTCTTCGTCCACCACCAGGACTGTCCGCCCTTCCGTCATGCCCCCATTGTGTGCAAGACGCATACCTGACAATGGCAGCTTCTCGGCGAACGGTGAAACCCCCCAACATTCAATCTCAGAGTCACTTACGAGACATCCTCAGGCGCGCATACAGCGCGCCGAGGATCGGTCATGAGCGTTGCGGGGGCGGGTTTGCGGTCACCGGAGTCACGACAGGGCGACGGGCGACCATGCGGCTAGAATGAACCCGTGGTGCAGAAGAATCTCGACTTCGGAAGTGCGTCTGGGCCGGAAGCTCAGCAGACCCGGGTCCCCTCGCGGCGCACCCTGAGCATCAGCGCTCTGACGGAGCGAATCCGCGGCTGTCTCGAGACGGAATTCTTCGACGTATGGGTCGAGGGAGAGATCTCGAACCTCACGCGCGCGACGTCAGGCCACTGGTACTTCTCGCTCAAAGACGACGCCGCGCAGATCGCGGCCGTCGTGTGGAAGACCGCCACGCGGCAGATCCGTTTCCGCCCCGAGGATGGGATGAAGGTCGTCGCCCGCGGCGGTGTCCGAGTGTATCCCCCCCGCGGCGCGTACCAGATCTCCGTCGAATTGCTCGAGCCACTCGGCAAGGGCTCGCTCCAGGAGGCCTTCGAGCAACTCAAGCGGAAGCTCGATCTCGAGGGACTGTTCGCTACGGATCGGAAGCGTACCCTGCCGATGCTGCCGCGGCGGATTGGGGTCATCACCTCTCCGACAGGAGCCGCGATTCAAGATGTCTTGCGTGTTCTCCAACGCCGATACCGGAATCTCGAAGTGGTGATCTATCCGGCCCGCGTCCAGGGTGCGGAGGCGGCCAGCGAGATCACTCAGGGTCTGCGAGAGTTGAACCGCCTGGGCGGCTTCGACGTGATCGTCCTGGCGCGCGGCGGGGGCAGCCTGGAGGACCTCTGGGCGTTCAACGAGGAAACAGTCGCCCGAGGGATCGCGGCTTCGCGGATTCCGGTCCTGTCGGCCGTCGGACACGAGACAGATTTTACGATCGCGGATTTCGTCGCTGACGTCCGCGCGGCGACACCCTCGGCGGCCGCTGAGATGGTCGTTCGGGCGAAAGCGTCGCTCGCCGACCGAATCTCCGCCCTGGATGACCGTCACCGGGGTGCGATGATGCTTCGCCTGACGCGGACGCGCGCGCGCCTGGAGTACCTCACGTCGCATCGGGTCTTCACTGCGGAGCGTGGGCGTCTCGGGCATCACGCCCAGCGTATCGACGAGTGGGTGCGCCGGATGGAATTCGCGCTGCAGGAAAACCGCTCACGGGCCCGCGTACGCTTGAATAGCTGGACACAGAGGCTCGACGCGTTCCGGTGGGAACGCCAGGTCGCGGTGCGAAAGGCGCGCCTCGCGCACGCGTTGAGTCGTCTCGAGGCCTCAGGCCGCAGGCAACTCGAACGGCGGCGCGAAAGCCTCGCCCAACGAGCGACGAGTCTCGAAAATCTCTCTCCGATCGCGGTGCTCGGGCGGGGCTACGCTTTGGTGTGGGACGAGAGGCGGCAACGCCTGATCCGTGACGCCTCCACCGTAAGCGTAGGCGACGCCATTCATCTCGAACTTCATCGGGGCCGCGTCGATGCCACGATAACGGACAAGGAAGAAAGTTGAGCAAGAAGAACACTGATACCGCCGGGAAAGTCGGGGCAGATGAAGCCGCGAACACTGAGAGCTTCGAAAAAGCACTCGAGCGCCTCGAGGGAATCGTTCAGAAGCTCGAAGACGGAGAGTTGACGCTCGAAGAGTCGCTCCGCCTCTACGAGGATGGCATCCGGCTGTCCAGGCTCTGCCATGGCCAACTCGAAGAGGCTGAGGGGCGAATCGAACTGCTCGTGAAGGACGCTCGAGGGGCCGTTGCCAGCGACTCGAGCGGGCGCCCTCGCAGCCGGGCGCTCGACGCACCAGATGAGTCAGGCGCCGGAACGCGATAGAAATGCCCGCGTGACGCGTTCCAGCTCCGAGTTCGATCAGGCGACAGCATTGCAGAGCCTCGAAGCCGCCCTCGAGCGCGCGGTCCCTCCGGAAAGCGCGTGGCCGAGCGCCATCCACTCAGCGATGCGCTACAGTCTATTTGCTGGGGGGAAACGCATTCGCCCGCTCCTCGTCCTGGCTGCGGGCCACGCCGCGGGTGGGTCCGAGTCCGACGTGCTCCGGTTCGCCTGTGCCGTCGAGTTGATCCACACCTACAGCTTGGTCCACGACGATCTGCCTGCGATGGACGATGACGACCTGCGCCGCGGGCGACCCACGTGCCACAAGAAGTATGGAGAAGCCCTCGCCATCCTGGCTGGAGACGCCCTCCTGACACGAGCCTTCGAGTGGCTTACCGTCGGGCGGCCCTCCGAGAACGGCACCCAACGTGAGCGACGCTGGAAGGCGACCGCGCTGCTCGCGAGCGCCGCGGGAACATCCGGGCTGATCGGCGGGCAGGCCCAGGATCTGGAATCGGAGGGGCAGGAAGCAGACCCCGAGATCCTCGAGCGCATCCACGCGGCGAAGACGGGAGCGCTGCTGCGAGCGTCTGTCTGTGGCGGGGGCCTACTCGGCGGAGCGGACGACGCGCAGATCGCCCTGCTCAGCCAGTATGCCGAATCGATCGGGCTCGCGTTCCAGATCGTCGACGACGTACTCGACGCCACGGGCTCGTCGAGTCAGCTCGGAAAGACTCCTGGTAAGGACGCGGCTACCGGTAAGACCACGTACGTGAGCGTATACGGACTCGACGAAGCGCGCCGGCAAGCACGAGCGCTTCTAGACGAGTCGCTCCGGGTACTCAGGCCGTTCGGCGCACCCGCCAGCGGCCTTGCCGACCTCGCTAGACGCATCGTGGAGCGCGAGTCGTGAACGCAGCGACCCGAGATGCGCCAAAACGCCGCGACCGCCTCGACCGGCGCTTGGTCAGCGCCGGACTCGTGGAGTCGCGGGTGAAAGCCCAGGCGCTCGTCATGGCAGGTCGCGTCAAAGTCGACGGGCAGCCGGCACACAAGCCCGGCGCCCAAGTGAACGACAGCGCCGCGCTGGAGGTCGATCCCGGGCCGCGCCATGTCGGCCGCGGCGCGCTCAAACTCGTCGGCGCGTTGGACGCATTCGCGATCGCGACCCAAGGGCGCGTGGCCATCGACGTGGGCGCTTCGACGGGAGGCTTCACGGAGGTCCTGCTCGAGCGCGGCGCCCGCCGCGTGTACGCCGTCGATGTCGGGCGCGCGCAACTTCACGACAGGATGCGTCGAGATGGGCGGGTCGTCGTACTCGAACGCGTCAACGCGAGGTATCTCACTCGGCAGATCATTCCTGAGGCGTGCGATCTTCTCGTGATGGACGTATCGTTCATCTCCGTGCTGAAGATCTTCCCGGCCTTGCCCAACATCATGAGCCCAGAATTCGATGCTGCTATTCTCGTCAAACCCCAGTTCGAGCTGAGCAAGCGTGATGTCGGACGCGGCGGCGTCGTGCGCAGCGCTGAGTGCCACGCCCGGGCACTTCTGGGAGTCGCAGATAGCGCTCGCAAGGAGCATGGATTCTCGGTCATGGACGCGTGCGCCTCGCCCATCGCGGGAGCCGTCGGTAACAGAGAGTTCTTCCTCCACCTGAGACACGGCGGCGCGCCCGGGCTCACGGGCGATGTGCTGTGCGCAAGAATCCGCGCCGCAACCGCCTCCCCCATGCAGAGCCAGCCCCCGGAGACGGGCACGTGAACCACGACGCGGTCGGTATCCTGGCCCGCAGGGGACTGACAGAAGCCGGGCCCGCTCTGCGCGACCTCGTCGCGTGGCTGCGGGCGCGCGACCTGGCCGTGTTGCTCGAAGAGGATACGGCACTCCTGCTGGAGGACGTGAGCGGGTGTGACACCATGCGAGGATCTGACCTCGCCCGCCGCGCGGACGCCCTCGTCGTGCTCGGCGGCGACGGCACACTGCTGGGAGCGAGCCGGCTGCTCGGCGAACGCTGCCCGCCTATCCTGGGCGTGAACTTCGGCAGCCTCGGCTTCCTGACCGAGATCAGCCTCGGCGAGCTCTACCCGGCCCTCGAGAGCGTCCTCACCGGCGACTACGCGTTCGACGAGCGCAAACTCCTGCATGCCGTCGTGCACCGCAACGGCGAGGAACAGGCGAGCGCCGACGTGCTCAACGATGTCGTGGTGACACGAGCCGCGCTCTCGCGCATCGTGGAACTCGAGATCGCGATCGACGGTCGCTTTGTTTCGTCGTTCCGTGCCGACGGCCTGATCGTCTCGTCGACGACGGGTTCGACAGCGTACAACCTCGCCGCCGGTGGACCGATCCTCCACCCTTCGTTGTCCGCGGTCGTGCTCACCCCGATCTGCCCGCACACCCTCACCCATCGTCCGCTCGTCGTCGGGGACGATCTCGCGATCGAGGTGCGCGTGTGCGACACCCGCGAGGTCGAGGTACACCTTTCTTTCGACGGACAGGACGGTCGCCCGTTGACAAGCGAAGACACCGTCACGATCACGCGCAGCGCGAGACGGTTGCGCCTTGTTCACGCACCCACACGAGACTACTTCGAGGTGCTCCGGACGAAACTACGGTGGGGCGAGCCCACCGCACGGCGCCGGTGAGCACACCCCAGCGTCGAGCCAGAGTCGGCTTCGGACTCGCGCTCGCCATTGCTATTGCGCTCCCTATCGCTCTTGCGACCACGAGCTTCCATTGGATTCCGCTCGCAGGTTCTGGCTCAGAAGTGTGGCGCGGCGTCGCCGACGCCCCGGCGTGGCCCAGGCTCCTCGGCGCCACTGCCTGCGGGTTGATCGCCGCTGTGCTGTTCATGAACCGAGCTGCCGTCAGCCCGTTGCTCAGCCTCACGCTGGCGTCCCTGCCGATCATCCCGGTCTGGCTGGGGATAATTCCGATCTTGCTTGTATTCCAGGGCCCTGTGATCCTCATCATGGCCGGTGCTGCGGTGAGCCTCGTCCTCTACCGAAGCGGGCTCCTGCATGCCCTTGCCAGTGCTCGGCTCCGAGCGACGCCACTCGTGCTCTTCGTCGTGGCGACTCTGATCTACATGAGTCTGGGCGCATTCCTGCCGGGGCCAGCGGGGCCCCAGGGGGACGAGCCACACTACCTCGCCATGACGCACAGCCTGATCAGCGATGCGGACCTCGATCTCACCGACGAGTTCGAGGCGCACGAGTACCGAGCATTCTTCGCCGGCCGCCTCGCCCCCCACGCCTCCTCCGCGAGTCCTCCGGAGCGCATCTACTCGATCCACGCGCCGGGCCTACCGGTACTGATCCTGCCCGCGTACGCAATCGCCGGATATACCGGAGTGCGACTGTTCCTCGGGCTGCTGGCTTCCCTCGCGGCGGTCCTCACCTGGCGCTACGTGCGGGATGTGAGCGGGAGCGAGGAGCTCGCGCTCGCCGCGTGGGCCGCGCTCGTCTTGACGCCGCCGCTTCCGTTCTTCGCGGTTGCGGTCTACCCGGAGTTGCCCGCAGCCCTCGCGACGGCGCTCCTCCTGAACACGAGCCGGGGCCGCGGCAAAGGCTGGGCGCTCCCCGTCGCTGCGGCGACGAGCGCCGTTCTGCCCTGGTTGCATACGAAGTTCCTTCCGCTCGCGCTGCTCGGCCTGGGACTCACGCTGTGGAACGGCGGGCATGGACGCCGAGCGGCGGTTGGAGCGGTCACGCTGTTCGGGCTTTCAGTGGCGGGACTGCTCGCCTACTTCCAGAGCTTCTACGGTGCCGCGTCACTGTCCGCGGCTTATGGTTCGGGCTTCGATGCCGATGTATCAGTGCTGCGGATCCCCTGGGGCGCACCAGCACTGCTCTTCGATCGGCAGTTCGGCTTGTTCGCGATCTCGCCAATCTGGATTCTCACCCTACCGGGCGTGGCCCTGCTGTGGAAGCGCGATCGCGTCGATGCGTTTCGAGCGCTCGCGCTCGGCGCCGCCACGTTCGGCGTCGGTGCGTCGTTCAGCATGTGGTGGGGTGGCGCCTGCCCTCCGGCACGTTTCGTAGTGCCGGCGCTGCCCGCGGCCACGCTGTCGATGGCTCTGGGACTGCGCGCGCGGCCGCGCGTCGCGGCGCTCCTCGGAGGTATCGGCGTCGTCATCGTGGGAATAGCGGCGGCGGCGCCGCGCTCCATCCACAACCAACCGAATGGAGACAGTGGGCTCCTCCGCTTTCTCGCACCCACGCTCGATCTGAGTGCCTCGTTGCCATCTTTCGTGATCGGTGGCGCGGAGGCTGTGGTCGGGACTGGCGTTTTGATCCTCGTCTTGCTAGTTGCGTGGCGCTACGGTTTGCGCGCCTTCTGGCTCGCGAGCGCCGTCTCCCTCGCTCTCGCGGTCAGCGTGCGGCAGATGCCACTCGTCGCGGCGCGCGCATCCGGGCTCGCGCTACTCAGCGTGTGGGATGAGGACAACCTGATGGGGCCGACACTGGATTTCGGACGCATCACGATACCCGTCGACATGCGCCACTCGCCGTGGCAACTCGCAGCGGATGACAACCGCACTTCCAGACGACTCGATCTGCCAGCGGGGCGCTACGGGCTGCGAGTCGATGGGCGGGTGACGACGGGTGCCCCGACAGCCCACGTGGTGCGGCTCGATGTGATCGCAAAGCCGCTGCTTCTGGCGCGAGACTACCTCCAGGCTGGCGCGCCGGCGCCGCACCTCGAGCTGACGCTCCCCGTCGGAGCGCGACGTCTGAGAATAGCGGCTCGGGGTATTCAGGGATCGGGGCGCGTGGACTCCATCACGGTGTCGCCAATCGCGCTCCTCCCGCGGCGTCACCGTGGCGCTTTTCCCTGGCCCCGACGACCGCGCCGGGAACACTACCGGATCGGTGCCACGGTCCGCGCGACGCCCCTGGAGACCGTGCGCGTCGATGGCGAGGGCTTCCGGATCGAAGGTACGACCGGCACCTTCGCTGTCGAAGCTCCACGGGGCACGTCCGTGAACGTCCGCCTGACACCCCTGCGCGCCAGGGTCGGTGACCAATTGCTGTGGGGCGGACGACGCCTCCGGCTGGGTAAGGCGGCTGCCTCTCTTCAGTTGCCGGCTGACGAGGGCTTTCCCCTCGGCGACACGATGCTCATCCCGGTGCGGATCGATTCGGAGGGGGCGTGGATCGGCTTCT
>Ga0214472_10009316_pt1 | contig 10243 bp, 11 predicted proteins | sample RVTome_6_FD_207662 | JGI IMG/M metagenome (GOLD analysis project Ga0214472, IMG submission 207662) | Soil microbial communities from uranium-contaminated site in the Upper Colorado River Basin, Wyoming, United States - RVT140D175 | ecosystem: Environmental > Terrestrial > Soil > Contaminated >...
GCACCGCGCAGGCAACGGCGATGATGATGTTGGGCGACAAGATCAGCGCTGAGCGAGCTCTGGAATTGGGGATGGTCTATCGTGTCACCGAACCGGATGCGCTCATGACGGAGGCCACGACCTTCGCCGAGTCCCTGGCGCAGGGAGCGACCCATGCGCTTGGCCTCACGAAACGACTTCTCAACGAGAGCGTGCGCAACGATCTCGACGCTCAGCTCGAACTCGAGGCCGACCTGCAGGGGGAGGCAGGTCGCTCTGAGGACTATATCGAAGGGGTACGAGCCTTCCTCGAGAAGCGTACGCCGGAGTTCAAGGGTCGCTAGGTGAGTACTCCTCCCGGCATGACGGTGGGCGTGGTCGGTGGCGGAGCCATGGGGGCCGGCATCGCCCAGGTCGCCGCCGCCGCCGGCCACAAGGTGATCCTCGGTGACGTAGCCCCCGAGACCATCGCGCGAGCGGAAGCCGGGCTTCGGAATGCTCTCGAACGCGATGTTGTGAAAGGAAGACTCCCGGCGACCCAAGCCGAAGCGATCGTCGCGCGGGTGTCCTTCTCGACCCTCTCAGGGGACGACCTTTCGGTCTTCGCCGGCGCGGGCCTGGTGGTCGAAGCCATCGTCGAGGATCTCGCGGTCAAGAGAAAAGTCTTCTCGGCCCTCGAGAGCACGGTCGCCGCGGACGTCATCCTCGCGACGAACACGTCATCGCTCTCGGTGACCGCGATCGCAGCGGCGTGCCGGGACCCAAGGCGGGTGATAGGAGCCCATTTCTTCAACCCGGCCACGCGTCTTCCGCTGGTGGAGATCGTCCCGGGATACGATACCAGCGCAACCACTGTAGGGATCGTCAGGTCGTTGATCGACTCCTGGGGCAAGGTCACGGTCGTGGCCAAGGACACGCCGGGGTTCATCGTCAACCGCATCGCCAGACCCTTCTACGGGGAAGCCCTACGCCTTCTGGAGGAAGGCGTGGCCGACACCGCCACGATCGACTGGGCGATGCGCGAACTCGGCGGCTTCCGGATGGGGCCCTTCGAATTGATGGATCTGATCGGGCTCGACGTGAACTATGCAGTAAGTCAGACCGTCTTCGAGGCATTCCACTACGACCCCAGATACCGACCGTCCCTCATTCAGCGGCAATTGGTGGACGCGAAGCGGCTGGGGAGAAAGACCGGGAAGGGGTTCTACGGTTACGGAGACGAGACGAGCGCGCCGGAACCGAATCGCGATGCGAACTTAGGACAGGTCATTCTCGACCGGGTTCTCGCGATGCTCGTCAACGAGGCCGCCGATGCGCTGTTCCTCGGCGTGGCCAGTCGCGAGGATATTGACCTCGCCATGACCAAGGGCGTCAATTACCCGAAGGGGTTGCTCCAATGGGCCGACGAGATCGGGATTCGCACAGTGTTGGAGCGGCTGGATGCCCTTCAGAGCGAGTACGGCGACGATCGGTACCGGCCTTCCCCATTGCTCCGCCGAATGGTGCGTGACGGGCGTACCTTCTACCTATGAGTCACGATCCGCAGGTGCTGGCCGAGGCGATCGTACGGGACATGTACGCCAGCGACGCCATGAGCGCCTGGCTCGGTATCGAAGTCGTGGAAGTGAAACCCAACGCCGCAGTGTGCCGCATGACGATCCGTCCCGAGATGGTCAACGGGTTCGGCGTCTGCCATGGAGGCGTCACGTTCGCACTGGCCGACAGCGCGCTGGCGTTCGCGTCAAACACTCAGGGCCGAGTCGCCGTGAGCATCGAGAACAGCATGACCTACCCTGCGCCTGTACATCAGGGGGATGTGCTCACGGCAGTTGCGGCTGAGGAAGGCTCCAGTCGGAAGCTCGGGTTCTACCGTGTCGAGGTGACTCGGGAGGATGGGATGACGGTAGGGCTGTTTCGAGGCACCATCTATCGCACCGAGCGGCTCCATCCTGCCGCGGAGGAGAAGTGATGACCGATTGGCATCGAGTGGTGTACACGGTTCTCGTATCGCGAGCGATCGATCACATCGAGGAGAACCGTCTCGTCCCCGAGAAGAAGGTGCTCTACCAGTTCTCGGCCCGTGGTCACGACGTGGCCCAGGTCATTCTCGGCGGGATGCTCACACACCGGCACGATGCCGCCGGCGCTTACTACCGTTCGCGCCCGCTGTTGCTTTCGCTCGGTCTCACGATCGAAGACGCCTTCGCCGGCCCCATGGCGCGTACAGGTGGCTTCAGCAACGGCCGGGATATTGGGGTCGTGTGCAATCTACCGCGCAAAGACGGTCCCATCGTGCTGCCAATGTCGGGTGACGTTGGGTCCCAGTTCACCCCTTCCGCCGGTTGGGCTCAGGCCATTCGCTACCACACCGAACAACTGGGGAATCAGGATTGGAAAGGTGCGATGGCAGTCGTGCTGGGCGGGGAAGGCTCGGTGGCTACCAACGGATTTTGGTCGTCACTCACCATGGCCACTACTCTGAGCCTTCCACTTCTCTTTTACGTCGAAGACAACGGATACGGCATTTCGGTCCCAGGGAAATTGCAGACCCCTGGAGGCAACATCGCCAACAACCTCGGCTCGTTCACCAACCTCCTGGTGCGCGACGGGGATGGTACCGATCCGGCAGAGGCCGAAGCGCTGTTTGGGGAAGTCGTCACGCACGTCCGCGATGGATCGGGCCCTGCCCTCCTCCGTCTCCGTGTGCCGCGGCTCTCGGGCCACTCCGGCCAGGACACCCAGGCCTACAAGCCACCGGCGTTGCTGGAGGAGGAAATCGCCAGCGATCCCCTGCCCAAACTCCGAGCGCACCTCGTGCCATCGATCATGGGGGAGGACGAGTGGAAGGCACTCGAATCGGAGGCCGAACGTGACGTGGCGGCGGGACTCGAAGGGGCCCTGGCCAGACCGGATCCCGCGCCGGAGGGTGCAGCGAAGTACGTCTTCCTCGAAACGAAGGCGGACGGCTCTCCGGAACTCCAGGAATTCGGCGGTCGGGCTACAGGTGGAATCATACCCCCAGGGGGAACGGAGACTCCGTCACCCGAACCGGCGCGTATCAACATGCTGACCGCCATTCGTCGGACACTGGAACACGAACTGCGGATCAACCCTGGCGTGATGGTCTTCGGCGAAGACGTGGGTCCCAAGGGAGGCGTGCACGCCGCCACGATGGGGCTGCATGATGAATTCGGGGAGACCCGGGTCTTCGACACCAGCCTCAGCGAGGAAGGCATCATCGGACGATCGGTCGGTCTCGCGCTTTCGGGACTCGTTCCGGTCCCCGAGATCCAGTTCCGCAAGTATGCCGACCCGGCCACCGAACAACTCCACAATTGCGGAACGATCCGCTGGCGAACCCACAATCGGTTCGCTGCTCCGATCGTCGTTCGGATCCCCGGTGGTTACGCGCCAAAGTGCGGCGATCCGTGGCATAGCGTCTGTAGTGAAGTGCAGTGGGGCCACGCGGTGGGTTGGCAGGTGTGCATCCCTTCGAACGCCGAGGATGCCGTTGGCCTCCTTCGGTCGGCCCTGAGGAGTCAAAACCCGACCATCTTTTTCGAGCACCGGGCCCTGCTCGACGGTGTCTGGGCCAGACGGCCATACCCCGGCGATGAGTACGTGCTGCCAATGGGAAGGGCAAGAAGAATTCGGGAAGGGGACGCAATCACCGTGGTCAGTTGGGGCGCGATGGTGGAACGCTGCGAGGAGGCCGCCAAGGCTCGCGGAATCGCTGCCGACATTCTCGATCTCCGTACCATCATTCCCTGGGATCGGAATGCAGTTCTCGAGTCGGTACGGCGTACCCGTCGATGCCTGATCGTGCACGAGGACCTGCTCACCGCGGGCTTCGGGGCAGAGGTCGCCGCGGTGGTTGCTGAAGAGGCGTTTCTCAGTCTCGATGCACCCGTGGCACGACTCGCCATCCCGGACATCCCGACACCGTACAACGTTCCGATGATGCATGCCGTGATTCCCAGTGTCGAACAGATCGGTGCCCGCATGGCCGAACTCGCCGAGTTCTAACGCACTTTCAACCGGAGAGGCCGATCGCATGTCGTCGTTCGTGGATGTGACCCTGCCGGAGGATCAGGCGGAAGGCACCGAGACAGTGGTTGCCGCCTGGTTCAAGGCGGTCGGCGATCCGGTAATGGTCAACGAACCCCTGCTCGAGGTCAGCACGGATAAGGTCACCGTCGAGATCCCGTCTCCCGCCACCGGCGTCCTGCGCGAGATCCTCAAGAGCGATGGCGATGAGGTGGAACCGGGAGAAGTGCTCGGCCGAATTGCATTGGGTGAACTCATGCCATCTGGCGATGAGCCCGTCGTGGCTGGATCACCCGAGCCCAAAACGACAGCCGCTGCGCCGAGCGCCTCGACGGAGACAGATGACCGTTCGAGCGAGCTGAGTCCTTCGGTGCGGCGCATGATCAAGGAACACGGTCTCGACGTCGGGAAGATCTCCGGCACCGGACGAGGCGGCCGCATCACGGCCGACGACGTGGAGGCTTACCTCGCGTGGGTGGGTTCGGCGATGCCGAGCCATCGTGTCAAACACAGCACCATGCGGAAGTCGATCGCACAGCACATGAGCGACAGCGTGCAGGCGGCTCCGCACGTGACCAGTGTGTTCGAGGCCGATCTCTCGGCGATTCAGGCAGATCGAGCCGGGAAGAAGGCGGAGTTCGAATCGCAGGGGGCAAGGCTGACACTCACGGCCTACTTCGTTCGGGCCACGGTCGAGGCCATCCGTGCCGTGCCCGAGAGTAATGCGCGTTGGCATGACGACGCGCTCGAGGTCTGGGACACCATCAACGTCGGTATCGCGACGGCGCTGGACGATGGAGGGCTGATCGTTCCGGTGGTGAAGGAGGCTCAGGACCTCGACCTGTTGGAGACCGCGCGTCGGGTCCAGGATCTCACCGAGCGGGCCCGCGCGGGAACGCTCTCACCGACCGACGTTCGTCACGGCACGTTTACCATCTCGAACCATGGCGTGAGCGGGAGTCTCGTCGCTACGCCGATCGTCATCAATCAGCCCCAGTCGGCGATTCTCGGCGTCGGCAAACTGGAACAGCGGCCAGTCGTCCGGGATGGAAGCATCGTGGCCCGGCCGATGGCCTATGTGACGCTCACCATCGACCACCGGGTGCTCGACGGCCACTCCGCGAACCGCTTCCTGAGCCGTTGGGTGGAAGCCGTGGAGGGTTGGCCCGCAGCCTGACGCCCCCCCGCCCCCAAGTCAGTCCGGGCGGTTCTTGGTCAGCGTGCCCAGCGGTTCCAAACTCAGGTCTCCGTTGGCCTGCCGGATGAAGTACATCCCGTCGACCATTCCCTGCCCACCCGATTCGCGGATGAACACCGTGTCGCCCCGTACCTCGTACGTCAACTGCTCTCCTCCGGCACCCTGCATCTCGACGACCTTACCGCCTTTGAGCTCCAGCGCGAACTCCCCGGTCACCGAGTTGTAGTACCGTCCTTCCAGCCCTCCCCCGGCCCCACAGGCCGCGAAAAGTGCGACCAGCCCCCCAACCCGTACGATTCGTCCGATTGGCATTGGTATCCTCCCCAACGGGTATGATTCGACTGAAGCCCCGGATCGGGGCTTCTTGTTACCCATTGCGTCAAATCGGATTGGGGGCGGTCAGCGCATCGCACGGTGAGAGTCTCCACGAGCACCCCCACCGTTGTCGAAGTTGGGGCGAGACGCATTTCGGGAACCTCCGTGAGTCTTGCCTAGTGGGGCTTGAAGTGCTCGAAGGGCTGATGGCAGGCTTTGCAGTAATGCATGGACTTGCAGGCGGTCGAGCCGAAGACACTCCTGATTTCAGTATCACCCGATCTGCAGAAAGGGCACAACACCACACGGACCGTGCGACTGAACTGAATAGGAGTGAACCGCTCCACCGGGTCCGGAGGCGCGATGCCGTACGCCCGGAGCTTCTCCCGCGCGTCATCGGTCATCCAATCCGTGGTCCATGCCGGATGGAGCACAGTTCGTACTTCGATCGAGGCGAAGCCCTGTTCCCGCAAGGTGGTGGTGATTCCCTCCTCGATCACTTGCATCGCCGGGCAACCCGAATACGTGGGGGTCACATCCACGATGACATGACCCTCCTCCACCACGGCCCGTCTGACGATTCCCATCTCGACGATGTCGAGCACCGGCACCTCGGGATCCTTCACTTCCCGGAGAAAGTCGACGATCTCCCGGGGGGTAGCAGTGTTGCCGGCTGCGGCGCCTGCCCCCACCTCCGCCCCACCCGCACCAGTTCCCGCTACCACGTCGCCCCTGGATGGGCCCGAGCCAGGCTCTGCATCTCGGCAAGCAAGGTCCCAAGATGCTCCGTGTGATCGCCTCGACGGTATCCTTTGCCGGCGGGCGGCTTCGCCTCCGGCAACTCGAGCGTGGAGTTCTGTATCACCTCGTTCACGGAGGCACGCCAGACTGGCTCGAGCCCGCCGAGATCCGGCGCCACTCTGGACTTGGTAAGGGCAGCTTCGGCCGGAGTGGATACAAACAATGCTCCGGTCCACCGCCACGCCTCGTCCAGCGCACTCTGCGCACGGGCGTGGCTCTCGTCGGTTCCATCGCCCAATCGCACGACCCACTCCGCACTGTGACGCAGATGGTAGGCGGTTTCCTTGGCCGACTTGCCGGCGATCCCTCTCAACCCCTGGTGGCCGCTCTCGGCGAGGGCTTGAAGCAGGTGGTAGCCGAAGGCATCGAAGAGGAACTGACGCATGATGGTGAAGGCAAAGTCCCCCTTCGGGAGTTCGACCAGTGGATGGTTCAGGAATTCACGATCGATCCTGAAGTAGGCGAGCGCGTCGGCGTCACGCCCCTTCCCCTCGAGGTCTCCCGCGAGACTCAGGAAGAGATTGGCTTGGCCGATCAGGTCGAGGGAAATGTTGGTGAGTGCGATGTCTTCTTCGAGAATCGGAGCATGCCCGCACCATTCACTGAGTCGGTGACCCAGCACGAGTCGGTCATCGCCCAGACCGAGGAGGAAGTCTACCAGCGCCGCGTTCGCATCCATGAGCTAGAACACCTTCACGCCACGCGGCACGTTGTAGAACTGCGGGTGCCGGTAGGCCTTGTCGTTTCCGGGCTCGAAGAAGGGTCCGGCATCCGACGGACTGCTGGCGGTGATGGCCTCTGCCGGTACCACCCACAGACTCACGGCCTCACCCCGACGAGTGTAGACGTCCCGCGCGTTCTGGAGGGCCATTTCCGCGTCAGGGGCATGAACGCTGCCGGCGTGTTCGTGAGGTTTTCCGGGGGCACTCTGGGTGAAGACTTCCCAGAGGGGCCATTGCGTGTCGCCAACGGGATGGTTGCCTTGTGTCACACCGTCCTCCAATGCTCAGGCCGCTGTCGCCCTGTTGTGTCCGTTGCGCTTTGCCGCATACGCCTCCGCGGCTGCCCTCACCCAGGCACCGTCATCGTGCGCGCGTCGCCGAGCCTCAAGCCGCTCCTTGTTGCAGGGCCCGTTGCCCTTGACCACCGTCCAGAACTCGTCCCAGTCGATCTCTCCAAAGTTCCAGTGCTTCGTCTCCTCATCATACTTGAGATCGGGATCGGGAATTGTGAGGCCGATGGCCTCGGCCTGCGGCGCGGTGAGATCGACGAACCGCTGGCGCAGCTCATCGTTGGTCTTCTTCTTGACTCCCCACTTGATCAGCTCGGCGCTGTTGGGTGAGTTGGTATCGCTCGGGCCGAACATCATCAGCGACGGCCACCACCACCGGTCGAGCGCGTCCTGGGCCATCGCCTTCTGCGCCGAGGTCCCATTGGCGAGCGTTGCCATGATCTCGTAGCCTTGTCGCTTGTGGAAGTTCTCCTCCTTGCAGATCCGGATCATGGCGCGGGCATAGGGACCGTAGGAGGCCTTGGCCAACATCGTCTGATTCACGATCGCCGCGCCGTCCACCAACCAACCGATGGCGCCGATGTCGGCCCAGGTCAGCGTGGGATAATTGAAGATGCTCGAGTACTTGGCCTTCCCGGCGAGCAACGCCTCGACCAGTTCCTCACGATCCACACCGAGCGTCTCGGTACCGCAGTAGATGTAGAGACCATGACCCGCCTCGTCCTGGACCTTCGCGAGCAACACCATCTTCCGCCGAAGGGAGGGTGCCCTTGTGATCCAGTTCCCCTCCGGGAGCATTCCCACCACCTCGGAGTGGGCGTGTTGGGACATCATCCGGATGAGTTGTTTGCGGTACCGCTCGGGCATCCAGTCCTTCGGCTCCACGTAACCGCCGTTGCCGACGTGGGTCTCGAAGGCCGTCAGCCGCTCGGCGTCCTCGGGGGAAGGTGTTGATGCTGTGTGGTTTTCGGACATCCCGGCTCCATCCCGTCGTGGATTGCGGAGGCACTACCCAAAGATACATCGTGTGGGGCGCTGGAATTGCCTACGGGCCGGTCGGGGATGAAGGGGACATTATCTTCCGGACTAATCCAAACCGGAGCATCTCTTGGCGGTATCACTCCTCGACGCCGGACAGGTCGCTACGAACGTGGACGACGGCGTTGGAACCATCAGCTTTGGCCATCCCAAGGGCAACTCCCTCCCGGCTGCTCTCCTTTCCAAGCTCGCCACCGAAGTCTCGGCGCTGGGCACCAATCCGGAAGCCAGGGTGGTGGTACTTCGAAGCGTGGGCACTGGCCCGTTCTGCGGGGGTGCCTCCTTCGATGAACTCAAGGCCGTCACGACCCTCCAGCACGGGACGCGGTTCTTCATGGGGTTCGCAAACCTCATCCTGGCGATGATCCGCTGTCCCAAGTTCATCATCGTGCGCGTCCAAGGAAGGGCGGTGGGAGGAGGCGTCGGCGTCACCGCCGCCGGTGACTACGCACTTGCCACCACCCGTGCATCGGTCAGATTGAGCGAACTCGCGCTCGGGCTGGGCCCGTTCGTTGTTGGACCGGTCATCGAACGCAAGATCGGGATGGCGGCGATGAGTAACCTCGCGATCGACGCCACCGGATGGCGGGACGCTGAATGGGCACGCGAAAAGGGCCTCTACGCCTCCGTGCTGGAGACAGAGGGGGCGCTGGATGAGGCAGTGAGCACCCTGGCGACCCAGTTGGCGGCCTCCAACCCCGAGGCGATGGCGCGGATGAAGGAAGTCTTCTGGGCCGGGACCGAAAAGTGGGACGCACTCTTGGAGGCACGAGCCATTAGAAGCGGCACCCTGGTGCTCTCGGAGTTCACTCGCAAGGCGATTGCCGACCGCTAGGAAACTGGAAGAACAGATGGGGAGTCACACCATGCCCACGGCTTCTCTTGAACGCCTGATCGAAACAGAGGACCTCGGCCTGGAGATCTTTCACCCGGGCGGGGTCGGGATCTCCCGTGAATTGGCTCAACTGGCGGGCATCACCAAGGGCACCCGCGTCCTCGAGGTGGCCGCGGGTAGCGGGCGGACGGCCAGAATGCTGGCGAGCGAGTTCGGAGCTCAGGTCACCACTGTCGATCGTTCCGCTCACATGATCGCCCAACAGCAGGCGGTCTTGTTGAGCAGTCCATCCTTCCGGGTCGTCCGTGCCGACGCTCGCCAGCTTCCGTTCCGAGCCGGTCTCTTCGACGTCGTCCTATCTGAGTGTGCGCTTTGTCAACTAGACATGTCGACGGCGGTCGGCGACTGGCGACGGGTGCTCGCAGCAGGGGGTTGGGTCGGGATTCATGATCTCTGTTGGGCACCGGAGACTCCCGAACGACTCAAACATCGCCTAGAAGAGTTGGAGGGCGAACGGCCCAAGACTGTGGCCGGATGGGCCCAGCTGTTCAGCAATCTGGGGTTTGTAGAGGTGCATGTCCTCGACCGCTCATCCGTCCTTCGGACGTGGACCAAGGGTACCCGAAGAGCCCTCGGGCTCGGCGGCTATCTTCGCACCGTACGGCGCGTCCTCGGGCGGTGGGGTCTGCGTGGGCTCGGCCGGATTCTCGCCTCAGAGCGCCTCTTTTCGAATCCGCACCTGGGCTACGTGATCGTCCTGGCGCAGAAGCCGCTCTGAGTACTCAGGGAACGAAGACCACCTTCGTGATACGCCCGGCAGGCCCTACCATCCACCCGGTCCCATCGGACGCAAACCCAACACTCCAGTAGTTCCGGAAGTCGAAGGTGTGCCAGGTTCTGCCCAGGTTGCCGGTCCAGGAAGCGCCGCGTGGCCCCACAGCTACGATCGTGGCCTCGCTTCCCGGCACCCACGCCCCACCAAAGACCGCTCCCGTGAAACCGGGATGGGCAGCCGCAG
>Ga0214472_10009317_pt1 | contig 10243 bp, 9 predicted proteins | sample RVTome_6_FD_207662 | JGI IMG/M metagenome (GOLD analysis project Ga0214472, IMG submission 207662) | Soil microbial communities from uranium-contaminated site in the Upper Colorado River Basin, Wyoming, United States - RVT140D175 | ecosystem: Environmental > Terrestrial > Soil > Contaminated >...
GAGCACCGCCGTGTACAGGATGCCGGCGACGACCTCGCCGGTGAGCACGAAGCCCCCGCGGCCGCTCGCGAGCTCCCACGCGTAGAGCGGCGCGAGCCCCGCGAGCCCGAATGCGCCGGCGACGAACGTGTACGCGAACGCCGACAGCTCGAGCGGCCGCCGCGGGAGGCACAGCGTGTAGACCGACCAGACGATCATCGCCCCCAGCATCAGCAGGTCGCCGGCGTTGAACTCCAGCGCCGCGAGGCGTTGCCATTCGCCGCGCGCCAGGATCACCGCCACCCCGGTCGCCGACACCCCGAGGCCGAGCCACTCGCGGCGGGTCGGGCGGGCGCCGAGGGTAAGCCAGGCGATCAGCAGCACCCACAGCGGGACGGTCGAGTTGAGCACCTGCGCGTTGATCGCGGCGGTGTAGTGGAGCGCCCAGAACATCAGCGCGTGGTAGAGCCCCGTGCTCATCAGCCCCAGTGCCGCAAGCATCCGCCACGAGCGCCGGATCACTGGCCAGTGGCGGACGAGCTCGCCGCTGACGAACGGCGCGAGCAGCACGAGGATCAGCGCCCAGCGCCAGAACGCGAACGCCACCGGCGGAATCGCGTCGTGCAGCGCCCGACCGGTGATGGTGTTCCCGGACCAGAGCAGGGACGTCGCCGCCAGCGCGGCGTACGCCGCCGCGACGCTCGCCGAAGCTCTTCGCTGGGCGCGCTGCACCGCGCGGACTGTACCGGCGGGCCAGTGATACCGTCCAATACATTAGAATCGCCGCTGTAATACTCCTAGAGCATCAATGGAGCTGCGCCACCTCCGCTACTTCGTGGCCGTGGCCGAACACTTGAGCTTCGGCCGGGCCGCGGAGCGGCTGCACATCTCGCAGCCGCCGCTGTCGCGCCAGATCCGGGCCCTCGAGGAGGAGCTCGGCGCCGTGCTCTTCAGCCGCACCCGGCGCTCGGTCCGCCTGTCCGCCGCCGGCGCCGCGCTGCTGCCGGAGGCGCGGCGGCTGCTCCGCGACGCCGACGCCCTGCAGGCGGGCGCCCGCCAGATCGCGTCCGGCCGGGTCGGGACGCTCGCGCTCGGGTTCATCAGCGTCGCGGCCTACAACCTGCTGCCCGAGCTCGCGCCCGAGTTCCGCCGGCGGCATCCCGGCATCAGGCTCGCCTTGCAGGAGGCCACGAGCGACGTGCAGCTCGCGGCGCTCGCCCAGGGCGAGCTCGACGTCGGGCTCGTGCTGCCGCCGGTCGACGCGCCCGGCCTCGACTACGCGCCGCTCCTCCACGACACGCTGGTCGCCGCGCTGCCGGCGGGCCGGGGCGGCAAGGGACCGATCGCACTCGCGTCGCTCCGGGACGAGCCGTTCATCCTGTTCCCACGCAAGGTCGGGACCTCGCTCTACGACCAGATCGTCGGCGCCTGCCAGCGCGCCGGGTTCTCGCCGCGCGTCGAGCAGGAAGCGATCCAGATGCAGACGATCGTCAGCCTGGTCGCGGCCGGGATGGGCGTCGCACTCGTGCCCGCGTCGCTCGTGAACCTGCGCCGGACCGGGGTCGTTTATCGGCCGCTCACCGACCGCAGCCCCCGGATCGAGCTCGGGATCGCCTGGCGGAGCGCGGACGACGCGCCGCCCGTGCAGGCCTTCGTCGGTCTCGCGCGCGCCCATGCGCGGGGCGCTCGCGAACGGGCTTGATTCCGGCGCTTCCCCGGGGCCGGGGAGTTGATAGACTTCGCGCCTCTGGAGGCGAGGAGGCGGGCATGAACGAGAGCGCAGTCGCCGGACGAACGGCGACGACCGGACGGGAGCACTGGACCCGCAAAGGGGACGTGCGGCTCTTCCTCTGGCAGAAGCCGCCCACCGGCGGGGGACCAAAGCAGGGCACGGTGCTCTTCGTCCACGGCTCGTCGATGGGCTCGCAGCCGACCTTCGACCTCCACGTGCCCGGCCGGCCGGACTCCTCGGTGATGGACTGGTTCGCCGCTCGGGGCTTCGACACCTGGTGCATGGACAACGAAGGCTACGGCCGCTCCGACAAGCACCGCCCGATCAACTGCGGCATCGCGAACGGCGCCGACGACCTCGACGCGGGCACGCGGTACCTCCTCGAGACGACGGGCGCGGGCAAGCTCCTCGTCTACGGCATCTCGTCCGGCGCGCTGAAGGCGGCGCTCTTCGCGCAGCGCCACCCGGAGCGCGTGGCGCGCCTCGCGCTCGACGCGTTCGTGTGGACCGGGGAAGGCAGCCCGACGCTCGGCGAGCGCCGCAAGAAGCTTCCCGAGTACGCGTCCAAGAACCGCCGGCCGATCGATCGCGCGTTCGTGCAGAGCATCTTCACGCGCGACCACCCGGGCACGGCCGACGACGCCACGATCAGCGCGTTCGCCGACGCGATCCTCGCGCTCGACGACTCGGTGCCCACCGGCACCTACGTCGACATGTGCTCCAAGCTCCCGCTCGTCGACCCGGCGAAGATCACCGCGCCGACGCTCGTCATGCGCGGCGAGTACGACGGCATCGCCGGGTTCGACGATCTCATCGAGTTCTTCGAGCGGTTGCCGAATCCGGACAAGCAGTTCGCCGTGATGTCCGGGATCGCGCACGCGAGCTTCCAGCAGAAGAACTACCGGACCGCGTATCACATCCTGCATTCGTTCTTCACCCAGCCCGAGCCGGTGTATCGGGCCTGAGCGCGAGGGAGGTCACCATGCGTCGCCCCATCCTGAGCACCGCGCTCGCCGTGGCGCTCAGCACCGTCGCGGCACAGTCGTTCGGGCAGTCCTACCCCAATCGGCCCGTGCGCGTGGTGGTCCCGCTCTCGGCCGGCGGGTTCGCCGACGTGCCGGCGCGGATCATCGCCCCGCGGTTGTCGAACGCGCTCGGCCAGCAGGTGTTCGTGGAGAACCGGGCCGGCGCGGGCGGGACCATCGGCACCGACTTCGTCGCGAAATCCAAGCCCGATGGCTACACGCTGCTCCTCTCCGGCACCCCGCACGTCATCGCGCCATGGCTGTACAAGACGGTGCCTTACGACGCGCTGAAGGATTTCGCGCCGATCATGCTCTTCGCTTCGGGCCCTTACGTCCTGGTGGTGAACTCGCAGCTTCCGGTGAGCTCGGTGCAAGAGCTCGTCGCGGCGGCGAAGGCGCAGCCGGGGAAGATCGACTTCGCGAGCTCGGGGAACGGCAGCGCGCAGCACCTGGTCGCCGAGCTGTTCAACACGATGGCGGGCGTCCAGCTGAACCACGTTCCGTACAAGGGCAGCGGGCCCGCGATGCAGGACCTGCTGTCGGGGCAGGTGAAGGTGTCGTTCGCCGGGGTGCCGAACGTCATCTCGCACGTCAAGGCGGGACGCCTGCGCGCGCTCGGCGTCACGACGCAGAAGCGCTCGCTGGACCTGCCCGACGTGCCGACGATCGCCGAGGCCGGCGTCCCCGGCTACGAGGCGACGCTGTGGCTCGGACTGCTCGCGCCCGCGGGCACGCCGCCCGAGATCGTGCAACGCGTCTACGCCGAGACGGTGAAGATCCTCCAGGACCCGGAGCTGCAGCCGAGCTTCCGCGCCGCGGGCGTCGAGGCGAGCGTGCTCGGACCCCAGGACTTCGGCACGTTCATGCGCGCCGAGTACGAGAAGTGGGGCAAGGTCGTGCGCGACACCGGCGCGACCGTGAACTGACCGTTGCGAGCGCGGGCACAGCCCGCGTGGGACCAGCGCCGCTGCATCGGCGCTGGCGTTCGCCGGCAGGAGACGTGCGCAGGCACGTCTCCCGAATTCCCGGCTCACTCCCGGCGCAAGCCGGGATTCAGCTTCAACCCCCCAGCCGCCCCAGCCGCCGCAGGTCGGGGAAGAGGCGCAGCGCGCCGAGCACGAGCGCGATCGTCGCCACGCCGCCGAACACCACGGTGGCCACCGGCCCGATGAACGCCGCGAGCACTCCGGATTCGAACGCGCCCAGCTCGTTCGACGAGCTGATGAACACGCGGTTGACCGCCGAGACCCGGCCGCGCAGCGCGTCGGGCGTGTAGAGCTGCACCACCGTCGCCCGGATGACCACGCTCAGGTTGTCGAGCGCGCCGGCAGCGAGGAGCGCGGCGAGCGACAGCCAGAACCACGTCGACAGCCCGAAGACGATCACCGCCAGCCCGTAGCCGGCCACCGCCCAGACGAACACGAGGCCCGCGCGGCGCAGCGGCGGCGCCGCGCTCTGCGCAACCGCCATCGCCAGCGCCCCGATCGCGGGCGCCGCGGTGAGCCAGCCGAGGCCGGCCGGGCCGACGTGCAGGATGTCCTTCGCGAAGATCGGGAACAGCGCCGTCGCGCCGCCGAACAGCACGGCGAAGAGATCGAGCGTGATCACGCCGAGGATCGGCTTGGTGCGCCATACGTGCGCGACGCCCGCGAGGAGGTCGCGAAGCGAGCGCGCTCGCGCGGCATGCTCGAGCGGCCGCCGCCGGATGGCGAGCGCGAGCGCCGCAGCGAGCACGGCGAAGCCCACGTTGGCGAGGTACGCCGAGCTCGCCGTCCCCGTCGCCGCGATCAGCGTTCCCGCCGCCGCCGGCCCCGCGACCGACGCGAACTGGAACAGGCTCGAGTTCCAGGCCACCGCCCGCGCCAGCGTCTCGGGCGGCGCGAGCTGCGCGAGCAGCGCGTCGCGCGCCGGGCGGTTGATGACCAGCGCCGAGCCGAGCCCGGCGGCGGCGAGGTAGATCCAGCCCGTGTGCGAGCCGGCGAGCGAGGTCACCGCGAGGAGCAGGTTGGCGGCGCCCCACGCCGCGAAGCTCAAGCCGAGGACCCAGCGCCGGTCGAAGCGATCGGCCAGGTGTCCCGCGGGGAGGAACAGCGCCAGCACCGGCAGGAACTGCACGAGACCGAGCGCGCCGAGCGCGAGCGCGGAGCCGGTGCGTTCGTAGACGTCCCAACCGATGGCCACGCCCTGCGACCGCTCGATCATCGCGGCGAGGAGGGCCACGCCCGAGAAGCGCCGGTAGTCGCGCGACCGGAACGGCGCGAGCGGGTCGTGCGCGTCGGCGCGGGCCATGGGCGGCGGATTCTACCCGTGCGCCGGCCCGCTCGACCGGGGCGGCGCATTCGGGCATCCTTCCAGCCCGCTGGAGTCCCACGAGCCCGTGTTCGTCCACCCGAACTTCGATCCCGTCGCCATCCAGATCGGCCCGCTCGCGATCCGCTGGTACGGGCTGATGTATCTCGTCGGCTTCGCGCTCACCTATGGGCTCGGGCGGCTGCGGATCGCGCGCGGCGCGTCGGGTCGGGTGACCGTCCAGGTGCTCGACGATCTGCTGTTCTACTGCGTGCTGGGCGTGATCCTCGGCGGCCGGCTCGGCTACGTGCTCTTCTACAAGCCCGGCTACTACGCGCAGCACCCGCTCGAGATCCTCGCCGTCTGGCAGGGCGGCATGGCGTTCCACGGCGGATTCCTCGGCGTGCTCGTCGCCATCTGGTGGGTCGCGCGCAAGCACCGCCTGCGCTGGCTCGAGATCACCGATTTCTTCGCGCCGTTGAGCCCGCTCGCGTTCGCTGCCGGCCGGCTCGGCAACTTCATCAACGGCGAGCTGTGGGGGCGCGTCACGGACGTCGCGTGGGGAATGGTCTTCCAGAATCCGGCGGCCGGTCCGCTGCCGCGGCATCCGTCGCAGCTCTATCAGTTCCTGCTCGAGGGCATCGTGCTGTTCGTGATTCTCTGGCTCTACTCGGCCAAGCCGCGCCCGGCCGGCGCCGTGTCGGCGCTGTTCCTGATCGGCTACGGGGTCGCGCGGTTCGCGGTCGAGTTCTTCCGCGAGCCGGATGATTTCCTCGGCCTGCTCGCGCTCGGCCTGAGCATGGGACAGTGGCTGTCCGTGCCGATGATCGCAGCCGGGGTGCTCCTCTTCGCCTGGAGCAAGCGGCGGAGCTAGAATGACCCGCATCGAGGGGGACGGCCGCGATGGACGAAGTCGAGCGCGCGATGCTTGAGCAGCGCATCATGCAGCTCAAGATCGAGCACCGCGATCTTGACGACGTCATCAAGCGGTTCGCCGACCAGCTCGTCTACGACCAGCTCCAGCTGCAGCGCCTGAAGCGCCGGAAGCTCCTGCTCAAGGACCAGATCGCCTGGCTCGAGCGGCAGCTCGATCCGGACGTTCCCGCTTGAGGCTTCGAGCGTCGCTAGCGGCCGGCTAGCGTGTCACAACAGATCGGGTCGGTTCGCCGCAAGCCAATCCCGGACGAGCTGGCTCAGCCTTTCCGCCACCGTCACGAGATCGGCCGCTTCGCGCTCCGAGGCGTTGACCAAGCCTTCGTATTCGGACTTGTTCCGCTTGTCGTGAGCTTCGCGCAAGGATCGCCACACTTTCGCGTCCGCGCCGACTGTGTGCGGCAGCGTGAGAAAGACAATTGCGCGGTGACCTGGCGTGCCCCGTACCGGCCGATATCCGTGTGCGCGGAGGGCGGCGAGGGCAAGCGCGTGCGCCGTCGTGTACGCAAGCCCGAACCTCGTAGCGGCGCTGTCCTGGAGGTTCTTGCCGTCCTTCAGGCAGAGGGCCGCGTTCGTAAGGTACCCCTGGAGCTCCAGCTTTGAAATCGGGTCGGGTCGAAGCGCCCCGGTCCGCTCAAGATTCTTCAGGTTGTCGCTGGACGAGCTCATCGAGCGCACGTTGGGTACCGATCAGGAAGATCTTCGGTGCTTCCAGCACCCGCGTGATGAAGTGATCCCTACTCTCGGCCTTCTCCACGAACTCCGCGCGGCTGTAGATGGTCGGGGACAGCGTGCGTCGCAGCTTCGCCTCTGCCGCGACCAGGGCTTCTGCCAAGTCGGACACGCCCAGGTCGCCCACGACGAACACGTCGACGTCGCTCGCGGCGGTTTCCGCACCACGCGCGATCGAGCCGTAGATGAACGCGAGGTCTATGCGGGATCTGAACCGGGCCAGGAGGTCTCGAGCGGCATCGGCGATGCCGAAGGTCTTCGCGACGATGCTCTTGAGTTCCTCGAAGATCGGCGCTGAAGCATTGGCGCGGTAATAGACCTGCTTGCCGCGCTTTTCCCGCAGCAGCAGCCCAGCTTCGGTGAGTCGATGAAGCTCCTTCTGGACTTGGCTCGCGCCCGTGTCCGCGTAGGAGACGATCTCACTGAGATAGAAGGCCTGGTCCGGACGCCCGAAGAGCAACGCGAGCACAGCGCGTTGAGCCTTGCCGAAGAGGACGGTGCTGACCCTTGGGGCGACGACCATTGATATACCGAATTTCGGTAGAAATCTACCGAGATCAGGTAAGTTAGTCAATTGATAAGTTGGGAGTCTTGGGTCTTCGACGGCCAGCCGACCCTCCGATCCCGGCACACCGTCTCAGGTCGCTCGTCTCGCGAGAGATCCGCGGACGCCAAGCCGAGACCGATGCTGCTACCCCGCGTTACTAGGTAGTAACGGGGCGAGCGTTACTAGGTAGCAACGGAGGAGCCCCGTCTCCAAGACGCCCGCCACCCGTTGACTCGCATCACTTCCCCGGGCCGCGCGCGGGCGGCGCCGGCCTCGTCGGAGCGGCGGGCCCGTCGGTGCCGCCGCTCTCGGGGATGCCGCGCGGCGGCTCGAGGTAGAGCACGGTCGGCCGCTTCCCCGGCGCCTGCGGATACAGCTCCATGAGGTCGTAGACCGCGCGCGGCATCTCGGTCGAGACCTTCAGCCCGAACCCGCGCGCGGCTTTCACGCCGATGGGGTAGTCGTGCGTCCAGCGACCCTCGGTGAGGGCCTTGGCGGTCGCCTGCGCGCGCTCGGGCGTGAAGTGCTCCTTGCCCGTGAGCAACTCGGTGACGAACGCCTCCACCTGCGCCACCGCCTTTGCCGATACATCCGCGAGGATCAGCGTCAGATCCGAAACGCGCTCGATCGGTTTCTGCTTGGCGACCTTGAGGATCGACGCCGCGGGATAGCCGCCGATCTGCGGATCGACCGGCCCGAGCACCGCGTTCGGGTCCATCACGATCTCGTCGGCGGCGAGCGCGATCATCGTGCCGCCGCTCAGCGCGTAGTGCGGGACGAACACCGTCACCTTGCCTTTGTGCGCGACCAGGGCGTTCGCGATCTGCTCGGAGGCGAGGACGAGCCCGCCCGGCGTGTGCAGGATGAAGTCGATCGCCTGGTCGGCGGGCGTGAGCCGGATCGCGCGCAGGATCGACTCGGAGTCGTCGATCGAGATGTAGCTCGCGACCGGGATCCCGAGGAAGCTGACGCGGTCCTGGCGGTGGATCAGCGCGATGACGCGCGAGCCGCGCTCCTCCTGGAACTTCCCGAACGCCTCCGCCCGCCGCGCCTCGAGCCCGCCCGTGCCGAGGAACTGCCACGCCACGAGGAGGACGAGCAGGGCCCAGAAGACGAAGCGCAGGAAGCCCGCGAGGCGGGCGAAGAGCGTGGGTTTGGCGTTCATGGGCGGTCGAGGACCTCGCTGTTGGCCTCAGGCCAGGGCCCGCTCCAGCACCCGGGCGACGTGGATCGCCTCGCGCCCGGCGCCGTCAGCGATCTGGTGCCGGCAGCTCGTGCCGTCGGCGACGACGAGCGTCGCGCCGTCGGCGGCGCGCACCTTCGGCAGCAGCGACGCCTCCGCCATCTTCATCGACACGTCGTAGTGGCTCGCCTCGTAGCCGAACGCGCCCGCCATGCCGCAGCAGCTCGACTCGATCGTCTCGACCTCGAGCCCGGGAACGAGCTTGAGCGCGCGCTCCACCGCCGGCATCGCGCCGAACGCCTTCTGGTGGCAGTGGCCGTGCAGCAGCGCTTTCGCCTGCGGCAACGCGTTCAGCTTGAGCTTCAGCCGGCCGGCATCGCACTCGCGCGCGAGGAACTCCTCGAGCAGCAGCGCGTGCCCGGCGAGCTTCGCGGTCGCCGCGCCGGGCAGCACCGACCGGAACTCGTCGCGCAGCGTGAGCAGGCACGACGGCTCCAGCCCGACGACGGGAACGCCGCGCGCGACGTACGGCGCGAGCGCGTCGAGCACCCGCCGCGCTTCGTCCCGCGCCTCGTTCACCATGCCGACCGCGAGGAAGGTCCGGCCGCAGCAGAGCGGTCGACCGCCCCCGGCGGGGCGCGCGACGTGCACGCGCAGGCCCGCCGCCTCGAGCACGCGGAGCCCCGCGATTGCGTTCTCCGGCTCGAAGTAGTTGTTGAACGTGTCCGCGAGCAGTACGACGTCGCAGTCCTCGGGCGCGCGCACCTGATAGCGCCCCGCGGCCGACCGCAGGAACGGGCGGCCCTGCCACCTCGGCAGGCTGCGCCTCGCCGAGAGGCCGGCGAGCCGCTCGGTGAGCGCGGCGACGAACGGTACGCGATCGCGGAGGTTCGCGAGCGGCGCGAGCCGCGCGGCGAACGGCGCGTACCGCGGCAGGTAGGCGATCAGCCGTTCCTTCAGCGGCCAGCCGTGGCGGCCGTGGTAGTGGTGGAGGAACTCGATCTTCATCCGCGCCATGTCCACGCCGGTGGGGCACTCGCGCTTGCAGCCCTTGCAGCCGACGCAGAGATCCAGCGCGTCGTAGAGGGCATCCGCGGCCAGGCCGTCCGGGCCGAGCTGGCCCGAGATCGCGAGTCGCAGCGTGTTGGCGCGGCCGCGCGTGAGGTGCTGCTCGTCGCCGGTCGCGCGGAAGGACGGGCACATCGTGCCGGCATCGAACTTCCGGCAGTGGCCGTTGTTGTTGCACATCTCGACCGCGGCCGCGAAGCCCTGGCTCGCGGCGCCCGGCACGCTCCACTCCGACCAGTCGAGCGCCGTGTCGAGCCGCATTGGCGCGTAGCCCGGCTTGTAGCGAAAGAGCGACGCGTCGTCCATCTTCGTGGGCCGCACGATCTTGCCGGGGTTCATCAGGCCCTTGGGATCGAAGAGGCCCTTGATCTCCTCGAGCGCGTGCGCGAGCGGTGCGCCGACGATCGGCTCGATCCATTCGGACCGCACGAGGCCGTCGCCGTGCTCCCCGGAGTACGCCGAGCCCTTGAACGCCCTCACCATCGCGCACGCCTCTTCGGCGATGGCGCGCATCTTCTTCGCGCCGCCCGCCTTCATGTTCAGCACCGGGCGAACGTGCAGGGTGCCGACCGACGCGTGGGCGTACCAGGTGCCCTTGGTGCCGTGCTTCTCGAACACCCGGGTGAGGCGGTCGGTGTACTCCGCCAGGTGCTCGAGGGGCACCGCGCAGTCCTCGATGAACGACACCGGCTTCCCGTCGCCCTTCATCGACATCATGATGTTGAGGCCCGCCTTGCGGACCTCCCAGATGTCCT
>Ga0214472_10009318_pt1 | contig 10242 bp, 9 predicted proteins | sample RVTome_6_FD_207662 | JGI IMG/M metagenome (GOLD analysis project Ga0214472, IMG submission 207662) | Soil microbial communities from uranium-contaminated site in the Upper Colorado River Basin, Wyoming, United States - RVT140D175 | ecosystem: Environmental > Terrestrial > Soil > Contaminated >...
CTTCATGGTGACCAGATCCCCAAACCACATGTGGGCGATCTCGTGGGCGAAGTACTCGGCGCGACGCTGCACCTGGTCGGCGGTCGGAGGCTCGCGGAACACCACCGAGTCGGTGTAGGTGATGTTGCCGACGTTTTCCATACCGCCCCAGTTGAACTCGGGGACGAAGACGTGATCCAGCTTGTCGAACGGGTAGGGCTCGCCGAACAGGCTCGAGAAGTAGTCGATGATCTTCCCGGTCAGCGCGAACAGGTCCTCGGCATCCTTCTCCAGGTGCGGGCGCAGCGAGGCGCGGCACAACAGACCGAGAGGAAGCTCTCCGTGCGATCCACGCAGCTCGGCGTAGTCCCCGGCCGCGATAGACATCAGGTAGGTGCTGAACGGAACGGTCCGGGCAAAGGCGCGGCGGGAGCGGCTCTCACCCACCGCCTGTCGATCGATCTCTCGCGAAGGCCCGGTCACCACCCAGCCGGAGGGAGCGGTGACCGACACCTCGAACGTCGCCTTGATGTCGGGCTGGTCGAAACACGGGAACAATCGGTGGGCGGAGTAGGGCTCGAACTGTGTGTAGAGGTACTCGCGGCCATCCTCGTTGTCGATGAAGTGGTGGAACCCCTCACCGGTCTTGTCGTAGGGACGCGAGTAGGAGACGCGGATGCGGTTCTGCCGTTCGAGGAGCGAGCCGGGGAGCGAGATCCGGTAGCCATCCCAGGTGGGCTCCTGCTTGGTGCCATTCACCTCGAACTGACCGATCTGTCCGCCGAGCCACTCGAGGAACGTGTCGCCGCCGGCGTGGGCGAATTCGATCGTCACTTCGCCGTGATAGAGCTTCGCCCCCTCTTCCAGGTCGAGATCGAGGTGATAGGAGACCGTCGAGACCTGCTGGTGGCGGCGCAGCGCCTCCTCGCGGGTCAGGTTGTCGCGAGATGCCACGGACATGGGGCCCTTTCTAGTCGACCTCGAAGCGATCACGAAGCAGCCACTCGATCGCACTGGGCAGGCCCTCGTCGAGCGAGCGCGGGGCAAAACCCAACTCGGCGCGGGCCTTCGCATCCGAAGCCAGGTAGGTGACCCCGGTGGCCACCCGCAGCCGGTCGGCTGTGGGCCGCAGACGGGGAATGATGGCAGCGGCGCCGCGGCTCAACACCGCCGCCGGCCGCACCGTCCACGGGGGCACCGGTAGCGGTGGAAGGCGCCGCCCCACCAGTTGCCCGGCCCGGGTGAGCACCTCCCTGACCTTGTAGGGATCCCCCCCGACGATGTAGGTCTCCCCCACCTTCCCGAACTGCATCGCCAGCAGGTGGGCCCGGGCGACGTCCTCGACGTGGGCCCAGCAGTAGGCGGTTCTCGCCGCCACGAAGTGCCCCCGACCCAGCAAATACCTGGTCATGACGTCGGCCATGAGACTGGTGTCCCGGGGCCCGTAGGTCGCCCCCGGTAGGAGCAGGATCGCGGGGAGGCCCTTCTCCATCATCGGAAGGGCGACGTCGTAGTGCACAGCCGCCTTGATGCGGTCGTACTCGGTGAGATGGGTTCCCTTGAACCGGTAGGACTCGTCGACCGACTCACCCTTGGTGTCGGAGAAGACCGCAATCGCCGAGGTCACGACGGCGCGGTGGATGCCATGCTCCCGCACCAGTTCCAGGATATTCCGGGTCCCTGAGAGATTGACCGCCTCGGCGGTCTTGCGTTCGGCGTAGAGGATGCGATGCCCGGCGAGGTGGAACACACCATCCGCCTGGCGCATCCCGCGGCGCAGCGACTCCTTGTCCAAGAGGGAGCCGACGTGAGGACGGACCCCGTATTCGGCGATGTCGCGGGCATCGTCGCGATCTGTCACCAGGGCGGTGACCGCATGGCCGCCTTCGAGCAACTCTGCGGTGACGTAACCACCGAGAAACCCCGTTGCCCCCGTGACGAAGTAGTGCACGAGGGGAATGGTAGGGAGCGGGAGCCAGAGGCCAGAGGCCAGAGGCCAGATGCCAGATACCAGATGCCAGAGGCCAGATGCCAGATACCAGATGCCGGGTGCCGGGTGCCCTCGGTGCCGGGTGCCCTCGGTGCCGGGTGCCGGGTGCCGGGTGCCCTCGATGCCGGGTGCCGGGTACCGGGTGCCGGGTGTCAGGTGCCGGGTGCCGGGTGCCGGGTGCCGGGTGCCAGGCGACAATCACTCCCCCCTTGTGGGGGAGTCGACGAGGCGAAGCCTCGTCGGTGGGGGGTATGCCTGTTACCTGACACCTGACACCTCAGATCGACAGCGTTCCTCCTCCGCTGGCTGACCGCTGACCGCTTCCCGCTTCCCACTACTCCAACCCCAGCGCCTCGAGCGTGATCGCGTCCACCACCGCGGCGCCCGTCTCCGCCAGCGCCGCGCCCACCACGTGCCCGCGCACCACAGCCACCGTCTTCATGCGTGCCGCCACCCCAGCCCGGGCTCCGATCGGGGTGTCTTCGATGGCGACGCAATCCTTGGGATCGACACCGAGCAACGCCGCAGTCCGCAGGTAGACGTCAGGGGCAGGTTTGGGGTGCGCCACCTCGTCACCGGACACCGACACCGGGAAGCGAGCAGCGAGGCCGGCGCTGGCCAGGGTGAGATCGAGGCGAAGCCGCGGACTGGCGCTGGCGACGGCCACCGCGATACCGGCCCGCTCGCAGGCCTCGAGCGCCGCCATCGCATCGGCAAAGCGCACCAGGCCGCGTCGGTAGGAGGCACTTAGGGCCTCGAGGAGTTCGGGCCACAGTTCCGCCGGATCGGGAAGGGGGGCGAGGCGCGCCAGGGTGTCGCGGGTGGGCCCGTAGCCGAGGCCGACGCACGCCGCGATGTCTGCTGCCGTCCCCGGGTGTCCGTGCCGGGCCAGCACTTCCAGCCACGATGCGACCGAGTGTGGCTCGGAGTCGACGAGGACCCCATCGCAGTCGAAGACCACCGCGGCCGGGCGCGTCGGCGCGCTTCCCTTCACTGGTGGGTCTGCGCCCGCACCAGGCGATCGACCACCTTGGGATCGGCCTTGCCCCCACCGGCGCGCATCACCTGACCCACGAGGAACCCGATCAGCTTCTCCTCGCCGGCGGCGACCCGCGCCACTTCCCCGGGGTGCTCCGCCAGCACCTTCGCCACCAGTCCCGCGATCGCAGACTCGTCGGAAACCTGGAGCAGGTCGCGCCCCGCGGCCACGTGCTCGGGACTCCCCTCACCGGCGAGCACCCCCTCCAAGACCTCCTTGGCGGCGGTGCTGGAGAGCTTGCCGGCCTCGACCATTCCCACCAGTTGCGCCAATCCGGCAGCGTCGAGGGCGAGGGCCGCGGGGTCACCATCGGTGCGGTTGAGATGCGCGGCGATCTCGCCGGTCACCCAGTTGGCGGTGCTGCGTGGGGCGGCTCCGGCCTCGACCGCAGCCTCGAACAGGTCGACCAGGGGACCGGCCACCAAGGTGCGCGCCGCGGCCTCCTCGATGCCCATCGCCACATAGCGGGCCCGGCGGGCGGCCGGAAGCTCGGGCAACTCCCGGCGCAACGCGGCGATGGTCTCCGGTGAGGTCGCCAGCGGCAGCAGGTCGGGCTCGGCGAAATAGCGGTAGTCGCTCGACTCCTCCTTGGAGCGGCCGGGACGGGTCAGCCCCGCCTCCTCGTCCCAGTGCCGCGTCTCCTGGGCGATCGACACACCCGAGTCGAGCAGCTTCGTCTGCCGCTCGATCTCGTAGGCGAGGGCTCGCTGCACAGAGCGCAGCGAGTTCATGTTCTTCACCTCGACCTTGGTGCCGAGAGCGGTGGTGCCGGTGCGGCGCAGCGACACGTTGGCGTCGAACCGCATCGAACCCTCCTCGAGGCGGGCATCGGAGATCCCCAGTGAGAGCACCACCTCCCGCAACTCGTGGGCGTAGGCGCGGGCCTCGTCCGGGGTGCGGATGTCGGGATCGGTGACGACCTCCATCAGGGGGATCCCGGAGCGGTTGAAGTCGAGCAGCGTGGCAGCGGAGTCGTGGATCCGCCCCCCGCCGCCGAGGTGAGTGCTCTTGCCGGTGTCCTCCTCGAGATGGACGCGGGTGATCCCGACGCGCCGGACTCCCGTGCCGGGGTCGACCTCGAGGTGGCCACCCGAGCACAGCGGGAGGTCGAATTGGGAGATCTGGTAGTTCTTCGGCAGGTCCGCGTAGAAGTAGTTCTTGCGGTGGAACACCGAGTGCGGAGCGATGGTGCTGCCCAGGGCGAGGCCTAGGGCGATCGTCCAGCGGATCGCGGTCTCGTTGGGAACGGGCAATGCCCCGGGGAGGCCGAGGCACACCGGGCAGACGTTGGTGTTCGGCTCCGCCCCGAAATCGGTAGGGCAGCCGCAGAACATCTTCGACTGCGTGCTCAACTCGACGTGGGTCTCGATCCCGATCACGGCTTCCCAGGTCATGCCGCACCCGCCGAGTTGGCCAGAGCGGGACGAGCGGTGAACCCGCTCAACTGCTCCACGGCGCGGGCGACGCGGAACATGATCGCCTCGCCCAAGGCGGGGGCGAGGACCTGGAATCCAATCGGCAACCCGTCCGAGTCGAGACCGCTCGGCACCGAGATCGCTGGATCTCCCGACAGGTTGGAGGGGATCGTGCAGATGTCGCTGAGGTACATCGCCAGTGGATCGTTGGCCTTCTCCCCGACCGCGAATGCGGTGGTGGGACTGGTCGGGGTGACCAGCACGTCGACCTCGGAGTAGGCGCGGCGGAAGTCGTCGATAACCAGGGTCCGCACCTTCTGCGCCTGCCCGTAGAAGGCGTCGTAGTAACCGGCGCTGAGGGCGTAGGTGCCGAGCAGGATGCGCCGCGTCACCTCGGGGCCGAATCCGTCGCGCCGCGTCGCCGCCATCGATTCCTCGACGTTGCGACCGGGGAGGCGCGGACCGTAGCGAACCCCGTCGAACCGGGCCAGGTTGGCGGAACACTCCGCCGGTGCGATCAGGTAGTAGGCGCTGAGGGCGTAGGCGGTGCTCGGCAGCGACAACTCCTTGATGGTCGCCCCAGCGCCGGCCAGGGCGTCGAGGGTGGCACGGAAGTTGGCGGCGACATCGGGGGCAGTGCCCTCGCCGGACAACTCCCCCACGACCCCGATGCGCAAACCCTGCACCCCGGCCTCGAGCGTGGAACGCACCTCGGGGACTCCGCCGCGGTACGAGGTGGCATCGGAGGGATCGTGCCCAGCGATCGCTTCGAACACGGTCACCGAGTCACCCACGGTGCGCGTGATCGGGCCGATCTGATCCAGCGACGAGGCGAAGGCGATGAGCCCGTAGCGGCTGACGAGCCCGTAGGTCGGCTTCATGCCCACGGTCCCGGTGAGAGACCCCGGCTGGCGGATCGAGCCGCCGGTATCGGAGCCGAGGGCGGCCAGGGCCGAGCCGACGGCCACTGCCGCGGCCGAACCGCCACTGGACCCACCGGGGACCCGGTCGGGATCCCAGGGGTTGCGGGTCGGGCCGTAGGCCGAGTTCTCAGTCGACGATCCCATGGCGAACTCGTCGAGGTTGGTCTTGCCGAAGATCACGGCACCCCCGGCCTTCAGCCGTTCCACCACCGTGGCGTCGTAAGGGGGGCGATAGCCGGCGAGGATCCGCGACGAGCACGTCGTCTCGATTCCGCGCGTGACCATGTTGTCCTTGAGCGCGATCGGGATCCCGTGGAGCGGGCCCAGGTCCTGGCCCTGCGCCAGGGCGGCGTCGGCGGCCGCGGCGGCGGCCCGCGCCCCATCGTGGTCGATGGTGAGGTAGGCGTGGAGGATCGCCTCTGTCATCGAGGCGCGGCGGCGAACCGCCGCCAGCAGGTCCACCGCGGTGAGATCGCCCGAGCGCAACCGCGCCCCGGCCTCCCCGATCGTGAGATCGGCGGGGTCCACTCAGTCCTCCAAGAACGGGGGCACGCGGAAGTATGGCCCTTCCCGGTCCGGCGCCTGGGACAGGACCTCCTCGCGATCGAGGGTCGGCTCGATCACGTCGGCGCGGAACGAATTCACCATCGGCAGCGGGTGGGCGGTGGGGGCCACCCCGGCGGTGGGCAGCGCCTGCACCAGGGCGGCGTGCTCCAGGATCCCCTGCAGCTGCTCGCCGTAATGGGCCAGTTCTTCCATCGTCAGCCCGATCCGGGCGAGGCGGGCCACCTTGGCGATGTCGATGGCGACGGGCACGGGCGGGATGGTAGGAGAGTCCCCAATGTCCAGTCGTCGGGGGGAGGAGCCGGTCCGCCGGACTCCCCCGCGCCGGTTCCCGCCGCGCGCCGCCGGCGATCCGGGACTTCCGGCCCTGCGCCCGTCGGGGGGAAGAGCGGATTCTGGGGATGACAAGGGGAACGATTGATGACCGAACCGGTCGACATCGCTTCGCTTCCTCCGGAAGTACAAGGCTTCCGGCCGTTGTGCCCGGGATGCACTCCGGCGCTGCTGGCGTCCCCAGGGGCCCGGCCCTGCAGCCACTACGACTGCCCCGGTCTTCCGGAAGCGCTGCACGTCACCTGCAACATCTGCATGTACGACTTCGCCGCAGGCGATGGGCAGGTGAAGTGCGACCACGCCACCTGCCCGACGGCGATCCGACTGACCGCCAACGTCCCGGTATACAAGGCGTGGGTCGAGATGGTCGTGGCCGAAGCGCGAGGACATCTGGCCCACTAGCCGGACGTCGGTCGACAGCGCCGCGTTTCGAACTACTCGAGGAACTCGCGCATCACCTCGAAGCATTGCTCCAGGCTCTCCACCTTCACGCTCTCGTCGGCGCGGTGGGATAGGGCGACTTCGCCCGGCCCGTAGTTCACCGCGGCCAGTCCCCGCGCGGTGAGTCGGGCGACGTCGGTCCATGCCGTCTTGGCGGCGACCACGTCGACCAACCCCTTGATGCGATCGAGGTGGGGGTTGCCATGGGGTATGGGGGCGGCGGGGGCGCGGTCGATGACCTCGACGCGGTCGGCGGCGCGGCACACCTCGCGCACCATCGCCTCGGCCTGCTCCATGCTGCGATCCGGAGGAAAGCGATGGTTGAGGTTCAAGGTGAATTTCGCCGGAATCACGTTGCGGGCCACGCCCCCCGACGCGGTGGTGACGGCAAAAGTCTCCTTGAAGGTGAGTCCGGCGATATCGACGTCGCGCCAGCTGCGGCGGTGCATCTCGGACAGCCACTCCCCGGCGCGGGTGATGGCGTTCTCGCCGAGCCACGGCCGTGCGCTGTGTGCGGCGGTGCCGTGGAACTCGACGGTGGCGTTGATGGCACCCTGGCATCCCAACTGCAGTTCGCCATCGGTGGGCTCCATGACGATGGAGAACTCTGCTGCGCCCAGATCGGAGGTCTCGTCGAGCACGCGCTCAAGACCGTTGCCCGCCGCCGGGCCCTCCTCGGCGTCGTAGAAGACTCCCATCAGATCGAAAGGCCCGCGCCCGACTGCGGCGTCTTCGAGGAGGGCGACCATCACCGCCAGGCCGGACTTCATGTCGCAGGCTCCGAGCCCATGGACCCGGCCCCCCCCGACTCGCGCCGGGAGGTTGCCCTGAACGGGGACCGTATCCAGATGCCCGTAGAGGGCGATGAGCGGACGCCCGGTGCGGGTCCCGACGACGACCGAGTTGCCGATGATGCGGGGCCGGAAGTGACCGAGGCGGGCCGCCACCGCATCCCGCAGTGCCACCTCATCGCCGGTGACCGACGGGATGTCGATCAGCCAGACCAGGTCAGCGGTGAGGCTCACGCCTGCACCCCGAACACCCGCAGCGCCTCGTTGAGCGAGGTCTTGCGATCGGTGGATTCGGTGCGCTTCCCGACGATGAGGGCACACTGCAACTCGTAGGTGCCGGCGGGGAACTGCTTGGGGCGGGTACCGGGGATCACGACCGAGTTCGCCGGCACCCGGCCGCGATGCTCGATGGGTTCGGCACCGGTGACGTCGATGATCGGCGTCGACGAGGTGATCGTGGTGTTGGCTCCGAGGACCGCCCCCGCCTCGACGATGACGCCCTCGACGAGGATGCAGCGGCTGCCGATGAAGGCGCCGTCCTCGACGATCACCGGACGCGCCGAGGGGGGCTCGAGCACCCCGCCGATGCCCACCCCGCCGGAGAGGTGGACGTCACGGCCGATCTGGGCACAGGATCCGACTGTGGCCCAGGTGTCCACCAGAGTGCCGCTGCCGACCCGGGCCCCGATGTTGACGTACCCGGGCATCACGACGACGCCGGGCTCGCAAAAGGCGCCGTAACGCACCACGCCTGGTGGCACCACCCGCACCCCGGCGGCGGCGAGATCGTGCTTGGTCGGGATCTTGTCGTGGAACTCCAGCGGACCGGCCTGCCACGTCTCGAGCCCGGCGATGCGGAAGTAGAGCAGGATCGCCCGTTTCACCCACTCGTGGACGATCCACTCGCCACCCACCTTCTCGGCGACGCGCAACTCACCGCGGTCGAGCGAGGCGATGGTGTCGAGGACCGCGGCACGCGCCTCCTCGAGCCGGGCGAGATCCGCAAAGGCGGCGTCGATCAGGTCCGCAGACATGCCGCCACCACCTCGGCCGCGTCCGAGCACTCGTCGAGCGTCGGCACGAGAGCGAGCCGGATGTGTCCCTCACCGCCGGGACCGAAGGCCCGCCCCGGCGACACCACCACCCCCTGTTCGAGCAGGCGCTTGGTGGCGACGACGTCGTCCTCGACCACCACCCACAGGTAGAGCCCGGCAGCGGAGCCGACCACCCGGATGCCGTCCTCCTCGAGCTTGGTGCGCAGCACCCGTCGCTTGGCGGTGAAGATCTCGCGCCGCACCGCGACGTGGTCGTCATCCGCCCAAGCCGCGGCTGCCGCGAGCTGCACGAATTCCGGCGACGACACTCCCACCGACGAGCGCAGCGTCTTGATGGCGGCGATCGCCGTGGCGTCGCCGACGATCGCCCCGGTGCGATAGCCGGTCATCCCGGAGCGCTTCGAGCATGAGAAGTAGGCCAGAACGCCCGGGGAACCCGGACCGGCCGCCTCGAGGGCAGAGTGCGGCGGCTCCCCCTCGTACAGGTCGATGTAAGGCTCGTCGGAGCACAGGAGGGTGTCGTGTTCCCGGCAGGCCGTGTACAGATCGGCCAGATCCGGCATCGACGCGATCGCCCCGGTCGGATTGTGCGGGGAGCAGGTCCACAGCAGGCGCAGCCGCGCCCAGGCGGCGGCGGGCACATCGCCGGCGCGGAGCACGAAGTCACCCGTGAGCCGCACCCCGATGGCCTCACCCCCGGCGAACACGATGCCGCGCTCGTGGATCGGGTAACCGGGGGTGGCGAACAACCCGGCGTCGCGGCGATCCCGATCGATGAAGGCCAGCGGCGTGGTGAAGATCGCCTCCTTGGCCCCCGAGACCGGGACGATCTGCGTGGCGGGATCGACCTCGACTCCAAACCGCCGCTGCACGTATCCGGCCACCGCCTGACGCAGCTTGGGGAGGCCGGCCACCGTCGGGTACTGCGACACCTCGGGCACCGCGTCGCGCAGCGCCTGGCGGATGAACTCCGGGGTCGGCTCGCGGGGATCGCCCAGCGAGAAGTCGATGAGGCGCTCCCCGGCGTCACGCATCCTGCGGGCGACATTCTGGATCTCGGCGATCGGGTACTCCCCGAGGGCAGCGAGGACAGGGTTGAGGCGCATGGGGAGAACGGTAACCGGATGACAGATGACAGACGACGGCCGACGGCTGCCTACAGCTCTACTGGTTCGTTGCGCAGGAGCCGCCCCAACACCTCGTCGGCCCGGCCCGGGGAAACGGCACGCATCAGCACGTGCCCGTGCTCGCGGTACAGCTCGCGCTTGGTGTCGATGTCGGAGCGGTCCCACCGGTCTGCGAGTTCCGCGGGGACTTCGTGAGTCACCAGATGTCCGGTCTTCCGCGGACCCAGCACGCCCAGGCCGAAGTCGTCATCGACCACGAACCATGCCCGGTCACTCCTCCTGGCGACATCTGTGAAAGCCGCATAGGTCGAGCCGCACCATGCTCCCCGCACCAGGACGGGCGACGAGAGCTCGTAGGAGGGCAGACAGTCGTGCGCAATCAACCAGCCGTGGTCCTGCGTACTCCGACCGAAGAGGCGAAACGCAGCTTCGGACGACTCGTAGGAGTGGTGCGGATCCACAAAGGCGACGTCGAACTGACCGAGGCGGCGCGCCTCTCTGGCGACCCTCGCGATGGGGCGGAACCCGAGTCCCGTGCCACCCTCAGGCATCTCGTACTGCAGCGAGACGAGAGTCTGGAAACTG
>Ga0214472_10009319_pt1 | contig 10241 bp, 6 predicted proteins | sample RVTome_6_FD_207662 | JGI IMG/M metagenome (GOLD analysis project Ga0214472, IMG submission 207662) | Soil microbial communities from uranium-contaminated site in the Upper Colorado River Basin, Wyoming, United States - RVT140D175 | ecosystem: Environmental > Terrestrial > Soil > Contaminated >...
CCGCCCCGTCGATGCCCTCAAAGGCGACGTATCGGACCGTCACGCGTCGTCCCCGGAGTCGAACGAGTCGGGGAGGTCGACCCCACTGACGGCGTGCTGATGGGTCCTGTGTGCTGTCGTGGCGGCCGTGACCGTCGGGCGGTCACCGCCGATCTTGCCGAGGGCGATCAAGTTGGCGCGAACCCGCCACAGGGTGACTACGCCGCTGGACAGCATGGTGAGCCCACCGACGAACAGGACCATGCGGCGACCGTCGGCGAGCAGCCCGGGTAGCCAACCCTGGAAGAGCTCGGCCAGCGGGAGCGCGAGCATCATCGAGGTCAGCAGCCCGATCCGCATGAGCGAGAACAGGGCGGCAAAGGCACGGCCGCGGACCTCGTCCTCGGCCTGCTCGTGAAGATGGGCGAACCCGAGGACATACGCCGCGCCGGCACCAAACCCCATCGCCCCGATCCACCCGACCGCGCCGTACAGGGAGGCGACGAACGCCGCGGCGGCGAGTGAGGACCCGGCGAGGACCAGAGCGAAGGCGAACAGGATGTCCTTGAACTGGAACCGGGTGGCGAAGATCGTCACCGTCACGATGCCGAGCGCCGCGCCGAGGCCGAAAGCCGTGAGCAGAGCGGGGAACCCGACGGCACCGGTCAACAACACGTCGCGGGAGAAGGGCTTGCCGAGCACGACGACGATTCCACCACCAGCGAGCGCCACCGTCATGGCGAGGACCACACTGCGGACGCGCTTGTGTTTTGCCACGAAGGCGACGCCTTCCTTGAAGTCGATGACCGCCGCCATCGGATGCCATCGTCCCCGCCCGTCTTTGGGCCGCCGCCTCTTCGCAGAGGGGAGGGACGGCAGAGTGGTCAGGATGGCGAAGGACACCAGATAGGTCACAGCATCGCAGAGAAAGGCGAGGCTCTGATGGGTGCCGGGCAGCAACCCGCCCAGGGTCACGTTGTCCCCCCATGGAGCGATGGCGAGGAAGATGAGCGCACCGATGGGGAAGGTCCCGTAGGCGGCGCTCAGCGACAGGCTGTTCGCCTGGACCAGCTCGTTTCGTTGCACGAGGCGCGGTACGGTCGCCTCTTTCGCCGGCTGGAACAGGAGCGTGAGCGCCTCGATCAGCAGGTTGACCAGGATGAGATGGGTGATCGAACTGGCGAAGGCCAGGCTCAGGACCAGGCCGGCCCGGCCGACCTCGGTGAACAACATCACGAACTTGCGGTTGAAGCGGTCGGCGATGATCCCACCGATCGCGGCGAAGAACAGCCCGGGGAGGATGCGCGAGGTGAGGGCGAGCACGATCCCGCTACCACCGGCGAGTTCCTCGGCGAGCGACAGCGTCGCCAGGATCGAGATCCAGTCGCCGGTGCTGCTCACCAGTCCGGCGCGCCAGAGCCGTGAGAACGGCCCTGTCTTCAGCAGGCTCCACGCCGAGCGCGGGGGTGCCTCAGTGGACGCGGGCATGAGGGTACGGCCTGAGCGGTGCAGGACACATGAGCCTGACAGTATGCCGCGGTCAGCGTCCCCGGTGGCCGTCGCCGATCTTCTGGCTGGAGCCTGGCGCCGGCGTCTCGCTCAGCCGGACTCGGCCGGCGGATCCGTCGTCTGGCTGGAGACTGGAGACTGGGGACTGGAGACGGGCTTGCACGGCTTTACGGTCTTGCCCTGCTCTTTCATCTTCGCCCGACGGGCGGCGAGCAGATCTGAAGCCCGTTCGACAGTGAGCGTCTCGGGTGATTCCCCCCTGGGGAGTGATGCGTTCACCGACCCGTCGGTGACGTACAGGCCGAACCGACCGTCCTTGACCACCATCCGACACCCGGTGGTGGGGTCGGCGCCGAGGTCCCGCAACGGTGCCGTTGCCGTCTGGCCGCGACGCTGTTTTGGCTCGGCGAACAGGGCGAGGGCTCCCTCGAGATCGACGGTGAACAGGTCTCGCTCGCTCTCGAGGCTGCGGGTGTCCTCACCCTTCTTGAGGTAGGGGCCGTAGCGACCGTTCTGAGCCGTGATCGACGCGCCAGACTCAGGGTCTTCACCGACGGTGCGCGGCAACGACAGCAGCTGTATTGCGTCGTCGAGGGTGACGGTGGCAGGGTCCATGTCCTCGAAGAGTGACGCCGTGGGTGGTTTCGCCCGGCTCCCCTCCTCGCGTTCCCCGACCTGCACATAGGGCCCATAGCGGCCCACCTTCACGTGAACCGTCTCGCCAGACTCGGGATGCTCACCGAGCACGCGGTCTTCGCTGGGCGCCTCCAGGAGCTCCTTCACCCTTTCGGGTGTGAGCTCGTCGAGTGGGATGTCGTCAGGGATCGACACCCGGTCGTCGCCGACCTGCAGGTAGGGGCCGTAACGGCCGTTGCGCAGCACGACACCTTCACTCCCCCGGAGTGGGAGCGTGTTCACCTCACGCGCATCGGCGTTCTCCAGGGCTGCCTCGGCGATGGCGACCAGACCCGGATGGCCGTTGCCGTGAAAGAAGGTGTGGAGGTATGAGACCATCTCCCCCTCGCCGCGGGCGATCTTGTCGAGGTCCTCCTCCATCGATGCGGTGAACCCGTAGTCGATGAGGTCGGCGAAATGCTGTTCGAGCAATTGCACGACGGCGAAGGCGGTCGAGGTCGGGACCAGTGCCGTGCCCTTCTTGACCACGTACCCCCGCTCCTGGATGGTCTCCATGATCGATGCGTAGGTGGACGGTCGTCCTATACCCAGCTCCTCCAGTCGTTTGACCAGGGAAGCCTCCGTGTACCGGGCGGGCGGCTTGGTCTCATGGCCAACCGCCTCGAGGGACTCGACACTGGCAACCTGATCCTCGGCAAGGGGTGGAAGCGGGCGCTCCTGGTCTTCCAACTGGGCGTCCGGGTCGTCGGAGCCCTCCACGTAGGCGCGCAGGAATCCCGGGAAGGTGATGGTGCGCCCGGAGGTGGCGAACTCGCCGTCGCGCCCCGCGGCTCCGGTGCCGCCGAGGCGCACCTGCACGCTTTCACCTACGGCATCGGCCATCTGCGACGCGATGGTGCGCTTCCAGATCAGCTCGTACACCTTCGCCTCGTCCGGCCCCACACTGCGGGCGACCGCGTCCGGGAGCTGGAACGAGTCGCCCGCGGGGCGGATCGCCTCGTGCGCTTCCTGGGCGTTCTTGACCTTCGACTGGTAACGCCGGGGCTGCTCGGGAAGGTACTCGGCGCCGTACATCTCCTCCACCTGCCGGCGTGCCGCCGCCACCGCAGCCGAGGACAGCTCTGTGCTGTCGGTCCTCATGTAGGTGATCAGGCCGTTCTCGTAGAGGCTCTGCGCGGCGCGCATTGTGCGCTGCGATCCGAACCTCAGCTTGCGGCCCGCCTCCTGCTGAAGCGTCGACGTACGGAACGGCGGGTATGGCGACCGACGGAAGGGCTTGCTCTCCACCGACCGGATGACGAAGTCGGCGGCAGCGAAGACGGTGACAGCTGCTTCGGCTCCCTCCCGATCGAGCACCACGACGTCAGCCTTGGTGACCACGCCGGATCGATCGAAGTCCTTGCCGGTGGCGACCCGCGTCCCCTCGAGGGCGACCAGCGTGGCGCCGAAGCCGCCGGCGTCGACGGCGAACCGGCCCTCCACGTCCCAGTAGGAGGCGGCGGTGAAGGCGATCCGTTCGCGCTCGCGCTCGACGACGAGCCGCACCGCCGGACTCTGGACCCGCCCGGCCGACAGCTTGGGCCTGACCCGCTTCCACACCACCGGCGACACTTCGTAGCCGTAAAGACGGTCCAGGATGCGACGGGTCTCCTGGGCGTCGACGAGGCGGCGGTCGATGTCCCGGCGGTTGTCGATGGCCGCCTCGATCGCCGACCGGGTGATCTCGTGGAACACCATTCGGCTCACCGGCACCTTCGGTTGGAGGACCTCGACGAGGTGCCAGGCGATGGCCTCACCCTCGCGGTCCTCGTCGGTGGCGAGCAGCACCTCGTCGGCGTCCCGCAGCGCCCGCTTCAACTGGGTGATCTGTCGCCTTCGCGACTCGGACACCACGTAATAGGGCTTGAAGCCGTTGTCGACGTCGACGCCGTAGCGTCGGTATTCCTCCGGAAGGTCGGAGGCGCTGGTTGGCAGGTCGCGGATGTGACCGATGGACGACTCCACGACGAAGTCCGGGCCGAGGAAGCCCGAGATGGTGCGCGCCTTCGCAGGCGACTCGACGATGACGAGTTTGGTCGACATGACCTCAGGAGGGGAACGGGACGTTCAGGGTTTACGACGGGTCCGCGCGATTGTCAAGGACATCGATCATCAGTCGGACGGTGAGAGGGCCGCTTCGAAGGATGCGACACAGCGCCCGGCGACCGCCGTCCACGAGTACTCCTCTGCCACCCAGCGGCTCCCGGCCCCACCCATTTCCCGGGCGCGAGCCGGATCGGATGTCAAGAGCCTGAGCGCGTCGAGCAGCGCTTCGTCGCTATCGGCGACGAAACCGGTGACCCCGGGAAGCACCGTCTCCGGGGCGCCACCGGAGTCACCGGTCACCACGGGAATACCGGTGGCCGAGGCTTCCAGGTACACCAGACCCAGCCCCTCCACCTCCAGCCCGAACCAGCGAGACCGCGATGGCATGGCGAACACCGACATCTGGCGATACATGTCGGGCAAGCGGTCGTATGGGACCCCCACCTCGAATCGCGTCGGGACGCCCAGGCGGTCGGCGAGCCGGCGAAGCCGCTGCTCGTCGCGTCCCGTACCGACGAGCAGAACCGACACGTCCACGCCCTCTCGCCGAAGGCGGTCCACGGCGCGCAGCACCCTGGCCTGGCCCTTGCGCGGCACGAACCGACTCACGCAGCCGACCACATGCCCCGCCGGATGTTCTTCCGGCGGGCTGAAGTGCGGACCGATGCCAGCACCCATCGTCGACACCGGCTTGCCCACCAACCGCTCCACCCGCCGAGCCGTGTACGCCGACAGCGCCAACACGGCGTCGGCGCGGCGCAGCGCCGAGGCGACCAGTTGCCGGGTGATCGGGAAAGCCGCGGGGAGCGTGACCTCCGCCCCGTAGCAGAGCACCGCGTAGGGCACGCCGGTCCGCCGCCGGAGGCCCGAACCGAGGTGCGCCAGCGGGGTCGGTGCCCCGAACACGAGGATGTCGGGCGAAAACGCCTCGATCTCACGCTGAATCCAACGCCGCACGCGGCGCGTCGGGAGCATCCAGCGCGCCCGACCACGAACCACTCCGTCCTCGGCGGTGGCGCCGGCCCCGGGAGCCATCACCCTGACCTCTCCAGGGAGGGACCGAACCAACCCGGCAAGGTACTGCTGGATCCCTCCTGCCTTGGGTGGATAGTCGTTGGTGACCAAAAGGATTTTCACAGAAAGCCCCCCACGGCACTTCTGGTTGGTCCGGCTGGAGACTGGAGACTGGCGACTGGCGACCTGCTCCTCATACGTTGTAGTCCACGAGCACAGGACCCCTCGCGGCGAACCGAAGGTGTGTCACCGATGCGTTCGAGGGGATGGCGAGTGACTCGGAACCCGGCCAGCCGACTCCCAGCACGTCGCCCACGAGTGCCCTGATGAGCATGCCGTGGGTGACCACAGCCACGCGCTGTCCCTGATGTCGGTGGGCGATCTCATCGACGGCGGCCCGGCCGCGCGCCGCGGTGGCGGCCATGGTCTCGCCGGTGTGTCCCCGCGGGAGGTCGACGAAGTCGCGCTGGATGGTTCCCCACAGCTCGGCGCACACCTCCAGGATCTCCTCGTAGGTGAGGCCCTCCCACTCACCGATGTCCATCTCGGCGAGTCCGGGATGTGCCGCGATGTTCAGTCCCAGGGCAGCAGCGAGCGGGCCTGCGGTCCCCCGGGCACGCGCCGACGGCGACGAATAGACACCGTGCACCGGCGGCACCCGGGACACGAGGCCTTCTGCCTGACGGAGGCCCAACTCGGAGAGCGGGCCGTCGGTGCGACCGTGCCACTCGCCGCGAACGTTTGCTTCCGACTCGCCGTGCCGGATGAGGACCAGGCTGGTGCGCTCCTGAGGCACGCCGGCGGAGTCGCCACCGGCGTTGAACCGGGCCAAAACGGTGCGCTCGTGGATCAGGAGCTCGGTCATCGAGGCGTTGCGCACCCGATCGATCGGTGCCACTCCGGTGCCGACCGGCGTCCCGATGAGGGCGGCGACCAACGTGTGGATCACCCCGCCATGGGTGATCACCACGGCATGTTCACCGTCCAGCATCGAGTCGACGAGGTCGGTGAACACCGCTCGGACCCGCTCGGCGAGCTCGGACCAGGTCTCCCCGCCCCCCATACGCACGTCCCCGCCACGGCGCAGCGTGTCCATCTCCTCGGGATAACGGTGGGCGACCTCTTCGCGGGTGAGACCCTCCCACCGACCGATGTCCATCTCACGCCATCGCGGGTCCGGGGTCACCTCCAGGCCGGCGACCCCGGCGGTCTCGAGGGTTCTGGACAGGTCGGAGGCAACCGCCCGGGTCGGCTCGATCTGGCCCAGCGCTTCGCGGAGGCGTTTCGCCTGGAGACGGCCGGTCTCGCTCAGAGACGCGGAACTGCGGCCCTGCCACACCCCGGCGGCGTTGGCGTCCGTCTCGGCGTGGCGGATGAGCGTGACGCGCCTCATCCACGCCCTCCTGCGGCGGCCCAGATCACGCCTCGTCCCTCAGATCCTCGGACCCCTCGGGTGGCACCTCTCGTCGAGCGAGCCGCTCCCGGAAGGCCTGGTCGGCTCGCTGCCGTGACCGCCTCAAGAGCAGGTACAGACCCCCGAGGACCGCCAGCGTGATCCCCCACACCGCGACGGCACCGGAATCGGAGGGCAGCGAAAAGCCTCCGTCCTGCTGACCGGCAAGGATCGACAACATGCCCCCAGCCTAAGGCTGCGCTCGGTGCTCGTGTTCGATCACCGGAGGAACGCAGGCAAGAAGGCGAGGGCCACGATCGCCAGACCCTTGATCACCACCAGCACAGCCGGCATCGCGGCGGCCTTGAACGGATCCCCGACGGCGTCTCCCACGCTGATGGCGAGGTGGGCCTCGGAGCCGCGCCCCCCGTAGGCGCCGGCCTCGACGAGCTTGCGAGCGTTGTCCCACGATCCTCCCGCCGACGCGAAGAAGGCGGCGAGCAACAGCCCGCACACGAGACCCCCGACGAGGAGGGCGGCGAGCGCAGCGACGTCGAACAGGCCAAGGCCGATCGGCAGCGCCACGGCCAACGAGATCGGCAGCACCACCGCCCGATGGGCGGCTGCGGCCGCCAGGTCGACACACCACACCTCGTCGACCGGAGTACGGGTCTTCCGGCGACCCCGCTGCCCGGCGACCCGGCGTCCCGCTTCGTCCACGATCGAGGCGGCGGTCGCGGTCACCGAACGCATCGCTGAGGCTGCGACCACCATCGGGACCGCGGCTCCTACGAGCAGGGATCCGAGAGCGAGCGGGCGGAACAGGTCGACCGGGCCGATGTCCGCTGTCCGGTGGAAGGCGAGGATCGCTGCCACCGCCGCCCAGCCCCCAGCGCCGAGGGAGAAGCCCCGCACCATTCCGGCGACGGCGTTGCCGAGAGAATCGAGCGATGCCGCCACCTCGCGAGCTTCCACCGGCATGCCGGTCATGTCGGCGAGCCCGCGTGCGGTGTCGGCCACCGGCCCAAACGCAGCGACCCGTGCGATCACCCCCAGCGACGCCGCCGCGGCCACCGCACCGAGAGCCACCCCGTACGCCCCGCCACCCTGCACCATGGCTTCCCCACCCCAGAAGGCGCCGGCCACACCGCCGCCGAGGACCGACACCAGGATCACGGAGGTGCGCAGCCCGTCCACCACACCGGCGAGAACCACGGGAGCCGCCCCCCGATCTGCCTGACGGGCGACATTCTTCACCTGCCGCCAGCGGTCACTGGTGAACAGCTCCGACACGTGGCCGATGCCGATGCCCACCACCACGCCGAACGCCACACTGACGAAGGCGCCCCAGGGGTCGATCGTCTCCGGCGCATCGACGAGCGGCCATCGGAGGTAGGCGCACCCGACGATGAGCACATAGGCGCCGCACACCGTCGGACCGAGGCGCAGCGTCGCCGACAGACGGCTCCCCCGGGTGCGGACGACGAGCGCCGCCAGGAAGGATCCGACGATCCCGGAGGCGGCGACCACCAGCGGCAGCAGTACCCCCCACAGCGTGACCGACGGCCCTCCCGAGAGGTCCCACGCCAGCACCGTCGCCGCCGCCACCGAGATGAACAGGGTGTCGAGCAGATCGATGGCGGCGCCGTTGGCGTCCGCCAGGGAGTCCCCCACCAGATCGGCGATCGCAACCGGGTCGCGATCGGCGCCTCTCTTCTCGAGCCGACTCGTCGTGTGAGACGCCACATCGGTGCTCTTGGCGAAGACGCCGCTGCCGACCCGGGCGACGATCGCCACCGTGGAAACGCCCAGCCCTGCGGGCACCAGCAGACGCCACACCTCCGGCAGCGACAGGGCTGAGTCGGCGATCAGGTACCCGCCGGCCAGCATGGTGGCGGCGACGCCAACGAGGACCAGAGCGGCGCCCGTCCCTCCCCCTGCCGCCGTCGCCATCGCTGCCACGGAGCCGTGGTCGCGCGCCGCGTTCGCAGTGCGGCGGGGACTGTGCGCCGTGACGGCGACGACGCCGCCGCCGACGCCGAGCGCGGCACCGGCCCCCGCCAGGTAGGCACCCAATGACCACCAAGGGGTGGCACCACCGGCGAGCAGGGTCAGCGCTGCGACCACGGCGGCGCCGATCGCCAATGCCAGCACCCGCTGCTGGCCGACCACCCGAGCAACACCATGACGCACCCCAGCGTCAGGTGTCGTTGTGTCCCGGTCGGCTCCGGTGCCCAGGCGAAGGGCGTGGGCGAGTGCGGCACCGACGGCGAGGATGCCGACCGCGACCAGCACCCACAGGAAGGGGACGGCGGCGGCAGCGAGGTCGGGCATCCCTATCGCCGCCACATCTCCCGGGTGAACAGCAACACGATCGGGAAGATCTCGAGGCGCCCCACGATCATGAGAAACGACAGGAGCCATTTGCCGGAGGCGTGGATACCGGCGAAGGTCGACGCAGGGCCTACCTCGGAGAGACCCGGTCCGATGTTGCCCATCGAGGTGGCGACCGCAGAGACCGATGTGGCGATGTCGAACTGCGATCCGGCGATGCTCTCGAACGTCGCCAACAGAAGCGTTCCCGTCATGAAGATGAACATGTAGAGGATGAAGAACGATTGAACACTCTCGGCGATGCGATCGGGGACTTGCTGGTGCCCAAACTGGGTCACGAACACGCCACGGGGGTGGATGCGCCGGCGCATGTCGGCGCGAGAACCCTGGTACAGGATCCCAAGGCGATAGATCTTGATCGATCCCGATGTCGACCCGGCCATTCCTCCCACGAACATCAGGCCGACGATCATTACCTGGAGCCCGGTGCTCCAAAAGTTCCAGTCGGTGACCCCGAAACCGGTCGTCGAAATCACCGAGACGACGCTGAACACGGCATGCCGAATAGTCTCGACCGCCTCGCCACCCCAGGTACCCCACGCCGCCATCAGCGACGCCAGCATTGCCACGGCGGCGAAGGTGCGCAGCTCGGCGCTGCGGAGATACTCCTTCGGCTTGCGAAGTGCGCGCAGGTGAAGCACGAACGACGTGGCGCCAAGGAACATGAAGACTATGGCGACCCACTGGACGGCGGCGCCGAATGAGGCGAGCGAGTCCGACCGCGTACCAAAACCGCCCGTGGCGAGCGCCGTAAAGGCGTGGGTCACGGCGTCGAACACACCCATTCCGGCGATGAAGAACGCCACCGCGCACGCGGTAGTGAGTACCAAGTAGACCGCCCAGAGCCGTTTGGCGGTGTCGCGGAACCGGGGAGTCAGCCTGTCGGGTTCGAAACCCCCCTCGGCACGAGCGAGCTGCATCCCCCCGACTCCCAGCAGGGGAAGGACCGCGATCGACAGGACGATGATGCCTATGCCCCCGATCCATTGTGTGAGGGCCCGCCACCAGAGCACCGAGTGCGGGAGGTTCTCGGGCGCGGCCACCACCGAAGCCCCCGTGGTGGTGAAGCCGGAGGCGGTCTCGAAAAAGACCTCGGTGACCCCCCCGATAGTCCCTGTCACAAAGAAGGGGATGGTCCCCACCGCAACCATGGCGCACCACGACAACCCGACCGCGGCGAACCCCTCGCGCATGGTGAGCTCCCCGGTACGCGCCGCGCCCCGCCGGACCA
>Ga0214472_10009320_pt1 | contig 10241 bp, 8 predicted proteins | sample RVTome_6_FD_207662 | JGI IMG/M metagenome (GOLD analysis project Ga0214472, IMG submission 207662) | Soil microbial communities from uranium-contaminated site in the Upper Colorado River Basin, Wyoming, United States - RVT140D175 | ecosystem: Environmental > Terrestrial > Soil > Contaminated >...
TGCCGGGCACCTTCAGCGGCAGCGGGTGTTCCGGATTGCCGAACACCATGTCGCCGCCCATGCCGGCGGTCAGGTTCAACACCACGTCGACCTTGGCATCGCGGATGCGCTCGGTCACTTCGCGATAGAGGTGCACGTCGCGGCGCGGCTTGCCGGTCTCGGGATCGCGGACATGGCAATGGACGATCGCCGCGCCGGCCTTGGCCGCTTCGATTGCGGCGTCGGCGATCTGCTTCGGCGAGCGCGGCACCAGCGGCGATCGGTCCTGGGTCGAACCCGAACCCGTAACCGCGCAGGTGATGAAAACTTCCGTACTCATCGCCAAGGGCATCGCGAACCTCCCCTACCAGCCTGGAATTCGCGCGAAAAATACGGGCAGGCACGACCAGCGCGAAGCAACGAATACGCCACCTTTGGGCGCGAATAAGCGAATGTTTTCAGGCAACGACAATCCGGCGCTGCTCCTCCATGCCCATGGCGATCAGAAAGGGATCGGCCTGCTGCAGCTTCTGGAAATCGGTTTTGGATCGCATGTCGCGCCAATCCGCCAGGATCAGCGACTGCGCCACCGCGCCGCCAAGCGTCGTGCCTGGACCGGTGACGATGAACAGGTCCGGGGCAAATTCGCGCGCCGCGATCCGGATCACCTCGGTGAAATCGTAGGGTTCGGTGACCTGATGGCCGAGCGTATACGTCCACAGCGCATCGCGGTCGGTAGCGCCTGGCCACCAGATCGCGCCGCGGCCGTCGATCAGCGGGAGCGCCGGCTGACCGAACAGTTTGGACGGCAATCTTTCGCGACCGCGCTCGGCTACCGGCGTCTGCAACGCCGTATGGAATGCGGCGTGGTTGGCCAATCGCAGCGGGAACCGGTCCTGAACCACAGGCACGGCTTTTTCAAAGGCTTTCAGGCCGGCTTCGTTGCCGGCGATCACCAGCATGCCGCCGAGATCGATCGACAGGGCGAGGACATGATCCGACTGATGGCCGATTTCCTGCACGAGGGTCAACAATTCGGCTTTCCGTACCGGGTTCGGCGCCCAATCCTCGCCGAGGAACGGATAGACCAGTTGGCCGCCGATCATTGCCTCCTGCATCAGCGTGCCCATTGTGTTGGCGATGGTGAAGCCGTCGGTCGGGTTCACCGCGCCTGCAACCCCGAGCGCCGAATACCAGCCCATGGAATTGCCGGTGACCGCGACGATCTCGATTTTCTCGCGGTCGATGGCGCGGAAATCGCCAAGCGTCGCGGCGTAGATCAAGGCCGAAGCGTTGTCGCCGCGTGTGTGCTGCGAAATGGAGAAGCTGGCCGCCGTGTCGAGCGAGGACACTCTTTCCTGTCCGCGCGCGCTGCGCACCGCGTCGAAAGCCGCGAGCAATTCGGGGTCGCGGAAATGGCGCTTGAGATAGCCCAGTTCCGGCTTGTTGTAGGTGCCGCGGCCGGGGCAGATGACGACAGCGGTTTTCATTTATCTCGCCCGAGCAGCGCCATCGCCGCTTCGAATATGCCGTCTGCGGACGGCATCGTTGCCGCATAGGCCGGGCCGGTGGCGATGAAGCTGTCCTCGGCGGTCAGGCGCGCGACCGGGACGTCCATGTTCTCGTGCAGCAATGCCATCAGCCCTTCGGCGATGCCGCCGGTGCGGCGGGTTTCGTCGACGATGAGCACATGCCTTGCGCCTTTAAGCGCCGCGAGCAGCGATATTTCCGGCAGGGGCGACAGCCAGCGCAGGTCGACAATCCGCGCCTTGACGCCTCGCTCCGCCAACCGCGCTTCCGCCTGGCGCGACAGATAATAGCCATTGGCGAAGGAGACGATGGCAATGTCCTTGCCGTCGCCGTGAACGCCAACTTCGCCGAGGCGGATGGTTTCGCCCGGAGCGGGATATTTCGTCAGCCAGCCGCCGTCCTTGTCCCGATGCAGGTCGCGCATCGGATAGAGCGCGATCGGCTCCAGGAAGACGACGACGCGCTGTTCCTCGCGCGCCAGGCGCGCGCATTCGCGCAGCATTTTCGCGGCATCCGCGCCGTTCGACGGGCAGGCCAGGATCACGCCGGGGATGTCGCGGATGGCGGCAACCGAGTTGTCGTTGTGGAAATGGCCGCCGAAGCCCTTCTGGTAGCCGAGGCCGGCGATACGCGCGACCATCGGGTTGGTGAATTGCCCCTGCGAGAAGAACGGCAGGGTCGCCGCCTCGCCGCGCAATTGGTCCTCGGCATTGTGCAGGTAGGCGAGGAACTGGATTTCCGGCACTGGCACGAAACCGTTATGCGCCATGCCGATCGCAAGCCCGAGGATCGATTGCTCGTCCAGCAGCGTGTCGATGATGCGGTCCGGGCCGAAGCGCTGCATGAGCTTCTGGGTCACGCCGTAGACGCCGCCCTTGCGGCCGACATCCTCGCCCATCAGCACGATCTCGCCGTGCTCAAGCATCAGGTCGGTGAGCGCCCAGTTGATGTGTCGCGACAGGATTTGCGGCTCTTCCATCGCCTTCAGATCGGCGCCGAAGGCGCGCGCGCGTTCCTCCGGCGAAGGTCCGTTTGTCGGCCGGCACGCGCGTTTCGGCGGGATCAGGCTCGCCATCACTTCGACGGAAGTCCGGAGGCGGGGACGCGTGATCGCCTGGGCGGCGACGCGCGCCACGCGCGCGGCGGTTTCGTCGTAAATCGCTAGCGCTTTGGCCGGGAAGAGCGCGCCGGCGTCATTGAGCAGTCGCACCGAATGCAGAAGCGGATCGTTTGCTTCCTCGGCCTCGACTTCCTCGCGCGAAAGATAGGTTGTCGGTACGTCCGCGCCGGCATGGCCGTAGAGACGGATCGTACGGATATGCAGGAAAGCAGGGCGCTTTTTCGCGCGGACAAATTGCGCGGCTTCGGAAGCGACCCGAAACGTCTCGTAGATATCGAGACCATTGCAGGCGAAGTATATCAGACCGGGGCGATTGCGGAATGTCGCCTCGATCCAGCCGGCGGGTGTCCTGGTCGAAATACCGATACCGTTGTCCTCGCAGACAAACAGCAAGGGCAGGGGGATCGACTGGAAGGCGGTCCACTGCGCCGTGTTGAACGCGCCTTGCGCCGTGGAATGGTTGGCCGAAGCATCGCCGAACGAGCAGTAGACGATCGAATCCGGCGCCAGCGCCTGATGTTCCGGTTTGTGGCGGCGCGCCGCGCCGATCGAATAGGCGGCGCCGACCGCCTTCGGCAGATGGCTGGCGATGGTCGAGGTCTGCGGCGGGATGTTGAGCGCCTTCGAGCCCAGCACTTTGTGACGGCCGCCGGAGATCGGATCCTCAGCCGACAATGCGAAACTCAACAGCATGTCCCAGGCAATCGACTGGCCGGGCACCTGCATGCCGCGGGCGATCTGGAACGCGGCGTCGCGATAATGCAGGAACGCCATGTCGGTCGGCCGCAACGCCAATGCGACCGCCGCCATGCCTTCGTGGCCCGAAGAGCCGATGGTGTAGAAGCCCTGACCGGCCTTCTGCATGAACCGGCTTTGCCGGTCGAGCGCCCGGCTGAGGCAACCGGCGCGATAGATCGCGACCGCGTCGGTTGGCGATAGCGGTCCATCCGGCGCGTTTCCGGCTGGCAGGTCGCCAGCGGCGACCCGGCGCCGGAAATTCTCGTGGACGATGTCGGCGCGATCCATGAGGGGTTTAAAAGAACGCCTGCAAGCCGGTCTGGGCCCTGCCGAGAATCAAAGCATGCACATCGTGCGTGCCTTCATAGGTGTTGACTGTCTCCAGGTTCGCCATGTGGCGGAACACCTGGTAGTCGATCTGGATGCCGTTGCCGCCATGCATGTCGCGGGCCATGCGGGCGATGTCCAGCGCCTTGCCGCAATTGTTGCGCTTGATCAGAGAGATCATCTCGGGCGCGGCCTTGCCCTCGTCCATCAAGCGGCCGACGCGCAAAGAAGCCTGTAGCCCGAGCGCGATCTCGGTCTGCATATCGGCGAGCTTCTTCTGGAACAGTTGCGTGGCCGCCAGCGGCCGGCCGAACTGCTTGCGCTCGAGGCCGTAATTGCGTGCTAGTTGCCAGCATTCCTCGGCGGCGCCCATGGCGCCCCAGGAAATGCCGTAGCGCGCGCGGTTCAGGCAGCCGAAAGGACCTTTCAGCCCGTCGACATGCGGCAATAGCGCGTCCTCGCCGACCTCGACGCCGTCGAGCACGATTTCGCCGGTCACCGACGCCCGCAGAGACAGTTTGCCAGCGATCTTCGGCGCTGACAGACCTTTCAGGCCTTTTTCGAGCACGAATCCGCGGATCTTGTCGCCATGCGCCTTCGACTTCGCCCAGACGACAAAGACATCGGCGATCGGCGCATTGGAAATCCACGTCTTTGAGCCGGTCAGGCGGTAGCCGTCGCCGGTCTTTTCGGCCCGGGTTTTCATGCCGCCCGGATCGGAGCCGGCGTCGGGCTCGGTCAGGCCGAAGCAGCCGATCCATTCGCCCCTGGCGAGCATCGGCAGGTATTTTTTCTTCTGTTCCTCCGAGCCGTAGGCATGGATCGGATACATCACCAGCGACGATTGCACGCTCATCATCGAGCGGTAGCCGGAATCGACGCGCTCGACCTCCCGGGCAACAAGGCCATAGGTGACGTAGCCGGCGCCAAGACCGCCATACTCCTCGGGAATCGTCGTGCCGAGCAAGCCCATTTGCCCCATTTCGGCAAAGATCGCCGGATCGGTCGTCTCTTCGGCGAAAGCCTTGGCCACGCGGGGCCTGAGCTTCTCGTCGGCATAAGCGGCGGCGCTGGCCGCGACCATTCGCTCTTCTTCGGTCAATTGATCCGCCAGTCGCAACGGGTCAGTCCAGTCGAACTGGCCGAGAGACGGGCCGAAGCCTTCCTTGGCGATGTGCCGGTTCATGGCGGTGCCTGTTTCTATGTCAGTTGCGTGGTCGCGCCGGCGGACCTTTTTCAGTACCTATCGCAAAGCCCAATCGGGAGGATTCCGCAAGACCATGCCGGCGGGAAAAACCGCACGTGGTACGGTTCACCTTTGACCGCTCCATGAGTAGAAGGTGAACGGCACCGGCCGAGGCAACCAGCGAGATATCGATGCCAGAGTTACTACCCGACGATCACGCAGCGGCGACCCTCGTCGCGAGAGTCTGGAATCCGGCCGTCGATGGGCCGTCGGTGTGCGTGGCAAGGAACGGATCGCTGTTCGATATCACATCGGCCGACGCGCCGACCATGCGCGATCTGCTGGAAATGGAAGATCCAGGCGCCTACGCGCATTCCTCAAGTGGCAAGTTGATCGGCGCCGTCGAGGAGATCGCGCGCCAGAGCCTTGCCGCGGCCGGGAGAGCAGAAGGTATTCACTTTTTGGCGCCGAACGATCTGCAAGCGGTGAAAGCATGCGGCGTGACCTTCGCAAAATCGATGATCGAGCGCGTGATCGAGGAGAAGGCCGCGGGCGATGCTGCGCTGGCAGACTCGATCCGCGAGCGCTGCAACAAGATCATCGGTGAGAAGCTCTCCGACCTGAAAGCCGGCTCGCCCGAAGCTGCCGCGGTCAAGGCGGAACTGATCAAGGCCGGGATGTGGTCGCAATATCTGGAGGTCGGCATCGGTCCCGATGCGGAAGTGTTCTCCAAGGCGCAGCCGATGGCGTCGGTCGGATGGGGCGCCTGGGTCGGCTTGCATCCGATCTCGCGCTGGAACAATCCGGAGCCGGAAATCGTGCTGGCGGTCAACAGCCGCGGCGAGGTCAAGGGTGCTGCAATCGGCAACGACGTGAACCTGCGCGACGTGGAAGGCCGCTCGGCGCTGCTGCTCGGCAAGGCCAAGGACAACAACGCCTCGTGCGCGATCGGCCCGTTCATCCGACTGTTCGACGAACACTATTCGATCGACGATGTTCGCAGCGCCGATCTGTCCCTCAGGGTCGCGGGCGCGGACGGTTTCGTTCTGGAAGGCAAGAGCACGATGCGCGAGATTAGCCGCGATCCGCTCGACCTGGTCAAGCAGACCTGTGGGCGCCACCATCAGTATCCGGACGGCTTCATGCTGTTCATGGGCACGCTGTTTGCCCCGACCGAAGACCGCGACCAACCCGGCGGCGGCTTCACGCACAAGATCGGCGACAACGTCACCATTTCCAGCGACCGGCTCGGGTCGCTATTCAACATCGTGAAGCTGTCAACCGAATGTCCGCCCTGGACCTTCGGCACTTCGGCACTCATGCGCAATCTGGCTCAACGCAATCTGATCTGAGGAACAAAATGCCGATCAAGGGAAAGCATCTTATCGCAGGCGAATGGGTCGGAGGTGATCGCAAGTTCCGTTCGGAGCCGGCGCAAGGTCCGTCGCATGAATTCAGCGTCGGCACGCCGCAGGACGTCGACCGAGCTGCAAATGCCGCCGAGGAAGCGTTCTGGAGCTACGGCTATTCAACGCGGGAAGCGCGCGCCCGGCTATTGGAGCTGATGGCCGACGAGATCGAGGCGCGCGGCGCCGAGATCACCGAGGTTGGCAGCGGGGAAACTGGTCTGCCGGCTGCCCGCATGGAAGGCGAGCGCGGACGCACGACCGGTCAATTGCGCCTCTTCGCCAGCCATATCCGCAAGGGCGACTACCTGGATCGCCGCCATGACGCCGCATTGCCGGACCGCAAGCCGCTGCCGCGGCCGGATATCCGGATGATCCAGCGTCCGATCGGCCCGGTCGCGGTATTCGGCGCCTCGAATTTCCCGTTGGCGTTTTCGACCGCCGGCGGCGACACGGCGGCGGCGCTTGCGGCGGGCTGCCCGGTCGTGGTCAAGGGCCACTCGGCCCATCCCGGAACCGGCGACATCGTCGCCCAGGCACTCAGCGCGGCGATCGGGAAAGCCGGTGTGCATCCCGGAGTGTTCTCGCAAATCCAGGGCGGCAGCAGGGATGTCGGCCAGGCGCTGGTCCAGCATCCGATGATCAAGGCGGTCGGCTTCACCGGTTCGCTTGGCGGCGGCCGGGCGCTGTTCGATCTGTGCGCGGGACGGCCCGATCCGATCCCGTTTTTCGGCGAACTGGGTTCCGTGAACCCGATGTTTCTTTTCCCGAACGCATTGCGCAATCGCGGAGCGGAGATTGCCAAGGGCTGGGCAGCCTCGCTGACCATGGGCGCCGGCCAGTTCTGCACCAATCCCGGAATTGCCGTCGTCCTTGCGGGGCCGGAGGCCAGCGAATTTGCAAAAAGTGCAAAGGATGCGCTGTCGGCGATCGCGGCGCAGACGATGCTGACCGACGGCATTGCCAATGCGTTCCGGGAAGGAACGCGACGGGTCCAAGCCGCCACCGGCGTGCGCGAACTGATCGGCACGGCCTGCGAGACGCGCGATGCGGCGCCCTACCTGTTCGAAACCGATGGAAAAACCTGGCTCGCCAATGAGGAACTGGGAGAGGAGGTATTCGGGCCGCTGGGCATTATCGTTGTCGCCGCAAACTCGGCCGAAATGGAAAAAATCGTTCGCGCCGTTCATGGGCAATTGACCTGCACGGTCCATGTCGATGACGGCGATGTTCCCGAAGCGTCGCGGCTCATGCCGATCCTGGAGCGCAAGGCCGGTCGATTGCTGGCGAATGGCTATCCGACCGGCGTCGAGGTCTGCGATGCGATGGTGCATGGCGGACCGTTTCCGGCATCGACCAATTTCGGCGCGACGTCGGTCGGAACGCTTTCGATCCGCCGCTTCCTGCGCCCGGTCGCCTACCAGAACATGCCCGCAGGGCTGCTGCCGGAAGACATCCGGAATCTCTGAATTACGTGACGCAAGGCACTCATTGCGCAACACCGACCAACCGGCGCATCCTGGCTGCGGGAAATCTTGATGGCTCCGCCTAAAATCCTGTTCGTGGCGAACGAACTCGGTTCGTTTCGCCATCATCGCGAGCACGTTCTCCGGGCAGCCTGGCGCGAGGGATTCGCTCCCGTGCTGATGGCGGCTCCCGTCGGCGATGCTTCCGGCGTTGACTATGCCTATCGCCCCATCCAGATCGAGCGATTCCGTCTGGCGCCAATCCTCGATTTCCTGCTGTTTTGGCGCGTGCTTCGGGCATTGTTGGTCGAGCGGCCGGCAATCGCCCATTTCATCAACATCAAGCCCTATTTGTTCGGCGGACTGGCGGCCAGAGTGCGGGCGTGTTGGGCTGGTCGGGCAAGGTCGTGATCACGGTGCCAGGGCTCGGCAGGCTCTACGGCGAAGCGAATCCGGGAAATCGAAAGGCTGGGCTCCGTCGGGCCATCGTCGAGCGATTTCTGCGCATTGCGGCAGTGCGCGCGGAAGTGACATTCGAAACCGCGGCCGACCGCGATGTCTGGATCGAAAGGCGATTGATCCGCCCTGAACAGGCGACGACCACGCAGGGAACAGGCGTCGATCTGGACCGGTTTTTGCCGGGCCGCCGCGACAACGGCGAGCAATTGAATGTGTTATTCGCCGGACGGCTTTTGCGGTCGAAAGGCATCGATGTGTATCTGCGAGCCGCCGCAATCATGCGCGATACGGCAATTCAAAGGCGGATCGCCGGATTCATCGAAACCGATCCGGACGCAGTGTCAGCCGAATCCCTGAAAAGCCATCCGGAAATTCAGTTCCTGGGCCAGGTCGCGGACATGGACCGGTTGCTGCGCGAAACGGACATCGTTGTTCTGCCCTCACGCTATCGAGAGGGTGTGCCACGGATATTGATCGAAGCGGCGGCCAACGGCTGCATTCCGGTCACGACCAGGTTTCCAGGCAGCGCAATACTGATCGAACAGGGGAAAACCGGCTATTTTCTCGACGGCGATTCCGACGAAGAAATTGCGCAAGAGCTTGCGGCGCGTATTCGCGAATTGTCCGGCGATCCGGCACGGCGCGCGTCGATAGGACGAGCCGCCGCCGAAAAGGTTCGCCGGGACGGTTTTGGCAACGCGGATGTCGCCAACGCGTTTCTTGCGATCTACCGGCGCGCGGTCGGCAAAGTGTAGGTTTGGCCGATACCGCGCCAGAGGCCGGAAAATTGGGCAGTCAAATCGCTCCGGCGCGCTGCTCCCAGCGCCGCGCCGTTTCCACGATACCGTCCAGCGCCGCAAAGGCCGGGTTCCATCCGAGTTCGCGCCGGGCCCGGGCTGCATCCGCGACAAGCGCTGCCGGGTCGCCCGGCCGCCGCTTGCCAACCCTGAAGGGCACTTTACGGCCGGTGACACGTGCTACCGCATCGATCACCTGACGAACCGAATGGCCGTGCCCGATTCCCAGATTGAAGGCACCGCCGGGCCGGCCGTCGAGCAGCGCCTGAAGCGCCAGCACATGGGCAGATGCAAGATCGCTGACATGAATATAGTCGCGTATGCAGGTGCCGTCGGGCGTGTCGTAGTCGTCGCCGAAGACTGTGACGTCGCCACCGGTGCCAGCGGCTGCCTTGAGCGCGAGCGGAATCAGGTGGGTTTCCGGATCGTGGCTTTCGCCGATCTCGCCATCGGGATCGGCGCCGGCGGCGTTGAAATAGCGGAGCGCCGCCCATGCCATGCCATGCGCGGTGGCAAAGTCACGCAGCATCATTTCGACGATCCACTTGGTGCGGCCATAGGGATTGATCGGGCGCTGCGGCGCATCCTCGCGAATCGGCACCGCGTCAGGGATTCCGTAGGTCGCGCAGGAACTCGAAAATACGAGTTTGTCGATTCCGTGCCGGACCATCGCCGAAAGCAATGCGAGGGATCCGGTGACGTTGTTGCGATAGTATTTGCCGGGGTCGGCGACCGACTCGCCAACGTAACATGACCCCGCGAAATGCATGACGGCGGCCGGCCGGTGCCTGGCAATCGCTTCGTCGAGGCGGCGGGCATCGGCGATGTCGCCTCGTTCGAGCGGTCCCCAGCGCACCGAAGCCTCATGGCCGGCCGACAGGTCGTCGTAGGCAACCGGCAAATAGCCGGCGGCGGCCAGCGCCTTGCAGGCGTGCGCGCCGATATAGCCGGCGCCGCCGGTAACCAGGACTGCCTTCATTCCACGCTCCGCTCGGTCGCGCACTGTAATCGTCGCGGCCGGGCATAGTGGCAATGGCGGCGATGCTCAACGCCTTGCTTCACGAAAAATGATAGCGCGGCACCATCAGGACCCTGGCGATGATGCATTCGCCGATCGTCGGCGTGACGATGCTCTTCCTGGGATCAGCGCCTATGGCAAAACACGCCGGGCTTCGTTGCGCAGGCGCTGGAAGCTCATCGAGATGTGGGCGCGGCGGATTAACCCCACGACTT
>Ga0214472_10009321_pt1 | contig 10241 bp, 10 predicted proteins | sample RVTome_6_FD_207662 | JGI IMG/M metagenome (GOLD analysis project Ga0214472, IMG submission 207662) | Soil microbial communities from uranium-contaminated site in the Upper Colorado River Basin, Wyoming, United States - RVT140D175 | ecosystem: Environmental > Terrestrial > Soil > Contaminated >...
CGCCTTCGGGCTGCGCGCGACCCTCGAGTTCGAGGGCCACGCCGTGGACGTCGCACCCGACGGCCGCACCGGGCTCGAGCTCATCGCCGCGAGCACGCCCGACCTGGTACTTCTCGATCTCATGCTGCCCGACCAGGACGGCTACGAGGTGCTCGCGAGACTCCGCAAGGACGGGGATCGCACTCCGGTGCTCGTGCTGACCGCGCGCAGCGAGGAGACCGACGTCGTGATGGGCTTCGACCGCGGCGCCGACGACTACGTCACGAAGCCGTTCAGCACAGCCGAGCTCCTGGCGCGTGTGCGGGCGCTCCTGAGACGAGTGGGAGGACCCACTGCGAGGGACCGCCTGAGGGTGGAGCGCTTCGGAGACGTCGAGGTCAACCCCGCCTCGGGCACCGTCCTCCGTGACGGGGAGTCGGTGACGCTCGCGCCCAAGGAGTTCGACCTGCTCGTGGCGCTGCTGCGCCGCGCGGGCGCCGTGGCGTCGCGCAAGGAGCTGTTGGCCGAGGTGTGGGCGTATGCGAACCCCCGGGTCGAGACCCGTACGGTGGACGTGCACATCGCCGAGCTGCGACGCAAGCTCGAGGTCGACCCCGCGAACCCCCGCCACATCCTCACCGTCAGAAAGAAGGGATATCGGCTCCAGCACTAGGGGCGCGGTCCCCCGACGCCGCCCGTCACCGCGATCCTCACACGGCGATCCTTACAGAGAATATACGGGCCGATGACACTGCGCATCGGGTCGCTCCGATAGCTTCAGACGCGGAGATGCGTCCTCTTTCCCGCCATCCATGCGCTCACCATCCATGCGCTCACTCTTCGTAGCCACGACGGGGGCCGTCGCGGCCACGACAGTCCTGCCGTCGACCGCGCAGGCGCAGACGCCGGGTGGCGCGATCCGGGCCGATGCCCTGACCGTCTTCCTCGACTGCAACGCGGACAACTGCGACTTCGACTACTTCCGTACCGAGATCGCCTTCGTGAACTGGGTCCGTGACCGCACTCTGGCTCAGGTCCAGCTGATCGTCACGAGCAGCGAGACAGGTGGCGGCGGCGACCTGTACGACCTCGACTTCATCGGGCTCCAGGACCTCGACACGGTCGACGACGAGCTCAGCGTCACGACGCTGGGGACGGACACCGAAGACGAGGTCGTGGCGATCCTGACCCGAGCGATCGGGGCGGGGCTGGCTCGCTACTCCGTGCTGATCGGCCAGCCAGCCAGTTTCGAGGTGTCGGCGACGGGCACGGACGAGGATCTCACGGATCGGCTCGTCGACGCGAGCCAGGTGACGGACCCGTGGGACTTCTGGGTGTTCGAGTTCAGCACCGAGGTGAGCTTGAGTGGCGAGGAGACGGAGAACGAGCGCCGGTACGAGGGTGGCTTCGGCGCTCGTCGCACCACGGCGACCTGGAAGGTCGAGGTCGAGGCCGACGGCAACTTCAGCCGTGACGAGCGCGAGCTGGACGGCGGCGCCGTGAGCGTGGACGAGCGCACCACCTGGAGCGTGGACGGGCTGGTGGCGTATGCCCTCACCGATCACGTGTCCCTCGGGTTTCTCGCGGGAGCAAGTGCCTCGACACGCCGCAACCAGGACTTCGGCGCCGACGCCTCCATCGCGCTCGAGTACAGCTTCCTGCCGTACGCCGACGCGCCCCGCCGGTCCCTCACGGCCAGCTACGACATGAGGCTCCAGCACTACGACTGGGAGGAGCGCACGATCTTCGGTGAGACGCAGGAGCTGAGAGCCCAGCACGAGCTGCAGCTGCGGCTCTTCCAGCGGCAGCCGTGGGGAGAGGCGACCGTGTCGGTGTCTGGCACCCAGTTCCTCCACGACTTCGGCCTCTGGAACGTCTCGCTCTTCGGCAACCTCGAGTTCAGGATCCTCCGCGGGCTGGAGCTCGAGCTGAGAGGCGGCGTGGACTTCATCGAGGATCAGATCTTCATCTCCGCGGAGGGACTGACTCCTGAGGAGATCCTCCTCGGCCGGTTCGAGCGCCCCACGGACTTCAGCTACTTCCTCCAGGTCGGCATCGGCTTCGAGTTCGGATCGATCTACAACAACGTGGTGAACAACCGCTTCGACAGCCGCGGCGGCGGAGGTGGTGGAGGCTTCAACTGACGGAGGTCAGCTCGTTTCCGGCACGAAGGCGACGATCCTGAGCGGGCCGCCGCTCCCGCCCTCGATCTTCATGGGGAGCGCGACCACGTAGCTCCCCGCCGCGGGAAGCAGGTCGAGGTTCGCCACGTTCTCGAAGCCTGAGATGTTCTCGGCGTAGAGGATGACGTGCGCCCGAAAGTCCGTCGATCGGCCCCGGTCGATGCTCGGCGTATCGATCCCCACGGCGACGATCCCGCGGTTCTCGACGAGCCAGGTCGCCGCGTCCTCGCCGATGCCCGGAAAGCGGAGCTCGGCGACGGCCTCGGGGCCCGTGAGCGACGTTCCGAGATAGGCGCTCCGATCGCTCCACCGAGCCCCCCATCCGGTGCGAATCAACAGGATGCCTCCATTGGGCAGCTCTCCGTGCGCGGCCTCCCACGCCGTCAGGTCCTCCACGCTCACCAGGTAGTCCAGCGTCGCCTGCGCCGACACGTCGACCACCGCCGCGGGCCCCATGAGTCCCGAGAGCGGGATCCGATCCGTGGTGAGCCGGCCCTCGGCGAAGTGCACCGGCGCGTCCAGATGCGTGCCGCCGTGCTCGGCGGAGCTGAACGCGTAGGAGGCGTAGAACCAGCCGCCGTCGGTGGTCCCGAAGGCCAATTCCTGGAGCTCGAAGCCGGCGGTGTCCGTAGGCCAGTAGATGGTCGACTCCGAGAAGGAGTGCGTGAGGTCGATCCATCGGCCCGCGCTCCCGTCGAAGACGGCGCCGTAGTCGGGCGCGGGCGGCTGGCAGGCCGCGACGGCGAGAGCGAGCGCCAGCGGGGCCGTCGGATGACGTCGGGGCAATGGACCTCCGGGATTCGAGCGGGCTTTGGGAAGACGGCACGGTGCGGTGGGGCTCCCAGGGGCGCAACGAGGCGGCGCGCCCGGGGTAATACTTAACGCTCCGGGTAGCCCTCGTGTCCAACGGGGGTAGGCCGACATCGAGCTCCATCTTGGACACGATCCCACGAGGCGTCCCATGAAGGTCCGCTCCCTCCTGCCGACAGTCGTCCTCCTCGTCGCTCCCGCCGCGCTCACCGCGCAGGCGCACGACCACGCCGGCCAGGACGCGGCCGCCGGCCACGACCACGCCGCGATTCACGGCGCACCGGCCGCGGAAGCCCTTCCGCCCGCCGCGCTCGAGCAGATCAGCCTCGTCGAGGCCTCCGTCGCGGAGTTCGCGAGCATCGACGCGGCGACCGGCTCGGGCTTCCGCGCGGCGCTCGGCATGATCCCGACGATGGGCACCCATTGGGTGAATCGGGAGCGGATGCGCAACGGGGCCGGCGCCGAGCTCACGCGCCCGGAGCATCTCATGTTCTCGCCCATCGACGGCGAGGAGCGGCTCGTCGGCGTCGCCTTCGCCTATCAGGCGACGCCGGGTGAGGCGACGCCGGACGTGTTCGTCGGGGAGTCGGACGCGTGGCACACGCACCCCGAGCTGTCCCCGCCCGGCCAGGAGCTCACCATGCTCCACGTCTGGTTCGTGCCATCCCCCGACGGCCCTTTCGCCGGCCACAATCCGTGGCTCCCGTTCTGGGCCGCCGGGCTCGAGCCGCCGGATGCGGCCCGGCTGGCCGACCCCGATGACTCCTACCGGATTCGCGCGCTCGGGCTGGCACTCTCCGAGACGGTCGAAGCGGCCCGGGAGGGCGTTCTCTCCAGGTTCGTCGAGTCCCGCGTGGACGCCGAGCCAGGGCGGGAGCGCATCCGCTCGCTCATCCCCGTCCTCGACGCAGCGCAGAAGGCCGGGGACGCGGCCGCGTGGAACGCCGCGGCGGACGAGGCCGTGGCGGAGTGGGAGCAGATCCGCGAGGCGAGCCTGTCATCGATCAGGGTTCCGCTGATTCGCGAGCGGCTCACGGGCTTCTACGAGCAGATGCTCAGCGGGGGGCACGGGCACTAGCCGCCCGCGGGCTCAGGCCGAGGCGCGCGCCTCCTCGACGTCGGTCTCCTTCGCGGCGGCTTCCGGCTTCCCGGAAGCCGCAGTGGATGGCTCCGCGCCTCGCTGCGGCGTGACCGGCGACCCCTGACCGCGCCTGCCGGTCTCCTCGAGCGCCGCCCGATCTCCGATGCGGATGTTGCCGTTCACCTGGCCGCCCTCCTCGAGGGAGAGCCGGCGTGCGTCGATGTCACCCTCGACCACGGCGCTCGCCTTCAGCGCGAGACGGTCCCGCGCTTGAATTCCGCCCTGGATGCGCCCCCGCACGGTGGCGTCGTCCGCCTCGACACCCCCCAGTACGGAGCCGCCTTCGCCGATCTCGACGTGACGCGCACGGACGGCACCGTGCACCGTGCCATCGATGGCGAACGTCTCCGTGTCGTCGTCGCCCGCGAGCGCGGTCACGTCGCCCTCCACGGATCCGGTGGCGGTGAGCTCGATGCTCCGCGCGCGCACGCTCCCCGTCACGGTCCCCTCGAGCCGAACGCGACCGCTAGTCTCGATGTCCCCGACGATGCGCACATCCTTGGTGACGACCGACAGGTCGCCGGAGCGCGCCTCGCCCGGCCTCGTGGGCGCACGCTCCACGTCTCGCTCCTTCGACAGCAGCGCCATGTGCTCAACCCCCCCCAGGTGAGTGATGATTGGCCCCGGAGATGACTGCAGGATTCATACCCATCCGCGCCGGCCACGCCACCCCCCTCGCCGCATCCACCTCAACGTTCGCGCGCGGGAGTTGGTCTACGGGGTGACCACGGCCCAGGACCAACCGACCGAGATCGGAGGAATGAGACGTTGAAGAGCCGGACCTTCGTGCCGCTCGCGGCAATCGCGCTCGCCCTCGCGACGCTCCTCGCCTCTCCCGCCGAGGCCCAGCAGGCTCTCACGTACGAGCAAGCCCGCACGGCCATGGACGCAGCGGAGGCCGAGGCGCGCCGAAACGGTTGGAACCTGACCATCCTCATCTCCGACGCCGACGGCGTGCCGATCTACCTCCGGCGCATGGCCGGAGCCTCGACGCGCAGCTACGAGGTCGCCATGGCGAAGGTCCGGACCGTGCTCGCGGCGCGCATGCCCAGCGGGGAGTACGGTCAGGCGCTCGCCGCCGGCCGAGTCGACACGATCCCCAATGGCATCACCTTCGAGGGCGGGTATCCCGTCCGCATGGGCGGCGAGATCGTCGGGGCGATGAGCGCGAGCGGCGCGCGCGGGTCGGAGGACGCCCAGGCGGTGCGCGCGGGGCTCACGGCGATCGGCGTCACACCGTAGGCGTGGCCGCAGCCGGCGGCCCCAACGCCGAGTGGGCCTCCAGCAGCCCGAGCACGTGGTCGATGTCCGACTCCGTGTGGTCGGCGTTGACCTGCGCCCGGATTTCTTCGTCGCCCTTCGGGACGACGGGGTGCGTGAGGCCCGTCACGAGCACCCCGTGTTCGCGTAGGTAGCGCACGAGGTCGCGCGTCCTCGCGGTGTCACGGATCATGAGCGGCACGACCGGGTGCTCGCCCGGAATCGTCTCCATGCCGATGCGGCCGAGCCCGTCCTCGAACTGGTTGGTCAGGGCCCTGAGCCGGCCGAGGAGCTTCCGGCCCTCCGGGCCGGCGACGAACCGCACGGAGGCGAGCGCGGCCGCCGCCTCTCCGACGGTAATCGGGTTGGAGTAGATGTACATCTGCGACGACTCGCGCAGGAAGCGGATCGTCGCAGCGTCTGCCGCTACGTAGCCGCCGTTCACGCCGAACGCCTTCCCGAGCGTTCCGACGAGGATGTCCACCGGCGGGCTCCCGGTGTACTCCTCGGTCCCGCGCCCCGTCGCGCCGAAGGCACCGACGCCGTGCGAGTCGTCGACGACGCAGACGACGTTCTCCGGATAGTCCGCGTCGTGCCGCGCGCAGATCTCCATGATCTCGGCGAGTGGGGCGTGGTCACCGCGCATCGAGAAGATGCCGTCCGTGACAACGAGCGCCCGCCTGGCCTTCCCTTTCCACTCCACGAGCGCAGCATCGAGCGCGGCCGTGTCGTTGTGCGGATAGACCGCCTTGCCGGTCGGGCGAGCCAGACGCATTGCGTTGATGATACAGTTGTGGTTCAGCTCGTCGGAAATTACGACGGTTTCGGCAGAAACCAGCGGCGTGATCGTGGACACCACGGTCGCATAGGCGGAGGAGAAGATCATCGCCTCCTCGCGGCCGTGGAACGCTGCGAGCTCGCGCTCGAGATCCACGTGTGCCTGGTACGTGCCCGAGATGAAGCGCACGGCTCCGGGTCCCGCACCGAAGACGCGAGTCGCTTCCTCCTCCGCCCGAATCACCTCCGGACGGAGGCCCATGCCCAGGTAGGAGTTCGAGTTCATGCGGATGAACTCCCTGTCGCCCTCGCCGGCCAGGAGGAAGCGAGGGCCGCGAGCGCCAGCCGCGGGCCGCACGGCGACCACCACGGACTCGGCCCCTTTGGCGGTCCCCGCGTTGTCGAGGGATTCGACATGCTCCCGCAGGACGGCAGCGAGTCGATGGATGGGCATGATCGGCTCCTCCGGGGTCAGTCCGCGCGCACGTGCTCGAGCATGTCGGCGGTCATGGACGCCACGTCGAACGAGGGCGTCCAGCCCCACTCCTCGCGAGCGGCGCTGTCGTTCACCCGGCGCGGCCACGAGTCCGCGATGGTCTGGCGAATCGGGTCCACATCGTACTCCATGGCGAAGCCGGGGAGGTGCTTCCGGATCTCCGCAGCCAGCGACTCGGGCGAGAGCTGCATGGCGGTCACGTTGAACGCATTGCGGTGCTTCAGGCGACCGGCGTCCGCCTCCATGAGCGAGATCGCGGCATGCACCGCATCCGGCATGTAGAGGAAATCGACCTGCGAGTCGGCCCGCAGGAAGCAGGTGTAGCGCCCGTGACGGACGGCTTTGTGAAAGATGTCCACCGCCCAGTCGGTCGTCCCCCCGCCGGGGGGGGCGCCGTACGACACGATGCCCGGAAAGCGGACCCCGCGCGTGTCCACGCCGTAGCGCGCGTGGTAGTAATCGCAGAGCAGCTCTCCCGCGAGCTTCGTGATTCCGTACATCGTCCCGGGACGCATGATCGTGTCCTGCGGCGTCGGATCCTTGGGCGTGTCCGAGCCGAACGCCCCGATCGAGCTCGGCACGAAGAGCGCACACCCCTGCTCGCGCGCGACCTCGAGCGCCGACTCGAGGCTGGACACGTTGATGTGCCAGGCCAGCCGGGGGTCCCGCTCACCCACCGCCGACAGGATCGCCGCGAGGTGGAAGATCGTGTCGGCCCGGTGGCGCATGACGGCCTGACCCACCGCCTGGGGGTTCGTGGCGTCGACGATCTGGAAGGGGCCCGCTTCGGCGAGCGCACCGCCGGGATGCCGCACGTCGGTAGCCAGGATCTTCGAGGTCCCGTAGAGCTCCCGCAGCCGGGGGACGAGCCAAGAGCCGATCTGGCCGCCGGCTCCCGTGACGAGAATGCGCTTCATTGGCCGAATCTAGCAGCCGTGGCGGGGGCGCCGAACTCCCTCGACGGCCGTTGTTACCTCCCTGGGGAGCCGCTCTCGGCCCCCGCGTTACCTCCCGGCCCCTTCGACCGTCTTCCTTCCAGAGACGCCCCGCGTGTGGGGCGCACCTGTCGCGGAGACGATATGATGAAGCAGATGACGACGCACCGACTCCTGGCCCTTCTCGCCGTGTTCGCGCTTCCGGCGTGCGGCGAGAGCACGGTGGAGCCGCTCGACGCGAGCCTCACAGTCGACGAGGCGCTCGAGCTCGCGCTGCTGGAGGACCCGGGCTCGCTGGACATCGTGGTCGAGCTCACGGATGCCACACACGACGTCGCCACCGACTTCGGGGATGGGGGCGCGGTGGAGGGCCGTGACCTCAGCGCGCAGGCTCGGACGGGCTTCCTGAGGGCTCATGAGTCGGCGCGTGCCGGCGACCACCGCCGGGCCCTCGACGAGGCGCGTCTCGCCCGGCGCCTGGCCGCACGCGCGCTCGTCGCCACGGGCGGTTCCGAGGCCGTAGAGGCGCTCATCGAGCGCATCGAGGAACTCGTGCTGTCCCTCGACGACGAGGACGACGACGTCTTCGACGACCCCGAGCTCATGAAGGAACGGCTCGAGCGGCTCGCCGAGCAGGCGCGTGAGCTCCACGAGCAGGGGCACCTGGTCGCTGCGGCCGAGCGAGCGCTCCTGGCCGAGCAGGTCGTCCGCTACCACCGAGGACGCCGCGACCACCGCGGCGACGTGCGGCCGGATCGCGCGCGGCTGGCCGTCGCGCTCGCAGGCACCGCGGTCGCGCTCGCCGAGCGGCTCGTGGAGGCCGAGGACACACCCGTGGATGACGCCGCCGCGAGCGACGTGCGCGAGCGCCAGAACCGTTGGCTCGCGCACGCGAAGCGGATGCTCGCGCTGGCCGAGGAGGCGCTCGCGTCGGGCCGGTACGCCCGAGCCGTCCACTTCGCCCATCACGCACACTGGTCGGCGCTCAAGGCGGTGATTCTCCCGGGCGGCATCACGGACGAGGAGCTGCGCGCGATGTCCGAGCTGGCCAATCGCCTGTACGAGGAGGCGAAAGTCGCCGTCGGCGACCACCCGACCGAGCTGAAGGAGCGGCTGCTGGCGCTCGCGGGCAGGCTCATCGAGCGCGGCGAGCAGAGGCTCGAAGAGGGTCACGTGCGGGGGGTCGCCCCCCTTTGGCGAGGCGCCGTGATCTCGCGCTGGCTCATCGGCTGAGGACCGACGGCCGGGACGGGGGCGTCGTCGCTGCTGCATCGGCGACGCCCCTCCCGGTATGTTGGAGTCCATGGCGCCCGTGGAGCGGACCGATGAGCAGGTCGTGCGCGACGTTCTGGCAGGAGACCGCGACTCGTATCGGCTCCTCGTACGGCGGTATGGGGATGTGCTCCACGGGCACGCGCTCCGCATGGCAGGCTCCCCGGACGAGGCGGCGGAGCTGGTCCAGCGGGCCTTCGTGCAGGGGTTCAAGAAGCTGCACACGTGCCGCGAACCCGGCCGGGTGGGCGCCTGGCTCTTTCGCATCCTGGCGAACCTCTGCAAGGACCACGTGCGCAGCCTGCGCCGCAGCGACGTGCCGCTCGCGGCCGTCGCGCGCGCGCTCCCGAGCGACGCGGATCCCGCCTCGGACGCCGCGGCCGCCGAGATCCGCACCCGCGTGTGGAGCGCCCTCGACGCGCTCACGCCCGAGCAGAGAGAGGCGTTCGTGCTGAAGCACGTGGAGGGAAGGTCGTACGAGGAGATCGCCGCCGTGACGGACCTCTCGGTGGCTTCGCTGAAGATGAGGGTCCACCGGGCGCGCGAGGCGCTCCGGGGGCTCCTGGAGGAGTACGCATGAGCAACGACTTGCACGGGCACCACGACGAGCGCGCCCGACCCGAGCCGCCCGATCCCATGGAGGGCGAGCGAGCCGATGCGTGGGAGCGCATGGCTGCGGCGTTCCGCGCCGCGGCCCCGCGCGGAAGCGCGCCGCCCTGGCTCGAGCAGCGCGTCATGGCCGAGATCGAGACGCTTCCGGAGCGAAGCCGGCTCCAGAGAGCCCTCGGGTGGCTCTCGAGGCCGGCGGTGGTCCGCATCTCCCCGCTCACAGCAGGTCTCGCCATCGCGGCAGTCGCCGCCCTGCTCCTCGTGCCAACGCGGCCCACCCCTCCTCCCGCGACCAACGGTGGAGAGCCCGCGGCGGCCAACGGAACGGGGTCGGTCGTCTACGTGCAGTTCGTGCTCGAGGCCCCGACCGCGACGTCGGTCGCGGTCGCGGGGGACTTCTCCGACTGGCAGCCGGCGTTCACGCTCACCGACCCGGACGGCGATGGCGTCTGGACGGGGCGCATCCCGGTCCAGCCGGGCGTGCACGGCTACATGTTCCTGATCGACGAGACGCGTTGGGAGACCGATCCCCGCGCGGAGCGTTACCAGGACGACGGCTTCGGCAACCGCAACGCAGTGCTGGCCGTGGGCGCCAGCAGCTGACGTGGCTTCGCGCGTCCTCCCCATGCTGATCGCGCCCCTCGCGCTCGCGTCGATCTCGACCGCCCTCTCCGCGTACGATGTCGCCGCCCAGAGCGACATCACGCTCGAGGTCGGCGCGTCGCAGGTCGGGCCGCCGCTCGGCCTCGACGCCGAAAGCGCCCGCTTCGCCGTTGCCG
>Ga0214472_10009322_pt1 | contig 10240 bp, 4 predicted proteins | sample RVTome_6_FD_207662 | JGI IMG/M metagenome (GOLD analysis project Ga0214472, IMG submission 207662) | Soil microbial communities from uranium-contaminated site in the Upper Colorado River Basin, Wyoming, United States - RVT140D175 | ecosystem: Environmental > Terrestrial > Soil > Contaminated >...
CGCATCGCTGCCCTCGAACGCGGGGCCCGCGTCGGTCATGGTGATCGGGAGCGCCCGCTTGAACAGGAGCGTGTCACGGTCGGGCGCGTCAGCCAGCGCTGCGACGATACGCTCGGATGCGTGGCCGTCGCCGTAAGGGTTCTCCAGTTGGCGGATCCGCAGTCGGAGATCCGGCGACGCAGCGCTAGCCATCGCCGCTGCGATCGCAGCGGCATCCGCTGCGGCATGCAACACGTTCGCCGCGCGCGTACGACCGCGCTGGCGCTCGCCAACATCCACGCAGGGCAAGCCGATGCTCGGGCTCTCCATGATCCCGCTGGATGAGTTCCCGACCATCAGCCGCGCCGAGCACAGCACGCGCCAGTAGCTGAGGTGTTCCATGTTCACGACCAGCTGCGCATCCTCGCGACCGGCGCAGAACTCCCGCACGCGCGCAGCGATGCTGCGACCGCCCGCATCCGCGTTGGGGAAGCAGAACAACAGCTGGCCAGGGTAGGTCGCCAGCGCCGCCAGCAACGCGTCCACCTCCTCAGTGGTGTCCTCGAACAGGGTGACCGGGTGGTAGGAGACTACGCAGATGTCATCGCGCAGCACGGTCCCGAGTTCAGCCTCGACCTGTGCGCGGCTGGGCAGCTCGCTGAGGCGCAGGTGATCCAGGGATGGCGCGCCGCTGTGGTGTACGCGCCAGGGCTCCTCGCCCATCGCCAGCACCCGCTGCCGCGCGGCAACGGTCGGAGTGAAATGCAGATGCGCGAGCTTGGTCAGTGCGTTGCGCACGGCGTCATCCACCGCGCCCTCGCTGACGTCACCGCCCTCGATGTGCGCGATCGGGATGCGCAAGGCCAGTGCCACCGAGGCGGGCGCGAGCATCTCGTGACGATCGGCGATCAGCAGCAGCAGGTCCGGTCGCAGCTGATCCAGCGCCGCCGCCAGCCCCAGCGTGGTGCGACCGATGGTCTCAGCCATGCCGAGGTCCGCGTCGGAGTCACCCAGGCTATCGATGCGCACTGCGATCTCGAAACCATCCGCTTCGATCCGCGCCACGGTGCTGCCGAATGTGTCGGAGAGATGCGCGGCCGTTACGATGAGCTGCAGCTCCAGATCCGGGTGGTCCTGGATCCGACGCATGGGCCAGTAGAGGTGTCCGTAGTCCGCACGCGAACTCGTCACCACCGCGATGCGACGCGCCATCCTGCGACCTCGGCGGAAGAGGCGCACAGCCTACCAGCGCGCAGATGCGATGGGACACGATGGACCCGTGATGATGCAGCGCCGGGAAAGCGAACGGCCGCTGATCAGAAGATCAGCGGCCGTCGCGGCGTAGGCGCCCGGGCCAGCGGGGGAACGACTGGCCCGAGCTATTTCCGGTCTCTGCTCCCCAGGTGTCGCGGCTGTCGGGGGTGTCCGGGATGAACCCGGACGATCTAGGGGTCGTGACCGAAACTCATGCAGCTATCGCTGCGTCTGGGTACCGATGCTGTGCCTACGGCGGCGCGTAATCCGTGCGGTAGGTCACACAAGGTGGCGCCGTGGAGGAGCGATCCACCGAGCGGTCCGTGGGGGCGGATGAACGGCGAAAAGTGCCGCGAGCCGCGGGCCTCGGGTCTCGGGTTGGTCTCTGCCGCGCCCAATGCCCTGGTGATGCCCTGCGCGCGGCTCGTGGCTCGCGGCTTCTTCTAGCGTCCCGCTTGGTAGCGGACGGTGTAGCGATCCATCAGGGCCTGGGCCTCGGCACTGATGGTTCCGCCGCGGGTCGGGAACGGGCCTACCGTGCCGCCATCGGCGGTGTACAGGTCCATGTCCTTGGCCCAGCCATTCACGGTCAACACGAACCGCCGACTCCAACCCTCCGCCAGCGCAGGCAACTCGGCTGCGAAAGCCAGTTGCGCTTCCTCGCCCGGTCCGATGGTGACCACCGCGTCATCGACGCTGCTTACCAACGGATCCACCGGTCCCAGGGCGGTGTAGTAGCCCGCGGGGTACTCGGTGTCCCAGAACGGACTGCGATCTTCGTAGTCGTAGCTGGGTAGCCGTTGCGCCGCGGTGTCCCTGCGCGGGAACCCGGCCTTGGCCAAGCGTGCGCTGGCGAGTGGGAGCTGGTGTTCGGTGAGCGTCGGCGGCGTCTCCGCGAACACCACTTCGATGCGATCCCAGTAGACCTCGAGGTTGGTGCGCAAGCGCAGCGCGATGACGCCCGCCGGCAGATCGTTCAGGGGCAGCGTCATCTGGCGTGGCATACCCGCGGGGTAACCGAAGCGGTCCGCGTACAGATGCCACTCACCATCGACGCCGCGGTACTCCAAGGTCACTGGGTCGTAGCTGGCGTCCGCCTGCCAGGCCGCGAACACGGTCTGGCTGTACGGGTACTCGACCCAGGCTTCCGCCAGCAGCACCGGCGAGCCGGCGAGCGCCTGGTCGAACTCCAAGGTCAGCACATGCTCTCCGGCCAGCCTGCCGATGAAGCGCCGATCCAGTTCGCCGACCGGTGCCGCGCGTTGATCCAGCGCGCTGATGGCTGCGAGTACGTCCTCGCCGCGATCGTTGCTCGCGCGCACGGGAACCGCCTCGCGGCGGTAGTAGATCGCCTCGCCGCTGGGTGCGGGCCCACCGGTGCCCATGCGCTCGTCCAGGGTCAGCGACCATCCCGGCGGCAGATCCACCGCGCTCAGGCTGGCGCCGTCCAGGTAAGCGACCTCCTGCATGGGCTCACCGAGCCGCATCTCGTAGCGACCTTCGCGCTCGGCCAGGGCCGCCGCGGGCAGCAGGAAGCGCTCCCAGGGCCTGGGCTCGGCGGATACGCCGGGCTCGATCATGAAACCGACGCCACCGACACCCAGCAGGTCGCTGACGAAGCTGAAGCGCTCGCCGTCCCAGGTGTAGAGCACCGGACATGAAGAGAGTTGACGCTGGGTCTCCTCGATCGTCGTGGTGCTGCCGGCCGCGATCCCGATCTCGGTCTGGAACACGCCGTCCGGCCAGGTGAACGCGACGAAGTCCAGCTGCGCGGCACCGCGCATGCCGATGACCACCGGCTCCAGGCTCTGGCCCGGACCCGAGTTGTCGTCCATGCGATCGCGGATGCTCCAGCGCGAATCCTCGCGTGCTGCGATGCGCGTACCGATGGCGGCGCGGTTGGAGCGCATGCTATCGGCCTCCGCCTCGTGTCCGGAGAGCTGTAGCACCGCGTAGCGGTAGCGCCCGCGACCGGCGGGCCAGGCCATGAGCTCCAGTCCCTGCGCATCCTCCACCAGCGCGACCACCGACGGACCGCGACTGGGGTCGAGTAGCACCGGGGTCACGGCGTGCATGGTGCGCAGGTCGCCGAAACTTGCTTCCGATAGCGTGTGACCACCGAGGTCGAACAGGCGCCAGCTACGCGCACCCGCCGCCAACACCTCCTGCGTACCATCGCCGTCCGCATCCATGACCGCGACGCTGGTCCAGCTGGCATCCCCCGCGAGGTAGCGGTTGTGGCCATCGCTGAGCGGGGCAGGCCAGTAGCGGACCTCGCCGGCAGCGTTCACGGTGATCAGCTCGATCCTACCGTCCGCATCGAAGTCGGCGGCGACGGCACCGCGCACGACTTGGGAGGACAGCAGCTCAGGGAGCTGCGCCGGCGTGTACTGCCAGAGTCGGTCGTTGAGGTAGGCGCGCACGCTGCGATCGCTGAACACCATCAGGTCCAGGTCGCCATCGGCATCGAGATCCACCGCCAGCACCTGCCGATCGATGCCGGGACCTTGCAGGCCCTGACTCCCTGCGAGGCGACGATAGCCGCCGTCCAGATCGTTGTTGAACAACTCCATGGACCCGTAGAGGTCGGTGACCAACAGGTCGAGGTCGCCATCATGATCCGCATCCGCGAACTGCGCGCCGGTGCAGGTACCCGCATCACCCAGCGTGGCGGCGTCCACCGGCTGCTGCTCCCAGCCGCTGCCCGCGCGGCTGACCAGCGCGTTGGCGCCCTCGCGGCAGATGTAACCGTCCAGGCGCCCATCGTTGTCCACGTCACCCCAGGCGATCGCGTTCACGCCATCCCATCCGGCGAGGCGATTGCGCAGCGGGGTCCAGCTGCCATCGCTCCCTTGCCGTAACAGGGTCAGGCCGATCGGTCCGCCGATCGCGAGGTCCTGCCTGCCATCGGCATCCAGGTCCACGCTGGTCATGCTGTAGTCGGCCAACATGAGTGCAGGATCCACCTCGGGCAGTTCGAAGGAGATCAGCCGAACCGGCGGATCGAACAAGGGCCCCTGCGGGCGCGCTGGTGGCGCGGGTGGCGCATCCAGCCCCACCGCGAGCGCGAGAGCCTTCGGTCCCATGCGCGTGTACTTGAACTCGGCCAAGCGCGCGCGCGGGTTGCCCTCGAAGCGCTGGTAGTCCGCCAGCAGTGCCCGCGCTTCGTCGCTGCGGTCGGCGCGCCGCAGCGCCTGGGCCGCGCCGTAGTAAGCGGAGCGCAGGTAGGGATCGATCCGCCGTGCGCGCGCGTACTGCAGCAGCGCAGGATCGACCTCTCCCAGTTGCATCAAGGACTGCGCGAGGAAGTAAGCAGCGTACGCGTCTTCCGGATCGCCGACGACCACGGCATCGAAGTGTTCGCGCGCCGTGGCGAGATCACCCTGGTTGTAGCGGAGCAGACCGGCGATGTAGTGCGCGCGCAGGTCCTCCGGTGATCGCTCCAGCACCCCGTCAGCCATGGCCAGCGCGGCGGCTTCGTCGCCCTCGCCCTGTCGGTTCAGGGTCGCGATGGCGAGGTTCAGTCGCGCGTCAACCCAGTCGGGGTGGTCGGCGACCACAGCCTCGAACGTCTCCACAGCTTGTGCGTAATCGAAGCGCCCCATCTGTGCGACGCCGAGGTTGTTCAGCGCAACGCCTTCAGCGTCGATGGTGACGACGGGCGCTTCGCGCGCGGCGTCGGCGACCGGCGCTTCCTCGGTGCCACCACTGTCGGGGAGCTCGCAGGCGGTCAGCAGGAGCAGTGCCATCGGGAGCAATGGGGCCCAGATCAGGATGCGTCTCATGCTCCGTCCTCTTCAGTGCGCCGCTTCGCAGCTCGGATGCGGGCATCCAGGCTGGCGATGGTGATGGGGTGTTCATCCGCCGGCGCCAGGTAGCCGCCGGCCGCGTAAGGATGCGCCGATGTGCGTAGGTGCGCACGCATGTCGTGGCCACGGCGGCGTCCACGCTCGGCCCGCAGGGTGTCGATGCTGATCGGCGCCACCACGATCTTCTCGCCCGGGCCGGGGTCGGCCTGGGCCAGGATGCGGCCGTCGTAGTCCACGACCATGGAGCCACCCGGCCAGGAGAACGGCGGGTAGTGCCGGAACTGCGCGCCCTGGTTCGAGGCCACCACGAAGGCAGTGTTCTCGATCGCGCGCGTGCGGTTGATCAGCGTCCACCAGTCCATCGGCTGCTGCGTGCCCCAGGGATCCATGTAGGCCGACACCCGGATGATCACCTCGGCGCCGTTGAACGCGATCTGACGGATACTCTCCGGGAACAGCCAGTCGTAGCAGATGGCGACGCCGAGCTTGCCGAGCTCAGTGTCCACCACCGGGAACATCTCATGCGGGTAGTCCGCGTAGTCGGCCGGGCTGGCGTGCACCTCCCAGGGGATCCAGGGGTTCACTTTGCGGTACTTCGACAGGATCCCATTCGGGCCGATCAGCAGCGTGGTGTTGAACACCGCGTCCGGGAAGGCCGGGTCGCGCTCCAGGAAGGTGCCGGTCTGCAGGTAGATCCCGTACTTGCGGCAGATCGCCTCGTAGCGGTCGGTGTGCCCGTTCGGCAGCTCCACCGCCAGCTTCTCGCGCAGCATCGCCACGGTCTCGTACACCGGTGGTGTGTGCGCGAACTCAGGGAAGGCCAGCAGGCGCACGTCGTGGAAGGGCTCGTAGCCGACCACCGTGGACTCGATCATGGAGATCATGTGATCCACATGCGCGGCGATGCCATCGCGCGTCTGGGGCGACGGGAAGTCGGTCTGGCAGGCGGCGGCGTAGTAGAGCGCGGGCATGGTGGCCGGATGTTACCCCGTGGTCACGACCGGCGAGGCGGTCGCATGAACACCCGTAGGAGCGGCTGTGCCGCGACCGATGCCAGGGTCCGTTTCGATGCCGAGGGGCGGTCGCGGCATAGCCGCTCCCACCAGCGGATCGCTTCACCGGCCGACCAACGAGCTGTAGGAGCGCCGTGCCACGGCGCGATCGGTATCCGAGCGCAGGCATGGATCCTCAATCAAGGTGATCCGACCAACGAGCTGTAGGAGCGCCGTTCCACGGCGCGATCAGTATCCGAGCGCAGGCATGGATCCTCATTCAAGGTGATCCGACCAACGAGCAGTAATGCCGCTGGTTCGCTCGCAGCATCGGGATCGAGTGGTCCACCTGGAAGCCGTGCATGGCCAGCAGGCGCTTCAGGTTCGCTCGGTCGTAGAGCCTGAGGTGCTCGACCGGGATCACCTCCTTCCAGCTCATCAGATCCTCCGGCACCTTCCAGTGCCCGGCATCCGGCGTGGTCAGGAACAGCAGCGTGCCCGGGTGCGAGAGCCGCGCCAGCGCTGCGACGAAGGCGTGCGGCTCGGGCACGTGCTCGATGACCTCGGAGCAGTAGATCAGGTCGAAGGTCACGCCCTGCGCCGCGAGTTCGCCGATCTCCATGTTGTGGAAGGTGCAGCGCGGGTACTCCTCGCGGGCGAAAGCGACCGCCTTGGCGGATGTCTCCAGGCCGTGGGCTTCGCATCCCAATCGGCGCGCGGCTTCGGTGTTGTAGCCGGTGTTGGAACCGATGTCGAGGTAGCGCATCGGCGCACTGCGACCGCGGCGCCAGCTGCGGAAGCGCTGCGCCAGGATCATCGGGGCGAGCTTCAGCACCTTGCGCGTGACCACCCGTTTGCGGGTGCGGTACTTGCCGTAAGCCTCTGCGAACATAGCAGGCGTGGGCATCTCAGGCGCATAGATCAGCCGGCATTCGCCGCAGCGCCGGTAGGCATGCCCGGCCTTGGACCCCACATCCGCCGCTTCCTCACTCCCGCAGACCGGGCACGCGTCGAGCATGGGTAGCGGAGATCCGGTCATCGCACGCATCGCTCCTGAGGCTGGCGGAGCCGCATTGTAAGCAGGTTGAGACATCCCCTGTTGCGGCTATACTGCCGCACCTCCCCTGTTGGACCCGGCCCGGAGGCCGCCGCCGCGTATGATGACGACCAACCCAGCGCCTGCCCGGCAGCGCTACATCCCCGCCGTGGGCCCGAAACTACGGCGCCTGCTCCTGCTGGTATTCGGCCTGTTCGCCCTGCTCTCGGTGAACTCGATCTACCTGGGGGCGATCACCTTCGCCGAGTGGATCACCGGTCAGGCCTACCAAGACTACTTCTACCAGATCATGTTCCTGGTCCACCTGGTGCTCGGCATCCTGATCATCGTGCCGGTGGTCGCCTACGGCGCGATCCACATCAAGAACGCGCACGACCGTCCGAACCGCCGCGCGGTCAAGGTCGGCTACGCCCTGTTCACCACCGCGCTGCTGCTGCTGATCTCAGGCCTCCTGCTGACCCGCGGCCTGCCGACGCTGGAGCTGCGCGACCCGACGCTGCGCGAGCTCAGCTACTGGTTGCACGTGCTGACGCCGCTGGCCGCGGCCTGGCTGTTCGTGCTCCACCGCCTCGCCGGCAAGCGGATCCAATGGCGGGTCGGCTTGATGGTGGCCGGCGTGGGTGGGGTGTTCGCACTGGGGATGCTGGTCCTGCAGGCGCAGGACCCGCGCAGCTGGAACGTCGCCGGCCCCGAGAGCGGTGAGCAGTACTTCTTCCCCTCGCTGGCGCGCACGACCACCGGGGACTTCATCCCGGCCGAGTCGATGATGAACAACGACTACTGCGCCGAGTGCCACGCTGACGTGCACGAGGGTTGGGCCAACTCGGCGCACCGCTTCGCCTCGTTCAACAACCCGGCCTACCTGTTCAGCGTCCGCCAGACCCGCGAGTTCGCGCTGGCCCGCGACGGCGACGTGCAGGCCGCACGCTTCTGCGCCGGCTGCCACGATCTGGTCCCGTTCTTCTCCGGTGCCTTCGATGACCCGGAGTTCGACGACGTGAACCATCCAACCGCGCAAGCTGGCATCACCTGCGTCGGCTGTCACGCCATCACCCACATCAACTCGGTGCGCGGCAACTCCGACTACACCATCGAGGAGCCGCTGTACTACCCGTTCACCTTCTCCGATGACGCGACGCTGCAGTGGGTGAACCGGCTGCTGGTGCGCGCCAACCCTGACTTCCACCGCGAGACCTTCCTGAAGCCGCTGCACCGTTCGCCGGAGTTCTGCGGCACCTGCCACAAGGTGCACCTGCCGCCGGAGCTGAACGCCTACAAGTGGCTGCGTGGCCAGAACCATTACGACCCCTACCACCTCTCCGGGGTCTCCGGGCACGGGATCGGCAGCTTCTACTACCCGCCGATGGCGCGCCACAACTGCCAGAGCTGCCACATGGCGCTGCAGGAGTCGGACGACTTCGGGGCGCGCGACTTCGACGGCAGCGGCGCGCTGTCCGTACATGACCACATGTTCCCGTCGGCGAACACCGCCATCCCCTACCTCACCGGGATGGACGACTGGGTCATCCAGGCACACACCGACTTCCTAACCGGCAGCGTACGCGTGGACCTGTTCGGTCTGCGCCGTGACGGCCGCGTGGACGGCGAGCTGATCGCGCCGCTGGGTCCCGAGCTGCCCGCGGTCACGCCCGGTGAGAGCTACCTGGCCGAGGTGGTGCTGCGCACCCTGACCCTGGGACACCTGTTCACCCAGGGCACGGTGGACTCCAACGAGGTCTGGGTGGACGTTACCCTGCGCGACGGCGAGCGGGTGATCGGCCGCTCCGGCAGCATGGACCCCGAGGATGGCGAGGTGGACCGCTGGTCGCACTTCGTGAACGTCTACGTGCTCGACCGCGAGGGCAACCGGATCGACCGCCGCAACGCGCAGGACATCTTCACCGCGCTGTATAACCACCAGATCCCACCCGGCGCAGCCGATAGCCTGCATTACGGTTTCACGCTGCCTGCGGATGTGAGCGGTCCGCTCACCATCGAGGTGGCGCTGCGGTACCGCAAGTTCGACACCGAGTACATGCGCTTCTTCCAGGGCGAGGACTTCGTCACCAACGACCTGCCGATCATCACCATCGCCAGCGACTCGGTGACGCTGCCGCTGGCGGGCAGCAGTCTGCCGCCCGAGACCGGTGAGCAGATCCCGGAGTGGCAGCGCTGGAACGACTACGGCATCGGCCTGCTGCGCAAGGGTGGTGCCGGCCAGCTACGCCAGGCGGAGGAAGCGTTCATGCGGGTCGAGGCGCTGGACCTCGCCGATGGACCGATGAACCTGGCGCGGGTGTACCTGCGCGAGGGCCGGCTGGAGGAAGCTTCGGCCGCGCTCGCTCGCGCTGCGGCGCACGAGCCCTCCGCCTACCCCTGGTCGATCACCTACCACACGGGCCTGGTCAACCTGCAGAACGGCTTCCTCGACGAAGCCATCGCGGACTTCGAGACGGTGGTCGCGACGAGCTGGCAGGAGGCCCGGGACCGCGAGTTCGACTTCAGCCAGGACTACAACCTGCTGAACACCCTGGCCGGCGCGCTTTTCGATCGCTCGCAACTGGAGCGCGGCGAGGATCGGATCGCAGCGCGCGATGGCTTCCTGCTGCGGGCCGAGGCGAACTACCGGCGCGTGCTCGAGCTGGATCCCGAGAACGCCACCGCCTTCTACGGCCTGAGCCAGGTGTACGCCGCGCTCGGCCGCGACGACGAGGCTGCCGAGGTGCGCGCGGCACACGAGTACTACCGCGTGGATGACAACGCCCACGACCGTGCGGCGACCGCCGCCAGGCGGCAGGACCCGGCGGCCGACCATGCTGCCAATGCCGTTGTGATCTACGACCTGCAACGCGAGGAGACCGACCTTGAGTGACGACGAAGTCCGCTACGGCGAGCGCTGGACCGATGACAGCGACGATGAGGACCTGGTCCCCGGTGACGACACCATCATCGGCCGGGCACTCAGGCGCTCCTTCGTGGCCCTGGTCATCATCGGCGTCATCGTCGCCACCGGCATGCTCGCCCATCGGATCGAGCAGCCTGCGGTGCCGGTGGCCGATGCTGGCGTCACCTCGCCCGAGGCGACCGCGAACGCCGATGACATCGCGCCGCCCGCAGTGCGCTTCACTGATATCGCGGCCGAGGCTGGG
>Ga0214472_10009323_pt1 | contig 10240 bp, 9 predicted proteins | sample RVTome_6_FD_207662 | JGI IMG/M metagenome (GOLD analysis project Ga0214472, IMG submission 207662) | Soil microbial communities from uranium-contaminated site in the Upper Colorado River Basin, Wyoming, United States - RVT140D175 | ecosystem: Environmental > Terrestrial > Soil > Contaminated >...
TTTAAATTGGGGGGGGGGTGGGCGCCGTTTTTTTGTGGGGGGTTGGTTGTGGGGGGGGGGGGGCTGGGGGGGGGCTCCGGGGGCTGGTTGCTTGGTAATTGTGTTCGTAAAGGTATAATCACCGATCAGATGCACAGCCATGATCGAAGAATCGGACCTGGTCGTTTTGACCCATGACCTCAAGGAATACGACCTGAAACACGGGGATGTAGGTACGGTGGTTCACAAGTACGAGGACGGAGAGGGGTGCGAAATCGAATTTGCGACGGCCGATGGCGAGACGATCGTTGGACTGACCTTGACCCGGGCAGACATTCGACCTCGAGCGGAGAAGGAGATCCTGCGGGTGCGAGAATTTTGACTCGTGTCTACAACAGAATCGGTTTTGTGTCGTCCTACTGCCGGGGGCTGAGGCCGCCCGGCTAACAAACCCAAGCCGGCTCCCGACGATTCGACCGAGTCTTCCAGCCCGGTTTACCGGGCATGGTTTTTCTAGCCGGGTGGCTGAGCCCCCGGCGATCTTAGGCGGCCACAAGGGCCGCCCCTATCGAGGATCCTGGGAAAAACTGCTCCATATTGTCAGGTTAATTAGTTATGACAATAAGAAACCGGCAACCCGTTCTTGCCCACGACCTTATTACCAGAAAACCCGATAACCTGAAAACTAGAGAACCAGGGAACCAGCCAACAGGCCAGTCAACCGCTGTGGATAACTTCGTTGATAAATCTCCCAAATCCGCTCGACCAGGGGGACAGTGCGGGGAATAGGTCATAAAGGGCTGTGGATAGCCTGTGTATAACCGGACGAATTATAATATTTAGTGATGGGAGAGGAGACGGCCCCACCCCTGGTGAGTGTGATTATTCCGACTTTCAATCGGAAAAGGATGCTGCAAGAGGTGCTCGATTCCCTCGCCCGGCAGACCTTCCCTTTCGACCTGTTCGAGGTGATCGTCGTGGACGACGGGGGGCAGGACGGTACGCATGAAATAGCGAGCCAAATCTACCCTTTCCGGTTGAGATACATCCGGCAGATCAATCAAGGCGATGCGGTCGCCCGCAACACAGGAGCCAACGAGAGCCGGGCGGAGATTCTGGTCTCGCTGGATGACGATATGATCCTCGAGCAGGATTATCTGAAATGCCTGATCGCAGAAGTCGATCGGGATCACAGAAAGTTGGTTGCGGGCTCATGGTATCTCTGGCTCGAAGACGTAAATCCGCTAAAGGATGCGGCGCGGTTTGAAAAAATTACGCTGCGCGAGGGTCCGTTCGAAATACCGTTCGTGGAAATCAACACTCACAGCCTGGCCATCCGGCGGGATCATTTCTTGTTCCTCGGGATGATGCAGGACCTCGGTTTTCCTGGATCCAGCATGTGGACGGATGTCGACCTGGCTTATCGAGCGTATCTGAAAGGTTTCCAATTCGTTCGGGTTGGCGGAGCGATCATCTGGCACCGGGATTACGTTTATCGAAGTCTGGAGAACCGCAAAAAACGCATGCACGAGGTGGCGTATCGAGCGGTCTTCCTCTTCCGACGATCCCCGGACCTGATCCGATTTCTCCCGATGTTCGAGGATAAAAGGCCCGTAGATTGGAGGCTGGATTCCCCGGGGGTGATTCTGCGCAAACTCGTTCGCCAGCTGAATTCAACCATAGCGGTTTTATGGTTCCTTGCGATACTTCGGAATATTTCGGGAAGGATGCCCTTTCCATCCAAAATCTCCAATTCACTTGAACGGTGGCTCATCGGTGGTACCATCGCCCGGGGGTTTTACCGGGGTTTGAAGGATTTTGCCGATCGGTAGGTTCATCAAGGGAGGTGTGAAATGAATTTCGAGGGGAAAAGGTTGCTGGTGATCGTCCCGCATCCGGATGACGAAACGCTCGCTGCGGGCGGCTTCATGGCACGAGTGAAGACCGAGGGGGGCCACGTCTACGTGATGGTGATGGCGACCGGCCTGCAACCCCAATATGGAAGCAGGAGCGAGTCCGTTATACGAAAAGCGGAACTGGAAAATTCGATGAGGATCGTCGGCGTGGACCGCTACGAGCTCGTGTTCGAAGACATTCACCACCTTAAATTGGATCTGATCCCCAGAAAAGACCTGGTCGATATTATCGAGGATACCTCTGCGGTGTCGATCACGAAGGTCAGGCCGGATATCCTTGTTTTTCCCGGGTCGTCATTCAACCAGGACCACAACGCGATCTTCGAGGCGTGTTTAACGGCAACTCGTCCATATCCCGAAGCGCTCAAGTTTACCCCTCCGATCATTTTACTATTCTCTCATTTCGACGAACAAGCCTGGAACACAAATACATCCTGGCAGAACAACAATTTTTGGGTCGATATTTCCGGATACCTGGACGTAAAAGCCCGGCTTTTGGGTTGCTACCCTTCACAAATCAAGCAACACCGGGGACATTGGCGCACCGTCGAAAATGTCCTGACCGTAAACAAAATGTGTGGGCTGAGAGCCGGCGTCGAAGCTGCAGAAGAATTTCGCTGTATCAGGATGCTGATATAGTCGCTCGAAATCACAGATCAAAACCCAGAACGATTCCTGATAGCTCGCGCGGGTACCCGCTTTGGAACAATTCCCAAAACCGCTCGATCATCGGGGATAAAGCGGGGGTCGGCTCACCCAGGGCTGTGGATAACTTGTGGATAACCATGGTCAGGTTCGGCGAGCGGGCGACGCTCAGGCCAAACTCCTCGAACGAAATTGGCTCGATCAAGCCGGCATCCAGACCGAACCGCCCGGCGATCCGGACGCCGAAGTCGTACTTGCTCACACACTCCGAGCTGAAGACGTGGTACAGCCCGGCCAGCTCCAGCTCCAGCATCTTGAAAAAGATCCCGGCGATGTCGTTGACCAGCAGCGGGCAGAAGTACACATCGGTGAAGCCTTTGAGCGGCTTCCCTTCCATTAAATTGTAAAGAAAGAATTCACCCAGGCTCCTGTTTCCACCGGGGCTGAAGCCGAACAGGTTGACGCGAGCGATCAGGGCATCCGGATCCGCGGCGGCCACGGCCCGCTCGCCCGCCAGCTTAGTCTCGGCGTAGACGCTGAGCGGGTTGGGGTCGTCCGTCTCGGCGTAGCTCCCCTTCACGCCGTCGAACACGGCGTCCGTCGAGACGTGCAGGAGCCGTGCCGGCTTCTGGCGCGCTCCGCCCTTCCGACATGTCTCAGCCAGAATTCCGGGGACTTCGCCGTTGAGCCGGCGAGCCAACCCGGGCTGCTTTTCGCACGCCTCCAGGTCGGCCAGCGCCGCGCAGTGGATGACCCACTCGGGCCGGACCCGCTCGACCAGCCCGCGCAGCGCGGTCTCGTCCAGCAGATCGACGGTCAGGGCGGTGAAAGCGTCCGTCCGCAGCGTCTTGCTGCCGCTTACGCCCACCACCATATGCCCTGCTTTGGCTGCCTCGAGCGCCACGTTCGCGCCCAGCAGCCCGCTCGCGCCGGTGACGAGGATTTTCATTGCGCCTCCGGCGAAGTTTTTGAAAAAATGAATAACAAGCGGGGCGAAGCACCGCTTGTTATTCATTTTTTCAGATTTGCTTTCTCAAACGGCTCCACCAGCACCCGGATCTCATCATCCGACAGCCACCAATCATTCCCATCGCTGGTGTATTTGAACCCGTCGGGGACGGGCTCGCCCTCCTGCGACCAGTCGTGGCGGAACCAGAGGTGGCCGGCCGGCTGGACGACGAAGCGGTCCGCCAGCTCGATCGTCGACCGGGATTCGTCCCGGTGGATCATCATCTCGTGCAGCTTCTCGCCCGGGCGGATCCCGATCACGTCGATCTCAGCCCCTGGGGCGATCACGCGGGCCAGGTCGACGATCTTCGTGCTGGGGATCTTCGGGACGAAGACCTCCCCGCCGTGCATCCGCTCAATGTTCGAGATCACGAAGCGGACGCCCTCCTCGAGCGAGAGCCAGAAGCGAGTCATGCGTGCATCCGTGATCGTGAGTCTACCCGAAGCCCGCTGGCGGATGAAGATCGGCACCACCGAGCCGCGGCTCCCGACCACGTTCCCGTAGCGGACGCAGCTCAGCAGGGTCCCCTTATCCCCGGCGTAGGCGTTGCTGGCGACGACCAATTTTTCGGCGGTCAGCTTCGTCGCACCGTACATGTTGACCGGGGTGACGGCCTTGTCGGTGCTGAGCGCCATCACCTTTTTGACACCGGCGTCGATGGCCGCATCGACGACATTGCTGGTCCCGATGATATTGGTCTTGACAGCCTCCATCGGGTTGTACTCGCAGGCTGGGACCTGCTTGAGCGCCGCCGCATGGGCGACGATGTCCACGTCCTGCATGGCCCGGTGGAGGCGCGGCAGGTCCCGGACGTCGCCCAGGAAGTAGCGCAGGCTCGGATGGTCGAACCCGCTCTCCCGCATCTCGTGCTGCTTGAGCTCGTCCCGGCTGTAGACGATCAGCTTGGCGGGGCCGTATCCGGCCAGCATCGTCTCGATGAACTTCTTCCCGAACGACCCGGTCCCGCCGGTGACAAGAATAACCTGATCTTTCCAGTTCATAGGGTCTCCAAAAAGATTGAAAAATTGAGCACCCATGCGGGTCTTTGCCCCGCATGGGTGCTCAATTTTTCAATCTTTTTTTAACACGATCAACGGATACGTCCCCTTCTCCCCGAAAAACCGCGGCCAGCGCTCCTCGAGCCGGTAGAGCCAATCCAGGATGCGTTTACCGCCTCGGTTTTCGAAGATGTAGTTTTTCATAAAGTGCACGCTGGCGCTGCGCCAGACGAGGATCTCGGCGTCCATCTCTTTCTGCACCGTGCGTTTGAACCAGCGGGGATTGTCCTTCTCCACAAAAGTGCTCTTCACTTCCGGATATTCGGTTTTCGATCCTTCGCCTTCGCTCAGGACAAGCCTTCGATCTTCGATCTTCGATCTTCCGAGAAGGCGTCTCAGGAAGAGCCAGGCACGTTTCCGAAATCGGGAGAACGCACGAAACGGATCCATCAAGGCGGAGGCGCTCCAGCCGTTGACGACGACGGCGGTTCGGCCGGGGGCCAGGATGCGGTGGAGAGCGCGGTAGGCGCCCAGGTGCTCTTCCGCCGGGAGGTGGTGGATGGTGTGCAGGGTCACGACCCCGTCGAAGGCTTCCTTCTTAAAGGGCAGTTCGGCGATGTCGGCGACGACGAACAGGCCGTGCCCACCGATCTTCTCCCGGGCCTCTTTCAGCGCCGTGATCGACATATCGGCGCAAACCCGGTAGTCGTAGCCCTGCGAATACGCCAGGTATTCCTCATACTGGATCGGCCCCGAACCGGCGTCCAGAAGGTAGCGGCCGGCCGGCGCCAGGTGCCGGTTGACCCGCAGGTGGCACAAGCGGATGTACTCCTGCGAGACCGGGCGCAGGTCTTCGTAGCGGGCGTTCTGGTAGCGAGGCCCCGCCTCGCCGCCATCATCGACCTGGGACCAGCCGATCGTGTCGTAGAATTCTCTAACGTCGGGTTTCATGGGTAAATCGAGAATCGAGAATCGAGAAAGGTCATTTTGGCGAAGGCCTTTGATTTTCGATTTTTGATCCTTCGCCTTCGCTCAGGACAAGCCTTCGATCTTCGATAAAGAGTTCCTTATCTCCAACCAGCGCCGCGAAAGTATCGCCGAAGGCCGCGCGGCCTTCATCGGAGAGGACGCGTTCGAGGGGCCATTCGTCCAGGCAGTCCCAGAAATGCTGGATGTGCCAGGGGAAGGGCTGGGGGTATTCGAAAAAGAAGCGGTAGGCGTAGGTCCAGGCGGTTTTGACGGCGGTTTCATCGGGGGCAAAGTCAGTCGGGTTTTCGAGGGCGCCCTGGAGGGCGGCGAGGTAGGCGTCCCAGTCCGGCGGTTCGTGGGTGAAGCCTTTGCCGCGGTAGTGGGTCTGCCCCAGGACGATCACCGGCAGGCCGAGCATGGCCATCTCGAGGCCCAGGGTAGTCGTGTAGACGAGGCCGGCCCGGGCGGCGGCGACCAGGTCGTACGAGTTGATCTTGTAACCAGCCGGCAGGACGCGGACGTTGAGCGGGAATTCCGGGAAGGCCCCCTCGAGCAGATCGTAGGTGGACGGCCCCCAGCCGATCCCCTCCCCGGGGTGGACGCGGACGACGAGCTGGTATTCCGAATGTTCGCCGAACCAGCGGATCGTGCGGCGGATCCAGTCGGTCATCCCGACGAAGATCTGCCGGCCCAGGGTCAGGCTGTCGCCGAGCACGTTGGTGGGCAGGAAGGCCAGCGGTCGGTCGTCGAGCCCCAGTTCGGTCCGGATCTCCCGTGCGCCTTTGCTTTCGGCGGTCTGCCAGGTCCGTTCGAAGGTCTCAAAGACCGAGGCGCCCTGCCGGGCGGCGAACATGGTCCGGACCCGGTCCCATTCCGCTTCGCTCAGCGGGATCCCGCCGCGGGCTTCCCAGAGGCTCGTCGTGTCCTGGCGCATGACGTCGTCGTCCTGGGCGAGCCACATGCGGTAGTTCTGCTCGCCGAACTCGAAGGTGCTGACCGGGATGTCGAGCGCCCGGGCGGCGTGGTACAGGACGCCGAATTCGAGGATGCTGCCGTTTGGCGTCACGACGACGTCGGGGCGGCTGCTTTCCAGGTGGGCGCGGGCGGCCGCGGCCATGGCTTCATTGCGCTCGAGGCGCAAGTTGTAAATGTCGGAGCTGACTTCGACCTCCTCGGTCAGCAGCGAGTACTGCGTGTCGCGGAGGGCTTGATCGTGCAAGGTGCCGGATTCCAAGTGCAAGGCTGCGCCCGGTGCCCTTCGACTTCGCTGCGGGCGAGCCTGGTGCCCTTCGACTTCGCTGCGGGCGAGCCCGGCGCCAGGTGAAGCATCCTGGGTGAAGCCCGGCCGAAGGCCGGTCGCAGTCGAAGGATGGGGGTCGAAGAACGAGACGATGTTGAGGAGATCGGCGGCGGGTTTGAGGACGTCCTTGACGTAGGCATTCTGCCGCCGCAAATCGAAACGGTTCTCGGGTTTGCGCCAGTGGGAATAGGGCATGAAAGCGAAGGTGACTTCGTGCCCCTGCGCGGCGAGGGCGAGGGAGAGCAGGGTCGTGTGTTCGAGCCAGTAGTGGATCATCCCGAAGACGAGGACTTTTTTACCGGGAGCCGCGTCCTCGCGCGCTGCCCGGGCTGTCTCGACCCAGCCGGGCAGGACCTTTTTGAGCCGAGAAAGATTTAGCCCGACGGTGGTGGGACTTTCTTTCTGCCGCAGTTGCCAGTAAATTTCCGCGGCGTACGGGATGCCCCCTAGAAGCTCTTTCAACCTGGTCATTGGTGCCCGTTCCTCGAAGCAGCTTCAAGGAGCTGCAGCATGGGAATGGCGTACGAGAGCCGTTTCCGCGTTTCCGCCGCGCTGTTCTCGCGGGCTGCTTTCAACTCTGCCTGGTCAACGTCGAGGATGAACGGGTCCTCCCAGGCCAGCCAATCGACCTCCTGCGACCGGCACTTTTCCCGGAGGGGCAGGATGATCTCAGCGACCATCGCCAGGTCGTTCCGGGTCACCAGCGACAGGCATTTCTGCAGATCCGCAGCCTTCAGGGCGAGATGGCACCAGGCATAATCCAGCCGGTTGCCGAAAAGGAACTCACCGGTCCGGGTAACCATGTTTTCGATCTGACGGTAGTTTTCCGGATGTGTATCCCAGGCGGCTCTCGAGCGTTGGAAAATCAGCGGCGTGCGATCCGGATCGAGCGCCCGGACATCGGCGAAAAAAGCAGGGCGATGCTCGGACAGCAGCGTGAAGGCCAGCCGGTCGGCAAAGCAGAGGTGAAGCACCTGGCTCGCCGGTGCGTCGTCGGCGGCTAATTTGTAGAATTCGCGGAACAGCGCGCCGACCGGAAGTTCATCCGGCAGGGTGAACGCATGGAACAGCGGCTCGGCCTCCAGCCAGGCGACTGCTTCTGCCTGTTCGAGGCGCACCGCCGGGGTGATGCAGACATAGGCGCGCTCGAACAGGCCTGCCAGATCCCCGGCGAAAGAGCGCAGGTGATCGAAGGTCACCCCGGACCGATCGTTCATCGGAAAGACAATTGCCGGCTTCATTCGTCCAAAAATCCCTTGGCGGCTCTGCACCTTTGCGTTAAATTCTCTCGATTTCCCATGCCAACCTCAGCCGGACCATCCCCAGCCGCTGCTCGGGCCATTGCATCCCGGGGGCGCCGGTCGGGTCCACGTTGAAGACGAGCGCGCGCTCGTCCTGGAAATAGCGCTTCACGCGGAAGCTGCTGGCGTTGACGCCGATCGCGTAGCGGCCTTCATTCAGCATGTCGGCCGGGATCGTGCAGCGGCTGGCGTAACGGCCGGCCGGGCGTTCGGCGTATTTTTCGTACAGGCCGGGGGCGTCCGTGTCGAACGACGTGAAGATCAGCTCGCCGCGCATGCTCATCAGGTACAGTCCCACCCGCAGTCCGGTGATCAGGCGCTCGAGCTCGTATTCGATCTCCAGCGTCGCCGGCTCGACCGAGCGGACGGTGTCGACGATCGTCCCGGCCGGGTTCCGGACCCGCAGGGCGACCGGGCAGAACGGGGCGGCGTCTGCGGGCACTTCCGACGGCGACCAGGCCCGCTCGCCGCTCTGAGAGAAACCAGCCGAGAGGTAGTGGTCAACGACCTCCGTGCTCGGGCCTCGCATCGCCAGCTTACCACCCTCCAGCAGGATCGCTTCCCGGGTCAGTTGCAGGATGGCGGACATGTTGTGGCTCACGAACAGGACCGTCCGGCCTTGCTGTGCCACGTCGTCCATTTTGCCCAGGCACTTGCGCTGGAACTCGGCATCCCCGACTGCCAGGACCTCGTCCACGACCAGGATCTCGGGTTCCAGATGCGCCGCGACGGCGAAGGCCAGCCGCAGGTACATCCCGGAGGAATAGCGCTTGACCGGGGTGTCGATGAACTGCTCGACCCCGGAGAAGTCGACGATCTCGTCGAACCTGGCCTCGATCTCGGCCCGCTTCATCCCCAGGATCGCGCCGTTCAGGGCGATGTTCTCCCGCCCGGTCAGCTCGGGGTGGAAACCGGTGCCCACTTCGAGGAGCGAGCCGACCCGGCCCTTGAGTTCGACCTCCCCGCGGGTCGGTTCGGTGACCCGGCTGAGGATTTTGAGCAAGGTGCTCTTCCCCGCCCCGTTGCGCCCGATCACGCCGAGGACCTGGCCGCGTTCGACGGAGAAGGAGACGTCGTTGAGGGCCCAGATGGACGGGGGACGGGAGACGGAGTACCGGAGCAGGCGCAGGGGGGCCGTGGCCGTACGCGCGAGGGTATCGCGCAGCGTCCGGTATTTTTCGGGCGTTGCGCCGATGGTGTAGCGTTTGGAGAGTCCGTCGACGCGGATGGCTGTGTAGGACATGTCAGACCGTGTCAGCAAAAGTCCTCTCCATCCGGCGAAAATAGAACAGGCCGGAGATAAAGATCAGGAGAGCGATCACCGCCGACAACCCCATCATCCCAAAATTCGGCGTCTCCAGCCCCAGCAGCGCCCAGCGGAAGCCTTCGACCACGCCGGTCATGGGATTGAGGGCGAAGAGCCATTCCCAGTCCGGGTAGCGGTCCACCGCCGTGCTGAGGGGATACACGATCGGTGTGACAAAGAACCACAGCTGCGTGATAAACGGTAATGTGTAGCCGACGTCGCGATAGATCACGTTGAGGGCCGAGAGCCACAGCCCGATCCCCAGGGCCGTGACCAGCGCCAGCAGGACGAACAGCGGCAGCGTCCAGACGGCGGCGGTCGGGGCGATCGAGTCTCGGTAGATCCACATCAGCAGGATCAGGACGGCGAACTGGATCAGGAAGTCGACCAGGCCGGAGAACACGGAGGACAGCGGGATCGCCAGCCGGGGGAAGTAGATCTTGGTGATCATGTTGCGGTTCATCACCAGCGACCGCCCGGCATCCGAGAGCGCCTTGCTGAAGAGGCCCCACGGGAGCAGGGCGGCGTAGGCGAAGATCGGGTAGGGGATCTCCAGCCCCTCTGCCATCCGCCCCAGGTTCCCGAAGATCAGGGTGAACACGACCATCGACAGGACCGGCTGGAGGATCGCCCAGGAGGCGCCCAGGAGAGTCTGCTTGTAGCGGACCTTGAGGTCGCGCCAGGTCAGGAAGCCGACCAGCTCGCGGTAGCGCCACAGTTCGGCCAGGTTGAGGGCGGACCAGCCGTGGGAGGGGCGGATGAGGGTGGTTTCCGGTTCGGAGAGGGTTGTCATGGAAGGAATGGCGAATTGGAGAGC
>Ga0214472_10009324_pt1 | contig 10240 bp, 7 predicted proteins | sample RVTome_6_FD_207662 | JGI IMG/M metagenome (GOLD analysis project Ga0214472, IMG submission 207662) | Soil microbial communities from uranium-contaminated site in the Upper Colorado River Basin, Wyoming, United States - RVT140D175 | ecosystem: Environmental > Terrestrial > Soil > Contaminated >...
CGACCTGCGGCCCTTGCCTCCCGGCTGCCAAGAAAAGTCAGGCAAGATCGAGATTGCCGTCGGTGAGCACGTGTTTCGTCTTGAGGCGATTGTCGGCGGTAGCGGGCTGCGATTGGAATTGAACGAACTTTGCGTGGCTTGGTCTCGATGCGGCAAACCGCTCGAGCTCCTGTCGGCGGATCCTGCCGTTGGCATCCCAGTTACGGATGAGGCGTGGCAGATCCACGTGGTGCAATTGAACGAGTCACTTCGGGAGCTGGACGCGCACAACCGCAGAAATGCCGCCCGCCCCTGGGCAGCTTACTGGCAGCGCCGTCACCAGATCGCCCGCGACGTGGTGGCGACGTTGCCGGCGATAGAGATTCCCGATGTGCCACGGGACTGGCCGGTCCATAACGCGGTTGACCGTTTCCTCGCCGCGCCGATGATCGCCGCCGGCGTGCGACCGCGGCCGCTGGCCGATGACCATGCATTTCTGCGCCGCGTAACGCTCGATACGGTGGGCGTCGTGCCGACGCGCAAGGAGATCGCGGCCTATCTGCAAGACGGCCCGTACGATCGTCGTGCGCTTTCCATCGACCGGCTGCTGGACGACCCGCGTTGGGCCGACCACTGGGTCAGTTACTGGCAGGACGTGTTGGCCGAAAACCCCGGCATCCTCAAGCCGGAACTGAACAACACCGGACCGTTCCGCTGGTGGATCTACGAATCGCTCGTGGACAATAAACCGCTGGACCGCTTCGTCACCGAATTGGTGATGATGGAGGGCAGTAAGCACTACGGCGGACCGGCCGGCTTTGCGATGGCCACCCAGAACGACGCCCCGCTGGCGGCCAAGGCGCACGTGTTGGCGCAGGCCTTCCTTGGCGTCGAGATGAAGTGCGCCCGCTGCCACGACGCGCCGTATCATCCGTACAAGCAGCAGCAGCTCTTCAATATGGCCGCGATGCTCGGCCGCAAACCCCTCGTGCTGCCGGAGACCAGCACCGTGCCGGCCAATCCGGGCGGACGGCAGCCGGCGGTCGAAGTGTCGCTCGCGCCCGGGCAAGAGATTGCGCCCCGTTGGCCGTTTTCGGAGTTGTCTCCGGACGAGTTGCCCGAGGGCATGGTCGAAAACCCCGACGATTCGCGCGAATTGCTGGCCGCCATGCTGACGTCTCCACATAACCGGCGATTTTCGCAGGTCGTCGTCAACCGGCTTTGGGCGCGTCTGATGGGAAGAGGCCTGGTCGAACCTGTCGACGACTGGGAAATCGATACGGACGTGCCCGAAGTGCTTGACTATCTTGCCCGTGAACTAGCCGAGCATGATTACGACTTGAAACACGTCGCGCGGTTGATCTTGAATTCGCGAGCCTATCAAGCGCGCATCTCCGCGGCTGGCGCCGAAGAATCCCCCGAACTGTTCGCTTCGCCGTCGCGCCGCCGGCTGACGGCGGAACAACTGGTCGATTCGCTGTACGTTGTCTCCGGCAAAGCGATGGACAGCGAGTGGCTGACGCTCGACCCGGAAGGACGCCGGCCGGTGGAATCGTTTTTGAATCTGGGACTGCCGGACCGCGCCTGGCAGTTCACGTCGCTTTCCAACGAACGCGATCGACCTGCTCTGGCGTTGCCGGTGGCGCAAAGCATTATCGACCTGTTGCTTTCCTACGGGTGGCGAGACGCCCGGCCGAATCCAGTCACCGCGCGCGACGAAACGCCCACGTTGCTCCAGCCGCCCTCGTTGGCCAACGGCATCGTCGGCCGCCGCGCGGTGCGGTTGTCTGATGACAGCGCGCTCGCAGAGCTGTGTCTGGAAAGTAGGCCGTTGACGGAATTGTTGGATGAGGTTTCGCTGCAAATCCTCTCGCGGCCGGCCAGCAGCGAGGAACGCGAGATGTACGTCGCATTGCTCTGTGACGGCTACGAGTCGCGGATCGTTCCCGGTGCGGAAATGCGACTCGCTGGCAAGCGGTCCGCGCGCAACGCCGTCTCCTGGTCCAATCACTTAAGCGCCGAAGCGACCGAGATTAAATTGGAACTGGAACGCGCCGTGCAAGCGGGCGATCCGCCCACCGCGCGGCTGGATACCGACTGGCGAGAGCGGATGGAGGACGCCGTCTGGGCAATGATCAATTCGCCGGAGTTCATGTTTGTCCCGTAAACTGCCGTTTGTGACCCCCTCACATGCCACAAAAAAATGAGCACATCTGTTCCCTCCCGCCGCCAGTTCCTGATTCAGTCATGTGCGGCCACCAGCGCAGCGGTCTCCGCGTCGATGACGACGCCCTTTACCTTCGCCGTGGAAGAACTAGGTCCGGCGCCCAAGGTCAGCGCCGACAGTTGCATCTTCATCTGGCTGGGCGGCGGCGCGTGCCACATCGACACCTGGGATCCAAAGACAAAAGGTGACGCGCAGGCCAAACGGCCGGGTTCCTATTACGACGCGATCCCCACGGCCGTCCCTGGCGCACAGGTCTGCCAACCTCTGCACCGGACGGCGCCGCTGATGGACCGCGCCGTACTGTTTCGCACGGTATACCACGACGTGATCGACGAGCACGCCGCGGCGGTGAACCGCGTTCACACTGGACGTCCGACAACCGGCACGACCATCTATCCTTCGATCGGTTCGGTCGTTTCGCATCAGTTGGGCGCCCGCGGCGAAGGCGTGCCGGCCTACGTCGTGATGGGCTATCCCAGCGCCAGCCGCGGCCCCGGGTTCCTGGGAGCGAAATACGGTTACGTGTACCTGACCGATACGGCACTGGGGCCGGCCGGGCTGAAGCGGGCCGACGACGTGACGCCCGCTCGTCAGCAACGACGCGAAGCGCTCTTGGCCCGCTTGCGCGATGATTATCTACGACAACACGCCGGCGAGCAGAAAATTGCCGACTACGCGGAAGCGAGCGTGGCCGGCATGAAGCTCGCCGGGCCGAAGTTCATGAACGTCTTCGATCTGGAGAATGAAGACCCGTCGCTGCGGGCCGGCTATGGCGGCGAGTTCGGACAGCGTTGCCTGATGGCCCGTCGCCTGGTCGAGTCGGGCGTCCGCTTTGTCGAAGTCTCGTTCAACCTGAACTTCATCAACGGCACCGGCTGGGACACGCACAACGAAGGTCAATTGAAGCAACACGTCCTGATCGACGAGTTGGACCAGGCCCTGTCGGCGCTGATGGTCGATCTGCAACAGCGTGGGAGGCTGGACAAGACCTTGATCGTCGTGGCCACGGAGTTTGGCCGGCCGCCGGAGTTCGACGGCGGCGGCGGCCGCGGCCATCACAGCAAGGCCTTCAGCATGGTGCTGGCCGGCGGTGGATTGGCCGGCGGCCGCGTCATCGGGGAAACCGACGAGTTGGGCAAGAAAATCGTCGAGCAGCCGGTTTCAATACCCGACTTCCACGCCACTATTTACACCGCCCTGGGCGTCAACCCGGCCCACGAACTGTACGACGGCGTGCGCCCTGTGCCCATCACCGACCGCGGCCGCCCTGTCCGCGCGGCATTTTCGTAGGCGCGGCGCGGCCTATTCGCAGACTATAGGATGAGGGCAGAGGGCACTCTAACGCGCCAGCGCGTCACTGCCCTCTGCCCTCTGCCCTCTGCCTACTGCACTCTGCCCACTGACCACTGCCTCCGTGCTGTACCATCCCTTATTGCTGTCAACTTCTGGCGTTTGGCTTTCTCTTGACCGAACTGCTCACGACGTCCAAGAGCGACTGGACGCTGGGGCGGTCGGCCGGGCCGTTGCCGACGTGGTGCAGGCGGACGACGCCCGCGGGGTCGACGAGCACGTCGCCGCCCAGTTGGTTCACGTCGCTGTGCGGCCGGCGGGGCAGCCGGCCTTTGACCATGAGTTTGACGTATGCCCACCACGTGGCAGGTCCCCAGACGTCCCAGACGCGGCCCTGGTGCATATCGTAGGCGGCGTACAACCGGCGCGACTCATCGACCAACAGCGGCCAGCGCAGGTTGGTCTCCCGCACGTAAGCGGCCGCCAGCGGGCCCAGTTCGAACGTGACCACTGCGACGCGGACGTCCAATGACTCCAGTTCAGACTCCCGCTGACGCAACTGCGTCAGATGCTCCCGGCACGGCAGTCAGCCCAGGTGGCGGTGAAACACCAACAACAGCCAGTCGCCCGCATAGTCCGCCAAACGATGCACCCGCCCGTCGGCGTCCTGCAATTCAAAATCAACCGCCGGTGAGCCGGTTTTGCCGGACATTTCCGCGTCCTGAAAATCCGTGGCCTTTTGTGCGGCGGGTGCAGCGACTGCCGACTACTTTGCAATCCCGCATCGTTTCCCTGGAATACGGTATCATAGAGTTCAGCGTTCTTGTTTCCAGCCGGGCGGAGTGCAAATGAGCGGGTCATCTCTTGCGGCCCCGTGCCGAAAAAAGTTAAAAAGCCGCCCAGACAACGCCTCACCCAAAGCGGCCGCGCCGCGAGCAATCGCCTCAACCGATAAACAGGAGCCCTTGTATGACGCGGACCATTGCGTTGGCGATCGTTTGCGGAGTTGTCTTTACGTTGTTTGGCGGTGCGGCTTGCGCCCAGAACGATTCCGAAGCCGCTCCGCCCGTTGATAACTTTGAAGATGCCGACGCCGCTTTGCCGGTCGTACCCGCTGACGATTCAACGGCGGCTGAGGAATCCGGCTGGATGGATGCCGTGGACGATTTCTTTGGCTCGTACCTTGTCGGTCCGTTGGCGACCGTGCTTTTTTATGACTTTGAAACCGACCAACTTTTGGGCGCCAGCATTCCCTTTGTCGTGCTCTGGCTCTTGCTGGGCGCGTTGTTTTTCACGATTCGCATGGGGTTTATCAATATTCGGGCGTTTTGGCACGCGGTGAAAATCACCAAGGGCGATTACGATGATCCGGCTGGATCAGGCGAGGTGTCGCACTTTCAAGCGCTGGCCTCGGCGCTTTCGGCGACCGTCGGATTGGGCAACATCGCCGGCGTGGCGATCGCCATCAGCTTGGGCGGACCGGGGGCCACGTTTTGGATGATCGTCGTCGGACTGCTGGGAATGAGCAGCAAGTTCAGCGAGTGCACGCTGGGAATGTTGTACCGCCGGATCGACGCCGACGGGCGCGTTTCGGGCGGTCCGATGCACTACCTGCGCGACGGATTGGCGGAATTGGGCCTGGGGCCGGTCGGCGCGGTGCTGGCCGGAGTCTTCACTCTACTTTGCATGGGCGGGTCGTTCGGGGGGGGCTGCGCTTTTCAGGTCAATCAGTCGCTGGGGGCGATCAACACGCAACTCACGTTTCTGGATCCGCAGCGAGGCGGCTACCCGTGGATATACGGCCTCGTCCTCGTCGTCCTGGTCGGCATGGTCATCCTTGGGGGCATCCGGCGAATTGCCGCCACGGCCGAAAAAATCGTCCCGCTGATGTGCGGCATCTACGTGTTGACGGCGCTGTACATCATTTTCAGCGACGCGTCGAAGATACTTCCCGCTTTTCAGGCAATCATCGAGGGGGCCTTTACGCCGCAAGCGGGCGTGAGCGGCGGCCTGATCGGTGTCATGGTGGTCGGCATTCAGCGGGCCGCGTTCTCCAACGAGGCCGGCATCGGCTCGGCCTCGATCGCACATTCGGCGGCAAAGACCGAAGAGCCGGTCAGCGAGGGGATCGTGGCGCTGTTGGAACCGTTCATCGACACTGTCGTCGTGTGTACGATGACCGCGCTGGTGATCGTGATCACCGGGGCCTACGACAACCCGGATTGGGAACACCTGCGGGCAGCCAACAAAGGGGCGGAACTGACTTCCGCCGCATTCGGCAGCGTGATTTCGTGGTTCCCGTGGATGCTTGCGCTGATGGTGTTTTTGTTCGCGTACTCAACGATGATCTCTTGGTCTTATTATGGCGAGCGCTGCTGGTCGCACCTGTTCGGGCAGCGCGCGTCGATCGTGTACAAGATATTATTCCTGGGGTTCGTCTTTTTGGGATCGATCGTTCAGGCAAAGAACGTGCTCGACTTCAGCGACCTGATGATCCTTTCCATGGCCCTGCCCAACATCCTGGGCGTGGCCCTGTTGAGCGGCAAGGTAAAAAGAAAGTTGGACGACTATTGGTCGCGCTACAAGTCAGGCGCGTTAAAGTCGCGGCGCGACTGAAAGAAAAAAGGAAAACCGATATGAATTGGCTGCCTCGAAATCGCGTGGTCGTGCCCGTCGATTTCTCCGACGAATCGCTGGCGGCGGTCGACACGGCCCTTGCTTTTGTCGACGATCCACAGCAGGTGCACGTGATCCACGTGCTGCCGGAACTGGAACCGACAGAGCCAGGCGTGATCTGGAACACGATCGACGACGCCAGCCGCAAGAAAAACGTCGAGGAGGCCCTGCGGGAACGTCTGGCCGACGAACGCTTTCAGGGCCTGCACTTCGTCGTTACCATCGGCGACCCGGGGCACGAAATCGCCGACCTGGCGGCGGACCAACAGGCCGACCTGATCGTGATGCCCTCGCACGGGCGCCGCGGACTGCGCCGCGTGCTGCTCGGTTCGGTTGCCGAACGGGTGCTGCGCCTGGCCCATTGCCCGGTGCTGGTGCTGAGGAAGTAAGGGTTGAGGGACAAGGGTCAAGGGTCAAGGGCCGGGATTGAAATCCGGCATGCGCGCTTGTCCCGAATATGCGGTAAGCGCGATTCAGCGGTTCCGCACTACCGGGGGCCGTCATCTGCCGGCACATCCGGCGGATCGGTGGTCGTGTCCAGCGGGTCGAAGCTGTCGAAGGTAGCCTCCTCGGCGCCGTCGTCTCCGCCGGGAGCCGACGGATCGAGGCTGAACGGCGAGTTGAATTCATCTCCCGCTCCGGCGCCCGGCCCGGTGGGCAGGCTGCCGGAGTCGAATCCTGGTCCCACGCCCGGAGTGCCCGGCAAAAAACCGCGGCCGGGGCTGGGCGACTGTTGGGCGAACCAATCGAGAAACTCGCGCGTCGATTCCTTGTTCAACTCTTCGATCCGTTGTCGCGCTTCCTCGGCGAATACGCCCTCGGGCCACTCGTCGACGAGCCGTTGATAGTTGGCCAACGCCTGATCCAAGTCTTCCCGCTCGCCCAACGCCTCGTTGGCGCGGGCCAGTCCGAAGATCGCCCGCTCGCGCAACATCGGATCGCTGGCCTCGGTGCTGGCGGTCAAATAAGACTGCCGGGCGTTGCGGAGCCGCTCCTTGCCGGCCGCGCGGTCGCTGAACATCATCTCGATGCCGCGCCCGAGTTCGGTGTCGGCCAGTAACAGCCGGGACCAAACGCTGACCGGCGCGCCGCTGAACTGATTTGCCACGGCCTCCAGTTCGCCGGACTCGTTGGAATTGATGGCCTGAAAGAAGTTGTTCCACCCGGCCCGCTGCCGTTCGACGGATTGGCTTTGCAGATAGATCGAAAACGCCACGAGCGCCGCCACGGCGATCACGCCGGCGGTGATCGCGCGCGAATACGGCGCCAACTTTTGCATCCAGGTGCCGAGCCAGTCGGCCAGTTCGTTGGTCTGCAACTCGTGCCGCCGTTCCGTCTTCATGAAAGCCTTCCCCGACAGGGTGTGTGCCGTCCGCGTGGACGCCGTGCAGCCGCCGGCCGAAGTGACAGGCAACCTCCCGAAACCCGAAGTATAAGAATGCCCGCAAACGGCGGCAAGATCGCGTCGGGGCAAACGAGCGTTTTAGCGTTTTGAACTCTCCGCCGGCCACAATTCCCACGAAACTCGGCGCGACAGACGAGATCTATTCGTCCCTCACCGCCGGGTACGGGGCGCCGGTGCGGTCGGCCCAGGCGTACCAGGCGCGGCTCAGATCTTCGACGCGCCGCGGATGCTGCTCGGCCAGATCGGTGGTTTCCGTGCGGTCGGCCGCCAGGTCGTACAGTTCCCAGCGGCGGACCAACTTGTCCCAGACCAGTTTCCACTGCCCTGCGCGCACGGCCCGATTGCCAGTGAATTCCCAGAACAGTTTTTCATGACCGGCTCGCTCGTGGCCTTGGAGAATCGGCGCAAGGCTGATCCCTTCGACGGGCAGGATTGTCCGCTCGCCGACGCGATCGGGATAGTTGGCGCCGGCCAACTCGGCAAACGTGGGCAGGAAATCGATGATGTGTCCGACCTGATGCGTGATCTGGCCGGGTTCGATCGCCGCCGGCCAGCGGCAGATCAGCGGCGTGGCGACGCCCCCTTCATGCATCCAGACCTTGTAGCGGCGAAACGGCGTGTTCTGCGCCCAACCCCAACTGGGTCCGACCGCCGTGTAGTACTCGCCCGGTCCGGCCGGGTCGGTGTTGCGGCGGCCTTCGGGTTCTTCGGCGCAGCCGCCATTGTCCGATAAGAACATAATCAGCGTATTCCGCTCGACGCCGGTTTCACGCAAGGCACCCAGCAACCGGCCAATGTTCTGGTCCATCGAGTCGATCATCGCCGCGTAGGCGGCCATGCGCAAATCGTCGCGCTCGTGATCGGCCGACTCCCAGGGATACGCCCGCGAGTCGGTCGCGGAGAGTTGCCACTTGTCATCCACCAGACCCATCTCCAATTGCCGCTGATGGCGGCGGCGGCGCAGCTCTTCCCAGCCGATCAGGTAGTGGCCCCGGTACTTGGCGATATCCTCCGGTTTGGCGTGCAGCGGGTAATGCGGCGCCGTGTAGCAAAGGTGCAAGAAGAACGGTTTCTCGGCCGCCGCAAATCGCCGAACGTTGTCAATGGCGTGGTCGGTGAAGGCGTCGGTCGTGTAAAAGTCGTCGGGAAAATCAGTGATCCGCTCGTCGTTGTGGGCGAAGACGCGGACGCGGCCGCCTTTGTACGGCGGATCGGGCTGGGCCGGGTTGAAATAGTTGCAGCAGCCGTCCAGCAGTCCATAGAACTCATCAAATCCGCGGTCGATGGGCCGGCGCGGCGCCTGCGAACCCAGGTGCCATTTGCCGGACAGGGCCGTTTGATAGCCGGCCGCGCGGAGCACCTCGCCAATGGTGACCATGTTCTCCTTGAGCAGCGGACCGCGCCGGCGAGGATACAGCCCGGTGACGACCGAAGCGCGGGTCGTCGTACACTTGGCATTGTTGTAGAACTGCGTGAACCGCAACCCCTCGGCCGCCAGTCGGTCCAGGTTGGGCGTGTCGATCTCTCCCCCGTAACAGCCGATGTCCGACCAACCCATGTCGTCGCACATAATCAGCACAATGTTCGGCCGCGAAGGGCTCTCTACCGATTGTGCCGACAAACGGCCGGCGGCAATCAAAACGACGACCGTTGGGATCCAGACCGCGATACAACGATCAAATCGGACCGATTGAAGGCGGGTCATCCAAGCGTCTCCGGCAATGGCAAGTGGAAGACAAGTAAAAGCATATATCTTCGAGCGTGTAGTCAAATGGGGAGGGCGAGGCTGCTGCCGAGCCGCCGGAGTCACCCGCAATAGCCGCGGATGGCGTCTCAAGGGCAATCGGCACGCAGCCGGCCTTCGACCTAAGCTTCAATCGGTCCGGTCGGCGTTCTAATCCATCGTACTTTGTGCGGCAAGCGGATGCTCGATCAACACGCGGCATATGGCAGTGGTCTCGACGTATTGGTGGTTGACGAATCACCGACCGTGCGCGCGATCATTACCGACGTGTTGGAGGCCGACGGTTTTTCCGTCCGTACGGCTTGCGACGGCAGCTCCGCGCTTGCGTCGGTTGCCAGAGTGCAGCCGGATTTGATCCTCAGTGCCAACGCGTTTCCTGACATGTGCGGTTTGGACGTGTTGCGCCGGCTGAAATCGGCCGAGGAGACCCGTCTGATTCCCGTGATTATGGTCACCGCCGACGAACGGGAACAGACGTTGGTTGCCGCATTCAAATGTGGCGCGACCGACTATGTCGCCAAGCCGGTGCGCGAATTTGTGTTGCGGGCCCGCGTCCGGCGTGCCTTGGAAGAATCGCTGCTGATGCGAGAATTGGAACAATCGCGCCAGGCCGCCATCGAGGCCACCCGCAGCAAGAGCGCGTTTTTGGCGAACATGAGCCACGAAATCCGCACGCCGATGACCGCCATCTTGGGATTCGCCGAGATCCTCGCGGACAACGATTTGTCGCCAGAGTGCGTCGAGGCCGCTCAAACGATCAAACGCAACGGCCAGTATCTGCTGGAGTTGATCAACGACATCTTGGATCTGTCGAAGATCGAGGCCAACCGGCTCGAAACCGAAACGACGGTCTGTTCTCCAATTCAGATTGTCGAAGACGTGATAGCTCTGATGCGGTTCCGCGCCGAGTCGAAGGGGC